>JAEEGI010006155.1_pt1 | contig 27185 bp, 8 predicted proteins | sample 8958751 | NCBI WGS metagenome assembly JAEEGI01 (sample SAMN16246545, study PRJNA631951) | gut metagenome | biome: gut microbiome; feature: rumen; material: KS-attached | host: Bos | place: Iran: Karaj | collected 2018-10 | reverse complement strand
GTCGATCTGGGCAGGCAGGTTGCAACCGGTGTTCTTTTCTTCGTACATGGTAAGCGGTGCAATCTGGCTGTAGCGGAGGTTCTTGGTGGTGTAGGCGTTGTAGATACCTTCGGAAATCGCTTCGGCATCGTCGAAGCCCGTCCAAACCTGCTGGCCCTTGTGGGCGACGCAGATTGCAGTACCGGTGTCCTGGCAGAACGGGAGGATGCCCTTAGCGGCAACGCAGGCGTTCTTGAGCATGGTGAGGGCGACAAACTTGTCGTTGTCCGAAGCTTCCGGGTCCTGCAAAATCTTTGCGACCTTGGCCGTGTGGGCCGGACGCAGGCAGAATTCCACTTCTTCGAAAGCGGCCTGGGCGATCTTGGTGAGGGCCTCGGGGGCGACTTTCAGGATTTTCTTGCCTTCGAATTCGGCGACGGAAACGCCGTCTTTACCGAGGTTTACGTATTCGGTAGTATCTTCACCGTGCTGGACGGTTGCTTCGTATTTGAATGCCATAGTTTCCTTTTTTAGACGAGAGACGAGAGACGAAAGACGAGAGTGTTTGCACATGCGAAGCATCACTATCCATTCTTATATCTTTCGTCTGTAGGGCAGTTCTTTCGTCTAATCCTGTGGTTAGTGATTAGTGGTTAGGAATTAGGCAACAGGAATTTGGCTTTAGGTTCATAAACACGCGGCTATGCCGCCTAACTCACCTAAGGCCTACAACCTACTACCTAAGACCTCATTTCGTTACTTCGTGTATAAAGATAATTCTTTCACTTGACATCCGTAGGGCCGAAAGCCCGTTCTTCCGTCTAATCTTGTGGTTAGTAAACAGTGGTTAGTGGTTGGTGGTTAGTGGTTGATGGTTAGTGATTAGTAAACAGTGGTTAGTGGTTGGTGGTTAGTGATTAGTAAACAGTGGTTGGTGGTTAGTGGTTGGTGGTTAGTGATTAGTAAACAGTGGTTAGTGGTTGACGGTTAGAAGCATGAGCCTCTGGCTGTCATCCCCGACTTGTTCGGGGATCTCCTTTTTCTTTAACAAAGGCATGCGCACCCTCCAAAATGACGAAGCCAACTTCCTACCGCCTATTAAGTTCCACTTATCCCACAAATTCTACAACTCATCCCCCTTTTTCACAAGTTTTTAGTTCTTTTTTACTTTCAGTATGACCAAAATCACATAAGAAGTGTTATTTTTGATATCGAAACAAAAACTTCATAAGAGGATTGAATAATGAAAAAGATTTTGCTCGCCACGATGATTTCGGCAGCACTGGTTTTTGCAGCTCCGGCAGCAAAGAAAGTCACGAAAACAGCAACCACGGCAAAAAAAGCCACTACTACTAAGGTAGAAGAAGCACCGGCAGCCGCTGCACAGGCAGCACAGCCCGCAGCTGAAGCCGTTCAGGCCGCTCCGGCAGCAGAAGTCGCACCGGCACCCGCAGCTGAAGCAGCACAAGCAGCCCCCGCTGCAGAAGCCGCACCGGCAGCCCAAGCCGTAGCTCCGGCACCTGCCGAAACAGCACCGGCTGCAGCACCAGCCGAAGCCCAAGCACCCGCAGCTGAAGCAGCACCGGCAACCGCAGAAGCTCAGGCACCGGCAGCAGACTCCACGCAAGCAGCCGCTCCGGCAGCAGAAACAGCACCGGCTGCCGAAGCCACCGAAGTTCTCGAAGCTAAGGCCGAAGAAGCACCGGTAGATTCTGCCGCTCTCGCCAAGGCCGAAGAAGAAAAGAAGGCCGCCGAAGCAGAAGCTCAAGCAAAGGCCGAAGAACAGAAGAAAGTCGAAGACGAAACTAGCGGAACAGCCAAGTCCTCTATCATGGACAATCCGTGGGAATTCATCGCCGTTTCCGCAGCGTTCATCGCCTCTGTTCTCGTGATTATCTTCACTGGGGACTAATAAGCGATTATTCGAAACGCTTTATTGCGAATTTAAAGGCCGTCCATGCGACGGTCTTTTTTTTTCACAGCCCTTACAGTTCAAACAAAATAACAACAACCATTCTCGCTGTGAATTCCTTATTTGCTTTACATACTAAAAGCTCTTTTTGGCGTTTTGATATGTAATCAGCAATCTGTTTTTTTGTACGTTACATACTTAAAAGACGTTTTATGAAATTTAGTATGTAATTTTCTCCCAAAAATGAAGGGTTTTAGGGTATTTTTTCAAAAAAAATGCTTGTAACGAGCGATTTCGCCATTTTTTTGATGTTTTTTCTTCGATTTTTACATACTAAAAGTCAAAAAAACTAATTTAGTATGTATTACAACAAAGTATCTCGTTTTGTTCTCAGAAATAATCGCAATAGACCAAAATTTTGCAAAATTCGGGAACGCCTTGAGAACAAAAAAAATTTATTCTAATGTAATTCAGCATTAAATAACTTATTTTCATAATCAAGACAATACTGTTAGAGGGCAAAACATGTTTTGCCCGTTTTTACATTAAGGAGGAATCGTGAAAATCAAGAGCTATCTGTGGGCTTTATACGCTGCCGTAGGAATAACTGTAGCGCAGCAAGAACAACCGACTCCTTATGATTTGATTAGACCTACATTCCCGTTAACGTGGGATACGACTGTATTTAATTTCTTTGATACCTCGGTCACTAAAAAAAAGAACATGCTGCCCGAGAAGACGACTCCTTTTTACGCCCCGAACGCATTTATCGTCGATACACTGAAGCAAGCTTATCTAGACGCCATCAATTACCACATGTCGCCAATCCGTTTGAACCAGGCCGGCTATCTGGAAAGCGACAAGGAACGCCAATTCTATTTTATCGGTAATGCGACGACTTTTGAAATCGTAGATGTCAACGGAAAGTCATTTACCCCGGCCATCACAGGGAATCTCAAGCCTTCCGGCCGCACAACCTCCTCCGACTGGACCATTATCGCAGGCACAAACGCCGCCACGGGCGACCAAAAACGCTATAGAGTCGATATCACCGGCCAATCCGGTAAAATCATGATTGGAAACATTCCGCAAGGAGTCCCTACCGATACCCGTCTCCGCATCAAGGTAGGCAACGACATTTCAAGCACATTCATTGTATCCGACCTGGTTTATACCATGGTAAAGGACGCCGCCATCAAGTTCTACGGAATCAACCGCAGCGGCTATGGCGATTCGTGGTTCCATCCGGCCAGCCACACAAAAGATGGCGCCGGCGGAGTCGCAGTCACAGACGCAGTAGAAATTAGAAATTCCTACAACGCCGCCCTCGCAGGAACACTCCAAGGCGGATACTACGACTGTGGCGACCACCTAAAAGAATCGCAAACCCAGATGTATGCATTCATGGCCGCCGCTGTCATGGCCGCGACAAATCCGGATGCTGACGTGGACCATTACAAATTTAACCACGCGGCAGGCGGCATCGACGGTATTCCGGACGTTCTCCGCGAAGCAAAGCACGGAGCCGACTTTATTCTCCGTTCTTTCATCCGCGCAAAGGGCGTTATCGACGACATGGCCCTTTCTATCGGCACCAAGGACTCCGATCACGGTTGGTGGGGGCGCCCGGAATATCAAGACGATCTTCCTGTAGATGGTTCCCCATCGGCGAAAGACCGCGGAGGCCCAGCCTCTAGAATGGTTCGCCTCGGCGAAATCGGGGCGAACATCGGCGGTGAAACGGCTGCAGGCCTCGCCATTCTCAGCAAGATGTACAGGGAATTGGGCTCCGACTTCGATGCCTTCGCCGACAGCTGCTTGATGGTCGCCGAAAAAATGTACGACATGGCGAAAGCCTTGGCACAAGGCAAAACCACCTACGATGGCGGAAAAAATATCAAGAACAACACCAAAGCCGCGGGCTGGTCCAGCAAGGCGTACAACGGAAACAACGAATTTTACGACGACTTGGCGCTAGCTTCTGTTGCACTCCTCTACGCGACAGGCAAAAAGCAATACGCCGACGATATGATCCGCACCAGGAATTTAGTATCAGCAGGTGTAAAAATCGGCAATGAAGGACAAGCCGCCCCTACGCAGGAATACATGGAAAACTGCGCCGGTTGTTTCCAGGGCGGTTGGTTCGTCACCAACGACAAAGGCTTTTTGAAAAACGTAAAGACAACAAGCTGGGCGAATAGCTACACGTTTGCGCTTTATGCCTTATACAAGCTCATCCTTGCCGACAAGAGCAAGGCCATGAGCCAATATGGCCTGACCGAAGAAGAATGGTTAAACGCCGTCGAAGACTGTATAGCAAACTTGATCTACAATGTCAGCGACATGTCGGAAGGAAGCGGTAACGCATCCATTGAGCTGCCCGCAGGAAGTATCATGTGGAAACCGACTACCGTCAGGTATGACGCAGACTGGTACAACATGGGTTCCCCCCAAGGCGAATGGATTTACAACCGCTACCAGGCCGGCAACATGTTCGATGTGTTGGCATACGTCGATGTCGCAAAAAGCATCGAAGCACAGGGAATTTCGCTCCCTATCATGGGGACCCCGAACTGGAAATCCGACGAAATGTACCAGCTGGCCATCAACCAAATAAACTACATGCTAGGCGTTAACCCGTGGGACATTTCGTTTATCTATGGCGTAGGCGACAAGAACGACGCCCACCCGCACCACCGCGCATCAAACCCCGAAGGCACAAACGTCGCTGGCAGCCCCTATCCGTACAAAGTCCCCGCAGGCGCATTCCTTGGCGGAATAAAGCCCGGTATGGGCAACTCCCTGGTACCCAAATCCATAAGCTGGGAAGATTACGAAAAATCCGAAGTCTGCATTGACGCTTCGGCTACATTCTTAAGCACAGTGAGCATTCTCGCCCACAAATTCGACAAGACGATTGCTCCAGAGATTAGCGTAGAAATCCGCCACAAAAGCGCGGACTCGGCAATCGTGACCGTCAACCTCACCCAGCGCGGCACGGCCGTCATCCATTTCGGCACAACCGAAGGCGAGTACAACCAGACAGCAACAGATGGAGCCCTCGGAATCCAACACGACATAATACTCCGTGACTTGACACCCGGCACAACCTACTACTTCTATGTCACGGGCGCAAACGCCTACAAGCCGGAAAACGTGACGACCAAGTTCCGCGTCGATAGCACCCAAGCCCCTTACTTTTTCACGACAATAAGCAACGTCGAAAGCGCGGAAATCGCAAACGTCACCGTCTGTAACGTTTCTGCGGATAGCGCCGAAATCATGTGGTACACCCCGAACGGAGAATACGAATCCAAAGTCTATTGGGATACCGTACCGCACTCCACCGCTACCGAATTTGCGTATAATACCGGAGCCGGCAACGCAGACATTTCCGGCATTCCCACCCAGTTCCACTACGTGAAAATTGGCGGTCTCAAGGAAAAGACAACGTACTATTTCATGGTCGAGAGCAACGGCGCGCAAACTACAGTCGATGACGAAAACAACCGTCTCAAGTTCACGACACCTGTAGCGTGGTACAACTTTAGCGTAAAGACATATCAATACAACTGGTCTGACATGTCCATGCTGAACATCAACGTATTCAACAACGAAGGACGACCATTCGACAGCCTGACCATCCGCCTCTACATGCGCGGAACCGACGAAATAGACACCGATATCGGAATGGGTACGGACATCTGCAACGCATACGACGAATCCGGTTTCAGTGGCGAATGTACAGAGGCTACGAAACAGGAACTGGAAAGAAACCTCCGCGACGCCCACCCCATCAAAATCGAAGACACCTACGACGAAGCGACGGGAACATGGCAATGGTACTTCCCGCTGAATTTGGGTTCTACAGTCATCAAGAGTTCGAGCCGCCTGCGCTTTGACGTGAGATTCGACCACCGCAGTCCATATCCACCTTACAAGGACTTGATGAACGAAGCGCCAAAGAAGAAACTTTATTGCAAAGAAGGCAACAAATGGTACTCTCCTACCAATATTGCGGGAGCCACCTCTTTGGCCGAAAATCCGGGCGACTGGAGCTGGATGCCGCATTCCCGCGCAAACGGCGAAGAACTGGATTACCCGGGCATGCCGTGCATAAGCAAGGATGAAGGAGACAGCGACTTCGATGCAGCTCCCGTGAATCCTTACGTATCTGTGTACCGCAAGGACCAATTTATCTGGGGTTACAGTCCTTCTAAAAAGGAAATGGAAACCAAGAGAGCCAACTACAAAATCAACATGGTACTCGACCCCCCGTTCAACGTTTCCAACGGTTCCCATATCGATATCGACCAGAAAAGCAGCACCGTCCACGTCACCGGCAAGGCTCACGTGAGCGAAGGTGGATACATTACAAAAATTTGGGCAAACGGAGTCAAAGTCAGCGGCATGGCATTCGTTGACCCGCAAAGCCTTGACAAATGGATTTTAGACGAATCAGGAACAAAGATTATCGCAAAATACGACATCCCGACGGACATGTGGAATCTCGACATTCCGGTCAAGATGAGCATCGGCTCCAAGAAAGTGGATATCACGGTATTCGCAGGACCGAATCCCACCTGTGAAACCTGTGTCGAAAATGGCGGATGCGCTTTCGAGAACAGGAACTATTACGTGAACTTCTCGAAAGAAAAAGCGACAGAATCTCAACTTGTCGTCAAGGACGCCAACGGCAAACCGATTGTAAGCCCAGCCAATCCCGAAGGTACGGCGTTCTACATCGACTTGATGGACAAGGACAAAGTAGAAGGTAAAACGCAAACCCAAAGTCTCGATATTCTTGTCACGAACAACAAAAAGAACGACGTCCTCAAGGTCACCCTGAAAGCCGACCCCGCCAACCCCGGCCACTTTATCGGCGGTCCGTTCACGGCCATCAACCACTCCAAGGAATCGAGGAACCAGACTTCAGAAATTTCGTTCTTCGCAGGCGATACTATCCAGATAACTTATACCGACCCCGATGACGAAGACGACGTTTCTAAATCGACATTCTACGCGGAATCCAAAATACCATCGCCGCAGACGGTACTCGCCGAAGACACCAACTGCGACAACAAAGTGGACCAGTTGAAGATAACCTTCTCGAACAAACTCGCCGACGGATACACGCTGGACAGTATCAAGTTCTTTATTGACGGCATGAGCGATACCGTCAAGGTTCCGCTTGTCGCCTCCAAGTACGCGGACATGAACGAAGTCATCATCCCGATAGACTCAAGCCTCGTCCCGACAAGCGCAAACCCCTCTGGAAAGATTACGACATACGTTGCCGACCAAGGGACTCCCAATGCAGAAACTACGAAGATTACAGACGGAATCCCACCCACGCTCGTAAGCGTTTCCATTCTTGAAAAGTCCGACAACGACAACAGCGATCTCGACACCGTCATGATAGCCTTCTCGGAACCGGTAATTCTCTCGTCCCAAAGTGAATGGCCACTTGCCATTGCCGGTGTTGCAGACATACCGTCCGTCGTCGGGAAGGGAACAACAGCAAACAACGGAAAGAGTTGGACATTTGTTATCAGCGGTAATACAAATAACGCACTCGTCCCAATAGGAGCACAAGCTAGTGCAAGATCAACGGGAGGCACTTCCATTACCGATCAAAGTTTCAATCCGATTAGCCCAACCGGTTGCAAGCCCAGCGTGCCCATAACGCTCATCAGCCGCCCAGTCCCCGTATATCATGCAGAAATGATAGACGTTCAGGGCGACGGCATTCCGGACAAGGTCTATATCATGTTCGAACGCAAGCTCAAGCCCAAGGACATCTTCGACAGCATCGTGACGGTCTGGGGCGATCCGGGCATCACGCGCACGTTCGTAACCACGGCAGATACCACCGGCGGCATAATCAAGCCTAAGGAAAATTACTGGACCATCCGCGATTCCGTTTCAGCTCCGTTCAAGGTGATGCTTGCCGATTCGACGACAAAGGATTCCACCAACACCTACAGCATCATCGAAATCAATATTCCAGACAACCTCGCATACCCAAGAGGTTCTACAAGCGGCGAAAAAGACGGGAACGGAATGGTATCTCCACTCAAAGGCGCCGCAAACGGATTTTTCGAAACGACATACACGCTTTATGATAAATGCCCGCCAATCATCACCTCCGCACGCATGATCAAGAACCTGCTCACGGTCAACATCTCCGAAAACGTCACCATGCTCGAAACGGGCAAGTACATCGTCCGCGAACGCGACAACTACATTCCGCCCGAAAGGCCGCAGGGTGCAGGGAAAACGTATCTCTTCACCTATAACGAAAAGGACAACGTGGTCCATGCGGGTGACATGATCAAGCTCGTCCCGGAGAATATCGGATCCGCCTATATCGACAAGAACAGCAACATCCCGCAACAGGAGAACCCATGGGTCCGCGTCACAGGTGACGACGACATCCGCTTCACGGTGACACTTTCAAACCCAGTCGCAACGCCCAAGACAAACGCTTACATGGGCCGTCCGGAATCTTTAAAGGACGAAGCATTTGTGGCATCGGCCATAGTCAACGGCAAGAACAATTTCATCGACGAAAATGGAACTCTACTGGGTCAAGCCGACACATTGATCTACGCCAGTTCCGGTCCGAATTTCGAAATTGAAATTACAATGCCCTCAGCAAATTTCATGACCCACGAGGGTATGCCAATGTACGATTACCGCCTAAAAGTCGTCATGGATCTTTACGACAATCTCGGGCAATACGTCAATACTTATAAGCTAGACATCCCGAAGGAAAAATTCACATCCATGCGAGGCCTTGTCGATAACGGAATACTCAAGCTCAACCTGGAATGGGTAGCCAAGGACAACGAAGCCCCCGTCGCCAAAAAGGGCAATAAAATTGGTACAGGAGCCTACATCGCGAAATTCGACTTCACGGCAGAATCCTTCTGCGCTGCGAAATTTGAAAAATCCGACAATGACTACAACCAAACATGCGAAAATGTCGGAATCAAGGCCGATAAAGCTACTGGTAGCAAAACCAAGACATTCGGTTTCAAGAGAAAAATTTAAAAGAATCTCCTGGATTTAACGATTCAGGAGCCTTTTTCTTTCTTGTTTGTAAAATTTCAGATACATTGTTTAGTTAAAAAGAAAGCCAGAAGTTTTCAATTACTTTATTTTTTCATGTTCTTTATTCATATGATACATTTAAAGGAATAAAAAGCAAACTGAAGAATATTTTGAGAACAAAAAAGGAATATATCACAATACATTTTTACATAAATAATCTATTTTATCTTTTGATAGAATATAGTCAGAGGGCAAGACTCGTTTTGCCCGATTTTTCCATATGTAAAGGAGACAACGTGTCTATTAAGAAGTACCTGTTAGCATTATGCGCCGCAGCCAGTTTCGTGGCCGCGCAGCAGGAGCAGCCCACTCCTTATGACTTGCTTAGACCGATATACCCACTTACCTGGGACAGCACTGTTTTCAAGAATTTTGACACATCGGTTACCAAGAAAAGGAACATGTTGCCAAAAAACCTGACACCGGCGTCTTATGCTCCAAACGTATTTATTCCCGACTCGCTGAACCAAGCGTACCTAGATGCAATGAACGTCAAGATATCCCCTATCCGCGTGAACCAGGCCGGATATCTGGAAGACGACCCGGAACGTATGTTCTATTACGTGGGTAGCGAATCTTCTTTCGAAATCGTCGATGTCAATGGCAAATCTTTATCCCCAGCCATAACCGGATCACTAACCCCACTTAATAAAAAGGCTTCTTCCACATGGCGGATTACCGCAGGCACGAATGCAGCCACCAACGACCAGCAGCGTTATACAGTAAGGGCCACCGGCCCCTCCGGAGACTTGAAAATGGGCCACGTTCCCCAGAACGTCCCTCTTGAGACGCGTCTACGCATTAAAGTTGGCAAAGATATTTCGAGCACATTCATTGTAAGCGACAGACTCTATTCCATGGTGAAAGCCGCAGCCCTCAAGTTCTATGGAGTCAACCGTAGCGGTATCGCGGAATCCTGGTTCCGTAATGGCGGTTCTAGCCATGCCCTGGATGGTGCAGGTCCGGTTACAGAAGGACCCGAGGATGTTCGCGGACCTTATAACGCCGCCACGGCAGGAACTCTCCAGGGCGGCTACTACGACTGCGGTGACCACCTGAAGGAATCCCAGACCCAAATGTACGCCTTCATGGTCGTAGCGTTGATGGCGGCAACGAACCCGAACGCCGACGAAGACAACTACGCATTCAACCAGAACGAAACCATCAACAAGGACGGCATTCCGGACATGCTCCGCGAAGCAAAGCATGGGGCCGACTTCGTCCTGCGTTCCTTCATTCGCGCCAAGGGAGTCATCGACGACATGGCTCTCTCCGTTGGTAACTTCGGTTCGGACCACGGATGGTGGGGCCCTCCTGAGAACCAGGACGATCTCCCTATCGGTAATTCCGCAGAAGCGACAGACCGTGGCGGTCCAGGAACAAGAACTGTCCGTCTTGGCGAAATCGGAGCCAACGTCGGTGGCGAAACGGCCGCGGGTCTCGCTCTCGTAGGCAAGCTGTATTCCGAATACCCCGAACATAAGGCTTTCGCCGACAGCTGCATCATGGTCGCCGAAAAAATGTTCGACTTCGCCAACGCCGTGGCACAAGGCAAGAGAAACTATGATGGTGGAAAGACAATCACCCATAACAAGGCTTTGGCAATTTCTTCCCCCGCTTACCAAGGAAACAACGAATTTGTTGATGATATGGCGTTGGCATCTGTTGCGCTCCTCTATGCAACTGGCAAAAAGGAATACGCCGACTACGCCCTCCGTACTAAGAATCTGCTAGGTGCAAACCAGCAATATGGTCAAGGTGCAGGATTTTTTGACGGTGGCTGGTTCGTCACAGCCGACAAAGCCTTCCTCAAGAATGTAAAGAACACCAGCTGGGCAAACTCCTATTCTTACGCGCTTTACGGATTGTACAAGCTTATCCTTGCCGACAAGGACACGGCCATCCAAAAATACGGTCTCTCCGAAACGGAATGGCTGAACGCTATCGAAGACTGCGTTGCAAACATGATTGCGAACCTGGGCGATATGGGCAGCTACGACGGGACTCCGGAAACCTTTATCATGCCGCAAGTTCCCAATATTTGGAAACAAAGCCAATTCACCTATGACAAGATTTGGTACACCATGCACACCGACCAGAACTGGATTTACAACCGTTACCGTGCCGGTGATATCTTTGAAGTTCTGGCCTACGCCGATGTCGCCAATGACATCGAAAAGAAGGGGCTTTCACTCCCCAATATGCAAACTCCGAACTGGAAAGCCGCCGAAGCCAAGCAACTGGGCATCAACCAGCTGAACTACCTGCTCGGTGTGAACCCCTGGGATATTTCCTTTATCATGGGCATCGGCGACAAGAACGACGCCCACCCGCACCACCGTGGAGCAAACCCCGAAGGTACAAACGTGCCTGGCGGAAAGACGAAATACTACTACAGACCCCCTGTCGGCGGTCTTTATGGCGCAGTTCCCCCGACAGGCGGTCCTGACGGAGACGGAAATATGGGAAAAGCAGGCAAGCTGAGCTGGGAAGACTATGAAATGTCCGAAATCTGTATCGACGCTGCCGCAACTTTAGTAAGTACAGTAACCCTCGCCTCCAAGCAAATCGACAAGACTACCGCCCCGGATATCGATGTCGAAATCCGCCATGTGAGCGTGGACTCCGCCATCGTGACCATCAAGCTCTCCGTACGTGGCACAGCCACCATCCACTATGGCACAACAGAAGGCCAGTACGACAAGACCGCATCAAGCGAAAACTCTGGAGTAAAGCACGATATCGTCTTGCGCGACCTGAAACCGGGTACTACCTATTACTTCTACGTCACAGGTGCAAACGCCTACAACCCGGCAAACACAAAGACGAAGTACGCCAGGGAAGACCCGCTGACACCGTTCACGTTCACGACGCGCCCCACAGCCGACCCCGCAAACATCGCAAACGTCACCGTCTGTAACGTTACTGCCGACAGTGCCGAAATCATGTGGTACACCCCGAACGGCGAATACGAGTCCAAAATTTACTGGGATACAAAGCCGCACACCAACGCCAGCGATTTTGCGTTCAATTCCGGTGCCGGCAACGCCGACGTCTCCGGTATCCCAACACAGTTCCACTACGTGAAAATCGGCGGACTCAAGGAAAAGACGACCTACTACTTCATGGTCGAAAGCAATGGCGTACAAACCACCGTTGACGACGACAATAACCTGCTCAAGTTCACGACTCCTGTAATGTGGTACGACTTCAGCGTGAAGACCTACCAGTATCCGTGGCAAGGCGACATGGCCATGGTGAACATAAACGTCTTCAACAACGAATCAAGACCATTCGACAGCTTGACGATTAGAATCTACATGCGCGGAACCGATGAAATCGAAAACGATATCGGCATGGGCACGGACATCTGTAACGCATACTCCTCCGCAGGCTTCAGCGGAAATTGTTCCCCGGAAACGAAGGATGAACTAGAAAGGAACCTCCGCGACGCCCACCCGATCAAAATTGAGGACACCTACGACGAAGCGACGGGAACCTGGCAATGGTACTTCCCGCTAAACCTCGGTTCCACAGTCATCCAGAGCGCGAGCCGCTTACGCTTTGACGTAAGATTCGACCACCGCAGCCCATACCCACCATATAAGGACTTGATGAACGAAGCCCCGAAGAAAAAGCTTTACTGCTTGGAAAATAACAAGTGGTACGCCCCGTCCTATGAATATGCCGCGGCGCTCACTCTGAACGAGAATCCGGGCGACTGGAGCTGGATGCCACATTCCCGTACAAACAACGAAGAAAAAGACTACCCTGGCATGCCGTGCATACCTAAGAATGAAGGAGACGACAACTTTGACGTAGCACCAGACAATCCCTACGTTTCCGTCTATCGTAAAGACGAATTCATTTGGGGATACAGCCCGTCCAAGAAAGAAATGGAAACCAAGAGAGCCAAATACAGGATGACGGTAACACTCGATCCTCCGTTCAACGTTTCCAACGGCTCCCATATTGATATTGACCAGACCAGCAGCACCGTCCATGTCACCGGAAAGGCCCACATTACCGAAGGCGGCTTCATCACGAAGATTTGGGCCAACGGCGTGAAGATTAGCGGCATGGCATTCTTCGACGGACTCGACAAATGGATCCTCGACGAATCCGGAACAAAGATTATCGCCAAGTACGACATCCCGACCGACATGTGGGATCTCGATATCCCGGTCAAGATGACTCTTGGCAGCAAGAAAGTAGACCTCACCATATTTGCTGGTCCGAACCCCACTTGCGAAACTTGTGTCGAAGGCGGCGGTTGCGCATTCGAGAACAGGACCTACTACATAAACTTCACCAAGGGCGACGCCACGGCCTCCCAGTTTGTCATCAAGGACGCCCAGGGGAACCCGGTGATCAGCCCCGCCAATCCTGAAGGTACGACGTTCTACATCGACTTGATGGACAAGGACAAGATCAAGAGCAATGCCAAGAGCGTCGATATCAAGATTATCAACAGCAAGAAGGACGACGAACTCACCGTGACCTTGAACGCCGACCCGGCGAACCCCGGACACTTTGTCGGAGGCCCGATTACGGCAGTGAGCCACTCCAAGGAAACAAGGAACCAGTCTTCCGAAATTTCGTTCTTCCCCGGTGACACCATCCAAATCGTCTATATCGACCCGGATGACGAAGACGATATTTCCAAGTACACGTTCTTCGCCGAATCCAAGGTGCCCGTACCGCAGAAAGTGCTTGCCGAAGATACTGACTGCGACAACAAGACTGACCAGCTGAGAATCGTCTTCTCGAACAAGCTCAACGAGGACTACAAGCTCGACAGCATCAAGTACTTTATCGAAGGCATGGCCGATTCCGTGAAGGTAGCGCTCGACGCCTCCAAGTACGCCGACAAGAACGACGTCATCATCCCGATCGACACGAGCCTTGTCCAAACAAACGCAAATCCGTCCGGAACGATAACGACTTACGTAAACGACCACGGCAATGCGAGCCCGGAAACGGTAAGGATTACGGACGGTATCCTTCCCACACTCGAAAGCGTATCCATCCTTGAAAAATCCGACAGCGACAACAGCGGTCTCGATACCGTCATGGTGGCATTCTCGGAACCGGTAATTCTCTCGCCCGAAAGCGAATGGCCGCTCGCCATCGCCGGAGCTGTAGGCGTACCTACAGTTGTCGGAAAGGGAACTACGACGAACAACGGAAAGAGCTGGACATTTATCATCAGCGGTAATACGAACAACGCTCTAGTACCGGTTGGAGCACAAGTCACTCCAAGAACAACAAACGATTTCACCATCACCGACCAGAGTTTCAACGGAATCAACGCTGCCGGTTGCAAGACCGTCACGGTAACGCTCATTTCCAGACCAGTCGGCGTCTATCATGCCGAAATGATTGACTTGGAAGGCGACGGCATCCCGGACAAGGTCTACATCATGTTCGAACAAAAGCTCAAGACAAAGGACATGTTCGATAGCATTGTGACAGTCTGGGGAAATCCGGGCATTACGCGTTCGTTCAGGACCACGGCCGATACCACCGGCGGTACCATCAAGCCCAAGGAAAGTTACTGGACCATCCGTGACTCAGTCTCCGCATCTTTCAAAGTCATGATTGACTCGGTGACGTCGAAGGATTCCGTCAACACCTACAGCATTATCGAGATCAAAATTCCGGCAAACCTCGCCTATCCTTACGGTTCTACAAGCGGTGAGAAGGACGGTAACGGCACGATATCCCCGCACAAGGGTGTTGCAAACGGATTCTTCGAATCGACATTCACATTGTACGACAAGTGCTCTCCGGTCATTTCCAGCGCCCGCATGATCAACAACCTCCTCTCTGTCAATATATCCGAACCTGTTAATATGCTCGATGTTGGCAAATACATCCAGCGTGAACGCGGTGAATTAATCCCGCCAGAAAAGCCTCAAGGATCCGGAAAAACGTATCTCTTCACCTATAAAGAGAATGACAACATAGTCCATGCCGGTGACCGCATCCGTCTTGTTCCTGACGTCCTCGGAGCCGCCTACATCGACAAGAACAACAACGTCCCGACTGTTCAGAATCCTTATGTCCGTATCACTGGTGACGACAACGTCCGTTTCACGACTACGCTTTCCAAACCAGTTGCCACGCCGGGAAATAACGCCTATGTCGGACGCCCAGAAGCAACAAATAACGATGCGTTCGTCATGACAGCGACAATCGACGGTAAGCATAACTTCATCAGCACAGACGGAACAAGCCTCGGTCAAATCGATACGGCTGTCTACATTGGTTCGGGTCCGACCTTCAAAATCGAGATTTCGATGCCTTCCGCAAGTTTCATGACTCATGGCGGACAGTATATGTACGATTACAGCTTGAAGATTGTCATGGATCTCTACGACAACCTCGGGCAGTATATCAACACATATAAGCTAGACATCCCGAAAGAAAAATTTGCCCCGATGAGGAACTTTATCGATAACGGTAGCCTCAAGCTCAATTTGGAATGGGCGGCCAAAGACAACGAAGCCCCTGTTGCAAAGAAGGGGCACAAGATTGGAACTGGCGCCTACATTGCTAAATTCGATTTCAGAGCGGAATCCTTCTGCGCAATAGCTTTCGAAGAAACAAGCAACGACTACAAGGCATCTTGCAAAGCTGCCGGCGACAGGGTCGAAAAAACAAGCGACAACACAACAAAGACTCTTGGCTTCAAGAGAAGGAAATAGTGAACCGGAGAGCTCCAGGATTTAAGCGTCCTGGCAGCTCTTTATTTTTGATTGGGTTTTAGGAGATTGCACAAACATGAAAAAATTGATTAGCGTAATTTCATTATTGGCTTTATTCTGCGTAGACCAAGTAGTTGCCGCAGAACGAGCAAGTCTTCCCAATATCGACAGGACTTGTACAGATTGCAGCCGTCGATACCTGGACTCCCTCAACGTCTATGACAGACGCCCCATCCGTATAAACCAAAGCGGGTTCAGACCTCAGGATTACAAGTACGCCTACGTGGCAGACCCGAAGGAAAGAACTTTCAAGGTCATTGACGCGAACAGTGGTAAAGAAGTGCCAGGTGGCGGAAACCTGACGCTTATCAAGAAAGGCGCAACAAAGCCCAACATCTGGATTAACGGTTCGTTCAACTCCCTGGAAAGCATCTACGAATTCGGCAAACAGGACTCCATCAGCACCCAGAAAGAAGACTTGTACCGAGCCGACTTCACATCCCTTTCAACAACGGGCGAATACTTCCTCGTCGTCGGGAACGATACCTCGGCAACCTTCCATGTTCACCCCTCCATTTACAATGCCATTCTCGAGAACTCGTTACAGTTCTTCGGCATCCAACGTTGCGGAAACACAAAATCGCACTTCCATGCACCTTGCCACTTGAAAGACGGCTCCAAAATCGGGCATGACTTGACAGGAGGCTGGCACGACTGCGGTGACCATTTCAAGGTATCCGAAACTCTCGGTTATACAGCTTATGTACTTTCAATGGTTTACCTCACCTACCCCAACAAGGCTGAAGACCGCTATGGTGAATCTTACGCCGACACAGTCTTTACAGATGGTATTCCGGACATTCTCCACGAAGCCAAAATCGGTGCAGACTTTATTCTGAAACTCTACAGGGCATCCAAAGCAGACGGTTTGATTGCCAAAAACGACATGTACCACTCCGTGGGCGTTGACGAAAAGGACCACCAGTTCTGGGATTTGCCGGAACGCCAGGATGCGCAACCGGAATCCAAAGGCGGGCCGGATCGCGTCGTATTGACCGGTATCGGCGCAAACACCTCCGGCATGTTCGTTGCAGCGCTTGCAAACGTTGCCGCTGGTTACCGCGTCTATGACGCAGCCTACGCAGACACGCTCCTTGAAGCCGCAAAGGACATCTACAAGAACGTGATGATGCCGCTTTTTGACTACGGCAGCGGTAATGAATCAGGAAAGACAACATCGTTCCCTGGTTTCTACACCGGTGGCGGCCCACGCTATGACGACGGTGCAGCGGCGGCTCTCGCCTTGTGGTATGCCACCAAGGACACGACTTACCGTTACGACCTTTACAAGAACACCAATATTTTCAACAATCCCACCAACTACCGGTTCAACCTGGACTACTTCAGGGCTGGATTCCTCGGCAATGAAAGCGGTTTTTCGCCCGGAGGCTGGGCAACGGACTACCAGAACATCCACACCTACGTTCTTTTCGCATTCCAGAACTTGATTCTGAAGAACCAGGAAACGGCCGCGGAATACGGACTTAGCGAAATCGAACGCGACTCGCTTTCGATGCGTACCATGGCCACATTCCGCAAGATTCTGAATGATGCCACGAACCAGGGCGACTCTACGGTTCTCGTGAATCCGGGCGTAGGCACAGGCGACCCGCATGAAGGCCGCACCGACCTCAAGGTCATTACTCCATACAACCTTGTCTGGACGAGTTTTGACTGGGGCGTTATCCGCTACAACTTGGGTACCGCCGTTTCCATCTTCTTGATGTACGAACTCACAAAGGACGAACGCTACCTGAAAGTGGCTTTGGACAACATGTATTACGCTCTCGGCGCAAACCCGTGGGATATTTCCCTTTTGATGGGTGCAGGCGACAAGAACCCGCAACATCCGCATAACCGTTCTGCAAACCCTGACGGCTACAACGCAGGCGGCATGCCATACAAGTACAAATGCCCGAAAGGCGCCCTCATGGGTGGACGCGACCCCGAAAAGACGCTTATTGAAGACTGGAGCAAATACACCTCCACCGAAACTTGCATCGACTTCTCCGCACAGTTCCTCTTCCCGGCACAGAGCCTCGCCGAAACGCTCCCGCCCGATAACGAAGGCCCGATTTTCAGCAACATCGTCGGAACTCCTATTTCGGATTCCACCGCCATCGTGAGCTGGGACGCTAACGAAGTCGCCATCGTGACCGTATTCTACGACGTTACCACAAATGCCAATACGGCCAAATCCGTACAGCAGGAAAAGGCATCCAAGGGCGGTTCCGTAACGCTTACCGGACTTACCCCGGGGCAAACATACTACTTCTTCCTCGAAGGCATGGACACCAAGAGGAACCTCACCACGGATGACAACCACGGTTATTGGTACAAGTTCACCATGACTCCGGTTGGCACTCAAATCAAGGGCGTTACGATTTGCCAGGTCGATCACCGCAGTGCAAAGATTTACTGGTGGTCAACCGACCGCTTGAACGGTATTGTCAATTTCGGCAAGACCAGAGGCAACTATACGCAATCAACAGCAGCAAGCGGTGGCGCCGTACTTTTCCACGAAGCCATACTCACAGGACTTGAAGCAGGCACGGAATACTTCTTTACAGTTTCCTCCGGCACAACGACATCCGAAGAATTCTCGTTCAAGACGGAATCCCACGCGGCTTATGCGGACCTAGACATTTACATCAAGCCGAGCGCCTACCAGAATACGTCCAAGTGTTCCGGCAACAATTGGAAAAATTGCGGCGACTTTATCGTCGAAATCGACAACAACGACACGACGGATTTCCAGGATTTCGAACTTCGCCTTTACCTCGGTGCAGACGCAAGTCTTGAAACACCTGTAAGCTACATCGGACAAGTGTTTGGCGGAACAGGCCTCGTCGTCCCCCGCGTCGATCCAAGCAAGCCCCTAGTCACCTTCGGCCCGCAAACACAAGACAAGGCAGGACAATACTATCTCCCCATAACAGTCAATGACAAACTCTACGTTTCCGGACGAATCATCTTCCAAATCAAATGGCTCAACGCAACATATGCGAACTTCAATGACGGCTGGTCGCTTATCGCCCATACGGGAGACGACGCCCCAGAACAGTTCGAAGGCATCGACCTAACGCAGGCCCCATACTATACCGGCTCCGAAACCGCACAGCTCGAAAGGAACTCTCGCGGAGAAAAAGTTATCGCCATGGTTCGCGACCCCTACGTCCCCGTCTATTACCACGGCAAGCACATATACGGCTACGCTCCGGACGACACACCGGAAACAGGCCCGCAAGTGAACCGCAACGTAGAAATCACCTTCACTAGCCCGTTCGTGACCCCACACTACTCCGTCGAAAAGGAGGACACGCTCACGACTTACTCGGCAACAAGCAAAGTTTCGCCGACAGGTCTCCTCGACGCCGTAGAAATGAATAGCAATCCATATCCGTTCGAATACGTGAACCCCAAGCGCACCGATGCCATTACCTTCGGAAAACAAGATACGGTACTCGCCTATGGCAACAATTATATCGAATGGGTCAGCTGGCACAACAGAAACGCAAACCAGAAGAGCGAAAACAAGTATGATTGCGCATGCGCCTATGTCCGTTCCAACGTCGAAATCGACAGTATCACCATCCCGCCTGAAAAACGCTACCTCGTATTCGACAAAAATAACGTCGTGGGTTACAAGAACAAATTCATCGAAGTTCAAATTTCGCTCCTCGACAGCAATCTAGAACTGCTTAAGGACGAGAAGAACTTGAACGTCGATTTGGTAACCGAAGATCCGAACGTTCTCTTCTACACCGACCCGACAGCAACAATTCCTGTAACGTCCGTAACGCTTTATGACGGTGTCGCAACGATTTACGTCAGTTCCAAGATCGCCGTGAAGACAACCATTTCCGCAACGCACGTCAGCAACAAGGATTACGCCTACACGCCGGCCACAGCCGAGTTGAACATCGAAGATCTTCCGCCCTGGCCAATTATCGACAAAGCAAAGATTGTCGATTTGGACTGCGACCACATTCCTGACGCCATGGACATCACTCTTTCGTCGGAATACCTGGAAAAACAGAGGTTCACATCGATTACGTTCACCTACGAAAACAAGGAATACACTTCGAGCACTGTCAAATCGTTAAGTGGCAGATCCCTCGTTGTGAACATCGATGTTCCAAAAGAAGTCGTGACGAACGCCACCGGAAAAATTACGCTCACCAGCGACATTCAAGGACAAGTAAAGACCGTCGACGATTCCTATTCCGACGGCATGCCGCCGGCACTCATTTCGGCAACGATTCTCGAACGCCAGGATACCGCAACGGCAGATCACCTTTATCTGCAATTCAGCGAACCGATTTCTGCACCGGGTACGAACTTCCCGCTCGTTCTCTACGGTACCGACAAGACGACCAAGGCTGCAACGCCAATCGTCACATCGGCTAAGCTCTACAACGAAGCGAAGAACATCTGGGACTTTGAAATCGCCTTTGATGCAGCGAACAATTCTCTCGTCAACGCAGGCATGTGGGGACAACTCGACCCGGCAGGCTCTATCACCGACTTGAACGGGAACGGGGTTGCAGGCGTCTGCACACCGGAAAAAGTCGAAATTCTCCTCAAGATTTTACCTATCCCGATGATATACGCCGTCATTACCGATAAAAACCAAAACGGCTACGCAAGCCATGTCGATGTGGTTTTCGAACGCGCCCCCGATGCAAAGCACATCCCGGAAAAACTGGAGATTATCTTTGGCTTGGCAAAGCCCGAAACGCTTACAGTCGAAAAGAACCTGCTAGCCTTCAACGGAGCAAATCTCTCTATCGATCTTGTTAAGCCGTTCCAGTTCGGCAATACTGCCGGTCCATTCGACGGGATGCTGCCTGGAGGCAAGATGCTCAGCCATGCAGGCCTTGTCACACAGTACCTTGGTACAGGAGCTGCCACCGAAACAAGCACCGTACTCGCCGAGGACAAGGTCGGTCCGGTCTATGTTTCAGCAATCATCAGCCAGACAGCAACCGCCGACATTTTGAACATCACCGCAAGCGAGCCCCTTGTCTTAGCGGATTCTTCGCAGCAATTCTACAGGCACATGCGTGCGGACAAGCAGTCCAACGCGTTCAGCAGCAATTTCTCGAACTGGAGCTATTCGCAAAACAATTCCGGCCTTTCCATTCTCTATATGGGAGACTTCGTAGGAGCAGTCATGGAGGGCGACTTTGTAAGAATGGGTTCCATGATGACGAGTTCGTTCAAGGACGCCAACGGCAACTATCCGGAATTTGATGTGCCGTGGATTCCTATTGACGGAAACGGAGCTCCCAAAATCAAATTCGACATGGATCTCCGCAACAACATTACCGATGCAAATTCGAACAACCGCACAATGGTCAACGTCCCAGAAACAATGCGTCTCTATGTCAAAAATCAGACAAGCAACAAGTTCGACCTTATACAAAACGGCAACGTGACTTTGGCCGGTATCGATTCCACCGATATCAATGGAGCAATTTTCGATGTCAAATTGACAGTACCTCGCGGAGCCTCTTTCGGCGAAGAATGCGCTTGGGAAAAACTCCTTGTCAAGTTCAATATTCCAATTTACTCGAACCTCGGCAATTTCGTCAATCGCTTCCACCAGTCTTTCTATGTAGATCCAAAGATTCACCTCATGTCCAACAACAATATCGAATTCATCATCGAATGGGCTAACAAGTCGCCTTCTGGACTGCGTTCCAAGGAAGACAGAGCCGTTGGAACAGGCGCCTACATATACAAGGCCGAAATCGAAGCGACATTCTCGCCCAACATGAATAACCCCGAAGTGAAAAACGATCCGAAGATTGCCAAGAACTTCTCTTCGAAAGCTTCGTTCGAGCAAAAACGGACCTTCGGTATCAAGAGAACAAAATAAAGAGGATGGCCACGAGATAGGAAAACATGCAAGAGAGTCTTTTTACAAACTCGCCTTACGTTATCGCGCTTTCTGTTATCGCGTTGATTATCGTATGCTATTTTCCTATCATGCTTGGTCAAAAATCCTCCATCAAGCAACTTCCGCGCCCTATACACCAGTTGGTCATTATCAGCATCTACTGGCAAGCGAGCAACCTTATTGGCAATATATTCTTTAGCGGAGACAACTTTGTCGTCGGCACAAACGCTTATACAGCAAGACAAATCATTTTCTGCGTCGCAGCGCTCAGTTGGATTCAGCTAGGAAACGCCATCCACCATACCGCAGAAATAAGCCTTAATATCAAGCGGAAAAACGGCTGGAAACTCATGAATATTTTCGGAGCTCTAGCCGTCATAATATCGACCATCATCTTCATCAAAGACCCGTCTTACATCGCAAACTTCGATATTTTGGGTTACAAGCCCTTTGTGCAAAGGCCCATTTTTTTCTTTTACACATTACTCTTCGGCATATTTGTCATCCCTTGCCTGATTGTTACCGGATATAATCTTCTCCGCAGCATCGTACAATCCAGCGACACTTCTCTTCCACACCAAGTCAGCACCTACATGTTGGGGTCCTTTTCATTTTTCTCATTAACGGCCATTCTCTTCGACATTGTCATTCCTATAGCATCTAAATTCAATGAATTCGATCAGTTTATGAAATGGTCTTCTTTCATCTCCATATTTCTGGCGATTCTTTGCGGTCAATATTTTACCTCCGTCTCGTTCAAGAACAAAAGCACGTCGTGGTTTATGGAAAAACTTAGGGATAAAATGACAGACGGCATGCTCTATTTCAATTCCAACGGAAACATTACATACGCAAACACGGCAGCATTGAGCATTCTTCACACGACCCAAGAAAGCATTTTCAACAAGAAAGTATCATCTATATTCTCGCAAATATCGGACCCCACGCGCGAGGCTACTTACAACAAAATAAAAGTCAACATCGACCACGAAGACCATATTTTCAATGCCAGGATATTCCAAATCCGTCAATCGTTAACGACAAACTACAATGTCCTATTTTTTAGCGATGTTTCCAACACGCTGCACTATCAGCAAATAATAAAAAGCCGCGACGAACAGTTCAAGGAATACCAGCTAGACCAGATCCGCTATCAGGAACGCCTTAACATCTGGAAAAAGAAAGTCGATGAAAGCAAAAGTTTCCTGGACACGCTCATCAGTACCCTACCCTTCCGTTTTTGGTCCAAGAACGAGCAAGGCGTATTCATGACGCAGAACCAGAACGACATCAAGGAACGCGGAAACCTTTTGCAGACATCGGAACCCGACGACAAAATTCTTCCGCAGGAACTTCTGGCCAGGAATACCGGCGAACCGCAAAGTTTCATTTCTTATGAACAAATCGTCAAAGCGAGTGAAGATTCCCTAGACGAAGGGGATACCATCAAGATTTTAAAACAAGACGATTACAACAAGGCTGTCCGCGAAGGAAATGCCAAGGATATATCCATTTTCAACAACATGTTCATCCCGATTATTGCACCGCAAAAACCATACAAAATAATCGGCATCAAGATTGACATCACCAAAGAAATGCGCCTCGAGAAAGAGCGCGACATGTTGCAAGAACAAAAGCATATCCACTCCAGGCTCGAAGAACTGGGAACCATATGCGGTGGCTTTGCTCACGACTACAACAACATTCTCGGTTCGCAAATCGGATTCTGCGACTTGGCCCTCGAAGTGCTCGACAAGGACAGCCAGGCATACATGTTCATCCAAGAAGCTGGCAAGGCCGCCAAACGCGGCAAGGAATCGCTCGAAGAACTTTTGAATACCATCCGCGGAAAGACATCCGAAAACGAAGCGGCCACCGAATTTGCCCCCTACATGATTATCGACGATGTGGTGAAGAAGCTCTGGATTACACTCCCGCCGAACGTGAAGGTCAAAGCAGACAACATAGACAAGGATATCCGCATTGTCGGAAACGTGGCGGCACTCGACCGCATCATCAGCAACCTTGCAAACAACGCTATATTCGCCATGAAGGAAAACGGAGGCGTTCTCACGATAGCATTGAAAAGAGAAGTGCTCTCGGAACCCCTCATCACGCCGTTCGCCCCGCAAATCGATGCCGGAGTTTATGCCAAAATCACCGTCGGGGATACGGGTACCGGAATGGACACGGCGACGCTGGAACGCATTTTTTCGCCCTTCTTTACCACTAAAGCACCAGGTGAAGGCCTCGGTTTGGGCCTTTCATCGGCACTTAGACTGCTAAAAGAAGGTAAAGCAGGCTATACGGTACAGACAACTTTGGGCGAAGGTACTATTTTTAATCTATATTGGCCTATAAGAATCGAGAAAATGGAGGCTTGATGTCTACAATACTTATTATTGACGATGACGCTCAACTGAACCTCATGTTGAAGTCCGCTCTTGAATTGAAGGGTTACTCTGTTGATACCGCATGCAATGGCAAGAAAGCTAAGTCGCTCTACCAGAAGAACACGTACGATGTAATCATCACCGACATCATCATGCCGGAAGGTGATGGATTTGAAGTTATTCTTGATCTCCGCCGCATGGGTTTAAGCGATCGCATTATTGCGATTAGCGGTGGTGGACGAACATCTGCCGAAGACTATTTGGCTACAGCACAGCATTTCGATGTAGCGGCCATTTTCAGTAAGCCGCTAGATCTCCAGCAACTGCGCAGCAAAGTGGACGAGATTATCAAGAGCCATTCGTAATCGCATAAATGATGAATATCCTGATCGCTGATTTTGATCGGAAATTTGTCGATGAATTACAGCGCAATTGGTCGGTTGCCGGGACGAACCTCCTAGTCTGCTCCGATGAAAAGACCTTGATGCCGCTAGTAAAAAAGACGTCGATAGACCTTGCGTTTATCGAGGTTCCTTTTTTAATGCTCGACAACATGGACATGATCAGCTACCTCAAAGAACGTCAACCCAATATTGAAATATTCGTTCTTTGCGATGACCGCAACTGGCAAGGAGCAGCCAGCGCCATCACTCGCGGTGCAAGCAGTTTTCTCAAGAAGCCTATTACTTTGTCGCTTCTCGAAAAAACAGCAAGCAAAATACAAGCGCAACAGCAAAACAAATCCAACACGCAACTCATGGAGTCGCAGGTGTTGGACAGTCTTCTCGGCGACACGCCCGAGATGCGAAAAATTTTAAAGACTGTATATAAAGTAGCTCCGACAAACAGCACATTACTCATAACTGGCGAGTCCGGTTCGGGCAAGGAATTCCTTGCAAACGTAGTTCACCGTTACAGTAAACGAGCGAACGAACCATTTGTGCCGGTCAACTGCGGAGCCATTCCCGAGAACCTCGTCGAAAGCGAACTCTTCGGAAGCAAGAAAGGTTCATACACCGGTTCGACAGCAGACAAGAAAGGCTTGTTCGAATCCGCCAATGGCGGAACGCTATTTCTCGATGAAGTCGGCGAGCTCTCTCTAGCAACGCAGGTCAAACTTTTACGTTTTCTACAAAGTCACGAAATCCGACGAGTCGGTGAAACTGAAGCCCGTTATCTGGATATCCGTATTATTGCAGCAACGAACCGCGACCTGCAACAATCCATGCGAGAAGGACGATTCCGCGAAGATCTTTACTACCGCTTGAACACGTTCCACTTGGAACTTCCGCCTCTCCGAGATAGAAAGCCGGTTATTCCGAACTTAATACGTTACTTTATATTAAAGAACAAGGAAGCGCAAGGCAAGGAAATCCACGACTTGGAACCTGCGGCTCTTTATGCACTCACGAAGTACCCCTACCCCGGCAACATCCGCGAACTCGAAAACATCGTGGAACATGCCATCGTACTTTCGGAAGGCGGCATAATCAAGCTTGAGGACCTTCCTGAAGAGGTTCAGATAGAAGCCCGCGAAAAGACGGTGGCTATTCCGCACTTGAAAGACAGCAAGGACAACGTAGTTCGTGAAGAAATTGAAGAAGTTGAAGACATCGAAAAGTCGGCTGAGAATCCTATCGGAAAGCCAATCAACTTTGTTCCTATTACGGGAAAAACGGACAGCGCAGGACTTTTGACGCATAACCCGACAAAGTACTTGACGCACGCACAGGAACCAGCCGAAGAAGAAATTCTCTCGCTCGACGAAATGGAGCGCAGGCACATTCTGCACGCATTGAGTATTTGTAAGGGAAACAAGACCGAAGTCTGCAAAAAACTCGGCATCAGCCGTGCAACGCTTTGGCGTAAATTGAAAGAGCTGAAGATTGAAATGGATGGCGGAGAAGAGTAAGCGCCTTTGGCGCAGTTACTAGTTAATAGTTAGAAGTTACTAGAAAGAATCTTGCTGAAAAAATCTAGTAACTAGTAACTCAGAACTAGTAACTCTCTAATATTACACTTCAACCATTGTAGCGACAAGACAAGAATCCTTCGTCGAACCGCTCCCGACAAAGTCAATGTCCTGAGATTTTTGCCACGCTGTTCGCGCCTGCGGATGAACAGATGCGACAGCGGCAAGAACATTTCGCGAAAAAGCAGACAAGTTAAATTCGCTGTAGTTGGAACTCACCATAAAGAATCCGTTCGCATTGAGGAGTTCCGCACATTCCGCAACAAGCGGCATCAAATGCTCACGAACGTTAAAGTTAAAGCCCTTGAAACGGGCAAAGCTTGGCGGGTCGAGAACGATACCGTCAAAACGGAGTCCCTTCTTTTTTGCCCAACGCACATACTCGATAGCGTTACCACGGAAAAACTCTCCTGGACGCAAATCGAGTCCGTTCAATGCGTAATTTTCACGCCCTTTGTCGAGAATTTTTCCGCTGATGTCGGCGTTAGTTGCCACAGCAGCACCGCCCAACCGAGCATGTACAGAAAAACTGCAAGTATAGCTGAACAAGTTAAGGAAGCGCGGGCCGTTTGTATCTGCGGAGGACGGCGCAGGTTTATCGCTGGCAGGAACTGCGCCGGACATTTCACGGAACCGATTTTCTACCTCAAGGCGCACATGGCGCATGTCCAGGAAAAGCCCCGGGTTGACAGTATCCATCAAATCCACATGAAACTTCGCCTTGCCTTCACTCACAACGCCTACAGCATCTTCGCGAGTACCCACCACGACTTCCATCGGAGCGTTTTCCAACGAGCGTCCAGAACTCGAGAGGCGTTCTTTCACGACAATGCAAACGGGATTGAACTGCGCCACAACAGCTTCAACAATTTCACTTTTATTCGTGAGGAGCTCCGGTCCAAAAAACTGCATTTGGTAACGATTACCGAACTTGTCTATCGTAAGGCCCGGGAAACCGTCCGCAACCCCGTTCACGACACGATACGCATCCGTCACATCGAACAGCGGCGCACGTTTTTCAAAAGCGGATTGGAGAATATTTTTCATTGAAATTGACTGGATCCTTCACGTTGTTCAGGATGACGCAGCAAAAATAGAAAATTCACTGGATTCCGTCGGACGTTTCACGCCCTCCAGG
>JAEEGI010006153.1_pt1 | contig 27194 bp, 24 predicted proteins | sample 8958751 | NCBI WGS metagenome assembly JAEEGI01 (sample SAMN16246545, study PRJNA631951) | gut metagenome | biome: gut microbiome; feature: rumen; material: KS-attached | host: Bos | place: Iran: Karaj | collected 2018-10 | reverse complement strand
ACATCAGCGACCTGTTGCCGAGCATCAATGACGGTGAAGCCTCGGTGGAGGTCATCGACCAGCTGATGCAGCTGGCCAGTGAATACAACTGTAACATCTCGGTGGTCATCCATCTGAACAGGTCGGGCGAGAAGCGCAACCTGCGCGGTTGGTTAGGCACGGAACTGCTGCATAAGTCGTTCGAGGTGTTCTACTGTGAGCGTGTCTATAACACGAAGATCTTCTCTGTCGAGCAGACGCTGACGCGTAAGCAGGATATTGACCTGACGCTCTATTATAGCCTGGATGACGAGGGACTGCCGAAGACTGCGAAAAAACCTAACATTCAGCCGAGGGATGAGCAGGGTAAATTCTTGACCAACAAGGCAGAGGCCTATCAGGTGTCGTCAGAGAAGGTGGCAACGTTCAATCAGCAGTATATCATCCGTCATGATGACGATGCACGTAAACCGTGGGAGTGGGACCTGACCAGGCTGTTTGCCGACGCGATAGACTCGCGGGCCTCTGTCGACCGCGACGACCTGAGGCGAGCGGTCATGGAGAAGGCCAATATCCTGCAGCCGAAATACTACGAGAAGATTCTGAGCATGGCGTTGGAACAGCGGGTCGTCAAGACGACGATGGACCGCAACGGCCGCATCGTGGTCGTCATGACCTGAAGCATCCCCCTCTCTTCTATGCCCACCCCTCTCTAAAGAGGGTGGGCGATAGGAAGAGGGGATGCTGAAGCGTCAAAAGCCCCCACAGAATCATGTCACACAGATTTCACAGATCCTACAGAATCATGTCACACAGATTTCACAGATCCTACAGAATCATGTCACACAGATCTCACAGATCCCACAGAATCATGTCACACAGATCTCACAGATCCCACAGATGTTTTTGGGGACTTTAGGACGACCACAAAGTATTTCACATGAAAATGAGTGATATATTGACTCCGTCTTTTAAGACGGTACGGCGGGTTCGGGACCAGCGACCGATGTGGCAGCGACGGCTGTCGGCGGAGAGTTCGTTCTGCAAGGCGGTGGTTAGCTGCGGCTATCTCACCCAGGAACAGATGGAACGGGCGGTGCAGCGCTACCGGCTGGGCTGTAGTCGCGACGGCGGTGTCATCTTCTGGCAGATCGACCAGCTGGACCATGTCTTCGACGGCAAGATCATGTACTACCGCCCCGACTGTCACCGTGACCATCAGCGGCACCCGAATTGGGTCAGTCACCTGCTGAAGCGGCACTACGGCTGCCAGGACCTCGACATTCCCTCGGCGCACTGCTTGTTCGGGATGCATTTAGCCCCACCCCGGCCCATTCCCGAAGCCCCACCCCGGCCCTCCCCCGAAGGGAGGGAAGCCTCACCCCGGCCCTCCCCCGAAGGGAGGGAGAAAGCCTCCCCTACGGGGGGAGGTATGGAGGGGGCTGCTGTCGTCGAATCCGAGAAGACGGCGGTGATCATGTCGGAGCTGTTTCCGGAGTATCTGTGGTTAGCGAGCGGTGGACTGCATGAGCTGACGGCGTTGAAGCTGTTTCCACTACGTCACTACCGTGTGGTGCTGTTTCCCGACACCGATGAGCATCACGAGTCTTTCCAGCTGTGGTATGATGTGGCGCAGGAGGCGCGGCGGGCCTATGGTATCCGATGTACCGTCAGTCCGCTGCTGGAGTTGAAGGCGACGCCAGAGCAGAAAGCACGGAAGATAGACCTTGTGGATTTATTAGCCCCACCCCTAACCCATTCCCGAGACGAGCTCGCCTACCCGTAGCCTTTCCCCCGTAGGGAGGGGGATTAAAGCCTCCCCTACGGGGGGAGGTTTGGAGGGGGCTTTCGGTGCGTTTGGCGGCGCCATTCACCCCGTTTGGCGGCGCCAATTACATTTACATTTTCGATTTTCGATTATCAATTTTCGATTTCAACAATCGTTCAATCTCAGATTCCGGTGCAAACTCGTCTATCCGTCTCAAATGTCTACCCGTCTACCCGTCTCAAATGTCTACCCGTCTATCCGTCTCAAAATAACTAACCGTCTAGAAAATGAAAGCAATGTCAAAACAACAGCTGGCCGATAGGGCTGGGTGCAGCGTCACGACGCTCGCCAAATGGTGCCGTCCGTTCCGCAAGGAACTGGAGGCGATAGGAGTTAATCCCAATGACAAACTGCTGCCGCCAAAGGCAGTCCTGCTGATTGCCGAACGATTATCGATCGATGTGGACTAAAACACTCGCAATCTCACGGAAGTCGTGCGAAGTATAAAGTGCACTTTCAGAATGTCGTACCTTTGCAGTGTCGGAATAACGAAAACGAAAACGAAAACGTCAACGATAACTTTTCACTTTTCACTTTTCACTTCAAATTTCACTTTTCACTCTTCACTTTTAACTTCAAAACCATGCCAGTCATTTACAAAACGTACAAGAACATGAACACGGCCTCGAAGACCTATGGCCAGTTCTACGCCCGTCTGGTACCCACCAAGACGATGACCTATCAGGAACTCTGCAAGCACATGTCGGAGCACAACTCCGTCTATGGCGAGGATGTCTGCCTCGGTGTGGCCAACAAGCTGCAGTCGTGTATCCTCGAACAGCTCCTCGAGGGCAAGAAGGTGCAGTTCGGTGAGCTCGGAACCTTCTACCTCTCTGCCAAGAGTGTCGGCAGCAACACGGAGGAAGGCTTCAATGTCGGTCAGAATGTCAAGGGCCTCTACCTGCGCTTCTCGCCCAGTCGCCAGGATGTCAACGACCTGTCGTCGAAGACGCTGAAGAAGAAGGCCACGTTCCTCAATGCCCAGGATCTCGTCGAGTCGAAGAAGAAGGACGGGGAAGACACCGAAGGTGGCGATACGACGGAGCCTTAAAGCCCCCCTCTAACTCCCCCCCGAAGGGGGAGAACTTCACCTTCTTCACTTTTCACTTTTCACTTTTCACTTCTAAATGATGTTTAAGAAAATCAAGACCTGGAAAACCATCATCCAGTTTATCATCACCGTCCTCACGGCTGTCGTCAGCTCGTTCCTCACACAGAGCTGTATAGGTTAATTTCTCTGGGGTCGCTTCGCTCAAAATTTTAAGAAAATCATTAAGAAAATCTCATGACTAATAATGCTCAGATTTTATATCAGATTTTTCTCAGATTTTGAGCGCAGCGACCCATCAAAGGAGTCTTATTCTGGCAATCTTTCCAGTTGTTGGTTCACGCTCATACCACTCAGAATAGAGAGCATCAGGGCCAAAATTAACTAACATCCCATAAAGAGTATGAGTAAGATGCATATAGTTGTAAAGCTGTTTTCTGTGCCCATTGTCGATAAAGTTCACTGCTTTCAGTTCTATAATGATGTTTCCGTTCACTACGAGATCCATCCTATAATTCTGGTCAAGTTTAACATCTTCCCAATAAATAGGCAGATATACTTGTCTATCAACCTTGTAGTTTTTCTTTTCCAACAAATACTTAAGGGCTGCTTCGTATGCACTTTCCAAGAGACCACCATGATATTTGCTATGCACTTTCATGGCAACTCCAGTAATATCCGCAAAGAACTGATATTGCGTGTTATGAGCTTCTATGAGATTCATCTGTCTTTAAATCTATTATTCTTGAATACTGAGCGCTGGTATCCTTCAGGATTACTATCTCTGGGGGTCGCTTCGCTCAAAATTTTAAGAAAATCATTAAGAAAATCTCATGACTAATAATGCTCAGATTTTATATCAGATTTTTCTCAGATTTTGAGCACAGCGACCCAATATTAATCAGTTATATTTAAAATTATGCGAAAAATTGATTTGATTGTTATTCACTGTTCAGCGACTCGTGAGAACCGGCCGTTCCCCGTCACGTCGCTCATCGCCTGCCATCAGGCTCGTTTCGGCTTCACCGGCTACCACTATTATGTCACCCGCGACGGTCAGGTGTACCAGACGCGTCATGAGAACCTGCCGGGGATACATGCCCGCCACTACAACCAGCACTCCATCGGCGTCTGCTACGAGGGCGGTGTCACCGCCGACGGCCGTAATGACGACACGCGGACCGAAGCCCAGAAGGCTGCCATGTGGCACTTGTTGAAGTCGTTGAAGACCGACTATCCCGATGCGGTCATTCTCGGCCATCGCGACCTCCCCAACGTCCATAAGGACTGTCCGTGCTTCGATGCCCAGAAGGAGTATTCCGTTCTCACGGATTGAGTATTAGGTCACACAGATCTCACGGATCTCACAGATTGAGTATTAGGTCACACAGATCTCACGGATCTCACGGATTGAGTATTAGGTCACACAGATCTCACGGATCTCACAGATTTTTTAATCTATCATTTTTCACTTTTGGCCTCTCAACCCTTAAATTAATCTGTGGGATCTGTGAGATCTGTGTGCTAAAATAGAGACAGCGCTTGTTCGATGATCGGTGCCATGTCGTAGTACTTATACTGGGCGAGGCGTCCGCCGAAGATGACAGCCCCACCCCGGCCCTCCCCAGAAGCCCCCTCCATACCTCCCCCCGAAGGGGAGGAAGCCCCCTCCATACCTCCCCCCGTAGGGGAGGCTTTTAACTCCCTCCCTTCGGGGGAGGGCCGGGGAGAGGCTTCCTCTGGAAACATTACCCCTTCTTGGTGAGCTAACTCTTTATATTGTGCGGCGAGGGCGTTGTTACGCTCGTCGTTCACGGGGTAGTAAGGTTCCATGCCCTCGCGGTATTCTGTCGAGTACTCCTCGCTGATGACGGTGAAGGGACAGTCGTAGACCTCCTGGCCGAACATCTCGAAGTGCTTGTGTTCGATGACACGGGTGTAGGGCACATCGTGCGACGTGTAGTTCACCACCGCATTCCCCTGGAAGTTCGGTATGTTCTCCACGCGCGTCTTGAACGTGACGGTGCGCCAGTCCAACTTACCCAACGAATAACCAAAGTATTCGTCAAGAGGACCTGTATAAACCAGCTTATGGCAAGCCTCCCCAAACCCCTCCCGTAGAGGGGCTTTTTCTGCAAGCCATAGGGCGAGTCTTACCTTGCGGATAACTTCCTGAGGGGCGGCAATGACTTCCTCGTTTTGGAGCCTCAGGATGGTGAAACCGTAATCCTTCAGTTCCTTACTCCTGAGGTTATCATCTATTTGTTGCTGTTCATCATCATGATAACCGCCATCAATCTCAACTACCAGATTCTTTTCTAAACATACGAAATCTACGATATAGTCCCCAATGATGTGCTGCCGGCGGAATTTCACATCAAGGCCATTCCCTGATACCAACTCCCAGAATGCTGCTTCCGCTTCAGTCGGTTCCTTCCGCATCTGCTTCGCATTCTCCTTCAGCAAATCGTAATTAGCACAATTGGCAGTTTCACGCAGTCTCTTCCCCACATTCTTCACTTTATTGTTAGAACTCAACGGAACATCAATCCCACACAGCGTCTCAATGCACCCAGCCTCTCCCCATCCCATTCCCGAGGCAAGCTCGCCTACCCGTAGCCTTTCCCCCGTAGGGAGGGAGTTTAAAGTCCCCCTTCGGGGGGGATTTAGGGGGGCTGTTGGGCTTAACAACCCCTCTATCAATTTATTATAGCCACCGATCGGAATGCCCTGGTACTTGTCGTTGAAATAGTTGTTGTCGTAAGTCAGGCGAACGGGGAGGCGCTTGATGATGAAGGCAGGTAGTTCCGTACATTTCCGTCCCCATTGCTTCTCAGTGTATTCCTTGATCAGCTTTTCAAACACATCCTTGCCGACCAGCGTGAGCGCTTGTTCCTCAAGGTTGGCAGGCTCGCGACCAGCCAGAGCTGCAACGGCCTCTGCCCGTTGCTCCTCTAACTTACGCTTCGCCTCTTCCGGCGTCTTGACGCCCCAAAGCCGGTTAAACGTGTTCATGTTGAACGGCAGGTTATACAGCTCACCGTGGTAATTGGCGATGGGCGAGTTCGTATAGCGGTTGAACGGCACGAGTGAGTTCACGAAGTCCCACACCTCCTTATTCGACGTATGGAAGATATGCGCTCCGTATTTATGGACATGGATAGCAGCCCCACCCCGGCCCATTCCCGAGGCAAGCTCGCCTACCCGTAGCCTTTCCCCCGTAGGGAGGGAGTTTGAAGCCTCCCCTTCGGGGGGAGGTTGGAGGGGGCTTGAGGGGTTAAGGGTGGGGCTATACACATTCCCCCCTAAGTGTGGTCTTCTGTCAATCACCAAGCACCGTTTCCCCGCCTGCCTTGCCTTATAAGCGAAGGTTGCTCCGAACAGGCCGGAGCCAACAATCAGATAATCATATTTCTCCATATATGAAATGAATTTATCTTAATTTCCCATCATTTCTTGCCCCATTTAAGAAAATCTTCGCTCCTTTTTTTTTGAAAGAAATTGGGGGAAATTAGGGAAAATTCTGTTTTTCTTGGCTCTTGGTACGTTTGTGACTGCAAATTTACGCTTTTTCCTCAAATCGTCAAAATTTTCCGCCACTTTTTAATGTCACACAGATCTCACTGATCCCACAGATTTTGTAACTAAGTCACACAGATCTCACGGATCCCACAGATTGTGTAACTAAGTCACACAGATCTCACGGATCCCACAGATTGTGGACCAAAATCTCTTATATGATGTATTATCACGATGTCAGTCATGGTCTTGCTTTTCAACAGTCATCTGTGAGATCTGAGAGATCTGTGTGACCTTTAGACTTCATTCGCTCCCATTATTTCTTTTGAAAGAAATTAATCATAATTTCCCAAAATTTCTTTCCCCATCCAGAACTCATTCGCCCTTATTTTCTCTTTGAAAGAAATTGGGGGAAATTAGGGAAAAATTCGTGACGGCGTTAGCCCCGACTATGACGTTGTTGCCGAGTGTCACCCACAATAACGTTGACTGATTCCTGATTGTTGGGGAATCAAGCACCTGTCCCTTCGATTTTTGTCATCATCTGTGAGATCTGTGAGATCTGTGTGCCCCTTGAATAATCTGTGGGATCCGTGAGATCTGTGTGAGATTTATGAATGTTACTTAGATTTTTATTGAGATTTTTCTAAGATTTTGAGGCCGTCAGGCCGACCAATTAATCTCACACAGATCTCACAGATTGTATTTGGGGGTCGCTTCGCTCAGAATCTGAAGAAAATCTATTTTAAAAATTTTATGAAGGTCACACAGATCTCTCAGATCTCACAGATTCAAATGGGAAGTTAAGCGGTGACTATTAAAGTGTAACTGGTAATATATCATCTGTGGGATCAGTGAGATCTGTGTGACTCTTGAATAATCTGTGGGATCAGTGAGATCTGTGTGACTATTCCACGACCTTCCAGTCGTCAATCAACTTCTTCTCTGACGAGAAGTTGATGCCAATCTTGTAGAGCTTCCTTGTGTCGCCCGCAAAGGCATTGGCATAGCCGCGCTGCTCTATCTGCTGCAGGGCGACGGCTGCCGTCTGGTCAATCTTCAGTTCAATGATATAGACATACTGGGGCGTCTGTATCACCATGTCCATACGACCGTTGGTGGTATGGCGTTCCACTTCCACATACAGCCCCATCAGGTTGAAGATGACGTTCAGCGTGTTCTGCAGGTAGATTTCCAGCCTGCCCATCACCTGGTAGTCGCCCGTGGCGAAGAAGTCCGACAAGCGGGTCATGAAGGCCTCGGCATGCCCACTACGGATGTCTTTGACAAAGTGGACAATGGCAAACCTCCCAAGGTCTTGAGTCTTGGGGGTGTAGAAGGGATAGAGATACTTGATGAACCCCTCGCGCACCTCCCTGTTGGGGAAGCCAAGCCGGTAGGTCTTGAATTCCGGGTCATAGTCCTTGATGGTGAGGTAGCCGCTTTGGTAGAGCAGTGGCAGCGGGTTCACGTCCATGGAGTCGATGGAGTTGAGCGTGTTGGCAGACAGCTCCTCCTCGGTCATGTTGTCGAGCGGATAGCCCGTCTTCTTCAGCTGATAGACGAGGAACGAGGGCGTGCCCGTCTCGAACCAGTAGTCGCGGAAACGGCATTTGGCGAGCGTGTTGAGCACACTGAAGGGATTATACATGCCTGGCGTGTCTATGTCGAAGTGGTAGCCGTCGTAATCCTCCTTCATACGTTCGTAGCAGGCCTCCTTCGTCATCTTATTGGCATCGGCCAACTGCTGGATGCTCTCGTCGAAATACTCATGCAGCTCAGCTTCGGAAATGCCACAGATGGTGGCATAGCGGTCGTCAAGCGAGAGGTCTGTAAGGTTGTTCAGGTCGCTGAACACACTCACCTTGGTCTTCGACCGAACCTGCTCACACTCGGCAGAATTAGAGCAAGCTCTATTCTGCTCTCGTTCACTCGCAGCTTTGCTGAATTTCGTCACGCCCGTCAGGAAAGCGAACTTGATATAGCGGTCGGCAGACTTCAGCGCACCGTAGAAGGCTTTCAGCGTATTGCGGTACTCGGTCTGCAGCGACTCGTTACCGATGGCCTGCAGCAATGGCTTGTCGTATTCATCAACAAGGATGACCGCCTGTCGGCCAGTTTTCTCGAATGCACGACGGATGATACCTTGGAAGCGTAGGCCTGGGCTGCGCTCAGTCACAGCCCTCCCGTAGAGTTCTTCCTGCTTTGTGAGGAAGTCGTCCAGCATATTGTCTAATGCCTCTTTGCTGTCATACTTCTCAGCATTCAAATCCAGATGCAGGATGGGATATTGCAGCCAGTCCCACTCCACACTATCTACGTACAGTCCCTTGAACAGCTCGCGCTCTCCACTGAAGAAGGCTTCGAGCGTGCTGATCATCAGCGACTTGCCGAAACGTCGGGGACGTGAGAGGAAATAATAGCTTCCCTCCGACACCATCTTCCACATCAGCTGTGTCTTGTCCACGTAGACGTAGCCCTCACGCCGCATCTTCTCGAAATTCTGTATACCAATAGGATATTTCATACTGCTATTATTCAAATCCAGTTGCAAATATAGCATTAAATACTGAAACTGCCAAATATCAGAGCCTTTTTTTGCTGCGTTTAATAATCATGCAAACAAATATTATTCGGACTCTAACATCTGTGGGATCTGTAAGATCTGTGTGAGCTTTATGAATTGTTTACTCAGATTTTATAATAGATTTTTCTAAGATTTTGAGGCCGTCAGGCCGACCAATCAATCTCACACAGATCTCACAGATCTCACAGATTGTATTTGGGGGTCGCTTCGCTCAGAATCTGAAGAAAATCTTATTTAAAATTTTATGAAGGTCACACAGATCTCTCAGATCTCACAGATTCAAATGGGAAGTTAAGCGGTGACTATTAAAGTGTAACTGGTAATATAACATCTGTGGGATCTGTGAGATCTGTGTGCCCCCCAGCACCCAATCTGTGGGATCTGTGAGATCAGTGTGCCCCTTGAATAATCTGTGGGATCCGTGAGATCTGTGTGAGCTTTATGAATTGTTTACTCAGATTTTATAATAGATTTTTCTAAGATTTTGAGGCCGTCAGGCCGACCCTGGCTGTTTTCTGTCACACAGATCTCACAGATCTCACAGATTTGTTATGGTCGCTTCGCTCAGAATCTGAAGAAAATCTTAATTAAAATTTAATGAATACGATTGTTTACTCAGATTTTATAATAGATTTTTCTAAGATTTTGAGGCCGGCAGGCCTACCCCGGCTGTTTTCTGTCACACAGATCTCACAGATGCTTTTAGGGTGCCAAGGTACAGACGTACATCGCTTCAGCGTATCGATATACTGAATAATGGTCAGCTGCGCTCGCTCTTGCTTGCTTTGTAAAGCAAAGCCCTCTTTACTTCGCCCTTGACTTTTGATCAGTGGAACCGTCCCCCTTGTTTTTTTCGTAGCAAAGCGTTTCGTTTTCGTAGCTTCAGCGTTTCGTTTTCGTAGCTTCAGCGTTTCGTTCCCGTAGCACAGCGTTTCGTTTTCGTAGCGCAGCGTTTAGTTTTCGTTTTGGTTATCGTTTTCGTTAACGTTATGGCTTCAATTCCCTTATTACCCTACACGGGTTACCCGCTGCGATACAGTCGGAAGGGATGCTTTTTGTGACCACGCTACCGGCACCGATGACGCTGCGGGCACCGATGGTGACACCTTTCAGGATGATGCAGTTAGCTCCTATCCATACATCATCCTCAATGGTGATGGGAGCACTTTGAATCGTTGTGGTGACATTATCTTTAGTTGTTTTTTCTCCTCGTCTTGCTAAAAAGTCTATCTGGTGGGTGTCCGTATCCAGAATCAGACAGTTCCCTCCAATCTTCACATGGTTGCCGATGGTCAACTTATTTTGTATCCAGATGCAAGGTGAACTCATTCCCACATGATTGCCAATGGTAATGGTAGCCTTAGGGTTTCCAAGATGTATACACGCACCTAAATTACGGCATATCGGGTTAATGCCGTCACTACTGGTTAGGTGGAATTCGTTACCGATGAAGACATTTTCTCTCCTTTTGCGGCTAAAAGAGCCTGTCAAATATACCTTATTGTAAGTCAACATACCAAAGCCATAGTTAACCCCCTTCCATTTGAAGAACCAACGATTGAAATAGCGATAGAATCTTATTTTGAGAGAATTCAGCATATCAAAGAAGCAATAAAACTGTTTTATATCCCAACGTCTTTTTTCAGTCCTAACAATACGGACTGGTTAAACATCTGTTCAAAACATATTGGAACATGCCTCTTGTAAAGACGTTTCAATAATTGTATTTTGATTCTTGACTTATAGTTTGTATCTACAGAAGATTTCTCACCTACAAACGGCACGACATTATCATATTTGATACGCAAACGATTATGAATACAATAGATAGGTAAAAGAAACTCTCCAATATATCCAAAGCGTCTTGCGGAGCATGAATAAGGAATGGGCTTCATTATTTTTTCACACCCTTCAAGAACATTAAAAAGAAATGTTACATACCCCTCAAAAGTCTTTCTACTCATCAAAAACATATTAAATGGCACATCGACGAAGTCATATAGGTATTTTATAACATCATGTTCGTATTCTGGATAAATTTTATTAATTGTTTTCAGAAGAATAATCTCATCTTCCATAGTCAATATTCTTGCTAATTTAATCTCCAAATAATGGTCTTGTAAAAACGGCTTTGGAAGTACCACGTCGTAATCTTGCATTATTTCGGCAACATTCTCTTCTGTGAACTTTGTCTCAAAATAACGTCTATAATGACACAGTCCTACATAATCTACTTTTGGAAAATTCTTCCACACCCAGTAAGTTGCTGTCAATTCACAATAAGAAGGGTTTTTCTCACTGATATTCTCTCCAGTGTCGTCGCCTATTATTTCAGACATTTCCTCTTTATAGTTGGAAATAGCCCGACCAACATGGATGGGAGTATAAATGTTGTCAGAATAGACCTTGTCTGGTTTGTGTGTCGCAACAAATATCTTTACCTTAATCATTTTGTGTTCATTTCAGTACGTGCAGTTTGATGCCATCGCTCTTTAATCCGTTCAATACAACATATGGAACCACAACCTCTGTTATTGGTACCCACTTACGCTTTTTGTTCCACATACGTATGATTCTATATTAACTACGCAGGGGTGACAGACGATGAGGTACAGTATGGTTATCGTCACCATACATCACCCATACTATGATTTTAAATTTCTCCATCTTATATTAACTCTTTTCTTTTGTGAAACTCTTCCATATCGGTCACTACATTCGAAGCACCTACCAATCTCAACAAGAGACGAAAAAGGATGGGATGATTTCGTAATTTGTCGAATAACATACACAATGCCTTCAAATCTATCCTGTGAAAGAACTCAGGATACATCATTCGACATTCTTCCTCGTACAGCACATGGTTATAGTAAAAAACTTTGTATATACATAACCTCTCCCAAAAATACTTTCCCTCTAAATTTAGATATCCAGTAAAGTCTTCGTCTATACTTTTTCTGGCCTTACTAGCATTAGCAAATTGCACATTTACCTTTACCACTACATAATGCATCAGATACATTTTAGCATCATGATACAAACGAAACATCATCTCATTATCTTCAAAACGCCTGATTCTCTCATCATACGGATATTTTCTTGCCAATTCGGCAGAGTATATTGATGCTCCACAGCGATCCCCCAAGATTCCTATTGCCTGCAACTTAAAGAGATTCTTTGCATGTCCCTCTTTATATGTCCTCGTGATATAAGTTCTCGTCTCACAATTGAAAAGGACTTCTCCCAGAATAGCATTATATTCGGGATGGCATGTCGCGCACTCTGTAAACATCTTCAATGCTCCCTCTAACAGTTCGTCATCAGCATCAAGGAATAGTATCCACTCGCCTCTGGCGTTCTTCACGCCTGTATTGCGTGCCTTGCTTGGTCCTCCATTCTCCTGACGAATCAGGTGGATACGCTCGTCACTGAAACTCTCAACCACTGCGACACCTCCGTCCGTCGAGCCATCGTCAACAACAATTACCTCGAAATCCTCGAACGACTGCGAAAGCACACTCTGCAACGATTGTCCGATAATAGGTTCCTTATTATATAAGGGTATGACGACAGAAATCAAAGGGTTAGCCATAAATTCAATCTCATTAGTTTTTTGTGTTAACGTTTTCGTAAAAAATACTCCTTAACTTATTCAACCCACGACGACAACGAATTATCTTCACGGCAACCCAGTCCAACACTTTAGCCCAGTGGCAGCTCTCCTGATGGAGTTGGCTAAAAGCCTGGCCCGTGGGAGAGAACAGAAAGTATATTTGGTTGATACCGACGGGCATTGTGGGTGATGCGAATGATGACTTGCAATGTCGTATCAACTCCTCGACATGAGGTGTAATGCCGCCATACTCCTTGATTTCGTGGTAGATGCTCAAATCCAAATAGGGTGAATAACTCTGGTCAGCAATGAAGTCCATGTGAAAAAAATGGACAATGGCTGCCTCGTGGAAATATTTCAGGCTCAAAGCAATCTGACAATTATAGATGTCGGGCAACAGTTTTATGATATTGCCCATTTCAATATCAGTCTTACCAAATGCAGGCATATCCTGACTGCAATTCTTTTTGAATGTGGAATATTCCCAATTCTTATTCCACTTCGTGTAAAATAAACGGGTACATTCGTTATCGGCAACATACAGCACTCCTGCATTAAACCAATAGGAATAGTCGGAAAGTGTTTCATTGAAAATCCGGTTCATGTTATCATATACGCTCTTCCTAAACGCATGTTGTGATAGTGGCAAATGACCGTCTGGCACAGCCGCCATATCACATGACAAGCTATCTATTTCGTCGAGTGGCTTGCAGATTACAGTATCGGTGTCTATGTAAAAGTATGCACCATCAATAATATTCCTTATGGAAGTCTTAATCTGACGAGAGCGTTCCTTTGGCGAATAATGCTCCGGCACCTGAACCGTCACAACCTCTGTAATCATCTCTGCCAAGGTGGGGCGTTGACGGATTCGCTCTGCAGTGGACGTATCAACCAACACCTTAACCGTCGCCTCTGGATGAAAAATCCGAAGCGAAAACAGCGATGCCCACAGTTCCTCTAGATACAAGTCTTTATCGGAACTGACAAGTACATATACAATTTGAGTTTTCATTTCCTACAAAACTTACTTTTGATAAAACGCAGAAGAATGCTTAAGTCATATTTGAGAAAATGTCCTTTCAGAATCTGTTGCCTGCTCGTACTTTGCATGTATTGTGAGATTTCGGTTGAATTATTTATTTTACCAAATAAAGACCAGTCGAATACTTTATTTAAATACCTTTTTTGTAGTCGTATGGCTTTGAAAATATTACCTTTGATACTGTATGATGATTTGATAAGTGTTTCGAAAATCTGCCAGTTACTTTTCCATATAGGCAAAGATTCATCTCCCTCAATTTCAAATGTATTTATTATTGCTGATGTGGCTTTTGAAATTTTTTGGTAGAGATGCTCCTGCATTGTCCTTTCAGGAAACCGATAACTAAGTGTTGAAAGATCTGTTCCGTCATGTATATAAGTAAGTTGAGACGAAGTAACAATCTTTGTTATATAAATCAGAGTTTCATAGCAGAACAATCTGTCTTCTGACAATGTCAGACGTTCGTCAAACCAGATACCATTCTGTCTTATTATGGAGCGGCGATACATTTTGTCCCATGGTATTTGGTAATTCAGGAAATCAGTGTGACAAATGAATGTTCTAACTTCATTTTTCCCAATATACACTCTGTCAGAATAATGATGTTCTGTTACTTTGTCTGGAAACAAGAGGCGAAAGCTTGTCAATGCCATATCCGTTTTCTCATCGGCTATCTCCAGTAAAGATGAAAGATGACAAGGTAAAACAAAATCATCGCTGTCAATACATACTATCCATTCACCTTTCGCTACACTAAGACCTGCATTCCGGGCAGAACTAACACCACCATTATTTTGGTGGATAACTTTCAGCCGTGAGTCATTTGCAGCGTATTCGTCACAGACTCTTCCAATAGCCGAAGTGCTGCCGTCATCAATGATGATGCACTCAAAATCCTCAAAATCTTGCGTGATGATACTGTTGAGACAGCGTCTAAGCTTTTGCTCTTCTGTATTATAGACAGGTACAATGATTGAGACCTTCATCATCACTTCTCCCAATGAATGTTTCTTTTCTTTACAACAGCAGGAACACCAGCTACCAAACAGTTGGATTCCTCAATAGATTTCGTAACTACTGCTCCTTGAGCTATCACACAACCATCAGCTATGTTCACGTTTTTCCCGACAATCACATTTGATGTAATCCACACATGATTACCAACTGTTATCGGCCCCTCCATGACAGTTTGTTCTCCGTTATACCAAACAGAATGTCCATCGTTGGTATTCATTTGAACATTCCAACCTACATAGCAACCTTCACCAAACGACAGTTTACTGGCAGTCCTCAAGTGACAGTTTTTATTACAAACGAACCCCCTTCCAAATTCCATAATTGCATCCTCGTCACAGCGGATAACTGTACCTTCAGCGATAACTGTCATACCATTCATAATAACACGCCCTCCTTTGGCAATTATTATACCAGATTTGAACTGTTGAAGTCCTGGACTGCCACAATCACCAATGAATACGCTTTTTCTCAAGGGTTGCTTCAAAATCAATTGCCCTCGTTTCATTTTGCATATTCCAAGGTTTCCTGTCACCCATACAGGCATATAAACAGCCTGCTTAAGAGGAAGGTAGCGGAGATTGAATACCAATGACCTTATCCAGTTGATTATTTGCATATTTTTATTTGTGAGGCAATAGTTCTTCTTAGCCAATAATATAACAACACAACAAATGAAACAGATAACTCGCGTTTGCAACGTCGAGCGTATTTGTAGATATCTTTTGTTTTCAAATATGGGATGTATCCTTCAACATTTCCTTTTAACTTCGACTCGTACTGTCTCCTAACAATATCAGGTAATAATGGTTCCTCTTTATATCCTCTTTCAAACTTTTGATTAAAGAAAATGCTAAACCAGTTGTTAAATGATAGAATAGCATCAATTTTTGCCTTTGAGTCTTTATCGTCCCCCCAAATCCCGGAGATGTTAACTGATGAAGAACGAAAAGAAAATAAGACGCTCCTTGTATAGCAACAACCATGTTCGGCCATCATCATTGTCGTAGCATCATCAGTAAACCATGCTAAAGGAAATTTAACAAATCCTCCTGTGTTTTGTAATGATTTAGTCCGAAAGCAATAGTTGGCGATACAAGAAATATGATTAGATAATAAGAAATGATGTATAAAATGCAATTGATCAACCTTCTCTTCAAATAATCCTTCGTTGATGAGCGTTTTATTCTCTTCGTCAATTCTCCTCCCCCGAGCCTTAAATAAATCCACTTCTGGATATTTTCCCGTTAGACGATCTATTTCTTCCAAAAACTGTGGCTCATACACGTCATCATCGCTGGCCAAAATCAAGTACTCTGTGTCACACATGTCTACAAGTAAGTTCCAGTGCGAAACAAGGCTTTTACTGCCAATATTCTCCTTATTACGCCGATAAGTGAAGCGAGGGTCAGAAAGATATGGTTCACAGATACTCTGCAAATCCTCAGGCGAACAGTCATCACTGATGATAACCTTGAAATCGGTATAGGTCTGCGTCTGTATGCTGCGCAGCATCTCGTCCAAGAAACGGCCTTTATATGCGGGAAGTAGGAAGGTGTATTTCATTTGTTAGACGGTTGGACGGTTAGACGGATGGACGGGTGGTGTTGGACGGTTAGACGGATGCCCAAAGAGCGTCTGTGGGCGATACGGTTGGTTGGGACGTTTGTATAGTAGCCATCTTCGTAAATATGTAAAATCGGTGCAAAGATAAAAGAAAACACAGAGAACACAGATACATTCGTAGCGTTAACGTTAGCTATCGTAGTTTTTCGAGTTCCTCGTCAGTAAGTCCAGTCGTATCCCGGACAAGGGCGATGTCGACATGCGAAGCCAACAGCTTACACGCCATCTCAATGATAGCATTATGGTGACCCTCGGCACGACCCTCGGCACGACCCTCGGCACGACCCTCGGCACGACCCTCGGCCAATCCCTCTTCACGGGCAGTGTCTATGACATCGTTCTGAATCATCAGGTTGTCGATATGGCGGTCATACCGCAGGCGCTCGTCCGGCGACATCTGTAGGTACATCAGCTTCTGACGAGCCTCCTGTAAGCCTGGCACGGTCGTGTCTTCCTTGATATGGTCGTTCTTCAGGTAGTCGAGCCATTCCTCAATGGGTGTGCGAGCAACATCGTTGAACTCATTGACACGGATGAGGTAGTATTCCGGGAAGATGTCTGCCGGCGTACGCATACTGATGACATTCTTTTCCTTTGTATTCACTTCCAAGTAGTCACCCGTATGCACACCCTTGAACTGCGTGGTACCATGATACAAGTAGTCCTTGCCACGGCCCATGTCAAAATACAGGATGTTGATGGAGTACACTTTCTTTACCTGGTCGTACTTGCTGCCCAGGGTGATATGCTCCGTGATGGCCTTCGACACGCCATACAGGATACGCTCAAGGTAATAGAGCTCACGTGTCAGCTGAACCTCAACGATGATGATGTCACCACGGCTGTTCTTCGCCTTGATATCTACCCTGTTGAACTTGTCTTCTGCCGTCTCCTGGTTCGACTCGCTCTCTAACAGCTCCACAATGCGCAGCTCCTCACCGATGAGCACCTGCATCAGACCTTCCAAAACGCCGAAGTTAGCCTTGTCGCGAAGCATACGCTTCACGGCCCAGTCAAACCTCACTAATCTCTTGTCATCACCTGTCATATTTCTTTCCTCCTAATCTATAAAAAACTATCCTGCTGCAAAGATACGGCGAATTATTGAATTATCCAAATAAACAGAGGCTTTTCTTGTCATGTCTCACAGATCTCACAGATCCCACAGATTTTAATGGTCAGGTCACACTGATCTCACGGATCCCACAGATTGTGTATAAAAGTGACTTTTGATATGATATGTTATCGCGTTGTCAGTCTTGGCGTTGCTTTTCAACTGTCATCTGTGAGATCTGAGAGATCTGTGTGACATTCAGACTTCATTCACTTCCATTATTTCTTTTGAAAGAAATTTATCATTATTTCTCATGATTAGTTTCCCTCTATTCATTCGCCCTTATTTTCTCTTTGAAAGAAATTAATCATAATTTTCCAAAATTTGTTTCCCCATCCAAGAAACTCTTCGCTCCTTATTTTCTCTTTTGAAAGAAATTGGGGGAAATGTTCAGAAATTTTGTAAAAATATAATCTTATGCTTTTTTTATTACGCAACTATGTCTCTTGTTCTTTGGGTCGTAACAGATTCCTACAAGCAACAGATTGCCGGCATACTCGGCCACCTTGGCAGGGTAGTTCTTCTGCAGAATCTGGCTGATGGCTGTATCAGGCGGACTGCCATACTTCAGTTCAACGATGATAGCAGGAGAGTCCACGTGTTTGCGAGGAATCAGTACCAAGTCGGCAAACCCTTTCCCTGATGCGTATTCTCTGTGAACGATATAGTCGTTCTTGGCATAGTAGTAAGCCAGGCTGATGACACAGGCCAGGGAATTCTCGTTATTGTACGACAGGATACTCGTGCTCTCATCGTGAATGGCTTCGATGGCTTTGGCAACAGACTCGCCGTTGCCTGCAAGCGTGTCGTGCAGCAGCTGCTCCGACTGCTTAAGTGAATCGACCACAGGCTTCCAGTTGGTATCACGGATTGCCGTTTCCAGTTCTCCCGCCACCTCAAGATTCGGAACATGACACTCCTTGCGCACACGGTTATAACTCAAGTAGCCTAAATGAATAAGAACTGTCAGTACATCATCCCGACTGTGAATCTCAGACAGGTCGTTCTTAAACCCCGTCGGGTCAACCTTGCATCTTCCGCCAGCCAGCATCATGATAATATCGTCCTTCAGACCCTCATAATTCATGCAGATATACGAGGATATGGCATCAGCAGCTCCAGTGCGTCCCCAATAGCTTTCACACCAGTGTTCCCTGACTGCGGTCATAACTGAGTTGGGATTGAAAATAGACTGTTCATTTCCTATCTGATAACCGTCATACCACTTCTCCAGTTCGTCATAGTCCATAGCGTTCTTAGCCGCAACGACCTTGACTTCATCTTTTGTAAATCCGAAAAAGCCAGCTATTCCACCTGGCTTAACCATGGAATACTCTTGAAAATTGTTCAGTGCCGACTGGGTCTTATATTTCTTGATTGGTAAGATGCCTGTCATGTAAACCCCTGCAAACACGTCTGCAGACTGTCCTCCCTTGAACATCCGGCGCAGCCAGTTTACATAGAGATCCATTGCAGAAGTTCCTGCCTTAAACTCACGGCAGATGGCATCCCATTCGTCAATGATGAAGATAAAGCGTTGGCCTGTGGCTGCCGCAATGCGGAAGAGATCTCCCATCAGGTCGTCTTTCGCACGGAACTCAACTTCAGGGTAGGCGTCTTGTACGTCTTCTTTCAACTCCTCCTCAATATGCCCGACAATGCTATCATCCCTGTAGCGTGTCACGAAGTCAGACATATCTACATATATCACCGGGTACTTGTTCAGGTGCTTCTCAAACGACTGGTCGCCGGCAATCTTCAGGTCGGCGAACAGGCTGCGCGAGTCGCACGAACGGTCATAGTAGGCCGCCAGCATCTTCGCCGCCATCGACTTGCCAAACCGGCGGCAACGGCTCACGCATGTAAAACAGTTCTCGGTAAACAGCGTACTGTTCACCACTCTTATCAGCTCCGTCTTATCCACATACTCGCTGTTGCGAATCCGCCTGAACCCTTCGTTCCCTTTGTTGATATACAATCCCATAATCTTGCTACCTTGCTACCTTGGCTCTTGGTACGTTTGTGACTGCAAATTTACGCTTTTTCCTCAAATCGTCAAAACTTTCCGCCACTTTTTAATGTCACACAGATCTCACAGATCCCACAGATTTTGTAACAAAGTCACACAGATCTCACAGGTTTTGTAACAAAGTCACACAGATCCCACAGATCCCACAGATTTTGTGACCTTTAGACTTCATTCGCTCCTTTTTTCTCTTTGAAAGAAATTAATCATAATTTCCCAAAATTTGTTTCCCCATCCAAGAAACTCATTCGCTCCTTTTTTTCTGTTTGAAAGAAATTGGGGGAAATTAGGGGGAAATTTCGTGAAGACGGCGTTATCTCCGACTATGACGTTGCTGCCGAGTGTCACCCCTGCCACGTAGACGGATTCCTGATTGTTAGGGAATCAAGCACCTGTCACTTCGATTCCACTTTCCCCAATCGTTCACAATACCTATTGCAATATAGAGAGACTGCAATTTCCTTTGAATGTGATAACGGGAGTCCTTCAACTCAACATTTTTATTATCCTTGCAGGACAGCCAGCAATAACGCTGTTGTCAGGAAAAGATTTCGTGACAACGGCGTTAGCCCCGACTATGACGTTGTTGCCGAGTGTCACCCCCGGCATGATGCTTACGTTGTCACCGATCCACACGTTGTCGCCAATCTTAACTGGTTTGCTTGACAATGGACGCTGTGCAGGCGGAACGTCAATATCATCCTTCGTGATGTTACCATGGAAATGGTCGGTGATGTAGACCTTGCTGCCAAGTAGTACATTGTTGCCAATCTCAATACGTTCTATACACCCGATATGACAGTTATATTGCATACTGAAATTGTCGCCAATCACAAAAGAAGGGTGAAAGAATTGCTCTCCATAGTGGTCTATCGCTTCCACCCACCCATTCTTTCCACAATGAAAATTATCGCCTAACTCCATAAATTCCATTCCAGAAAAAAAAGAGTCCAGTCGAATATTAGGCATATTCCCTATTCTCTTCATTTTAGAAATAATGCCATTCATTTTCTCGGCATCCCTTTCCGTCTGTATGTTGAGTGCTGCATGATAAATCTTCGTCTGCAGCCAGTGTTTTATGCAATAAAATACCCTCACGACCTTATCCCCTTACTTCATAAACAACAATTTCTTTATAGCCTGCTTCACTCGATACTTTAGCATACTTTTCTTTTTCTTCCATACATCCTTTGGGTGAAGATAGTACTTTACCTTATAGAACATATATTTATAATCCCAGTCCGAATAATATATAGACAAGCTTTCTCTCATATCGTCGAGAGTATAATTCTCGTATGCGCCATTATTCTTCATGTCTATATAGCAACCAAAGAGGAAATTATATATATCTTTCTTTATCTTCAAGAAAGTCTTATTCGTGATACTGCCATCTACACGGACTTCGTTTATCAAATCCATATACAATACAGCAAACGTTTCAAATAATGCATATCCGTATTTTCCCTTAGAGTTTTGATCATGACAAATCTTAGTACCATCAAGTACGAAATGCTTCTTATGACGACTGTCAAACATCAACGACACATTAGGCGACATCGGTGCAAATTTTATCTGTGGCACTCTTTCCAAATCCTCTTTCCAAAAGAACAAGCCTTCACTCAAAGAAGACATATAGCTGAAGTCAAATATGAAGTCGTTAAACGTGTCATACTCACGAACCTCTTGAAATCCCATATTGCCATTCACAAAGAACATCAAAGGCTTCGTATCATAGTATTTCTCTGCCTGCCCATAGATATATTCTATCATACCCTTGTGCAGAATACATCTGTGATTCAGTTTTATCATAAAATCACCTCGAGCCTGCACAAAATTCTCAATAATATTATAAAAACCCTTTACTTTAGTCGGAATGTATCGAAAATTAGCATGACTTCCAAACGACTTTATCGACTCTGTCAAGTCACTCTCCTCGCCACCATTATCAGCCACAACGACCTCAAACAGAGTCTCGTCCGTCCCAAGGCCGTATAGATTCTCCAATGTTGGTATCACCCAACGTGAAACACCATTGGTTGGAATGCAGATAGACAACAAATGCTTATCCATTGACCTCAACAAACTTCTTGATATTCTTGATTATATGATCCACTTCTATATCCTCCAGCTCATAATATAGTGGAAGACGAACAAGACAATCTGCATAACGGTCACAATTAGGCAAATCCCGACCATCATGCTTATCAGTATAATACTTGCTACTGTGCAATGGGAGGTAGTGGAACACAGTCTGCACATCGTGCTCTCGCAGATACTTCATCAACTCTGTACGATAGTCGTATGATGGACACACAAGATAGAACATATGCGCATTATTGGTAGCATACTGCGGAATGTATGGTAATTGAATTCTTGATTCTTTCAGGCATTTCAGTCCGTCATAATATCTATTCCATATATGTTTACGTTTTCCCTGTATATCATCCAACTGTTCGAGTTGCGCCCACAAGTAAGCGGCATTAAACTCGGACGGGAGGAATGAACTTCCCATATCAACCCATCCATACTTATTCACCATTCCACGATAGAACTCAGCACGATTGGTTCCTTTTTCCCAGAGAATTTCAGACCTGCGCACAAAGCGTTCATCATTCACGACTAACATGCCCCCCTCACCACTGCTTATATTCTTAGTTTCATGGAAAGAGAAAGCAGCAAGTTGTCCAATCCCCCCTAAAGGTTTATCTTTATAAAAAGAGTCGATAGCGTGGGCTGCATCTTCGACGACAAGCAGATGATGTTTTTCTGCCAAGGCCATAATAGAATCCATGTCACAAGCAACTCCAGCATAATGAACAACGGCTATCACCTTAGTCCTTGGGGTAATCAATGGCTCAATCTGTTCTGCCTCCATATTAGGAGTATTTGAAGAAGAGTCTGCAAATACTACTTTTGCACCTTCACGGAGAAATGCGAGAGCAGTAGAAACAAATGTAAATGAGGGCACTATAACTTCATCACCAGGCTTCAAGTCACACAACATGGCGCACATCTCCAAAGCGTCTGTACCAGATGTCGTGAGCAGACACTTCCTGAATCCATATTTCTGCTCAAAGAAAGTCTGACACTTCTTTGTAAACTCGCCATTACCAGACATTGTATCCGAATGGCATACTCTTTCAATATATTTCAGCTCTCTTCCAGAGCAGTATGGTTTGTTAAATGGTATCATAAGAACTAATATCTACTTTATGTTGTTCAATTTAAGTTTTAGCTGCATGACAAACTTATAAATATTATAATCTACAGCACAGTTCTTATTTTCATGATAAAGAAAGTATGATAATTTCTTTTTTGGGTTCTCTTTGAAGAACACATCAGTCTTCTGACGCTTAGAATCGTAAATGTCCCATGATTTACTCCAATAATGATTTAACTGGATTGAAGGATTACTCTCATTAGCCTTAATGAATATTCCTTCTCCCAAAGTGGAACGATGAAAGATATTCACAGGGTGAACAATTCGGTTTTTTCCAAAAATCTTTTTCCAAACCATCGTTGCATGGTGGCAAGTTGCATCGAACGCAACTATATCGTAATCAGTATTAATTAAGCACTTCCCGCAATGATCAAGTCTATTCCAAGAAACGTGATATTGCTCTGTTACAAGCCTACTATAATCGTGATGCATTAATCCTGATGTACCAAACAGCTTCCAATATACTTGTATCACAGGATAGGTCTCGTATGGCTTTATCCATTCTTGTAAAGTAAGATGTGAATTTGGGCAAAAGAATTCATCAATATCAAGGAATGACACCCATTGTGTCTCATGTCTATATGTGTTATAGAAATGTTGATAAGCTTTAAACTGGGCATGGTCATAGGGAAAATCTTCTAGTGTAACGAGCCCTATTTCAATATACGGTCTCAATACCTCACGGAAATTATCTGTTGAGTTGTTATTATACATATAAAAATGCTCAACTCCGACTAAATGATTTAACTCTATCCACTCTCTAATAAAGGGTGCCTCATCTTTAAAAATAGAACAAATAGAAATAGCGTATTTCTTGTTATATAATGGTTTCCGTTTAAGAAATAACGCTGTAATTATTTCACCTTTTAGTAGTTCCTTATAATTCATAACAATCCCATTTGTTAAATTATTCGAATGCCAACATCTTGTAGGATTATGTTTCCCCACGCGTTAAACCATAATGAAATTGGTTTGCCACGTGTGAAATCTGTTACTTCAAAATTTATAATATCTCGCAATACATCATAATCCCTCAGTCCTGTTTCCAAATCTTTTAATCCTATATTAAAGCTTGTTGAATAGCGCCCTCTTGATAAATTGTGATTGCGAACCTCAAGTTTTATTTCAAAAGTGGTTTTGTTTGTTGGAACTTTATATATGCTTGAAACAAATGTTCCTACACACCTGTCTTCAATATTCGTAAAATGTAGCCCAATCGTAAATTTGTCTACTTTCGTGTCATTAACTTTTACTTTTATGTTAAATACAATAGGCTCATCGCTAACTATATGCCTATTGTCATTGTATATACTTACCTCTGTTATCTCAAGTCTCCTTTCATTCCCCGCATCCCTTTTCTCTTCTGTGACTACTATCGTTTTCGACATATCACTACTTTTTGTGTCAATATAGTAATCTACGCTTTCATTTGCAGTTCCGGTATAATCAATTTGACCTTTGCTTAATACAATACCATTTTTGCATAAACTTCTCACGGCTGCCATATTATGACTTACAAACAATACGGTCCTGCCACCTGTGGAACTGACATCTTGCATTTTCCCAATTGCTTTCTTCTGGAACTCGGCATCACCAACAGCGAGGACTTCGTCGACTACGAGGATCTCGGGTTCGAGGAAGGCGGCAACAGCAAAGCCGAGACGGACGGTCATACCAGAGGAGTAACGCTTGACGGGGGTGTCGATATAGCGTTCGCAACCTGAGAAGTCGACAATCTCGTCGAGCTTGCGGGTGATCTCGGCCTTGGTCATGCCCATGATGGCACCATTCATGTAGATGTTCTCACGACCAGTCATTTCGGGGTGGAAACCTGTGCCGACCTCTAACAGGGAGGCGATACGTCCGCGATAGGTGATGCTGCCGACGGTGGGGGCGGTAACGCGGCTGAGGAGCTTCAGCAGCGTCGACTTGCCAGCTCCGTTCTTGCCGATGATGCCGACGACGTCGCCCTCCTCGACCTTGAAGTTGATGTCCTTCAGCGCCCAGACATAGTCGCTCTCACCCTTGGTGGAGCGGTCGTTGGTGTCGCCGATCTTCAGATAGGGATCCTCCTTATGGAGGACATTCATGGCCCACCAGCGGTTGAGGTCGTGACTGATGGTGCCAGTGGAGACGAGGCCAAGCCGGTACTGCTTGCCTACGGAGTCAAAAATGATCGCTTTGCTCATATTTTTTTGAACGAAAAGGTACTTTGTACCTACGAAACGCAAGCGGAGCTTGCTACGAAACGCTTCGCTACGAAACGCAAGCGGAGCTTGCTACGAAACACTTCGCTACGAAACGCAAGCGGAGCTTGCTACGAAACACTTCGCTACGAAACGCGAGCAGAGCTTGCTACGAAACGGCCTGCGGCCTACTATAATTGACCTGTCGCTTCGCTGAGGTCTTGAAAAGGACGCTGCGTTACTGAGACGGTACTGTACCTATTTATTTTGTTTATTATTTCTAACACTTCTGATGAGGGCAACCAATTGAGATTGGATGGCTCTGTTCTTGTTCAGTAAATCACTTAACTGTTCTGCTTTGATGTATCCTACATTTCCTGCTATGATGAGTTGAGTTTCTACTTCGTATGCGCTACCCAAGGCCAGGTCAAGGAAATGGGAGAAATCTGCGTCTGTCGGTCTTCCTGCACCTTCGGCGATGTTTGATGAGATGCTGACGACGGCTCTCTGCAACTGGTCACATAGTCCTTTCTTCTCGAACCACGGCATCGACGACGTGACCTTATAGATGTACGTGGCATAAGCTACAGCGTCTTGCCACACCTTGTATTCGCGAAAATTGCGTGTCTTTCCTTCCATCTAGAGTTATTCGTTCATTCCCGAACTTGTTCGCCTACCCGTAGCTTTTCGTAGCCGAAGGCGTTTCGTCTTCGTAGCGCAGCGTTTCGTCTTCGTAGCGCAGCGTTTTGTTTTCGTAGCGCAGCGTTTCGTTTTCGTAGCCGAAGGCGTTTCGTCTTCGTAGCGAAGCGTTTCGTTTTCGTAGCAGAGCGTTTCGTAGCAAGCTTGCTTGCGTTTCGTAGCCGAAGGCGTTTCGTTTTCGTAGTGCAGCGTTTCGTTTTCGTAGCGAAGCGTAGAATTATTTGTAATACCAGTTAAAGAAGTCCTGCTTAGTCAAACATAAATTTGACAAGGAGTTACGTATAATCAACTCAGGAACAGGATCAACATGAGTCTGTATTGTTATTGGGCGCAATAATCCTGGTTTTACCCATTTCTCATGACCTCCACGTCCTTTTGTTCCTTGTTCGACTCGCGTACATCCCATATCGAATAGGAAACGTCTGAAATCTGCAAGGGAAATGTTGGACAACTTTTGTCTGGTCATAACAATACAGGAATCGAATATTTGCTAAATTCACGCTTACGGAGCACTTTCTTCAGTTGGCTGAGACGAAGCAATGATGTGGGGGTTGGCTCTGAGACCTTGCCAGACTTTAACTTCCGCCATCCATGATTCAGTAAGTCCTGCTCAAGGGTTCCGTTTTCCACCGTATAGTCTAAATAGTCTTTTAATACCCACTCGAAACTTTTCTTGGCCCCATCTTCGGTATAATCATAGCCCACCAAATCCAACTCCGGGCAATAGGCATGAAAGACATCATCTTCTTTAAACAGGAAGACCGACACGTCAACCATGATTCCTTTATTGTTTATTTCTATTGTGTTTGTATCCATCTGTCAATTCCTTTTCCGCTGCAAAGATAATCGTTTTCTGCAAGACCACCAAATTTCCAGCTCTCTTTTTGCTATTTGTTTCCTTTTTCGTAGCCGAAGGCGTTTCGCTTTCGTAGCAGAGCGTTTCGTAGCGCAGCGTTTCGTTTTCGTAGCAGAGCGTTTCGTAGCAAGCTTGCTTGCGTTTCGTAGCCGAAGGCGTTTCGTTTTCGTAGCGCAGCGTTTCGTTTTCGTAGCGCAGCGTTTCGTTTTCGTAGCAGAGCGTTTCGTAGCAGAGCGTTTCGTAGCGCAGCGTTTCGTACGAGCTTGCTCGTCACACCGTATCCATGAACGAGCGCTGGACTTTGTTGAAGATGACGATGCCAAAGAGGAGAAGGACGCACATGAAGGTGAAGGAGTAGGCGAGGGCTGCCCAGGAGAAGTAGCCCTGGCCGAGGGTGGCGTATTTGAAGGCCTCGATAATGGAGGTCATGGGGTTGGCAAGGATGAGGGTGCGGAGGGTGCCTTCGGGAACCATGCTGAGGGGATAGACGATGGGGGTGCCGTACATCCAGAGCTGGACGACGAAGGTAAATAGGATGCTGAGGTCGCGGTATTTGGTGGTCATGGAGGATATCAGGATGCCAAAGCCCAAGCCGAGTCCGGCGAGCATGACAATAAAGACGGGGAACAACAGGAGGGTCCAGTTAGGACAGATATCGCTGCCTGAGAGGAAGAACCAGAGGTAGATGGTAACGAAGAGACCAACCTGGATGCCGAAGCGCAGGAGATTACTAAGTACGGTGGCAATGGGGACGACCAGGCGGGGGAAGTAGACCTTACCGAACATGCCGGCATTGGCCACGAAGGTGGAGGAGGTCTGGTTGAGACAGTCGGC
>JAEEGI010006150.1_pt1 | contig 27209 bp, 21 predicted proteins | sample 8958751 | NCBI WGS metagenome assembly JAEEGI01 (sample SAMN16246545, study PRJNA631951) | gut metagenome | biome: gut microbiome; feature: rumen; material: KS-attached | host: Bos | place: Iran: Karaj | collected 2018-10 | reverse complement strand
GGTCATACGGCAGGAAGCACCACCTTCTTCGACAAGGCCAGACATTATGGATTCAGCGGCGACGCTTTCGGCTCTACCAACCTGCTGGTATTCACCAACCTTTCCACCGAGATGTACACTGCCGAGCGCATTGAGAGCTATATGAAGCAGCATGACATCCATTTCCTCTTTCCCGGTCATTACAGCGGCGACAATCTGGAGACCCTCCAGCGTGTTACCGACATCAAGAACATGTGCCGCGAGATACTTGACGGTGAGCGCAAGCCTACCGTCAGCAACGGTAACAACGGAGACAATGACATGATGGTAGATGACAAGGGCGTCCGTATCAACTTCAGTAGCCGGACTGGAATGAAATAATTCGTGAGAAAAGAGAGCGAGACCCAACGCGCTTGCTTTCGCCTATTGCGCTTTGAATCTCGCTCTGTTTCCTGCGGAGAGAGCGAGATTCGAACTCGCGAACCGCTTTTGACGGTCACACGCTTTCCAGGCGTGCCTCTTCAGCCACTCGAGCATCTCTCCTTTTGTTAAGCGGGTGCAAAATTACACTTTTTATTTCACATCCGTCCCATTCGCCCCCATTTTTTAATTTTCTTTATCATTTCTCATTACTCATTTCTCATTTCTCATTCCTCATTTCTCATTTCTCATTTCTCATTCCTCATTCTCAATACCTTTCTCGCCGTCTCGCTCGTCACGCGTGCCACCTGCTCCTCGCTGACGCCGTATGCCTCGGCCAGGCGGGCTATCACCTGCCTGATGTATGCACTCTCGTTGCGCTGGCCGCGCATGGGCACCGGTGCCATGTAGGGCGCGTCCGTCTCCAGCACGATGCGCGTCAGCGGCACACATGCCGGCAGCACCTCCGGCAGATGACTCTTCTTGAACGTCAGCACGCCGCCTATGCCCAGCACGAAGCGCTCCATCTGCAGCAGCTCCGCTGCCTCCTGCTCGTTGCCCGTGAAGCAGTGGAACACGCCGCCGGGCAGGTCACGTTCGTAGCGCCGCATCATCTTCACCATCTCGTTCTGCGCCTTCCGGCAGTGGATCATCAGCGGCAGCTGAGTCTCTGCCGACCACTGCAGCTGCTCCTCGAAGGCCTCCAGCTGCTCCCGCTCATACTCCCGGCTCCAGTAGAAGTCCAGCCCCACCTCGCCGATGGCCGTCACCTCGGGCAGCGTGAGCAGCTCCCTGATGGCCGCCAGCTGCTCGCGCCAGCCGCCGTTCACCTCTTCGGGGTGCAGGCCCACCATCGCGTGCAGCAGCTGCGGATGCTCCTTGCACAGCGCCAGTATCCTCTGCGACGATGCCAGGTCGATGGCCGGCACACATATCGTCACACATCCCGCCTCGCGGGCCCTCTCGATCACCGCCAGCCTGTCGTCGTCAAACTCCGGGCCGTCCAGATGAGCATGAGTATCGATGAAATCCATTGTTTGGTTTGAGAGTTGAGGTTTGAGGTTTGAGAGTTGAGGTTTGAGGTTTGAGGTTTCTTGCGTCCCTCCGGTAGCAAGCGACCAGAGGTCGAGCGGAGAGTTGAGGTTTGAGATTTATTTCAGTCAATAGTTGCGTTGCATCATCTTGGCGGTGTAGTCGCGCAGCTCCTGCTTCCGCTCCGAGGCCACGGCCACCTTGTCGAGCAGCGCCTTCGCCTCGTCGAAGTATTGGGCTATGCGCTGCTCGCAGCGCTGGCGTATGCCCAGCTCGTCGTAGAGACGCGTCACCGCCATGATCTTCTCCTCGCGCACGAATGTCGTCGCCTTGATCCATCGCTCCAGCTCCTGTCGCTGGCTGTCGTCGGCGCTGTTCAGCGCGTTGATCAGCATGAACGTCTTCTTGTTCTCCACGATGTCGCCGCCTATCGGTTTGCCGAACACCTTCGTGTCGCCGTACACGTCCAGCAGGTCATCCTGCAGCTGGAAGGCCAGTCCTATGCGCTCGCCGAAGCGGTAGAGCAGGTCGGCGTCCTCTGCCGGTGCGTCCGCCATCACCGCACCTATCTTCATCGCGCAGGCCAGCAGCACGCTCGTCTTCAGTCGTATCATCTCGATGTACTCCTCCTCCGTCACGTCGTCGCGCCGTTCGAAGTCCATGTCATACTGCTGTCCCTCGTCTATCTCCAGTGCCGTCTGCGTGAACAGCGCCATCACCTCCTTCAGGTGCCTGTCGTCACACTGCTGCATCCTCTGGAAGGCCAGCACCAGCATCGTGTCGCCCGAGAGAATCGCCGTGTTCGCGTTCCAGCGGCGGTGCACCGTCGCCTGTCCCCGTCTCTTGTCGCTGTTGTCCATCAGGTCGTCGTGCAGCAGCGTGAAGTTATGATACGTCTCCAGCGCCAGTGCCTGCATCATGATCCTCTCCGGGTCATCCTTGTACAGCCCGTAGCTCATCATCATCAGCATCGGTCTGATCCTCTTTCCGCCCAGTCCCAGCATATAGTCTATCGGCTCATACAGCGACTGAGGCTTTCTGTTGCACCGCTGTTCCTCCAGCGCGCGGTTTATTCTTTCGTAGTCCATGAGTTTGATTTGAGATTTGAGAATTGAGGTTTGAGAATTGAGATTTCTTGCGTCCCTCCGGTAGCAAGCGACCAAAGGTCGAGCGGAGAATTGAGGTTTCTTGCGCCCCTCCGGTAGCAAGCGACCAGGGTCGAGCGGAGATTTGAGATTTCTTGCGTCCCTCCGGTAGCAAGCGTCCAGAGCTCGAGCAGATTCACTACTCCCCCTCCAGTTGGAGGGGGCCGGGGGGGAGGCCCGAGGGGGCAGGGGGCAGGGGGGAGGCCCCCTAATTCTTAAACACCACCGGCACGCACACCTTCGTGCGGCACGGCTCGCCGTCCATCACACCCGGCTTCCATCGTGGCATCATCCTCAGCACGCGCAGCACCTCTGCGTCGCATAGCGGATGCAGTCCGCTGGTCACCTTCACGTATGCTATGCTCCCGTCTTCGTTCACGATAAACTCCGCCACCACCTTCCCCTGCACGTGCTGTGGCTCCAGCGCCTTCGGGTAATGGAGGTTCCTTGTCAGCCATTTCATCATCGCCACCGGTCCTCCCGGGAACTGTGGCGCGTCCTCTGCTATGCGCAGGCTCACGGCATCCTCGTCGCTTGGTGGTGGTTCCATCTCCCGCAGCTCCTCTGCCAGCTCCTCCAGCTCCTCGTCCAGGTCCGTCTCCATCAGCTCGTCGTCGCGCATCCATTCCTTCATCTGTTCCATCTCGTCCACCACCACCAGTTTCGTTGCCGGTTTCGGTTCCACTATCACCGCCGCAGTCATCTCCTCTTCCTGTTGCATCAGTGCCGGCAGTTCCATCTCCGTCTCCAGTCGTGCCAGCAGTTCAGGGTCGTCCAGCGGGTCGTCGGGAGTGATTGTTATCTCCAGCCCCACGAACAGCACCGCCAGTGCCACCATTGTTCCCAGTAGCATCCGCTGTGTCCAGCCTCTCTCCAGGTCTGCCGCCCTGCTCTTCTTTACTTCCATCCCCAAGGATTATTCGTCGTCCCAGATTGAGCCACCACGGGAGGCTGCATCGTTGGCGTTAGCTTCTGTAGCTTCCTTGGAATCGATACTTATTGTCAACATCGAATGGAGTTGCGTCGCAAATACTGCCATCGATGGAGAAATATATGTTTTTTTCATTGTCGTATGCTGTTTGAATGATTATTTAACAATCACTTTACGGCCATCGCAGATATAGACCCCCTTTTGCAGGTCATCAGGATGATGGCGCTGTCCGCGGAGGTCGTAGACCACGGCTTCTGCTTCCGGAGCATCGAGAGCATCGATGGCATCCATCTCTTCGCCATTGATGTTCACCCTGGTAGTAACGGCACCAGTAGGCACTACGAAGTAGGCGCGGAGACCTTTCATCGTGCTAACATCGGCTGACGACGGATAATGCAGCTTACCGTCAATGCCCAGGAAGAGTTCCTTCTTGTCAATCTTCAACTGTACAGGCGAATAGGTGCCTACGAACTGATAGTTTTCATTTTCTGGCATTGCCTTTGCCCCAGTATCTGTGATAACGACATTGCGGAACTGCGGGTTGGTGACCTGTCGGCTGACTTTCACGATGAACGGAGTGCCAGCCTCGATCGTGGCATCGGCTGCTATATCATCGAAGCGGAACACACCGTTGTTCACGCTGGCCAGCGTCTGGATCTCTGCATTTGCGCCAGTTGCCTCTTCAAAGCTTGCCTTCGTGATGTCGAACGGCAGGCAAAGCGTATTCCAGTAGCCTGTGCCGAGGGTGCGGGTGAGAGTGACCATACCACTTCCTTGATTGTTCGTTATCGTAGAAGCATTGTCAGCGCCTTCGTCCAAAACTGCGTATGGGGTGAGTTTAACGTCGTCGAGATACACATATTCCCCCATAAATATTAATTGTATGTCACTGCTTGTCCCAGATACCAAAACATAATAGTCTGACCACTGTCCAGCTGTGGGATAACAAGCATTGGTTATAGAGCACTCTGTCACATTTGACACCTCATAGGTATTTATTAGGCCAAACTTAGCTCCTCCACTACAAGTAATTTTAAATACTGGGGTAGAATTCATACTTTGTTTGGACAATTTAAAAGTAAGTAGAGCCGTTCCACCCGACACAACAGGAATAGAAGGGGTTATATATTTGCTTTTGTAATTACTATAAACATCATTATCTCTGAAATACACACAACCCTCCACTTGAGTTAAAAACTCAATAGCTCCCCCAGTATAATTATCCGCATTGTTTAATGAAGCATTACCATTCGCGGAAAAATCTTCATGCTTCTTACCTTCCATATAATTGAATGATTCATAGAAGATGCCAGCTCCTATATCATAAACATCAAGAGAGATTAAATCAAACTTTCCATTAACACCTTCAATTTTGATTCTTGTATCGGCTTTACCATTTTGTATGAAGATTGCATCAGGATGGCTTTCTTCATTATTAATGGTGGAAAAAAAATATTCCACTATGCCATCAATACTCACTTTATAATTAACAACTCCTGAACTTCCTTTTACTTTTAGCAAAACTGTCGCGTTTCCATTTAACCCTAAAGCTCTGGTAGTGACGGAACCCAATTGAAGACTATTACCAGAACCACTTCCCACCTGTAGTGGATTATTCCTGATTGCATAACAATTAACGAATGTAAAGTCATCGTCATCATCCATCAGACCTGTTTCTATCTCCGAAGAGAAAGCAAACACGCGATGCAACACGTTTGTCTGTGCCCTCATTACCATTGGAAAGACAAGGGTAACACAGACGAATACCATTAAAAATTTTAGTTTATTCATCTCTTAACGCTTTTATTATTATTGTTTTCGGGGACAAAAATACAACAATTCCGTGAATCGACCAAACAATTTCACAAAAAAAAGGACACTTTGTGTTTGTGTTTTATGTTCCCAATTCGCTCAAACCCCACTATAATACGTAGGAGTGAGCGATTTTGACCAACACAAAATGCGCACGAAATGATTTTCGATACGATTGGAAACGTTGTTCCCCACCTTCACAGTCACGAAATCGACCAGCGTTGAAATGGGAAAAAGACCCACGATACCCCATGAGGGACGGAAGCTATCTGCGATGGGATATGTGCGCAAACGCTATAGCACAGGTTCGCACTTCAAGATCAGAGAGCGGTGACTTGATGAAGTAAAACAACTTGTTTTACCTTCGCAGGTAGGCCACTTTGGTATGCAAAAGCAGCCCCTTTGATCGGTAAAACAACTTGTTTTACTTTAAGTGAAGGTAGTGTAGGTGAAACCATCTACCTATACTGCATCTACAAAGTCGATTATCAGTGAGTTAAAAGCAATAGTGTAAATGAACTAAAAAAGCAGCAAAAGAAATGGCAGTACACATCAGACTAGTGAGAAACAACATCAAGAGCAGCCGCTCTTATGGGAAGTACTTTGCAAAGACAGTGAGTCAGGGCGAGGTGACGCTCAAGGACCTCGCCGCCGAGGCATGCCGCAACTGCAGTGCCTCGACTGGTGACGTAATCCTTGTGTTGACTGAGTTGGAAGACATGCTCAAGCAGCGACTCGCGGAGGGTCAGACGGTGCGCATCGAAGGTATTGGCAGCTTCAGCCTGCGCGTGAAGAGCATCGGTGTGGGCGACCCGAAGACGTTCAATCTCGGCCGGCATATCAAGCGAATCGTCTGTCGCTTCCTTCTTGCCAGCCATCGCCGCCACGACCACCGCATCAGCTACAACTTCAGTGAGGGCGTGAAGACTGTCTGGCAGATAGGTGCCAAGCCCTAGCCGACTACAGGAGTCAAAGAGAAGACGGAACGATGGCTGCGCCCATACAGTGCGCAGCCATCGTTCTGTCTGAGTAAGCAGCTTCTGCTATCTCTTCACGACCTTGCGCATGGTGCCGTCGGCCTGACGCTGGATGACGACGCCCTTGCGGGGAGCTGTCAGCATGGTGCCGTCGAGACCGTAGCTGGCGGCCGCGGGCTCGCTGCTGCGAACGGCGGTGATGCCGGTCAGCGTGGTGTAGTGGTTGTCAAGCACCTCGTTGGCCTTGGCGCTGGTCTCTGCGAAGACTGCCGTGATGACGGTGGCCTGGGTGAGGGTGAGGGTGATGACGGGCGTGGCCTCGTCGGAGTCCTGCTTGCCAGTGAGGGCAGCAACATAGTTCATGGTCATCTGTCCGCGGGCAATGCCTACGACGACATCGCTGGCCTCGTAGGTGGTGGATCCGTCGGCATTCTTGGTGACGGTGACAGGGATGGTGAGCTCACCTGTGGGCGAAGCGAACATGGGCATGGTGAAGCCTGAGAAGATGACGTTGGCACGGCCTTCCTCATCAGGATTGCTGATGGTGACGGTCTGCTCCTCCTCGAGCTGCTGGATGGGAGCGCCTGGAGCCTGCATCATAGCGATGCCGGAGGCGAGGTAGCCGTTGTAGACATGGCCGTTGAGCGCATTGAGATAGGCTGCATAGTCGTCCTGGCTGACGAAGTGGAGCGTGGCATCGATGCGCACCATGCGCTTGTTGGCCACGACGGCGAAGCTGGCCTTGTAGTCCTTGCCCTCGTCGCAGCGGTAGAAGCGGGTGTAGGTGGTGGTGGTGCCGTCGCCGTTGTCCCAGTCCCAGAGGATGGTGTGATAGGATGTCTCGGGAGCCCTGTTGCGGCTCTGCACCAGTCCTGAGCCTCCCTGCTCGCCGGGATCGTTGGGATCGTAGAGCTTCCAGTAGTCGTAGAAGAAATAGTAGATGGAGTCGGCCTGGGGCGTGATCTTGATGCAGTAGACGGCAGGATAGGCATTGTGGCCGGCATAGGTGTTGTAGCCTCCGCCCCAGAGGGTGTACTCGCCGTCGGCATCGCGCCATCCATCGTAGTAGTCAGGCCCGTGGTGGATGTTGTAGGATCCGTTGAGGTTCAGTCCGTAGACCATTGCCTGGCTGATGTCGTCGATGCCCAGTGCCTGTGTTATCTCCTGGGTGTCGAGGGCGGAGTAGGTGAGCTGGGTGTTCTGGTCGACGATAGTCAGGGCCATGGTGCCCTCGACCTCAATGGTCTTGACGAGCTCGGGGCCTTTGACGACGAAGCTGATGGTGTAGGAGGTGTCGTCGGTGGACAGGGTGTCGGCCGAGAACGTGGCCAGGTTGACCTGTGCCAGGAGTGCCCCTGTGGTTTCGATCTTGTAGCTGTGTCCCTCCACATAGTCATAGTCGAAGCGTACGACTGTGTTGCCGCGGGCTGATGCTGATGCCTTGATGGGCTCCGTGGCGTCGTCGACATAGAGGTTGTAGTCGACGACGACCATGTTCAGCATGGTCAGTGTGTAGTCCGTGGGGTTGGGATAGGTGAGCACGATGCCTTCGGCGTTGAGCTGATCGATGCCGTCATAGACGGTGCCGTCCTGAATGTTCCAAGTGGCCGTGCCCCACTCGAATGACTGGGCGCTGGCTGCTCCCACCATGAAGAATAGTGCGGTGGTGAGTGTGAGTAGATGTTTTCTCATAATGTTGATAGTTTAATTATAAATGTTAACGTTGTTGCTGATCTTGCGTTAGCGCTGCGGCATCTTGCCGTCCATAGCGTCGATGAGTATGCGCAGGAGGTCGTCGGTGGGGCGCGAGAGGCGCATGTTGCCCACGGTGGTCTGCGGCTTGCGCTTGCCGTCCTTGATGTCGGCCAGGCGCTGACGGAGGATGTCCTTCATCTGCTCCTTGAGCTGCGGGTCGGTGTCGGGTGTGAAGGGCTTCACCCAGTTGGCCAGCTGCATGTCGTCGGCGTCGAGGGCAGGATTGGCCAGATACTCCTTGATGTGGCGCAGATAGGTGGTGAGGTCCTTCTGCTTCTCGGCCAGGGTGATGAGGGTGGAGAGGCGGTAGTGGTCGGCATTGGGTACGTTCAGCTCCTTGAGGAGGGCCAGGAAGCGGTCGAAGCTTGCCTGGTCGAAGCTGACGGAGCCGTCGTCCTGCTCGTTGATGAGCTGCCGCTGATAGTTGCCGAGCACGTTGCTCACCTTCATCTGTACGTTTCTCTCGCCCATCTGTGCGCTGAGCGCGGCAGGGTTCTTGGCCGTGTAGATGAAGGCCTTGGCGAAGGGATTGTTGATGTTGCGGAAGAAGATCATGCGCAGCGTGCTGTCGGCAGCGAACGTCGCCTCCTTTCCTTCGAGAAGAGCCTCGGCCACGAGGTCGGCATCGTCGCCCTTATACGAGGCAGTGAGGGTCTGGAGGTACTGCAGGAGGAACTGCGGGTCGCGGTCGCCGCTCTCCCATCGTGCCTGGAGGTCGGCCGAGCTGTTGTCCTGGCTCTTCTCCCTGACATTCTTGATGAACTCCTCGGCCGCGCTGCCGCCCACGAAGCGTCCTATCTCCTTGGCATCGGCGTTGAAGATGACGAATGTGGGGTAGGCCTGCACCTGAAGCTTCTTGGCGAGGGGTGCGCCATAGGCGCTCTCCATGTCGATCTGGAGGCAGACATACTTGGGATTCATGAATGCCCCTACCTGCGGCTGGGGGAACACCTCGCGGTCCATCTTCTTGCATGGGCCGCACCACTGCGTGAAGCAGTCGAGGAAGATGAGTTTGCCTTCGGCCTTGGCCTTGACAGATGCCTGTTCGAGGGTGGTGCCCTTAGGTTCGAAGTTCATGCCCTGAGCGCTGACTGCTATCACAGTGGTGAGGGCGAGGATGGTTGTTGTTAAGAGTCTTTTCATTGTTTCGTTGTTATTATTGCATTGAGAATTTCCAAGCCATGTCCTTCACCCGTCCCGGAATGGGGTAATCGTAGCTGCGATCCATGTTGAGGATGCCGCTGGCGGGATTGATGAGGTACTGATAGAGGTGGCCCTGGCGGGTGGTTTCGTTCCAGGTGGCGATATGGACGAGGTTGTCGGCCCGCGGCACGAGGCCATAGCCATAGATGGTGCCGTGATAATACTTCATGATGCGGACGCAGGTGACGGTCTCGTCGGAGGAGGGAGCCTGCCAGGCCACGGTGGCTGGCTGCCGGCTGTCGTAGGCGAAGTTGTAGAGCTTGCTTCCTGCGCCATAGTATATGAAGCTGCCCACGTGGCTGGATGCCAGCGTGGTGGCCTTGTCGATGTCGGGACAGAGTGCGTCGAGCGGATAGAGGGCTACGCCGATGTTAGGATCGGAGGGTGCCGTCGTGGCGAAGTTGGCCACAGCCAGGAAACGGCCCTGGGCGTTGTGCATGAGCAGGTAGTCGTAAGGCCGCAGACTGACGCCCATGCTGGCTCCACGGCCCCAGTCGGCCATGAGCAGCGACATGCCTGTGTGATTGATGTCGAACGCAGCCACCGAGAGATCCTGCTCGGCGAAGGTCTCGAGCTGCGGCTCGTTGTAGGCGGCATAGCGGAAGCACTGGTGTGTCTGGTCGTAGACCACGATGCCATAGTTCAGCGTGTTGGGCACCTCGGCATTCCATGCTGCCAGCTCGCCGATGCCCTCGTCGAACTTTGGCACTCCGAAACGGGTGTTGCGCCCTTCGGTGGCGCTGAATGAATAGGTGTTGGTATAGACGTGGTTGTCGTTGATAAGCACCTCGGAGCTTTGGCCCGACATGACGCCCGACCCGTGCTGTCCGTACCAGACGGGTGCTTCGACCGCTGGCGCTTCATGGAAGAAGTCGGGGAATTCGAGTGCTTTCTCGATGCCGTTCTCGCTGACTCCAACCAGTGTCTTGTCGGTGCAGAGTCCCACATAGTTGTTGCCTGAAGCCAGTGATACGGCTATGTCGAGACAACGAACGGGGCGACCTGGGAGCGGATGGCCGTTGGTGGTGGCGTAGAGGTTGGTGTAGTAGCGGTTGTAGTTGGCATTGAGCTTGGTCCAGGGGTTGTAGACCAGTGCGAGGTCGGAGCATCCCGGCTCGTCGGCGCGCTCATAGAACACCATCCAGCCTCCGTCGAACACTTCGCTGACGGCGACGGGCAGCCGGAAGAACTGCCGGATGCCGTCGTTGCGGTTGGTGACGACGAGCTGCACGAGGTAGTTGCCTCCTGTCCTGCTGATGACAGCATTGAGGTCGCGCTCGTGCGAGAGAGTGTCGGTCACGAGATTGGTGCCTACGCCTGTGGTCGCGCTGTAGATGGTCCAGAGATAGTCGAGCGGTGCCTCGTCGGTATTGCTGACGAGCTTGCCGTTGAAGTAGACGTGGGGCTGCAGCCGCAGGGTGTCGAAGCGCATGATGGAGTACTGGGGTTGGATGTCGGTGCCGACGGTGTCGATGACCACGGCATCCAGCTCGTGATAGTCGTAGTTGCCCTCGTCCTCGTAGCAGGCTCCCATGGCCATCAGGATGAAGATGCACCCCAGGCCCTTCGCAATGACGGAGGGGAGAAAATGCTTTCCGGGAAGGTATGTAATCATCATGTTTGAATGCTTTTTATGTATAGGTTCACTTTTCGTTATCATCCCCATCCCCTTGAGGGAGGGCAGGGGAGCATCTAGAACAGCACGGGCGTGCCCAACTCGTCGGTGAGGGGCTTGTCGTGGGTTTCGTTATACTCGTTGAGGGCTCGCTGCATGACCTGACGGAGGTGTACGGCATAGGAGGCCGACACGACATTGGTCTCCTCGTCGTATGATGTCTGGGCGTTGTAGTTGATCTCGAAGTCGATGAGCCCCAGGTGCTCGATCATGAACTGATATTTCACGCGGCTGTAGGTTCCGAAATACTTGGAGAGGGGAATACGCGGGAAGTTGGCATTGTCCCAGTTGTCGGGCTTGGCGAGGTAGTTCCTCAGCACGACGGTGAACTGCTGGTGACCCTCGGTGCCGAGGCTGAACAGATCGCCGGGCACGACGCGGAAGTTGATGCTGCCTTCACGATTGGCGAAGAGCGTGGCATCGGGCAACAGCTGTGTGTTGAAGTACACCTGATAGGTTCCTCCGATGGCTCCAGCGGGTATGACGTAGTCGTCGGTGCGAACGGTGACGGCCATGAGTGCCGAGTCGCCGCCAAAGGGCTCGAGGCGGAAGGTACGGTCGACGTCGGAAGGCATGCCGCTGAGCTGGGCATAGAACGTGACGCTTCCCTCCTCATAGGCGTAGGAGTAGTTATAGGTGGCATGATCATAGACTGCTCCTGCCTGGTTTCCCACCCAGATGTTGAGTGCCGTCTGCGATGTGTCGTAGAGCGACACCTCTTCCTGGCTGCAGGAAGCAAGCAGCAGGAGTGCCGCCATAGCGTTGAATATGTTACTGTGTCTCATATACCTCTCTCGTCATTTGTTTTCATTACGTTCGGTTGCCTCTGTCTCGGTAATGGGGAGTGGGAAGGTGTAAACCTTCTCAGCCACGGCGTCGATGTTGGCATAGCTGATGACAGGGCTGTTGAGTCGCTTGTAGAGGAAGAACAGCTGTCCCTCGCCCATGAACTCCCTGCGGTATTCGCGTGCCAGCTCCTGATAGTAGTCAGCAGGCAGCTCGGCCAGCGTGGGCAGGTTGCGTGCCGTGCGCAGCGCGTTGAGCGTGAGGCGTGCTGCCTCGGCATTGCCGCTTCTGTACTCCGTCTCGCTCTTGATGAGATACATCTCCGACAGTCGCATGAGCGGCATCTTAAAGCGATAGTGCGTGCTGCTGCCGCTGGGCGTGTCGTACTTCGTGAGATAGCGGTTGTTGGAGTGTGTGGCCGTACCTGCCTTGAAGAGGAAGGTGTAGCGGTAGTCCTGCGTGGCATTGTCGTAGTAGTCGAGCAGCCTGTCGCGAGTGACAGCGAAGGCGTACTGCGAATCGTCGGAGAAGAAGGCATTGGCCACGTCGGCCTCGAGCGTCAGGTTGTTGAGGGCGAAGAGGTGCTCGTCGGCCAGGCAGCGGTCAGAGCCCGACTGGAGATTGGCCACGCTGGCCCATGTGAACTGCCCTGAGCGGATGACGCTCTCGGCTTCCTGTTGTGCCTCGGCATATTTCCCCATCCAGAGGTAGACGCGCGCCTTGAGCGCCTTGACGGCATAGTAGTTGAGATGGAGCTGACGGTTGAGCAGGTAGCCATTGTCCGTGCTCTCAGTGATCTCACGACCCGTGACGATGGGGTCGGCGCCCAGCAGCAGCGCCTCGGCCTGCTGCAGATCGGCAAGGACGGCCTCGGCCGCCTGTCGCACGGTGAGCTGTGGGAAGACACGGTAGGAGAGGGCGGTAGAGTAGGGGATGGACGGCTGCTCGGGGTTGACGGCAAAGCTCACGCCGAAACAGCGCAGCAGGTCGAAGTGGAGGAAGGCGCGCAGCGCCAGTGCCTCGCCTTTGATCACCTGATAGTTGTCGGCAGCGAAGAGCGAGGCATCGTCGTCGATATGAGCCAGCAGGTTGTTGGCGTTGGCGATGCTGTTATAGCTCGTCGACCAGATGTTGCGTATATAGCCTGTGGTCAGTGCTGCATCGTAGTCGTATGCGGCAGCATCGTCATACTGGGCAGCATAATAGTAGTCCCACTCTTGCCCCAGCACGCCGATGAAGCCGAAGGTCATCTCCTTGGTGTAGGTCTTCGATGACGCCATCGACGAGTAGATGCCTGAAAGTGCTTCCTTATAGCCGCTCTCTGTGCTGAACAGCTCGGTGTCCTCCACCTGCGAGCGCGGCTGCACGTCGAGCCAGTCGTTGCAGGCAGTAAGCAGCAGCGTGGCGGCCAGGATGATGTATTGACTGATAGATCGATATTGCTTCATGACTGTTCAGAATGTTGCGGTGACGGAAAAAGAATATGTATGTGCATAGGGATAGCTGAGTCCGCGCTCTGCCTTGACGGAGGAGAGGTGGAAGACATCGTTGACATAGAGCGTCAGACGAAGGCGCTCGAGGAACGAACGCTGCAGCCAGCCCCTGTGCTTGAAGTCATAGTAGAGGGAGAGGGTGGTGAGGTCGAGCATGTTGTTGCGCTGCACGAAGCGCGTCGATGCATAGGTGGTGGTGGGCGTGCTGGATATGTGCTTGTACTTGGCAATGTCGCCTGGTGTGTTCCATGTGTCGCTGAACACGCGTCGGTCGACATTATAGGCTATGTTCACATTTTCCACCCTGTCCACCAGCGTCTGGTTATAGTAGTCGCCGCCCATCTGGTAGCTGAAGAGCAGACTGAGGCCTGCACCCTGAAATTCGCCGTTCAGTCCCAGCGTGCCGTGCACCTTAGGATTGGTGTCGCCGCTGGCCACATAGTCGTCGGTGGTGTAGTCGTAGGTAGTGGTGACGCCGTCTTTCTTCAGAAACATCTCGCGGCCTGTGGCAGGGTCGATGCCGAGTGAGGGAACGGCCCAGATGACACTCATCGACTGTCCTTCCTCATAGCGGATGATGGGCGAGGTGGTGCTTTCAGCGTCCTGCTCACGGTTGAAGGAGCTCAGCGCATCGCTGATCTTCGTCACGCGGTTCTCGTTGTGGGCGATGCTGGCCGTGAGGCTCATGAACGACTGTCCCCGCTGCAGGAAGCGCCAGTTGGCCGTAGCCTCCACGCCCCGGTTCTCGACATTGCCCAGGTTCTCCATATACGAGGTGAAGCCCGTCGAGGTGGGTATCGACATGGCGATAAGGGCGTCGCGGGTGCGGCTGTCATAGTAGTCGAAGCGCATGTTCAGCCGGTTCTTGACGCCCAGGTCCAGACCGATGGTGAAGTCGCCCGTCTGCTGCCATTTCAGATTGTCGTTGGGCATGCCCATGAGGTAGGCGCCGGCGATGTTGTCGTAGATGATGTTGTCGTAGAACTTATACGTGGCCTTGGCTTGATAGGGCGAGAAGTTCTGATTGCCCGTCAGACCATAGGTGATGCGCAGCTTGCACAGCGTCAGCCAGTTGGCCCCGGCCATGAAGTGCTCCTTGTGCAAGTTCCATCCTGCGCCGGCACTCCAGAACGTTCCCCAGCGGTTGTCGCTTCCGAAGACGGAGGAGCCGTTGAAGCGGAGGCTCAGGTCCATCAGGTAGCGCTCGTCGTACGAGTAGTTGACGGCACTCGTCAGACCCAGCGAGCGTGTGGTGCTCTCCGACCCTGAGGGCTTGCCGCCTTCTGCATACTGCTTGGCAAAGGTGATGTGGTCGACGTGGCTGTTGAGGAAGCCCCATGCCGTCATGCCCTCCGACGATGATGTCGACGACTGCAGCGAATAGGCGGCATTGGCCAGCAGCAGGTGCTCGTCCCAGCGGTGGGAGTAGTGGGCAGTGGCATCGACGTTGAGACTCTCGCTCTCGCCGTTGTTGATGTAGTAGCTGCCACGCTGGAAGTAGCGGTCGCCCGTCCAGTCATAGAACCGGGTATGCTCGCCGGGATAGAAGTCCTCGCGCTTGTTGTTCTGATGGGTGTAGCCCACACGCGCCGTCAGTCGCAGGTCGTCGTTGGGCCGGTATTCCAGGTAGAAGTTCTCCGTCAGGCTGTTATACTTCGAGAAGTTCTTCGTGCCGATGGTGGCATTGTAGAGGGGATTGTAATAGGTGACGGTGCTGCCGTTGGCACCCGGCCATGTGTAGGTGCCCAGCACCTTCTGCGCATGCCCCGCATCATCGGTCGGACGGAAATAGGGATTCACCGAGGTGTAGTCCGAGAACGTGCCGTAGGGGCTGTCGTCGGCCCTGTTGCCTGTGATGGAGAGCGAGTTGCGGAACATCCATTTCTTGTAGCGGTACGACAGGTTGATGTTGCCCGAGACCGTCCTTCGGTCCGATTCCTTCATCACACCCGTCACCTGGTTGTAGGTCAGGCTGGCTGAATAGCGCATCTCGGGCGTTCCGCCTTCCATGTAGGCGGTGTGCTTGTGGCCTACGCCCGTGTGCAAGGGCTGCGACAGCCAGTAGGTGTCGGTGCCACGCGCAATGTTGGCGGCAATGTCGTTGTACTGCTCGTCGAGCAGTGCCTGATAATAAGGCGTGGCTGAGGTATAGCGCCCTGCATTAAGTTCCACCTGCAGTTTCTCGGCGGCATTGCAGAGGTCGTATGTGGTCAGGTCGGGAGCCTCTACGTTGATGTCGCCGGTATAGGTGATGCGCAGCCGGCCGGCCTCAGGCTGGATGGTCTCCACGACGATCACGCCGTTGCTGGCCTTCGAGCCGTAGATGGCCTTCGCGGCTCCGTCCTTGAGGATGGTGACCGATTTCACACGGTTGATGTCGAGGTCGAACACCTGCTCCTGTGTCGTCTCAAATCCGTCGAGGATGAACAGCGGCGCATTGGGATTGCCCGTGTAGTCGCCCTGCAGCCCTCCGAACGACGCATTGCCGCGGATGGTGATGTCCTGCATGTAGTTGGGGTTCGAACCGTTGATGTTGTTCATGTCGACTATGAACGACGGGTCGAGCGACTGCACGCTCTTCAGCAGGTTGGCGTTGCCCACCAGCTTCAGGTCTTCCTGTGAGTAGGATGACGTGGATCCGGTGAATGTCGACGACTTATAGTCGAACAGTCCCGTCACCACCACCTCGTCTATCTCCGTCGACTCCTGCATGACGATGCGCTGGCCCGTGATGCTGCGACGGCCGTCGTAGCGGCACGTCACCGTTTTCATTCCCACGAACGTGAAATCCACGGTGACCGCTTTCCCTCGTGGCACGCTCAGCGTGAAGCGACCTTCCTCGTCGGCCATGCTGCCGCCTTTTGTCTCGCGCACTCGGATGGCAGTGCCAGGCAAGGGGTTGCCCTGCGTGTCCCTGACGGTGCCCTCCACCAGCACCACGTCGCCTTTATCCTCTTGGGGCATCACGCGCTGCATAGGCACTGATGTTGGCCTCTCGCCGTCGTCCTGTGCTGTAGCCTGCAGACTCACTGTCAGTGCCGTCAGTATCAGTATGATGATTGTCTTCATATTTAGTTCTAGTTCGAATACGGGTGCAAAGGTAAGCATTTTCAGCCAATCCGACAAGTAAAATGCCCATAAGCTTTGTTAATTCTTCATTTGCTATGTCCAGAACTCCTTGTCGCCAGTCGGTTGCATTTCTCCCTGGCACTTCGGGCATGTGTGCCTGTTCCATATCCTGATGCGGTCACTGCCACAGTTCAGGCACAGACGGCCCACCTCGCTTCTGTACGAAGGAGCCACGTCGGCTATGATGCCGCCCACAACGATATTCTGGATGGTCTTGCAGTCAGGGCATGCCATCGCCGTGATCTCCTGTCGGAAGAGTCCGCGTCCCTCGTATACGTCTGCTTCATATCCGCAGGACGTGCATCGAAATTTCAGTTTCCAGGCCATCTGTGATTTTTTTTCTTTGCAAAGTTACGAATATTTGCGGAATTATTGCTAAATTTGCACGCAAATTATGAATTATTCAACTAATCACATCAAAGTATCACTTAAATTACAAACTAGAACTATGACAAAGAAGATTCTATTTGGTGCTGCCATTGCACTGCTGTCGCTGTCAAGCTTTACCGTCAGCGATGGCGACGACCCCACGTTCGATTCAGTGTTGGCCTCTCGCCGTAGTGTGCGCAACTATGACGCTACAAAGAAAATCACTGAGGCCGAGGTGCGAACGCTCATACAGGCAGCTCAGGAAGCCCCGTCCTGGGCCAACCAGCAGCCCACGAAGTATTATGTCGCCATCAACGACGAGAAGCTGAAGGCAGTGCAGGACATGGTAGGGGGCAATAAGAGCAGGATTATCAATGCGCCCGTGCTCATCGTCTCCACTTACGAGCGCAGCAAGTCGGGCTTCTTCGCTGGCCGTCCGGCTAATGAGGTGGGCGATGGCTGGGGAGCCTACGACAACGGTCTGAGCAACTGCTATCTGGTCCTGAAAGCCCGTGCGATGGGGTTCGACACGCTCATCATGGGCATGCGCGATGCTGACAAGCTCAGGGCGCTCTTCTCCATCCCCGAGGGCGAGACCGTCATGGCCGTCATCGCCCTAGGCTATCGTGCCGAGGAGCCCGTACGCCCCAACAGGAAGAAACTCGACGACATCGTGAAATTCTTCTGAGCCAGGCCTGCTTATACCTATGAAAGTGCTGCTCAGACAGCACTTTTTAAATATATTTGCTACTAAAAAACAAATCAATTATGAAAGAAGAGACAATGCATAAGACAGGTGCACTCCACCTGCGACTGAGGGACGATGAAGACCAGTATATCAACATGCTCAACATCCTTTCTGATTACAGGGAGGACAACGAGCATTATACCACTGATGTCCTGAATGCCCTTGAAGATGGCCTGGAGAACTACAACCGTTACCTTCGGCTCGACAATGAGCTGTCTCCTCGTTTCATAAAGATTGAGAAGCGTGTCACTGACCCTTGCCCTAGTGTGAATGCCAACGACACGGAGGGGGCCTATCACGTTCTTTTTCATTTCGACGACGACACGGAGCAGAAAGTGCACTTCGATCGCCGTCAAGATAAGCTGCTCTATGTGCTCATCCTCCTGTCGTCACTGAAAAACGGCTTTACTGCAGAGTGCCTTCGCAAGCCACGCAATAGCGACTATACTGATCGCGACGGCAACTTCGATCAGGAGGCATATACGACGGCTGGCGTCAGGTATGCCAGCGCGATGGCCGCAGTCACCAAACTCATGAAGGCAGTCTATCCTGCTGATAACATCAACGATCACGTCATCAGGGAAATGGATCCTTCAGTTTCTTTCACCGACATCGTCCAGAAAATGAAAAGCACTGTTACAAAGGTTCTCAACAAGCATGGCAGGAAATACGAGCGACGATGGTTCATGCCCTACACCTTCAACGTCGGCAAGAAGCGCATCTATCACATGCATATGGAACCCACCCGCATCATCCTTCCTGACGAGCTCAAGACCGTTGTCGATGCCTTGCCCCTTGCCGACGACTATGTCGACATGAGCAGCTATGAGTCTGTTAAGATGAGCAAAGAACACTATGAGTACCTGTTGAAAGGAGTGCTGGCTGACGATGTGGAATGCATCAACCTGCTGGCTCAGACTTACAACGATGGCATAGGTCGTATGCCAAACCGCAGGAAGGCCTTCTCCCTGTGGAAGAAGTCGGCAGAGATGGGCAATGCCGAGGGACTCTACTATATGGGTGTGTGTTATGGCACAGGTGACATTGTGTCACAAGATTACTCCAAGTCCACGCAGTTCTTTCAGCAGGCAGCCGACCAAGGCCATGCAGATGCCCTCTTTCAACTGGGCATTTACAAGATGCACGGGTTCGGTTGTAAGATTGATTGGAACGAAGCCCTTACTTACCTCAAGGCAGCAGCCGGGAAGGGCAGTGCCGATGCTGCCAATGAAGTAGGCTACATCTACGACCGTGGCGAGCATGGAGTGGAGAAAGACGACATGGAGGCTTTCAGATGGTTTCTCAAAGCTGCAGAGATGGGCCATACTGAGGCCATCCTTTATGTCATTCGTGCCTATCACGACGGTCTTGTGGAGGATGACGGCCACAAGGCGTTAATGTATTGGATTGAAAAGGGCATCGAGCTCGAGATTCCTCGATTCTGGCTGCAGATGGGCTTGTTTATGTACCAGGATGAGGAGTACGAGTTGGCGTTTGACTTTTTCACTAAGGCCAACGAGGCAGGGCTGAGTTCGGCCAATCATGTGCTCGCAGAGATGCTTTTAAAGGGGAAGGGCGTCGCTCGTGACGCAGAAAAAGCCTTCAGATATATCTATGATGGGGCTCTCGATGGCGACGAGACGTGTATCAAATGGGTGAAAGAGTCTAAGACCGATTATTGGGATGACCTCAGGGATGAGCTAGACGACATCGTCGACATGCGCACGTTGCTGCTCTCGCTAGTCGAGGCATTTAACCCTGATGCTAATCAGGAATACTTCCTCCGTCTGGTCGATAGCTATCGTGAATGCTTTGGCGACGACTATCAGAAAGAGATCAACAGGCAGCTGAGCATCCATCGTCCTTCTACCGACGGTGGCGGCCATCACGAACGTAGGATCACCGTCAGCAGAACCTCTTCAGGCAAGGCCCGCTATAAGATCAGCATTACACTCGCTAATGGCCAGGAACGGTATGTCAAGCTTAACCCCAACAGTCTCGTCTTGTTGCTCCTTGCCATCATCTGTTCTTATAAGAGCGGCTACAACACTGTGATGACGCTCGATCGAACGTGTCGCGCTGTCATGGTCGATCTGGTCAGGGCGGTGCTGGGCGATATGTCCGACGAACAGGCCATCAGCTATGTTGAGAAATATATGGCCTCACCCAAATGTGGCACCGACTCGTATAAGTTATATTCTAAATCTGCCAAGGAAGCCATTGAAAGCGCTGTTGGCGAGAGTGACGAACCCGACTACTACCTCTTCGGCAACAATGAGACCGTAGGCCGCCGGCCCCTTCGCACGATGAACCTGGATGTGCATTTCATCGACTTACCAGAGGAACTCATGCAGCTGGCCACCAGGATGCCCGATGGGCGAAAAATGCTGTATTCGCTTGAAGATGAAAGCGTTATATCAGAATAGAGTGGGGCGATCTGTTTTTCTTATACCTATCCAAACTGCCAAAAAGTTTGCATCGGAGCCATTTTTATACTACCTTTGCACCCAGAAACCTGAGGGCAGTCCGACGGTAGGTAAAAAAACGATTGATGACGAAAAACTGCAAGTACATTAACTACATTGACCGCAGGGCCGATAGTATTAACCTATTATTAAAGGATGTGCGCAAGAGCGACCCCCTTGCCACTGAGGAGGAGTACGACTTGTGGCAGCAGATGCGACAAGGCAACATGAAGGCACGCGAGCAGCTGATATTTGCCAACATGCGCTTTGCGGTTAGCGTAGCCAAGGAATACCTTTGGATGAAAGCCCCCTTTGAGGACCTTGCACAGGCTGCCTTTTTAGGGCTGGTGCTGGCTGCCGATAAGTTTGATGCCACCATAGGCTGCCGCTTTATTACCTACGCCACGTGGTTTGTGAAGAATGAGGTGCAGAAGATGGCCAACAACTACAAGCGCCACGACTGCCTGTCGCTGGACGAGGCAGAGCCCGATGCCAAGGACAGCGAGACTACACGCGTGGACCGCCTTATGGGCGACGTGCACCAGTCGGCCGACTGGAACTTGCGCTACCGTGATACACTGGAGGAACTTAAGCGGCGCCTTGAGAACCGCCAGTACGGCCTGGGCCGGCTTTTGGATGACTTTTACCAAATGCTGCAGAAGGGCTACAACACGGCCGACTTTGCACGCAAGCACCGCTTGAATGAGCAGCAGATGACCCGGTTCCTCGACACTTTGGGCGAGGAAGCCGGCCTTTCTCTCAAGCGCAAGCATATGGCTCTTGCAGCCTAATCAACGTTCGGAATAACAAAACAATGAAATAACATGGAAAAGCAGTTTAACAAAGTAAACTACTCGGAGTACGAGGGAAAGTATGATGAGAGCATCAAGGAGAGGCTGGCTAATGCACCAGAGAGCATTGATATAGAAACCATGCGGGCCAGTCTTTATGGTTATACATTCACAAAGGGATATGCCGACGGGGAGATTCCTGACGAATTCTTTATGGATTATTGGGAGGAGCACGCTCTTGAAAATGATCTTCTTGAAGATTCAGGGGAAATAGATCTGGACTCGATGTTCCGCGAGATGGAGCAGCCATTGCATGAAGAGGATCTCAGTCCATACTATGATGTATCGCCTCAAGAGGAACTGCTTCTTAAAGCCATTGACAGTACGGGCGACGGAAAGACTCCAGAAACGGCCTTGTGCGTGATTGACGTTGACCAAGAGTATGAGTATATTCAGCGGGTCGTCAGACTCAGTTTCTCGCAATTAGTCCGGCAAAGCGTCAGTAACGGGATTGACTGTCTGGAGTTAAAAGACCCTGAAGGCTCAATCGAAAAAGTTTATTTCGATATAAGTCGCCGTTTTGAAGTAGGCTATCGATAAACCGTCCTTTCGTCCCTTCGTCTAAAAAAGTCCCTTCGTCTAAGAAAGCCCCTTCGTCCCTTCGTCTAAGAAAGTCCCTTCGTCTAAGAAAGTCCCTTCGTCGGGGTCAGCGCTATGCGCACGCAGCCTTGCTGACCCCTACGAAGACCAGGGTGAGGAACAATGCGAGGATGATGAATCTCACCCAACAGACAATCCAGTTGATTCTTTCCGCTTTTTCTTTATCCATACCTTATTGAGTTTTAGTTACGACACTATTTGCATTCGTTTAACGAAGTCGCTGCAAAAGTAATAAGAGTAAGTTACAAAAGCATTTCAAGGATATGAAAGAATGGTTACATGCCCTCCCTGTAACAGCATTGTAACATCGCTGTAACGTCTCCGTAACAGGATGTCAGTACCTTTGCACCTGAAAAAAACACTTCAGGTAAAATGGAATTGATAACCAATATTTTCTCGCTGGTAGGCTCGCTGGCATTGTTCCTCTACGGAATGAAGACGATGTCGGAGGGCCTGGAGAAGTTTGCAGGCGACCGTCTTCGTAGTATCCTCGCTGCCATGACCAAGAATCGCGTGATGGGTGTGCTGACAGGTATCCTCATCACGGCGCTCATCCAGTCGTCGAGTGCCACCACGGTCATGGTGGTCAGCTTCGTGAATGCCGGACTGATGACCCTGGCGCAGTCCATTGGTGTCATCATGGGTGCCAACATAGGTACCACGGTGACGGCATGGATTATTTCTGCCGTAGGGTTCAAGATCAACATCGCCGCCTTTGCCATTCCCCTGCTGGCCGTCGGCATGCCGCTGATCTTCAGTGGCAAGGGCAACCGCAAGAGCATCGGTGAGTTCATCTTCGGCTTCTCGTTCCTCTTCATGGGCCTGTCGTTCCTCCAGGAGTCGGCCACGGCCATGAACATCGGCGACATGGTGGCAGGCATGCTGGCCCATGTCGAGCAGGATTCGTTCCTCACCATCCTGCTCTTCGTCTTCGTGGGCGCTGTGGTCACTATGATCGTACAGGCCTCTGCCGCCACGATGGCCATCACGCTGATGCTCTTCGGCATGAATATTCCCGGCTTCGGATTCGAGCAGGCCGCTGCCCTGGCCATGGGACAGAACATCGGCACCACCATCACGGCCTTCATGGCCTCGCTCACTGCCAACACGCAGGCACGCCGTGCCGCCCTCGCCCATGTGTTCTTCAACGTGTTTGGCGTGGTGGTTTTCCTCATCGTGTTCTATCCCGCATGCGATGCCGTCAGCTGGTTTGTCGACAGCGTGATGGGTGGTGGCAACGACCTGTTCAAGCTCTCGGCCTTCCACACAGCCTTCAACATCATCAACACGCTGCTGCTCATCGGCTTCGTGCGTCAGATAGAGATGCTCGTGTGCAAGGCTCTGCCTATGAAGGAGCAGGACGAGGACTACCGCCTGAAGTTCATCAGTGGCGGTCTGCTCTCCACTGCCGAGCTCAGCATCATGGAGGCCCAGAAGGAGATCCATCACTTTGCCGACCGCTGCCTGCGCATGTTCGGCTTCGTGCCCGAGCTGATGCAGACGCAGGATGAGGTGGAGTTCAACAAGCTCTTCTCGCGCATTGGCAAGTACGAGAGCATCACCGACTCGATGGAGATGGAGATAGCCGCCTATCTCAACAAGGTGAGCGAGGGACGCCTGTCGGATGCCTCGAAGGCTCAGATTCAGAAGATGCTGCGCCAGATCACAGAGCTTGAGTCCATCGGCGACTCAGTGTACAACCTCGGCCGTACGCTCAATCGCCACCGCATGCACTGCCAGGATGCTTTCACCCCCGACCAGACGCAGCACATGCATGCCATGCTCCAGCTCGTCGAAAGCGCCCTTGCCGAGATGATGAAGCGCATCGACCAGCCTGTCTCCGCAAAGACCAGCATCACTAACTCCATCAATATCGAGCATGAGATCAACAACTACCGCAAGCAGCTGCGCAACCAGAACCTGCACGACGTCAATGCCGGCCTCTATAGCTATCAGCTGGGCGTGTTCTACGTTGATTTCATCTCCGAGTGCGAGCATCTGGCCGACTATGTGATGAACGTGGTGCAGGCAGGCAAGGGTCTGAACAATGACTTTGGCGACAGTGCCCGCAACGGGCAGGACTAGAACCTGGCAAGCGTGAAGCGTATGGTGAGCCCTCCTCCGCGAGTGGCGAGTGCCGTTGCCGTCCCACCGTGGGCAGCAACGGCATTCTTCACGATGGCGAGTCCCAGGCCAGTGCCGCCCAGCTTGCGGCTGCGCCCCTTGTCGATGCGGTAGAAGCGCTCGAAGAGGTGCTCCAGGTGCTGCGGCTCTACGCCGGGCCCGTCGTCGCTGACGGTGAACTCATAGAAATGTCGCCCCTCTGCCTCCGTCTCCCTGCAGATGATGTCGAGGCGCGAGGCACCAGTGGCATAGGCTATGGCATTGTCGATGAGGTTGCGGAAGATGCTGTACACCAGGCTCTGGTCGCCCATCACTTCCACATGCTGGGGCACCTGCAGCTTCGGCGTGATGCCCTTCTCCTGCAGTTGCAGCGAGGTGTCGTCGAGGGCGCTCTGTATGACCTGCACCACGTTCAGCTGTCGGAAGTCATCTCTCGACGTCCGGCTGTCGTCCATCTCGTCGAGCTTCGTCAGTGCGCTCATGTCCTGCAGCAGCTTGTTCATGCGCTCGCTCTGGGCATAGCAGCGCTGCAGGAAGTGGGTCTTCTTCTCTTCAGGCATGTCAGGATGGTCGAGTATGCTCTCCAGGTAGCCGTGGATGCTCGCGGCAGGCGTCTTCAGCTCGTGGGCGGCGTTCTGCGTGAGCTGCCGCTTGATGCGCACCTTGTCCTCTTCCGAGTGGCGCAGCTTCCAGTAGAGCATGATGATGGTATGGCTGATGTCGCCCAGCTCGTCGTCGGGCAGGCGCTGCTCCAGCTCGTGCTCCAGCTGCTCGGCCTCCATTCCCGATCCCAGCTCGCCTGCCTGTAGCCTTTCGGCCTTGGCAGCAAACTCCCTCAGGTATCCTATGTGCCGGCTGATGCGCCTTGTGCTCAGGTAGAGCACGACGCCCAGCAGCAGGGTCAGGGCTATGGCAAAGTAGATATAGGTGTTGTCGGCCTGCAGCGACTGCGTCAGCTCGGCAGAGTAGGGCACGGCGGCGCGCACGATGACATCGCCCAGGCGTGTGGCAGAGTAGAAGTAGGTCTCGTGGGTTGACTGCGACAGGCGCTTGATGTCATAGCCGTTGCCGTTGTGCAGCGCCTGCTGTATCTCCCTGCGCTCGAGATGGTTGCCCAGCGAGTCGACGTTGGCATCATAGCTGTCGAGCACCACGCGCCCCTCACGGTCGATGATCGACACACGGAGGCCCTTCATGCTGTGGCGCTCCACATAGCTGCGAAACAGGGCGGCATCGGTCAGGCTGTCCTCGCCCAGCGTCTGCGCCATCTCGTAGTTGTACATCTGCAGGCGTGAGTGGAGGATGTCTATCTTATAGTCCTTCTCGCGCTGGTACTGGTAGATGCTGAAGCAGACGGCGAAGAGCACGAACACGCCTCCTATGCTGAGCAGCAGCGTACGCTGAAACGACTTACTTCTCAAAACAGTAGCCATACCCCACACGCGTCTTTATCTGTTTGCCGTAGCGGCCTGTCTTCTTGCGCAGCCGCGTGATGTTCACGTCCACCGTGCGGTCAAGCACCAGCACGTCGCGCGGCCAGCAGTTCTTCAGCAGGTCCTCGCGCGAGAACACCCTGTCGGGATGCTGCAGGAAGAACGACAGCAGCTCAAACTCCAGCTTAGTGCACACCAGCAGCTGGCCGTCCAGCGTCACCGTCTTGGCCTTCAGGTCGATCACGATGCCCTCATAGGTGAGCACCTCGTCATCGTCTCCCTCCGTCCCTCCTCTGGCAGCTTGTGCGCCATGGGGCAGGGCAGGAGCCCCCAGCTGGGCTGCCGACCGTCTGAGCACGGCCCTCACCCTTGCCTTCACCTCCTTCATGCTCAGCGGCTTGGCGATATAGTCGTCAGCGCCTATGTTCAGTCCTTTCACCAGATTGTCCTCGCCGTCGAGAGCCGTGATAAAGATGATGGGTATCAGCGCCGTGGCAGCATTGTCCTTCATCCTCCGGGCCATCTGAAATCCCGACATCTCGCCCATCATCACATCCAGCAGCACGAGCGAATAGTCCTCCAGCGGCAGCAGCAGCGCTTCCTCTGCCGAGTTGGCTGTCGTCACCTCAAACCCTTCCGTCTCCAGGTTATATTGCAGTATCTCACAAATGTCCTGCTCGTCGTCTACAACAAGTATTTTCATAATCCATCAGCATTTCCGCCTGCAAAATTACCACTTTTCCCTGAGAACCACTCATGATTCGTGTTACAATCTTATGACATCTGTCGCCTCGCTCAGTCAAACTTCTGCCCGTCCCACCTCAGCGTCTTCTGCGACGTCGTGCCGTTGTCGTTCCATATCGTGGCGACGATGTCCTTGCCCGTGCGTGGCAGCGTATAAGTCCTGGTGCCCGACCCCACGTCGAGGCCTCTCATGTAGTAAGGTGTCATCATCTTCGTGGCGTTGTCGTAGCGGTAGAAGCTCAAGCCGTCGTACTGGCCGATGATAGGCTTGCCGCTGCTGAAGGCCCATCTGTTTTCGGCAAAGAGCTTGTGCTTGCCGTCGGCCTCGTTCCAGAAGCACATCTCGATCCTGTTGAGGTAGCCGTCCTCACTCTTCTCGTATATCAGGTAGCCGTTGCGCGAGTCTACGGTGAGCGTCTCGCCGTCGGCGAGCGGAAGCCCCTTCGCCTGGCGCTTCATGGCCTGGTGCAGATCCCTGTACAGCATGACGCCCTCCATGTAGTCGTCGTCCGAATCGATCATGTCCGTGAGGTAGCTGCCAGCAAAGTCGCTGATGCCGGGCTTCTCGCCCTGATAGCTCACACGGAACCCTCCGTCGAGATCCTGCGGAGCCTCCTCCTCGTCATCATCTTCCTCCTCCTCCTCAAACTCCTCAAACGGTTCAGCCAGGTAGTGCGTCATCTCCTCCAGCAAGTCGCAGTGACTCTCATCACCGTCATCGTATTCATCGATCCTGATGATGTCGTGCACCCGCCAGTCGCCTTCCTCCTGACATAGCCTGAACTTCTGGTGAACGGTCTGGATCGGACTCCAGAGCACGAAGTCCACCAGCGCCGTGCCCTCCTCCACGTCCAGCTCCTCAAACAGCACGTCGCGCACCTCAAACTCGTCGGGGTTGGTGTCCTGCATCTGCGTCCACAGATCCTCGTTGAAGAAGCCTATCTCCTCCAACTCGGCATCCCTCTCTTCCACGGCTTCCACTGCGTCCCACCATGTCTGGCATGCAAACCGCTTGAGGCTTCTCTCCGGGTGCTTGGCTATGGTCTCGTACAGCTTTTCGATATGGTCCACGATGCTCTCCATCGCTTCCATCTCCTTCTGCAGCTTTGCGTCATCCGCCTCCGCCTGTTTCTTCTTCTCTCCTCCGCAAGCCGACAGCATCAGCAGCCCGACGACTGACAGTAACAATACTAGATGTCTCATAAGCAAAATATTAAATGATGAATACCATTATGCGAGAGCCTTCCGCTAAGTGCTCTCCACTTTTTTCGGCAAAGATACAAATAAGTATGCAATTCACCAAATGAATCCGCCTTTTTTCGCAAACAATCTTCTTACGGCGAGTCATTTCAGTGCTCATGTAACCCCGCCACTCAAAGCTCCCTCCCCAATTGTGGCGGGGAGCTGCTGCGCACGAAGGCCCCACAACGAAAAAAAAACTCCCGCACCAAAGCACGGAAGGGGCTTTTCTACACTAAGAGTCAATGTGCGGTAGTCAGCGCGGTAGCAAACTCTACACTCTACACTCTACACTCTCC
>JAEEGI010006145.1_pt1 | contig 27218 bp, 20 predicted proteins | sample 8958751 | NCBI WGS metagenome assembly JAEEGI01 (sample SAMN16246545, study PRJNA631951) | gut metagenome | biome: gut microbiome; feature: rumen; material: KS-attached | host: Bos | place: Iran: Karaj | collected 2018-10 | reverse complement strand
TTTCCGGTCGCCCTGTATACCAGGCCGCCCATATTGGAGCATCTGCCTCCCGTCACGGCGAATACCGGGCCGACAGTGCCCGCCGGAGAGCCCGTTTCAAGCCCTATGACAAGCTCGCCTTCGTCTATATCCACGTCGGTGTTCAGCCAGGAATATCCCAGCAGGCCGCCTACGCCGTGACCGCGATTGTTTGCGTTGTCCTCCGTGTTTTTGATCCGGACGTCCAGGCCGGCCACGGTCACGTCCCGAATGCCGACCGTGCGTTTTGCGCCGGAGTCGGCGCTTATGTTGCATATCAGCCCGCCGTAGCGCGGGGCGTAACAGGTGGCGGGATCCGCTCCGTCCGCCGATCCGACGCGTACGGCGTCAAAGTTTATCACGGTGCCCGCCGAGGTCACGTTTCCTATCACTCCGCCCATGAAAGCGCTCTGGTTATTAACGGAGGAGTCGGTATACTCCGTTTCAAATACGCTGTTTTCTACGGTAACGGTCTTTCCGGCCGCGGCGATGCTTCCTATGGCACCGCCGAGGTATACGGTCGTATTGGATCCGCATTCGTGAACGGACTGCGCCGTATACACGCTGCTCAGCGTGAGCGCGCCCGTGACCTGGGCCGCGATACCGCCTGCCATGCTGTCGCGCTTGATCGGATCGTAGTTTACCGTTCCGTCGATGATCACATCGTGTACCGAGGCGCTGTCGCCGCCGACCTTTGCGAAAAGCCCCTCATACCGGTGCGCGTATATCGCGCCGCCGCCGTTGTCGGCGTCGGTATTTACGACGCCGTTTCTCATACCGTAGGCCTCGCCCACGGCAAGAGAGACCGTGTATTCGCTGCCGCCGCCGTCCGCCGCAGCTCCGTTGCCGTCCAGCGTGCCGGTAAAGGCGGCGTTGGCGCCGTCGTCTCTGGTAAAGCCGGTGAGGCCGGTGTCAGCCAGAGCGATATCGCCGGTCAGCACGATGCTGCCCGAAAGCAGCGCGGAGCTGTCCGGGCCCGCCGCGAACTTAAGCGCGCCGACGTCGGCTCCGGTATTGAGCTGTATGTTCAGGGCCGTCTTGGCAAAGGCCGTAACGTCGTTTATATCGTCCGGCGCCGCGGCAAGCACGGTCACCGTATGCGCCGGGGAGTTCACGGAGAAAAGAGCGCTTTCCGTAAGGGGCGCGGCGGCGGACGCCGTTCCGCTCCCGCTCAGACGGAGCACCTCGCCCCATGAATATATATCGTCCTTGTTGCCGCTGCTTCTGCGTTTGAGCGTCCAGCCGACGCCCGCAGCGAAATCGCTGCCGCTGCCGAGAGCGTATACGAGACCTCTGTCTCTCAGATAAACTATCTGTCCTCCCTTGGAGGTATCCGCTCCGCTTACGTCGGTCACGCCCCGCACGCGCAGTATGCCTGCGCCGATATTGCCGGCGAGACCGCCGGAAAGCTGTCCGCTCACGGTCACCTCTCCGGTCACGTTGATAAACGAGCCCGTATTGCCCGTATCGCCCACGAGGCCGCCGCCCGGCCGCCCCCCGTCCCCCGCGTTCGCGGCGACGGTCACGTCATGTATATGCAGGTATGCCGGCCCGGTCATTACCGCTCCGACAAGTCCTCCGCAGGAAAGGTCTTCTTCCTTCCTCGTGTTTTGAGATATCGCAACGTCCACGCCGCTTATTTCCAGCGTGTTCGCAAGATCGTCGTTTATATATCCGCCTATAAGACCGCCCTTGTTCTGTCCGCCGGAGAGCGCGTCGAAGCCGACCGTCCGGCTGCCGCCGCTTACGGTCACGTTGCCCTCTGCCGCGAGCAAACCTATGGCGCCGCCGGAGCACCCTCCGCTGTTATTGCTGCTCAGGACGACCCCGTCTATATCGTATCTGCTCAGATCGAAGCTCGTATCGCCGCTTGCGGAATAATATCCGAATATGCCGCCCGCATAGTTTTCTTTTGCGGTCACGGTCCCGGATACGGCGATCTGTCCGGCGTCCGGCAAGGTCACTTCGGCGTCTTCCGCCCAGCCGACAACGCCGCCCGCCGCCTTTTTGCCGGTCACCGAGGCAGGCACGGTAATCGCTGTGCCCGTACCGGCGGCTATCTCCGCGTTCAGCGCAAGGCCGACCAGTCCGCCTGCGCAGCCGCGTTCGGCGGCCGTAACACCGACAGTCGGGAACAAAACGCCGCCGGACCCGCTTTTCACCGCTCCGCCGGATATCGGCGCTTTGGCTCCCTTGGTCATTTCGGGCTTCTTCGTTTCCGCGGGTTCCTCCGGCTCTTCGGTTTTCTCGGTCTCTTCGGTTTTCTCGGTCTCTTCGGTTTTCTCGGTCTCTTCGGGTTCCTCGGTCTCTTCGGGCTCCTTCGTCTCCTCGGGCTCCTCGGTCTTCTCGGGTTCCTCGGTCTCTTCGGGCTCCTTCGTCTCCTCGGGCTCCTCGGTTTCTTCGGGCTCCTCGGTTTCTTCGGGTCCCGTCGTTTCCTCGGGCTCCTCGGTCTTCTCGGGTTCCTCGGTCTCTTCGGGTTCCTCGGTCTCTTCGGGCTCTTCGGTTTCTTCGGTCTCTTCGGGCTCCGTCGTTTCCTCGGTCTCTTCGGGCTCTTCGGTTTCTTCGGGCTCCGTCGTCTCCTCGGGTTCCTTCGTCTCCTCGGGCTCTTCGGTCTTCTTCGTCTCCCCGTCGACCTTGTCTGCCTCCGACGCCGTTCCCTTGCTCAGCGAGGGCATTCCCATTTTTCCTCCGCCCAACGGCGCCGAGGCGGGAGGCGTGTAAGCATACGCCGCCGGGCTCCCGGAGGCGCCTTCGGCAATTACGGCGGCGCTGTCCGCTCCGGAGTATCCGGCAATGTTGAGCACAGCGCCCTTTGCTCCGTCGGTCAGCATCGCGCCGACCAGGCCGCCCGCGGCGCCGTACCTGCTGATCACTTCATAATCTTCATTGCTTCCCGTGAAGCTGAGCGTAAGCTCGCTGCCCGGCTGCATCACGCAGCAGGCCATGCCCACGCTGCCCTGCGAATACACCGAAGTCGTATAGGTTACGTTGCCGCTCGTCCGCGTGAGCGCGCTCACGGTCAGCGTAAGGTCAAGCTCAGCGTCCTCGCCGAGTTCGCCGATAACGCCGGCAAAGCTCTTGTCGCCGTCGCTGTCGTTCACGCAGGTTATATCCAGAGAAAGAGTCCCGCCGGAACCGTTTACGACGTGATCCGCGAACAGCGCGGAATTGTTCGGATCGTCCCCGCTCGCTTCGCAGTGAACGGTAATGCCGCTGATGTTTTCAAACGAAGCGTCCGTGGAAAGATACGCGAACAGCGCCTTTCTCGCCCGGAAGGACGCGGACGACATGGCGTCGAAGCGCACCGTACCGTTAAAAGGCGCGGAAGCGGTGCCGAGCTGATATGCCGAGTCGCCTATCTCAAAGCTCTCGTCGCTGTGCTGTATCAGTATGAGTGTGTCGCCGGGATCATGGTACGAAGGATCGCTCAGATATTCCGTGAACAGAAGCACGTGATTTTCTGCGTCATTGTAGGACGCGTCGCTTCCGGAATGCAGCCGCCAGGTCTGCGGCGAGCCTCCCTCGGCTTTTACGGGCACGTCAAAGCCGACGGTGTTCAGCACCGTCATTACCGCCAGTATCAGCGACAATATTTTTTTCCTGACTTCCGTGCGGGATCTCATTTTAATGACCTTTCCTTTTGCAGTCTCAAAGGGCGCGGATCGACCGTTAAAGGTCCCTGCCGCGCAGCGCCGGATTTTCCGCGTCCGGCGTCTCTCAGCCGCCCGTATCCGCCTCGGCAAAGCTGCAGCTCACCGCCGCGTCTACCGCGATATCGCTCCAGGCGCTTATCGTTCCGCCTGCGCGGTAGAACTGTATGTCATAGCTGTTTTTCACAAAGGAATCGACGGCTATCTCTATGCTCGTAAAACCGTTGCTCGTGACGGGAGCGGGAGCTCCCACGCTTTCCAGGAATATCTCGCTGATCTCCAGCAGACTGCTGTCCCAGCTGAGCGTAACCGTTCCCGCGCCCGAGCCGCGAAGCTGATAATTGAAGCCGGAATAGTCCCCTATCGGGTTTGAGGTATTGTCCTGTGCGACAAGCGTCCATTCTCTCACCGCCGCGGCGGCGGACTTTTTGAAATTCATCCATACGGAGATCGGCTTGAGATCGCTCACCGACGGCGTCGCGATCAGCTGAATATACATGCCCGGATCATCGCGGAACGTCTCTGGAAACGTCAGATGGTAGATATGGGTGATATCGCCCCGGCCTTCCGCCTCCGGATCCATTTCCATGCCGGAAAAAGTATACGCCGTGTAAGACCCGTTTTCCGCAAGAGGATGGGCCGCATCCCCGTCGAACTCAATCGTCGGCACTCCGGCCGAAGCTGAGCCGGTAAGATCGGTCGCGCTTCCGTTTTCGACCCGGACCACCCGCGCCTCGAGGGAATATGAAAAAGCCTGATCGCGGAAGACGAAATGATTGCCCTGAACGTAGTTGCATACGGTAACGTCCACCGTCACGCTTCCGCTCTCACTGTCGGTATAGTACGATCTCTGTACCCGCTGCTCCTGCATATAATTGGACGAAAAGAGCATTTCCGCCGCGTCGTACGCCGCGATCACCCTTCTGGCGCGGTGCGACAGAGTAAACTGTGCCGCCGCAGTGCCTCCGATGATCGCCGCCGCCAGCAGCAGCGCCGCTATCGGCGCCGCTCTGCCGCGGAGAAGCGTATTTATTCTGTTTTTCAATATGCTTCCTCCTTCGCCTGACGGCGCCGGCGTCATGCCACCGTTGCGGAAATATAGATCATATCCGTCTCTCTGTCGTTTTCACGGTCGCTGTCCCAGCTTACGTGCAGGATAAAAAACTGCACGAACGGAGTCTGATGCACCGTTACGGAGTCCGTAGTCTGACAATAGACCGGCCTTGCGTTTTCGTGGACTGTCGTATAACTCCCGTAGGTATCCGTGTAATAACTGCCCGACGCCTTGGCCTTGCGGTCGCTGCCGTTCAGTCCGTTCAGCACGTCCATGGCGATCTGCGAGCCGGTCGAGGCATAGTAGTGATACTCGTCGGATACCTTTGAATAATACTTTACGTCATATTCGTCCGTCGACGAAACCTCGTCCGCGTAATACAGATCATAGCTGAACTGATTGTTCGTGGTATACGCAAGCTGTATTTTGAACGAGTTGATATACTCGCCCGCTATCGCGAAAACGAAATCCTTATATTTCTGCGTTCCGGCAACGTTGATGTTCGACATGTCAAGATACATGGCGTCCTCGTCGTTGCCCGCTCTTATCCACAGCGACATGGGCGCGTCGATCTCGGCGATCGCGGCGGCCCTGCGCTCATAGGACAGCCACGCGCGCGCCGCCCCCGCGGCCGCGAACACGCAGGCCGCGATCAGCACGGCGAAGCACAGCCGCCGGATGAGTCTGTTCTTTTTTTCGCTTGTCTGCGTCATTGCGTTTCCTTACCCGTCGATCCGCTGCGCCGTAACGGTCACCGGCGCGCTGTTGTCTTCGCTGAGATTTACGGTGAATTCCGCCGCGACGTGGCTGATATGCTTGCCTATCTCCGTATCGGCGTTGTTGTATCCCGTTGCGTTCATTTCGGTGGTACCCGTATCGGGGTCGTAGTAATAATAGTAATTCTTTCTTTCCCCTTCGACCTCTTCGCTGCCCATAAGCTCGCGCAGGCGCTCGTCCGTGACCGGCCATTCCCAGTAAAGGGTGACTCTGTAGCCCGCGGGGTCGGCTTCCGTCGCCCCGACGATATTGAACGAGCTTCCCGGCATTATCCAGTCAAAGCTCTCGTACGAATAATCCCCTCCGGGTGCGGCGGGCGCCGTGCGCCCCGTAAAAAAGAGTATATGTCCCTCCAGGTGCCGCATGGCAGCCGCCCGTCTGTCGGGCGGATCGCTGTTGAAAACGGCGTCGTCTATTCTCTCAAAGGTATTGCCGCTCAAGGTTTTCGCAAGGGCGGACAGCGACATCGTCGCGCTGAACATCAGGTCTTCCCTTTTGGGATATATTATGAACTCAAGCGTTCCGGTCGACCCGGGGCGGAGCGATTTTTCCTCGTTTCCGTCGACGTTCAGCACGCTTATCACGCCCTGCATCCCGTTTCCCGTAACGATATCGCCCTCCAGCCTTCCGTATCCGGCGGAGTCCGGGAAAAAGAGCCCGAGCATGGCCGGAGAGATCACTCCGTGCTCGCTTTCCACCGCCGGCGTCCACCGGTCGTCCGCTACGTCCGGGGACTTAAGGCCGTTTTCGGACGGTACTCCGAGCTCGAACATGCCCCCGTTCATGTCCATCGCCATATTTTCCGAATTCAGATCGCGATTTCGGCCAAGCCACGCGGCCGACACGGCGGCAAACACGGCGGCGGCTATGACCGCCGCAGCGGCCAGGACCAGAGAGACGATCCTCACAGCCGTGCTTCCCGCGCCGGTCCGCGTGCCGGGCGGCGTTTTATTTGCTTTGTACGTATGACAGTTCTGCATAGCTCACTGCGTCCGGCTCATGCCGGCGCGAATCCGCTCCCAAAATCATTTCGTCACGTTCTCACGGAACGGTATATGACCGCGCGGCCGACTCCGTGCCTGAAAAAGACAGCCGAGGCAGCCCGGCGTCCATACTCCGATCATCATATCATTATATAAATAATACCACGGTTTGCGTTTCTATTCAATATAAACGTGCAATCATTTCATCCTAAAAAAGCTCTCTCGCATGAGCGTAAAGCCGTCGGTTTTCACATGTTCATCAGCTGTTCCGCCGCAAGGGCCGCGGCGCCGTCGTCGCAGCCGAGCGGCAGCACGCGGCGCGCCGCCGCCGCGGCGCTCTCATGGGCGTTTGACGGAGCGAAGGATATTCCCGCCGCTCTGAGCAGCTCCGCGTCGTTTTCATGGTCTCCCATCGCGGCGACCCGATCCATGGTCATGCCCAGATACCCGGCAAGCCACCGCGCCGCCTCGCCCTTGCCGCAGTTCTCCGGCAGCAGCTCGTAATAGTACTCCGCCGAAAAAAAGCCGGTATACGGCGGATACTCCGCCTTTACCGAGTCGATGAATCTCTTTATCTCCCTCAGTCTTTCCGGCGGCGCGGACAGCATCATTTTCAGCCAGCGTCCGGGCGTTTCGCTTATCCTCATGCGCCGGTACGGCTGGTTTTCCCGAGTGATATACGGATCCATCGTCCCGCGTTCGTTTACGAGTATCAGCGGGCCGTAGGCGAATATCTGCAGGCACAGCTCGGGAAAGCGTTCGATCAGCTCCTCCGCCAAAGGCCGGAAGGCGTCGGCGTCGAGGGTGCGGTCGTAAAGCACTCTTCCGCTGTCCCGCTCCATGACGCAGGCTCCGTTATACAGTATCATCGGCGCGTTTACCGGCAGGATATCCGTCGCGATGCGGCAGGTATCCTCCGTGCGCCCGGTGGCCACGGTGAATAACCCGCCCGCATCCGTGAAGCGCTCCAGTGCCCGCAGGGCATTGTCGGGAATGCGCTTGTTTTTGTCAAGCAGCGTCCCGTCAAGATCTGATATGAAAAGAGTTTTTTCCATTTTCCCCTCCGTGTTTCAAATCGGCCCGAAGCGCCGGGCGCCGCCGGGCATTTGCCGCGGCCCGTGCAAAAAAAGCAAGCAGTCGGAAAGGCTGCCTGTTTTTTTGTGTTATAAGGTCAGAACTGATTTTTGATCGGCACAAGTTTCAAGTGTGAGCCTATGGCGCAAGTGCAGTTATGCCTTACCGTTATCGTTTAAGTGTTCTTTTATCGTATTGACAGAGGCGATAAGCATACGGCGAATGGTGCCGCATTGGTTAAATAGGTCTTTTGCGGTATCTTTTCGGATTTGACAAATACTTCAAGCCGGTATTCCGCCTCATAGCATTCTTTTAAGGCAATTTGAAACTTTGCTATATAGTCCGGCTTTCGCCGAATGTGAAATGAAATTTGCCCGCTTTCGCGAAGCGAAAATTTCACATGCGTCAGCGTATCTCACGTGCCGCAGGCACATTTCACTTGCCCGAAGGGCAAATTTCGTTGAAAAAAGCACGCTTACGCGTGCTTTTTTTTGGAGGCGCCACCCGGAATTGAACCGGGGATAAAGGTTTTGCAGACCTCTGCCTTACCGCTTGGCTATGGCGCCGTGCCAACGACGAAGATTTTAGCACATGCGGAAGCATAAATCAAGCTTTTTTTCTCGGAGTACCGGCATTGTTATTCAAGCATCTCCGCAAACTCTTCCTCGTTTATGATCCTTATGCCGAGACTCTGCGCTTTATCGAGCTTTGACCCGGCGTTCTCGCCCGCCACGACTATCCCGGTCTTTTTGGATACCGACGAGGCGACCTTGCCGCCCCTGTCCTTTATCAGGGCTTCCGCCTGCGAGCGAGTCATTGCGCTCAGCGTGCCGGTGAGCACAAAGGTCATCCCCTCAAAGCGGCTGTCGCCGCCGGCGCGGCGCTCATGCTCCATGCTCACTCCGGCCTCCTCCAGGCGTCTCAGCAGGTGCCGGGACTGGGGGCTGTCAAACCACTCCGTGATATATTTCGCCGTCACGGGGCCGATATCCTCTATCTCCTGCAGGCGCTCCTCGCCCGCCTCGCTCAGCGCGGCAACGCTGCCGAAGGTCTCTGCGAGCGTTCCCGCCGCGCTCTGGCCGACCTGGCGTATGCCGAGAGCGTATACCAGCCGGGCCATGCCCGCCTTTTTCGATCTCCCGATGGCGTTTATCAGATTTTCGGCGCTCTTGGCGCCCATCCTGTCCAGCGCGGCCACGTCGTCCGCAGCGAGATAATATAGATCCGCCGCCGACGAAATCAGCCCGGAGTCCGTAAGCGCCTTTGCCAGACTCAGTCCCAGGCCGTCTATATCCATTGCGTCCTTGGACGCGAAGTGGACTATGTTCCTCAGCAGCTGCGCGGGACATTCCGCGCTCGTGCAGCGCACCGCCGCTCCGTCCTCGTCGCGGCTCACCGGCGCTCCGCACACCGGGCAGAAGTCCGGCAGGAAGAAAGGCTTCGTTCCGTCCTTCGGTCTCTCGGAAACGACGACGTCGAGCACCTCCGGGATTATCTCCCCCGCCTTGCGTATGCGCACGGTGTCCCCTATGCGTATGTCCTTTTCGGATATGAAATCCTGATTGTGGAGCGTCGCGTTCGTCACGGTGGTGCCGGCAAGACGCACGGGCTCCACCACCGCCTTCGGCGTAAGCACGCCGGTACGCCCCACCTGTACAACTATATCCGTGACTCGGCTCGTTTTTATTTCCGGCGGATACTTGTATGCCGCGGCCCAGCGCGGCGCCTTTGCCGTGCTGCCGAGTCTTTCCCGGTCGGCTATCCTGTCCAGCTTTACCACCGCGCCGTCTATGCCGAACTCGTATCTGTCCCTCTGCTCGCCTATTTCGGCTATGCGCCGCACGCACTGCTCTATCCCCGTGCAGACGCTGTGATCTATCACCTTGAAGCGCCGCTCTCTGAGCCATTCGAGCGAGCCGCTGTGGGTCTCGAAGCTCATCCCCTCGGCATACTGCACGTTGAATATGATGATGTCCAACCCGCGCGCCGCGGTCACCTTCGGATCGAGCTGACGCATGGTGCCCGCCGCGGCGTTTCGCGGGTTTGCGAAAAGCTTTTCCCCGTTTATCTCGCGCGCGGCGTTGAGGCGCTCAAACACCTTCAGCGGCATGAATACCTCTCCGCGCACTATAAGCTTCGGCGGAGCATTTTCTATCCTCAGGGGTATGGAACGTATGGTTTTCAGGTTTGCCGTAACGTCCTCGCCCACGCGGCCGTCGCCCCTTGTGGCGCCCTTTGTGAAAACGCCGTTTTCGTATATCAGCGCCATGCTCAGTCCGTCTATCTTGGGTTCCACCGTATATACGCCCTCGGCGCCGTCCTCCTCGACCCTGTGCCCGAAGGCAAGCATCTCGTCGTCGGAAAAAACGTCGTTGAGGCTTTCCAGGGGCACCTCGTGCTCCACTTGGGCAAAGCCCTTTACCGCCTCGCCGCCCACGTGCTGAGTCGGCGAAGCCTCGCTTCCGAGCTCGGGATGCTCCTGCTCCAGCTGTATGAGCCTGCGCATCATCGCGTCGTAGGTGAAATCGTCGACCGTGGGATCGTCGAGGACATAGTATCTGTAATTATGCTCCGTCAGCTCTTTCCGAAGCTTCTCGATCTCTTCAGCATAGGTCATTTTTCCGCCCTCTGTCAGGTAATGATATCGTATCTCTCCGAATTGTCGTTCCAGCGCTCGTCGCCCTCAAAATACGTGTAGCTCTCCGGAACGTCGCCCACTATAACGGTTTCCGCCACGGTCACGTGAGTTATGACCTTCGTTTTCACGCTGCCGCCCGGCGTAAGTATATCCAGCTCCACCGTCACCGACGCGACTATCCTGTGGCGCGTCTGATTTATTCCGGCGCTGCTGAAGTGGTTGATGAAATCGGTGTCCACGCTGCCCACGCTCATAACGCTGACCGGTATCCTCGGCCCCCGCCCCGAAAGCAGGCTGCCTCCGAGAAGGTTTCCCAGCGGGATCGAGACCTCGGCGGCCGACGGCCGCGCCGCTCTTTCTATGACGCGGCGGGTCACCTCCGCCTTCAGGACGTTTATCCGGGCCATGTCCGTGGTCAGCGCGCTTATTTTCCCGGAAGCGTCCTTTTCGGTCCTCACAAGCGCGGAGTAATCCATGCTCCCTTCGCTCAGCAGCTCGCTGATCACGCCGTTCACCGCCGCGGAGGCGGCGTTTTTTGCCTCGGATACCGCGAACGCCCTTACTATCGGCGTCATTTTCAGCCACATGGACGCCGCGAGCCCTATCCCGGCGCATATCGCCGCCGCGCCCGTCAGCTTTCGTCTGAAACGGCGTCTGCCGCGCCCGCCGCCGGCGACTCCGGTTATACCATTCCGCATACGCTTCATGGTATATTATATGCTCTTTATCCTCCGAGCATTTCCGCCGCGGTCATAATTCCGAGCCTGCCCGCCTCATAGCTCAGGCCGCCCTGCAGGTACGCCCTGTACGGGGGCTTCATCGGCCCGTCGCAGCTGAGCTCTATGGACGAGCCCTGGATGAAAGCTCCCGCCGCCATGATCACCTTGTCCTCATAGCCCGGCATATCCCAGGCCTCCGGAGTGACGTAGCTGTCCACCGGCGAGCCCGCCTGTATTCCCCTGCAGAAGCGTTTGAGCTTTTCCGGCGAGTTGAATATCAGCGACTGGATTATATCGTGTCTTTCCGCGTCGTGGCGGGGAAAGGCCTCGTAGCCCATCAGCTCCGCCAGCGCGGCGGCGAACACCGCCGTTTTGAGCGCCTGCGCCACCGTGTGAGGGGCCATGAACAGGCCCTGGAAAAGGCTGCGGTTCACGCCGAGGCTCGCCCCGACCTCCCCGCCGGTGCCGGGTACGGTAAGCCGGAAAGATGCGTTTTCCACAAGCTCCACGCTGCCCGCCACGTAGCCGCCCATGGGCGCGAGCCCTCCGCCGGGATTTTTTATCAGCGACCCGGCCATGATATCGGCCTTCGGCTCCTCAGTCTCCACGAATTCCCCGTAGCAGTTGTCCACTATCGCGGCGACCGAGGGCGATACGCTCTTTGCCGTCTCGATCATTTTGTTCACCGTCGCCGCCGAAAACGCTCCGCGTCCCGTGTATCCTCCCGAGCGTTGGATGAACACCGCCTTTACCCCGGGGTCCGCCGCTTCTCTTGCGATGCTCTCATAGTCCGGCGTGCCGTCCGGAAGCAGCTCCACCTGTCTGTAATTTATTCCGTAGGTCTTGAAGGAGCCGAAGCTGTCGCGGCCCGTGCCCACGACGCTGCGCAGGGTGTCGTATGGCGCCCCGGTGAGCGAAAGGAGGGTATCCCCCGTGCCTACGGCGGAAAACATGGCGCAGCATATGGCGTGGGTCCCGTTGACGAAGCCCGTCCGCACCAGAGCCGAGGGCGTCCCCAAGACCCGCGCGTAGATCCCGTCCAGCGTGTCGCGGCCGAGATCGTTGTAGCCGTAGCCGGTGCTGCCGGCGAACATGCCCTCCGAAACGCGGAATTCCGCAAAGGCGTCGAGCACCTTCTCGGTATTCGCTCTCGCGACGGCGTCTATGCGCGCGAACCGCTCCGCGGCCAGCTTCTCGGCCTCGGCCGCCAGGGAGCGTATTTTCTGAGATATTTTCATAACGTTTCCAGATATGCCGAGGCAAGCCTTTCGATATTTTCAAAATCCTTTATGCAGCCGACGCTTGACGGAGAGTGGATATACCTTACCGCTGCCGAGATCGCGGCGACTGCCGCGCCGCCCGCCGTTTTCTGCAGCGCGGACGCGTCCGTTCCCCCGGATATCTTTGTCTTAGTCTGCCAGGGGATGCCCATTTTGTCCGCCAGCGCCGTAAGCTGTCTGAACATGCCCCGGTCGTATATCGTTCCGCCGTCCATAAAGGGTATCACCGGGCCCCTGCCCGGGGAGCAGACCTTTTCCGTGCCCTTCTGGGACGGCAGATCCGCAGCCGTGGTCCCCTCGAGGACTACGGCGATATCCGGCTTTACCGTCCATGCCGCGGCGGACGCTCCCCGCGTTCCGACCTCCTCCTGGACCGTGAACACGAAGCAGCAGTCGACCGCGGGCTTCTTTTCCATTATTTCCAGCATCACGGCGCATCCGATGCGGTCGTCTATCGCCTTTGCCTTTATAAAGCCGTCTCCGAAGAAAGTGACGCCGGCGTCGAAGCTGCCCCTGTCGCCCGGAGCGACCTTCTTTTCCGCCTCCTCCCGGCTTTCGAAGCCGAGATCTATATACATGCTGCCCGTCGGCGGCACCCGGCGCTTTTCCTCACCCTCGAGAAGATGAACGGGCTTGAGGCCGATAACTCCCGGGAGCGTTCCCCCGTCGGTGTGGATATCCACTCTTTTGCCTATCACAACCCGGCGGTCGACCCCGCCGACAAAATCGAATTTCGCGTATCCCGAGTCCGTAAAGCCCGTGACTATCACGCCGACCTCATCCATGTGCGCGGCGAGCATGATCTTCTTTTCCGGAGTCCTTCCGCCCTTTACGTTCACGATGAGATTGCCCATGGGGTCCTCGGTGATATCGCCGCTCACCTTCGAGGCCCGGCGGAGGATATATTCTCTCACCGCGTCCTCGCAGCCGGATACTCCCGGCAGCGCGCACAGCTCTCCGAGCGTTTCGATCAGCATTTCGGCATACCTCCCTTAATAAAGGCGCTGAGCAGTCTGCGCGCGTTTTCCGCGTCGGATATGCGCGCGGTCTCCACGCTGCTGTGCATGTATTTTATCGGCACGGATACTATCGCCGTCGCCACTCCGCCGCGGCATATCTGCATTACCCAGCCGTCCGTGCCCGAGCTTTTCGGCATTACCTCGACGTTGTACGGTATGCCTTCCTTATCGGCCGTTTTCATTATCGCCTTCGTAAGAGCGCGGTTTGCGTTGGGCCCCACGCCTATGGCCGGCCCGCTGCCGGGCTTGAACGCGTCCTCGGTGCAGTCCGGCGTCACGGCGAAGGTGACGTCCACCGCCACGGCATAGTCGGGATCCACCTTGAAGGCTCCCGCTCCGGCGCCGCGCATGCCTACCTCTTCCTGTACTCCCGCCATGAAATATACGTCCGCGTCGAGTTCCGCGTCCCTTATATCGTCCATCACGCAGAGCAGGACGGCCGCGCAGAGCTTGTCGTCCAGCGCGCGCGAGCAAATGTCGCCGCCCCTTTGTACGGCGTCGCCCCGTACGATCCCCGCGGTCCCGACGGGCGCGGCCTTTTCGGCCTCCGCCTGAGAAAGGCCCGTGTCTATATACATATCTTTTATTTCAAAGGCTTTTTCCCGCTCCTCCGCCGACAGCACGTGGGGCGGCAGGCAGGCGATCACTCCGTAAAGCGGCTTTTCTCCGAGCACCGTCACCTCCGCTCCGGGCAGCGTGCGCGCGTCCAGCCCGCCCACGGGGGCGAATTTCAGGAAGCCCTCCTCGTGTCCTGTCACTATAAAGCCTATCTCGTCGATATGCGCCTCGATAAGCAGCTTTTTCGCGTCTTTTTTCCCGCACAGCCGCGCTCCGATCACGTTTCCGAGCACGTCCGTTTCCATGCGGTCGACCAGCGGCCCGAGCAGCTCGCGCACCGCTTCCGCGGCGTCCTGCTCCGCTCCGGAGGGCGAAGGGGCCGCTGCGAGACGCCTGAACACTTCGATTATTTCCATCATTTCAGCTCCGATACGATTTTTTTGAAACAGTTTCCCCGTTCCTCGAAGTTTCTGAACCGGTCGAAGGACGCGCTCGCAGGCGAAAGGATGACCGTGTCTCCCGCCTCCGCGCCCGCCGCCGCGGCGAGCACCGCGCTTTGCAGGTCCTCCGTCTCGACGATCTCCGGCTTTTCTCCCGGCGCGGCAAGCACCGCTTCCTTGATTTTCGGCGCGGTCTGGCCGGTGAGTATCAGCGTTTTGACTTTTTCGTTTATCACCGGGCCGAGCACGTCGTAGGGGATGTGCTTGTCGTAGCCTCCGGCGATGAGTATGACCCTGCCGTCAAAGGAGCGCAGTCCCGCTATGCTGCGGCTCGGGCTCGAGGCTATGGAATCGTTGTAATACTTTACTCCCCTAAGCTCTCTGACGAGCTCGATGCGGTGCTCCACCCCTCCGAAGCTGCGCGCGGTATCGACGCAGGCCTTCTTCCCCACGGTATCGTATACCGCGGCGAAGGCCGCCATGCAGTTTTCCACGTTGTGATCACCGCGAAGCAGTATGTCCCGGCGCTTCACGATCTCCTCATCGCCGAAATACACGCTCTCCCCGTCGTACCAGCAGCCGCGGGGCTGCTTTTCCTTCATGCTGAAAAGGCGCGTGTTTTCCGAGGCGAAGGAGCGGGTTATCTCATTGTCCGCGTTCGTTACGAAAACGTCGCCGGGCTTCTGATACAGAAAAACGTTCTTTTTTGCCCGGACGTATTCCTCCATCGACGTATGCCAGTCCAGATGATTGGGCGCGACGTTCGTTATTACGGCGACGTGCGCGCTGCGGCGCATGCTCATCAGCTGGAAGGACGACAGCTCGACCACGGCGCGGTCGTCGGGGGATATCTTATCGCAGTCGGCAAGCAGCGGTCTGCCTATATTGCCGCCCAGCCATACCTTTTTTCCCGCCGCCTCCAGCAGCTTTGCGATAAGGGTGGAGGTGGTGGTCTTTCCGTCGCTGCCGGTGACCGCGATTATCGGGCAGGGGCACAGCTCGAAAAAGGCCTCCATTTCGCTCGTCAGCACCGCGTCCGGACGCATTTTTATCCTGTCCGGCCTAATGCCCGGCGAGCGAAAGACGACGTCCTCGTCGATACCGTCGAGATAGCCGTCTCCCGTTACGAGTCTGACTCCGAGCTCTTCTCCCTTTTTTTCCCTGTCTCTCGCCGTCACGTCCACTCCGCCGTCTCTCAGCAGGCGTATCAGCGGCTCGTTGCTCACGCCGATGCCTATAACGGCGACTCTTTTGTTTTTCAGCGACGAAACGTATCCGTCAAGCGTCACAGCCTTCACCTTCCCATCCCACGCCGTATGCGGCGCACGCGATCATTATATTACCGATAAGCGCAAAATTCAATCCTTGACATGCCGCGGCCCTTAGGGTAAAATCCGTCCGTGAGCAAACAGGACGGTCGCGCGCCCAAACGGTCCGAAAGGGCCGTCCGAAAGGGTACGGCGTGAGGAAAGTCCGGGCTGCATAGGGCAAGGATAACGGGTAACGCCCGCCGAAGGCGACTTCAGGACAAGTGCAACAGAGATATACCGCCGGCCGGGGCGTTCCGCCCCGCCGGTAAGGGTGGAAAGGCGAGGTAAGAGCTCACCTGTCGGCAGGGAACTGTCCGGCACTGTAAACTCTATCCGCAGCAACACCGCGGCAACGGGGACAAGGCCTGCCCGGCTGTTCCCGAGGAGGTGGCTGGAGCGTGTCGGCAACGGCACGTCGAGACAGATGACCGTCGCGAGCAAGCGTTTATCGGCCAATACTCGCACAGAACCCGGCTTACGGTTTACTCACGGAAAAGGCGCTGCCTCATTTTCAGCCTTTCGGCTGTCTGAGACAGCGCCCTTTTCATACCTCCGGTAAGGTCCGGGAGACCTTACCGGAGGTTTGTTTTATCTCCATGAAACATCCATGAGGAGGATCACCAGGAAAAACACGCCCGCGAACGCCAGCACCGCCAGACCGACGGCAGCCAGAACGCCCAGCAGGGCGGCCGTTTTCTGCCGTCTGCCCCGCAGCTCCGTCCTCCCGCCGCCGTCCGCCCGCCCGGCTTTTGCCCTTCGCCCGTCGTACCACGGCATGCCGTCCACGTTCATGCTCGCTATCACGCGGCCGTCGTCGCCCTCCGGCAGCGGACTGCTCTTACGCTTCATTTTCTTTTTTCCCCGCCGGAGCTTCCCCGGCCTTTTCGAGCTCCATCGCCTTTTCCGCTCTTTCGGCCCGCTCCGCGTCGTTGTACAGATGACAGGCGCAGTAATGGCCTTCCTCTATCTCCGCCCATTCCGGCGCGGCATAAGAGCATATCTCGCTGCACTGCCTGCAGCGCGTGTGGAACTTGCAGCCCTTCGGCGGGTTTGCCGGAGAGGGTATGCTGCCCTCCAGCGTGATGCGCTCCATTTTGTAATCGGGATCGGGCACCGGTATTGCCGAAAACAGTGCCTTGGTATAGGGATGCAGGGGCTTGTCGAAGATCTTGTCCGTGTCGGAGTATTCTACCAGGTTCCCGAGATACATCACGCCCACCGTATCGGATATATGCTCCACTACGCTGAGATCGTGGGATATGAAAAGATAGGTCAGGCCGAACTGATCCTGCAGCTTATTGAGCAGGTTTATTATCTGCGCCTGTATCGACACGTCCAGCGCCGACACGGGCTCGTCGCAGATGATGAACTCCGGGTTGAGGGCAAGCGCCCTGGCTATGCATATGCGCTGGCGCTGGCCGCCGGAGAACTCGTGGGGGTAGCGGTCCTTATGATATTCCTGCAGGCCGCATTCCCGCATGATATTGCTGATATACTCGTCGTACTCCTCCCTGGGCACTATGCCGTGCTCGCGCACCGCCTCGCCTATGATCTCGCCTATGGGCAGTCTCGGGGACAGGCTGGAGTACGGGTCCTGGAAAATGATCTGTATTTTCGGTCTGAGCCTGCGGAGCTGCTCTCTCGACAGGGCGAATATATCCTCGCCGTTGAAAAGCACCTCTCCGTCGGTCTTCGGCTGCAGGCGCAGTATCGTGCGCCCCACGGTGGATTTGCCGCAGCCCGACTCGCCCACCAGGCCCATGGTCGTGCCGCGCTTTATGCTGAAGGATACGCCGTCCACCGCCTTGACGTTGCCGACGGTCATTTTAAAAAAGCTTGATTTTATCGGGAAATACTTTTTCAGAGACTTTACTTCAAGGATGTAATCGTCCTTCCCGGCGGCTGCGCCGAGTGTTTTTTCAGCGACGGTATTCATCTCAGCAGCTCCTCCACATCTACGGATCTGGGATACTCTCCCACCTCGCCGGTATCGTAGTAACGGTAGCAGGAAACGTAATGGGTATCGCTGATCCTGATCACCGGCGGGTAGGCTCCCGCGCATTTATCCACGCACTGCTCGCAGCGGTCCTTGAAATAGCAGTAGTTCGGCATGTTCACCGGGTTGGGCACGCTTCCCTCGATATTGTACAGCGACTCCACCTTTTTGCCCACCACCGGCTTTGACTTCATCAGGCCTATCGTATACGGGTGCGCGGGGTGATGGAAGATATCCTCGGCGGTGCCTCTCTCGATTATGCGCCCCGCGTACATGACCACCACGTAGTCCGCCATATTGGCGACCACGCCGAGATCGTGGGTTATGAGCATTATCGACGAGTTTATCTTGTCCTTCAGTTCCCTGAGAAGATCGAGTATCTGCGCCTGGATGGTGACGTCGAGCGCCGTCGTGGGCTCGTCGGCTATGATGAGCTCAGGCGAGCACGCGAGGGCTATGGCTATCATCACGCGCTGACGCATGCCGCCGGAAAGCTCGTGGGGGTACATTTTATATACGCCCTCTTTGTTGGCTATGCCGACCATTTCCAGCATTTCGAGCGTGCGTTCCCTTATCTGGTCTTTGGTCATCTCGGGATGGTGCAGCTCGAGCACCTCGTTGACCTGATCGCCTATGCGGAAAACGGGATTGAGGCTGGTCATCGGCTCCTGGAATATCATGGATACGCGGTTGCCGCGTATCTCGCGCATCTTCGCCGTGGGGGTATTGACTATGTTGTACGCCCTGCCGTCGCCGAGATTGAAGCGTATCTCTCCGCCCACGGTCTGCCCGCTGGGCCGCTGCAGCAGCTGCATCAGCGACAGGCTCGTCACGCTCTTGCCGCAGCCGGACTCGCCCACCACGCCCACGGTGGAGCAGCGGGGTATCTCGAAGCTGATGCCGTCCACCGCCTTGACGGTGCCGACGTCGGTGAAAAAGTAGGTGCAGACGTTGTCGAACTCCACCACGTTGTCGGGGTTTTTCATCTGCGTGATATACAGCTTTTCGTCCTTGTTGGCGTCGGCTCTTTCCTTTTCGAGCTTACGCATCACCTTGCGGTTGAAATGCACTATGCGCCTGGACTCTCCGGCCGATATATAAGAGGACCTTTTCTTTTTGCTTTTTTCGGACATGTCTCTTCCCCCTCTCTCAGCCCTTGGATTTGGGGTCGTACGCGTCGCGCAGGCCGTCGCCGACGAAGTTGAAGGCTATGACGGTCACGCAGATGAGCAGGCCCACGGGTATCCATATATGTGCGTAATGCGCCATGGCCGAAGCCGAGGAGACCGAGTTGATTATCGTTCCCCAGGTGGCCAGCGGGTGCTTTACGCCGAGACCGAGGTAACTCAGAGTAGACTCCATTATGATGACCGAGCCCATGCCCATGGTGGCTATCACTATCAGCTGCGGCATCACGTTGGGCACCAGATGGCGGAATATCCTGTCCTTCACCTTTATGCCCGTTGCCTCCGCCGCCACCATGAATTCCTGCTCGCGCAGCGAAAGTATCTGTCCGCGGACGAGCCTTGCCACGCTGGCCCAGCCGAGCACACCGAGCGTGGCCATCATCACCAGCAGCCTTACCCGGGTATCCAGGCGGAGCGCGTCCATCATCGCGCCGAGTATGATCATTATCGGCAGGCTGGGCAGGCAGTAGAATATATCCACCAAACGCATGATCAGGTTGTCCACCCACCCGCCGTAATATCCGGCAAGGCCGCCCATGATAACGCCGATCAGCACCTCGATGAAAACCACCACAAAGCCGACCATCAGCGACACCCGGCCGCCGTACATTATGCGCGACAGGACGTCGAAGCCGTCGCCGTCGGTGCCGAGGATGTGTTTGATCGACGGCCCGGCAAATCTGTCTATCACGTAAATGATCTGATCGCAGTTAATAACGTATTCGCCCGTGTCGCGCTGGGTGATGTGAAGCTCGGTATCCTGATACAGCAGCGAACCGTCCTCGTCGTAGGCGTATTCGCCCGTCTCGGTCTGCTGCGGCAGACGGTATACCAGCTCGGCGGTCTTGTTTCCTTCGGCCCGCATCTGCTCCACGGTCTCGGTGATCGCCTTTTTCAGATCGTATTCCACGGTGTCCGCGCCGGAATAGCGGCGGATCGAGAAGGTGTTCATCTCCGCGTATTCCTTCCCGTCGTCCCCGCGTATTATAAGCAGGCCGTCCTCCTCTCCGACGGTCCATCCGCGTCCGTCGGCGGTGAAGCTGCCGTCCGTATTCATCAGCGCGCCTGCGCGCATTTCGTCGGATACGCCGTCTCCCGGCTCGAAGAGATCGAAGGTCAGTCTGGTGAACACCTTGGCCGGCCTGTCGTTTTCGACGGAGTAAACGTAATATCTCTGTCCGTCCTTATTTATCGCGTAATCCGCGCCGCCGTATTCGAAGCAGTCGGCCTTGCCGACGGCCTTGTCCATGGCCTGCTCAAAGCCCTCGCCCGGAGCCTCGGCGCTGTAATTCACACCGCTCAGATCGGTGGTTATATCATAGCTTTTTCCGCCGCTGCGGGCATAGTCGTAGGTAACTCCCTCATAAGTGAAGCTGCCGCCGGAGCCTTTCATGTTCACCGCGGCGGCCGCCTCCTCGAGGCCCTCCACCTCGGCGGAGGAATAGGTCAGCTTGCCGCTGATGGTGTCGAAATTGCCCACCGTCAGTTTTCCGGAGCCGGTCACGCATATCCGGCGGGAATTCGTCAGCGAAAGCACATATATCTCTTCCGCCTTTTCCTCCACATGCCAGATCTCATCGCCGAAAATATAGCTTTCCTTTTTCCCGTCCTCAAGCATGCGCTTGATGCTGCTGTTCATCAGGTTGTTCACGCTGCGCTCGACCTCGACGGAGGAGTCGAGCACATAGCCGTTGTATGTGGAATTTTCCTTTGCCAGAGCGTAGTTTATGTTCTGGGCGTCATACTTGTAAAAGATCTGCTTCTGTCCGTAGGGGTATACCAGCGGTCCCAAAAAGGAGAATACGAACATGACTATCAGAAGGCACGCCCCGAAAACGGCGAGACGGTTTCGGACAAAGCGCTTGAATACCTGCCGTCCCGGCGACAGCACCTTTACGCGGGCGACGTCGTCCAGCTTCATCTCTCCGGACTTGTTTTCTTCTTTCTCCGCGTCCCGCTTGAGCATTTCATAAAAAGATTTATTTCTGTTGTCCATCGTTCCGCCTCCTCAGCTCAGGCGCACGCGGGGATCGACCGCGGCATAGAGCAGATCGCTGATCAGGTTGCCCAGCAGCGTGAGTATGGAAATGAACGCCAGATAGAACATTACGAAGGGAACGTCCGCCTGGGTCATCGAGGTGTAGGACGCGTTTCCTATGCCTCTTATGCCGAAGAGCGTTTCCGTAATGAGCGCGCCGGAAAACAGGCCCGGAAGCGAGCCGCCCAGCATGGTCACGAGGGGGATGAGAGTATTTCTGAAGGCGTGCCTGTATATCACCTTATGCTCGTCCACGCCCTTGGCGCGCGCGGTGCGTATATAGTCGGAATTGAGCACCTCCAGCATGTTGGTGCGCGTATAGCGCATGAGCGAGCCGATGTTCACTATCGTAAGCGTGATGGCGGGCAGGATGAAGTGCTTTGCAACGTCGAGCACCTTTCCGAAGTCGGACAGGAACATGTAGTTCCTGCTCTGCATACCCGTCAGGTCAAACCAGCCCAGCTTTACCGAGAACACGTATTTCAGCAGCGTGGCGAGGAAAAACGTGGGCATGGATATGCATATCATCGAGATCACCGTGGTAAAGTAGTCGGAAAAGCTGTACTGCTTTCTCGCGGCGGTTATGCCCAGAGGGATGGCGATGATTATTTCGAGGATAAAAGACACCAGCCCAAGCGCGAAGCTGAACCATACCGTGCTTCTGAATTCCTGCGTGACGGGCACTGTCCATGCCCAGCTGTCGCCCCACTGCCCTCTCACGGCGGATGAGAGCCATACGAAATATCCCCGTACCACGCCCTTGTCCATACCGTACTGGGCGTTGAGATCCGACAGCCATTCGGCATAGCTCTTCGTGGCGCCCGGACGGGAGGCAAGCTCTCTTGCCTTGGTCTCGATATATCCCATGGGCATGTTGTACATCAGAACGTATATCAGAAACATTACGAAGAAGAGGATCAGAACGCTGTACAACAGGCGTTTGACCGTAAACTTCAGCATAACGTATCCCCCCCTACTGCAAAAATGGTCCCGGGGGCCTCTCGGAAAGCCGGCGCCGCCGCCCGTCCGAACGGACTGCCGGAGAGTACCCGGCGTTTCCCGCGTCCGGATCTCCGAGAGACTCCCATGGAAATGCCGCGGCGCGGAAAAGGGAAGATCCCCCTTCCGTGCCGCGGATCGTCATTATCTGTATGCCTGCCGGAGCATGTCCCGGCCTTTGTCCGTTTTTATCACTTTACTTCGAGAGCTTCGATCTCGGAATACCAGTTGTGGAACGGAGTCATTTCCTTGGGCATGGTTTCGTTGTCAACGCGGATGCTGGACGCGACGTAGCAGTTCTTGCGCTGATAGAGAGGCAGCTCGCAGCCCCAGTCCATGATGATGTCCATGGCGTCTCTGTATATGCTCTTGCGCTCCTCGGTGTCGGCGCTGGCGCGGCCGGCGTCGATAAGGGCGTCAAGGTCGGCGTCGTCGACGGAGTAGTGGTTGGAGTTGGTGCCTTTGCCGTGGGCGTTGTCGGAGCGGTAGACCTGGGTCATATCCGGATCCAGCGAAGCCTGCCAGGCGGCGGCCCACATCATGGCGGTGTTGCCCTCGAGAGCATTGTTCCAGGTGGAGGTGACCACATCGTTGACCTGCAGCTTGATGCCGAGCTCTTCAAGGACCTCGGAAGCGGCGATCGCAACGCCGTAGGCAGGGTGATCCTGCTCGCCCGAGCCGGGGATCATGATCTCATAAGTGGCGGCAGCGTCCGTGAATTTGCCCGCCTCTTCGTCATAGGTGAAGCCGGCGGCCTTGAAATAGCCGATGGCGGCTTCCCTGGCGGCGGCATAGCGCTGCTCGGCGCTCATGGAAGGATCGTAGATCTGGTTGCCGTCCACGTCGAGGGAGTAGGCCTGACGGTAGCCCTCGTCGGCGGGCTGGGGAGCGGCCCAGGAGGTATTGGAGATGGGGTACTGGATAACGCTGGCGCGGTCGCCGTAGTAGGAATTGATAACGGTGTCGCGGTACACGGCAAACAGGGTCATGAAGCCCTTGCGCAGAGCCTTGGAGGCGTCGGAAGCGGGCTCGTTGTTTATGTTGACCAGGTCGGCGTTGATGCCGAGATAGCCGTAGCCGCGGTAGTCGATGAGGTAAGTGGTAAGAACGTCGCCCGTCAGCTCGTCGTTGGAGTTGGCGTCCTTTATGGCCTTGAGGGTGGCGTCATTGATGGAGGGAGTGCTGAAATCGAAGGTACCGGTAATGGTGCCGGGCACGTAGTCGGAATCGACGGCTTCCTTCATCTGCAGATACTCGATGGCGGGCTTGCCCTTGTAATAATTCGGGTTGGCCTTCAGCGTGACGACGCCGTTGGCATAGCCTTCAAAGGTGTAGGGTCCCACGCCGAGAGGAACGGTGGTCTTGGCTTTTACGCCGCTCAGATCGCCCTTCTTGAATCCGAAGGAGTTGTTGGCGTAATCGTAAAGAGCCTCGTCGCCGTAGTAGTGGAGAGGATTCACGCCGAAGGCCATTTCATAAATGGCGGTGGCGTCGTAGCTGTCCATATGGACGGTCATGGTGTAGTCGCCGGTGCGGATGATGCCGGCGATGTTGGGAGCGGACTCGCCGGTCTCAACGCCGGTCTGATAAGCTTCGCCGAGATTGGCTACGGTGAGCTGCAGGCGGGTGGAGCCGGCGGTCTCGACCTCTTCGGCTTCTTCAACGGTGTCATAGGCCGCGACTATGGCGTCCCAGAAATCCTTCGCCGTGGCGCCTTCTTCAAGCTCGTAGCCCCAGTTGGCGGCGCAGGCGGCGACGGAGTCGTCGGCGCTGTTGTAGCCGTTGCTGATGCAGTAATCCACGATCTCCTGCGCGAAATCGGCGCCGGCCTGATCATTGTAGTATGCCCAGAATTCGTTGTACTGATCCTCGGTATACTTATCGTTCTCGGTATAGCCGTTCTCGCCGTCGGCAAAAATGGCGTTGCCGCGGCTGTCCATGCCGGAGCGGTACTCCTCAACGCCGGTGATGGGCAGGGCGTACAGGGTGGAGCTGCCGTCATAGGTGGGGTCCATGCGGACGTAGATGCCGAAAATAACGTCGTCGATGTCGGCGGGCTTGCCGTCGGAGAAGACGATATCGTCGCGCATCGTCATATTATAGTCAACGCTTCCGTCGTCGTTCTGCACGATCTCGCAGTTGGCCATGCCCTCGTAAGGATACTCGGTGCCGTTGTAGTTGCGCGTGGTGCCGTTCATGCCGTCGAGGACCATTGCGCCGCCGCGGTCATAGGGCAGCAGTCCTGTGGTGCATACCAGGTCTACGACTTCCATATCATACGCGGTGGTCGCGAAAAACGGGCTGAACTTCTGTCCGAAGGTCGCGGTAGCGTATACCATGGTGTCTCTGGGCTCCTCGGCGGGCTGCTCTTCGCCGCCGCTCTGAGGCTCGCCCTCATTCCCGCTCACGGGAGGATTGCTGACGGTCGGCTCTTCCGCGGGTTTCGCGCCGTTGCAGGCGGCGAGGGAAACCAGCATCGCGACAGCCAGCAAAAGGTACAGTAACTTTTTGCCGTTCATCTTGTAATTCTCCTTTTTTGTTTTACTGTCATACGACAGGGATTTACAAAGCTTCATTTTTTTCTTCCTCAAGGACGAAATCCTTTCCGAGAAAGAAAATGCGTATCGCGCACGCCGCCGTTACCAGCGTGCATATCCCGACCGCGGCGTCGAGGCCGGCGCCTCCTGCTCCGAGCATGTATACGGCCTGTCCGGCCAGGGACAGCAGGGCAAGTACGGCAAGGACCGCGCTTCTCGGCCTCAGGCCCCCCGCTCTTTTGTCCTTCTGTCTGCGTTCGAGCGTGTTTTTTGCCGTCAGCGTAACGGCGCAGGCCGCCACGCCCGCGGCGGGCAGCAGCGCGAAAGCCAGCGGAGGCAGGACGTACCACATGTGCAGCGACGGCGCCGGGAGCAGCAGTATCGCCATAAGGGCAAGCAGACATATCGCCGTATATACGACAAGACGCAGCCTTGCCCGGCGAAGCTCCGCCCCCTTCTTTACGAAACGGAATACCGGACCGCCGTATACGCTGACGGTCCGCTGCCTGCCGTCCGGAGCGAGAGTATTCTGCAGGGTATAGTCGCTTACGTACTTTCCGTGAAGCAAGCGTTATCCCCCTTTCTCCGCAGTCACGTCCGGCACAGGCCGGGCCCGTCTCCGAAACGGTGCCGACATACCGATAGATTATATATCCATTTGTATAAAAAAGGCAAGTCTTTCGCATCATTATCGGCACTTTTTTAGTGTGCCGAGACTTTTGTGATAAAAATATGACTTAATAGTCGACAAAACGGACGCTTTGCATAGTTGAGCACTATGCAGAGCGTCCGCGCTTCGGTGTTTTAATTTTTTACATCGTCAAAGTACAGGCCGTCATTCGCCGGAGAGCTTTATCCGTATATCCCCCGTCGACGTAGTCAGCTCGCACCTTCCTCCGGAGACCGTGTCGGGCACGTCGATCTTTCCCGTCGACGTCTTCGCAATGAATACCTTCTCCGTGCGAAGCGTACCGGTAACGCTCCCGGTGGAGGTTTTCACGGTTATGCGGCCCGCATCGCAGTTATCAAAGCGCACGTCGCCCGTCGAGGCCTTTATATCGAAGCCGTCGGAGGCGACGACGTCCTTCAGTATGATATCGCCCGTGCTCCCCCCGCATACGAGGTTCCCGCACTTCACGTCGGTAAGTCTCGTTTTCCCGGTGCCGACGTTTACCGTAAGCGTTCCCGCGCAGGCTGCCGACTCCGCGTCCACGCCGCCCGTGGAGACGGTGAGCTCAGCCTGTCCGGCCTCGGCGCCGGCGAGCGTTATATCCCCCGTGCTCGTTTTGATCCTGAGCAGCCCGTCCGCCGAGGCGCCGCACGTCACGTCGCCCGTGCTCACCTCGATATCGGCGTCGGCAAAGGAGAAGTTCCCGGGGACGTCCACTTTTCCCGTGCCGGCGTCTATTTTCAGAGATCCGAAGCGGTCGCGCGGCAGATAGACCGTCATCTTCAGAGCATTGGAGTACAGCGACAGACGGTCGTACCACGCTCTCCGGTCGTCCCCGACTATCTTCAGCACCCCGTTTTCGACGGATACGCCGTATTTTACCTTGTCCCGTTCCGTGCACTCCACTCTTGCCCTGCCGTCCTCCGACGGTTCGAAAACCACGTCTGTCTCCGATATATCTATCTCTATCCCGTCAAAGGCTTCGTCGACGGAATAAAGCTTCGTTTCATAGTGCGAGCTGTCAAGCTTTGAAAAATCGAAACCCGAGGCGAAGAAAAAGCCTCCGAAGACCGCGATGCCCGCCGCGATGAGGACGACGGCCGCGATGACGTATCCCTTTTTCATTTTATTCTCTCCTTTCCCGCTATCCCGGTCTTAATGCCCGAGAGAGCTTTCCCGCTCAGGCGGATCATTCCCTTCGACGCCGCGGCGCAGCCGAAAAACAGGAATATCGACGCTCCCGCGCAGAACAGCCCCGCGCCGAGGGACGCCGCGCCCGCGAAAAAGTTGCCGCGGAGCGAGAAAAACGCGGCCGCCGCGACGCCGCCGACGGCGCAGGCCCACAGCGAGACCTCCACCGCCCACAGGGATATTATCACGGACCATACGGCGGCATACAGCGCAAAGACCGCGGCGAACGCGGCGATCAGCAGCGGAAACCACAGCGGAAAGCCCAGAACGAGCAGAACGGTCTTCCCTGCGCCCAGCGGCCGTTTCGGAGGCATCTTCTCTCTGACGAGCCTGCCCAGCGGGATCTCCGAGACGGTCTGAGCGACTATCTCTTCTATCGTGCCTATCCCGGCGACCGCCGCCTCCTCCGTCAGGCCCTCCTCCATTCGGTCGTCGATCATTTCTCCGTAGAAAGCCAGCCGTTCCTCCGCGTCGTCCCGGGGCAGGCCCGACAGTGCGTTTTTCAATTCGGACATAAACGTTTCCCTATTCATGTCCATCCTCCTTTACCACGAAACGATATATGGATATTACCTCTTTCCATTCCCTCTTGAAATCCTCTATGCGTCCCGAGCCGTCCTCGGTGATGCGGTAGTATTTTCGCAGCCTGCCGTCATGTTCCGCCGTACGCACCGTAAGCATTTTTGCCGCCTCCAGGCGTTTCAGCACGGTGTACAGGGTCGATTCCGACAGCTCGATGTACGGTTTCAGATCCTTGATGATCTTATATCCGTATGAGTCCTCGTTCTTGATAGCCGCGAGAACGCATACGTCAAGAAGCCCGCGCTTCAGTTGAGCGTCCATACCATACCTCCCTTCGTGGAATACATCGTATCACGAAGTATTGTATTTGTCAAGCGCCCGGTCGGCAAAAGAGAGTCCCGCGCCGCGGTAAGTTCCTTTCCTCCGTCCGTATAGGCGAAGGGAGTCGAACCTCTGCCGCCCGAGAACGTATCTTTTCGGCGCCTTTTGCCCTTTTTTCTTTGCAAGGCGACAGCCTTGCCGCATCAAAAAGAACAAAAATCACTCGAAAATCTCTCG
>JAEEGI010006144.1_pt1 | contig 27221 bp, 21 predicted proteins | sample 8958751 | NCBI WGS metagenome assembly JAEEGI01 (sample SAMN16246545, study PRJNA631951) | gut metagenome | biome: gut microbiome; feature: rumen; material: KS-attached | host: Bos | place: Iran: Karaj | collected 2018-10 | reverse complement strand
TCCCCATTATCACCCAACAAAAAATAAGGTGCTCCACAGTATTCAACTCTAGAACAAAAATCTGGAGCTCCGCAAAAAGCTAACCTACCAACATATTTACCAGACTTTACGATTTTATCCCAAGCAATTTCTATAGGTTCGTCAGAATCGTACCAAGATTTACCCCCTACATGTATATCTTTTTGATTCCTTATCACTGCAATATTTTCATAACGAATATATTCTTCCTGATTATTTTTCCATGCAAACTTTTCAACACCAAAGATTTTTTTTCTCTCAGCACGTTCCTTAGCATTTTTTTCCAACCATTTTTCGAAAGATGGATTTTTATGGATTGCAGCCGCCATTTTCTTAAAAGATTCTACAGCATCTAATGGAGTTGTTTTAAACGACCATAATGGAGATATTTTAAACGAACTATCAGCAAAAGCCATATCGAATCTAAAAAATATACTTTCAAGCGGTATTTTAACTTTAGGCGTTACATAAAAGGTGAAATTCTTTCCGATATCTTCACAAGAACCAGTTAATATCATCTCTGCTCTTACTTTTTCAACATCAAAAAAATTTTCAAAATCCTTAAATTTCGGATCAAGCCGTGCACAAGCCATATCATCAAGAATACCAGAACAAGTCTTCAGCATTATGTGCTTATTAAGACAAGGAAGGATGTATTTACAAGCATAAACATCCAAAACAAATAATAAACAAACAACAAAACTAATTTTCTTAATCATAAAAACCAACCTCGTCAAAAATTACTTATCCCCTGATTCTGGGCCGTATTCGAACTCGCCGTCGTGACGGATGATGAGGTAATCACAGTATTGCGGAATCCTATATGGAACCTCATTTTTCAATAACGGTTTCTGACAATGCTCACTAGAGATAATTGAATAATAGCAATCAAACGAAATTGTTTTTTCAGATTCTTTGCACTGTCTTATAGAAGCACTTCTAGGTAAAACAGAATCAAAAAAGGTTTTATCTCCAAACATGCTTGGCGAAGCAACAAGAATATCGCCATTATCACTCAGCATAAATTTATATCCAAGAACAAAAGAATAACCAACTACCCCACCGCCTTTTATCGGATGACCTCGATATTGACTTTCAAAACCAATTTGCAATGTACCCACATATTTTCCACTGATTCCAACTTTTTCCCATACGAAATCTATAGGAGAGCCCCAAGATCCATCACTTATACGCTCTTCATAAAGAATTCTAGCGACATACGACTTTTGAAATTTTTCCCTGTGCCTTAGACTCTCTTGCAGCAGCCATTTCGCAAATGACGGATTTTTATAAATAGATTTTTTTATTTTATTATATAACTTAACTTCATCTATCGGCGACTCTTCAAATGATTCAGTATTGGCCTCAATTAAACACCACCCTCCAATTTTCTCAATACCCTTTCCCCGAAAAAGCCAATCAAATCTAAAACTGAAATTTTTAAAAATCTTTTCCACTTTAGGTGTTGCATAAACCGAATAATCTTCAGCAATCACACAGCTATGAGCATCATCACTCATATAATAAACCGGTCTAGTCCTAGTCCTCACGTTTGTAACATCAAAAAATTTTTCAAATTTAACAAATCTCGAATCTTGGCGAGCTCTTTCCCTCGCATAAGAATATTGTTTTTTAGCGCAAACTGAGGAAGCACATACAAGCAACAAAACAACAAATAAAATTTTTCTAAGTTTCATTCCAATTCCAGCAACATAAATTTATCCTATTCTAAAATAGAAATCTGAATTACGGCAATGTTGCAAAAGCATGAAAAATAAATTTCACAAGCAAGGGCACTCAACTTATTTTTACTTATCCCCTGATTCTGGGCCGTATTCGATTGTGCCGTCATTGCGAATGATAAGGTAGTCACAGTATTCAGTCTTATAGTATTTTGAACGCCATTCAGCGCAACGTTTTTCTGAGACTAGAGAATGATTGCACAAAAAATCTTCAACATATGATAAAATTCCTTTAGAAGATTTTTGAACCTTGCATTGTTTCAATCTAGTATCAGGAATAGCGTCTATTTCATTCTGAGAAACATCTAATATCTTTTCTTTTTTAGAATTCCACAACCATATTTCTGGAACGAAAACGTCCCCATTATCACCCAACAAAAAATCTGGAGTTCCACAGCTTTCAACAACTTCGCAAAAATCTGGAGCTTCACAAAAAGATAACGTACCAACATATTTACCAGACATTCCTATTTTATTCCAAACATTTTCTATAGGCTCGTTCCACCAAGATTTACCCTTAACATATATCTCTTTTTGATTGTATATCTTTGCAATATTTTCATAAACTAATAATTGATGGGGCATTTTTTTCTCTACACGTTCCCTAGCATTTCTTTCCAACCATTTTTCAAAAGATGGATTTTTATGGATCGTAGCCACCATTTTCTTAAAAGATTCTACTACATCTATTGGAGATTTCCTAAACGAACTATCAGCAAAAACCATATCGAATCTAAAAAATATACTTTCAAGCGATATTTTAACTTTAGGCGTTACATAAAAAGTATAATTCATTCCAACATCTTGACAACCACTTAACCGTGTATCAGTTCTTACTTTTTCAACATCAAAAAAATTTTCAAAATCCTTAAATTTTGGATCAAGCCGTGCACAATCCATATCATCATGGATGCCTAAACAAGTCTTTGTCCTTATATCCGAGCAATAACTACCACGCTGCTGGGCTTTACAAGCATAAACATCCAAAACAAGTAATAAGCAGACAACAAAACTAATTTTATTTATCATCAAAACCACCCACGTCAAATATTACAACCATTCCGATCTCGACCCGATTTCTACAGTTCCATCGTTGCGGATGATAATGTAATTGAAGAAATGATTTTTCCGTTGAGACATTTCCGCCTGACGTTTGTAGCCTCTAACAAAAGGCCTATCATCTTCTATATTGAAAAAATTTTCACCTTCCGACACCCAAGCATTAGTCACAAGGACATCACCACTATCGCTCAAAGCAAATTCATAATAGCGGCCTCCATATTGCAGCGAACTCACATATTCACCCCTCATCCCCACATCTTTCCAAGCAGAATCTCTTGGAATAGGATGGAAGAAGCCCAAAGAATCATGATTAACCAAAGTAAGCTCTGTGTAATTCATCAAAGAATTTTTGTATCGCAACCATTCTTCAAATGTCGGATTTTTACGAATCGCAATCAAAGTCTTTAAGAAAAGCTTGACTGATTCAATCGGATCTTCATAGAAATTTTCATACTTGAGGAGCCGCAAAACAAGTTCATTAAAAGGCGTTTCTCCTTTCAGCGATACATAAACGGAATATTCAACATCATCTTCGGAATGAGTTCGACCGGCTACAGCTTTGATATTAAAGAAATCCTCAAAGCGTTTAAATCTTGAGTCTTCACGGAATGTTTTTAAAATTTTTTCACTTCCTTTATCGTCTAGCTCTTGACGAAGGCTATCTAAAACTTTGTAATAAGCGGCAAACGGAGTTGCATTTTCTCGATAAATCTTGGGCAATTTTTCATATCGAGTTTTTCCATCATAATCTTGAAGATCAAAGGCTCCATAAAGAAGATCATTGCCATAATAACGTTTCCAAAACAAAGAATCTCGAATCAACGAAACACGCCCTTTATCGACAACAATTTCATACAATTTTTTAGGACCACACGCAAAACCTATTGTGTCACTGACAAAATCTGCAAATAATGGTTCGCTCTTCTGTTTGAAAATCCGTTTTTCGGCAGATGTATTCAAAACAATTTCTTGCGGAGGAATACTTACCGAAACAATTCTAGCGTCCGTTCCCTTTCCTTCGAAAAATTTTCTTGGAAGTTCTATTGAACGCGAATACGACTTTATGAGCACACTATCCAAATAAAGCGAAGAATCGTGAATACTCCAATACGCAGAATAGCCACCGCCTTTTTCAGGACTATAATACATATACATCGGAGCGAAATACCATTCTTGAATCCACGGTCTAAAAGGCCATTCCACGTAATGCTTGGCGATATATTCGTTAAGCGGATGTGCTAAAACTCGGCATTGTTCGCCATTGAAATAGAAATGGTCCGTTCCGCCTTCAAGATAAGCACGTTTCGGAACAGTCACAAATATAGCGCAAGCAGCACTTGCAAGAGCCGCAACAATAAGCAATAATCGTTTCATCATCAAAACCACCCTCATAAAAACTTACATATCCCCTGATTTCGGGCCGTATTCGATTGTGCCGTCATGGCGGATGATGAGGTAGTTACAAAACACCGCATTCTTATTAGCCACAGTTATCTCATCATCAAAACGAGAATCAAAGCACTGTTTCATACGAACACCCATAAAATGTCCATATCTTTTATAAAAGAATTGATTTTCATCAAAAGAAACATCGAAAAACGATTCATACTTCGAAATATCGGCCACAGTCACAAGGACATCCCCATTATCGCTTAAAATAAATTCATACTGAGGGACAGCCTCATTAATAAAGCTTAACGTTCCAACATACTCGCCATTCATGCCAACCTCTTTCCAAAGAGTGTCTATATCAATTGATTCCCAAAGAACAAATAACGATTCGCGTTTTTCAAGGTAAACTTGATAGTAATTCATTAAAGGAATTTTATACCGCAACCATTTTTCGAACGAAGGATTTTTCTGCATGACCATAATCGTTCTTAAAAACAATTTGACAGCTTCAATAGGATTTTCATTATGTTTTAATCCCAAAAGAATCTCTTTAAAAGGTGTATCTCCTTTAGGTGTGACATAGAAAGAACGTCCTTCATCACTAGCATATATAGGATGACCACGATCAAAATCGACTGCATTTATATTAAATAATTTTTCAAACCATTTAAACCTCGGATCCTTCCGTAATTGCGCAAGCCTATCCTCACTATTCATAACATCTATCGCAATACGAAGGCTATCTAAAATCTTATAATAGTTTTCAAATGGAGAAGAGAACTCGCGATAGGGCTTGGGGATAGGACTTTCATCACTATTTTTAGAATGAGTTTCTTCACCATACGATAATTCTTTAGGCAACGAAATTACTTTGCCTTCTCTCACAACACATTTATAAATCTGAGGCCACCCACTATAAACGCGAGACCATCCACAACTAAATTCAATCGTATCGCTGACAAAATCCGCAAATAGAGGTTCACTCTTTTGATTTTTGACAGTTCGTTTTTCTGCAGATGTATTTAAAACAATTTCTTGCGGAGGAATACTTACCGAAACAATTGTATTGTCTTTTCCCTTTAAATAGTGAATATTGCGAATAAGAGGCACTACACGCAACTTAGAATTAATGGTCACGCTATCTAAATAAAGCGATGAATCTCGAATGCTCCAATAAGCCAAATAGCCTCCACCATCTTTGGGAATATAATACGTGTATAAAGGAGGATTTCCGTATGCAGGGCGAGCACTCGATGGTCTAAACGGCCACTCTGCATAATGTTTGGCGATAAACTCGTTAAGCGGATGCGTTAAAATACGGCACTCTTTTCCGTTAAAATAAATATGGTCCGTCCCTCCTTCAGCTTCCGCTCGCTCAGGGTCTTGATTAGCAAGCACCGCACAAGCAAACGCAACAACCAAGAAACAAATTTTCTTTATCATATGAATAAATTACAAAAAATGCTCATACAAAATGTATGGATGGGGCAAGCATGGATCCTATCGGGGTTTCACCCCTCCAGGATGACAAAACGTATATGGAGATCCCGGAACGGGGTCCGGGATGACATGTAAGCGTGACAATCCTCGAAAATTATTCGCCGAGCACAAACGCGACGGTTTTTTCGAGATCCTCTTGCTGGCGTTTACGCACTTCAGCATAACGTACTATACCGCGGGCCATGTGTTTCATATAAATATCCGAATCAAATAGTTGGATCATGCGGTTCTTGATTTCGCTCACGGAATACGGGTCAAAATAAAGTACAGCATTTTCGCAAACTTCGGGCACAGACGTCGAGCCGCTCGCGGCCACCGGCACACCATAACGCATCGACTGCACTGGCGGATAGCCAAAGCCTTCGTTCAAGCTCGGGAAAACAAACGCGTACGCGTTCTTGTGCAAGAATTCAAGTTCCTTCGATTCCACGTAGCCGAGAAACACAAACGCATCCTTGTTGCGGATATGCTTGCGGTAAGCCTTGACGTTTGTCGCACCCGTAATCACGAGTTTCATGTTGAACTTATGTTTCGTCGATTGCATCATCGTTACAAGTTCATCGAACGCCTTGACCGCACGCAAATTGTTCTTTTCCCAGCGGGCTCCACTCGTGAGTAAAAAGAAATTTTTCGCATTCACGCCCGGCGGCAAGAATCCTTCCGGTTCGTAATCAATCATCGGGCTATAGAAAACGGGGATTTCTTTGTCCAAAAGTTCCGGGAAAAACGACTTGATCGAAGCACAGCTATGTTCGCTCACGGTAATGCATTCGGCACGTCCATCGGCAATGCGGGCCGCCAATTCGCGGTACTTCGGTGCATAATAAAGTTTTTTCCAAATTTTGCGGTAACGCACTAGAGCTTCGAGTTTTTGTGCAAGCTTTTTCGCAAAGCCAAGCCCTTGCCAGCTGTACTGCATTTCGAGTGCGCGCACACCATGCCACGTGAATACAAAACGCTTCACCTGAATTTGCCACTTGCTTTCAAGCGAATAAAGTGGCGTGTAGAACGTATCAATCGCATTTTCGTCGATAATCTGTTGTGGCGTTTTTTTAGCAAAGTCAAAAAGCGGAATACCGCAATTTTTGCAAGCAGCAAGAATATCCGGCGACAAGTATTTGTGGCTGTCATAAACGCAAAATAAACGGACATCTTTCCGATTTTGCGAGAGATCGCTCTTCGAGTCTGCCATATCGGTTGTTTCGGCATCACCCGCGACAGCGGAGGCTTCGGCATCATCTGCAGCAGCAGCTTCGGCATCATCTGCCATGTTCATTTCATTTTCCCAATCGGTGAATGTCCTGAACACAGCCGAAGGGAGCTGAGATCTACCATACAATCGATCCACAAGCGCCCAGAAAATCACTTCGCCATAAGAGCCGCCACCATGAAACTTTGCACTGTGAATCGGCTGCACCGCTACAAGATTAAAAAGCAAATTCATAAACGCCCCCTAGAAAAGCTTACCCAAAATTTCCAAAGGTTTGATGAGAACCGGTACATTCTTATACAACCACGCAAGTGATTTTGCAAACGCATAACTGCGGATAATGTAAGCGCCAGCAGCCCCCGCTTTATTTGTCTGGTACATAAACGCATCCTTCGCGTGAGCAATCACGTCATCGTAATACTCGTTGATGTGAATGGACTTATCCGCATTCACCGTCACAGGGATATTCTTCAAGTTCGTATAAAAGTCCTTGCGCAAAATCTTCGGCAAAAAGATGTTCATCGATTCCGGCACCTTGCGGCCACGCGTATCTATGATACGAGAACCAAAGAAATGCAGCACCTTCGCCGTCGGCAAAAAGCGATTACCGTAAGCCAGCTGGCAGTTCCAACCGCCATCCATCTTTTTCGTCACATAACCGAACTTGTAATTCGTCTCGGCAAGGCTCGCCATGTCGTACGGGAAGTTCTTCGAAACGCAGTAAAGCCACAATTCGTGCCAAGTCTTGAAGAATTCGCGGGCTTCCAGCGTATCGGCGGCAAACATAACGCCCCCGTTAAAGATTTCGTCGTTCAGAATTGGCGAAAAGCCCATCATCTTTGCGTTGTTCAAAACCTTCTTGCGGTTAATCGCCTTCGACAAGTTCGTGTGGAAGTCAAGCACTGCGTAAATGCCGCCACGCCATTCGTCAGGAATCGAGAGATCATCGACAATCGCGATGTCCGAATCCATGTACAAAAAATCGCCGTCAATTTCATTGCGCATCACCGTCTTGAGGTAGCGCGAACGCAGCATCGGCGTGAACTTTTCATCAAGCGTCAAAACCTTAAGTTCATCGACGGCGTCTTTCAAAGCGGCACGCGGCCCAGTCAGAGTTTCAGCGGTCTTGTCATCGGTCAAAAGCGTCACGAAAGCATGCGGATTATGGACTCGCAGCGAAGCAATTGCGACAAGCGTTTGTTCGCAAAAGAAATCCTTCGGAGAACTTGTCAAAACAAAAAGATATTTGACTGAGGGTAACATCTTAAATCCTTATCGGTTCCGTCTTCTCAACAGAAACTGTTGCGACATAAAATCACTCGAAAGCTATATATAATGCAATTTTTAGGATTCATACTTTGTAATCTAGTATTTTTTTTCTTGCTAACATTTAAAATCAGGATTCCAATTTAGCAAAAAAAAACTGTAAACAACCCTTATAAACATCTTTCTCAGATTAAACATTAAAATTATGCGATAAAAGGAAAAAAAATCAAAAAAATTTACTACATTATACGGCATGGTTCAATTCAGTCAAACTTCTTGGCAATACGGTACTCTTTCGGATACGCTTGACATCTTGCGCTATGCACCAATGACCTTGTCTGTGGGGACGAATGCCGTAATTTACTATACGTTGCCGAAAAGCATTGAACCGGGCGAATTTATCCGCTACACCATCGTAGCTGGTTTTAGGAAAGTAAGTTGGACTGGCATCATCGGAGCGGTCAATCCCGGTAAAACAGACAACGTCTTGGAGATTGTCGTTCGCTTGGGCGAAGGGCCTTTCCGCGGTTTTACCGCTACGCACAAGTTCGATTCCGTCAAAGGCATCACGACTTGTTTCGACGACATTTCTTTCCAAGGCTGCAAGGATTTTGCAGAAGATACGTTCTCAATTGTCATGGCAAGTGCAAGCATGGTCTATGCCATCCCCGCTAGAGAAATGGCTCGTGAACAAATTGCAATTGTAGAAGCAAAGAAAAAGACGCAAGCTTTCGAAGCGTTAGAACAATCCGCAACAGCCGGATAACATCATGTACAAGTCCCTCGAACAGGCCCTGCTGGATTTGGAAAAAGCGGGAATGCTCAAACGTATTCACGCCGAAGTCGATCCGCACTTGGAGATGGCCGAAATCGCGAGGGAAAATTTTAGACAAGGTGGTCCCGCACTCCTTTTTGAACATGTCAAAGGGAGCAAATTCCGGGCCGCATGCAATATTTTCGGGAACGATGAGCGGTTCAATTTTTTGTTCCGCGACGGATTCGAACAAACGAGAGCCGCAGTCCTTTTCAAATCCAACCCGGTTCAATTTTTCAAAGACTCGCTAAAATCGCCGAAAACGCTTTTCAGAGCCGTCCGTGCAGGATTGACATCGCTCCCCTTGCGTTCCGGGAACATCAACGATTTTGAAGAATGCAGCTTGCAAGACTTGCCGCAACTCGTCTCTTGGCCGCTCGACGGCGGAGCATTCATCACGCTTCCGCAAGTCGCTACGCGACCACGCGAAAACGCAAGCATCATGCAGACAAACGTGGGCATGTACCGCATCCAGATTTCCGGGAACGATTACGAGCCGAACGAAGAATGCGGACTGCACTACCAAATTAAACGCGACATCGCACGCCACCATCAAAAAGCGATTGAAGAAGGCAGGCCACTCAAGGTGAGCATTTTCATTGGCGGTCCGCCATCGCATACATTCGCCGCCGTAATGCCCATGCCCGAGAACCTTTCAGAACTGCTTTTCGCAGGCATGCTCGGCAACCGCCGGTTCCGTTACTTTGAACATAATGGCTATCTCGTTTCGAGCGATGCGGACTTTTGCATTCTCGGAGAACTTGAACAAGGCTTAAAACCCGAAGGCCCATTTGGCGACCACATCGGATACTACTCCGGCAAGCACGATTTCCCGTGCATGAAAGTGCATAAAGTGCTCTGCAAAAAAAATGCGATTTTCCCGTTCACAGTTGTCGGGCGTCCACCGCAAGAAGATACGTTATTCGGAAAGTACATCCACGAAATCACGCAGCCGATGGTTCCGGCATCGCTTCCAGGCGTTTACGGGATTCACGCCGTCGATGAAGCGGGCGTACATCCGCTTTGCCTAGCGGTCGCCTCCGAAGCGTTCCGCCCGTACGCAACCGCCGATGAACGCGAACCGATGGAACTTTTAAAGACGGCGAACGCATTGCTCGGATTCAACCAAGCGAGCCTTACGAAGTACCTGCTAATTGCAGCAAAAGAAGACTGTGCCGGCCTCGATGTAAACAATGTCCCAGCATTCTTCACGCACGTTCTGGAACGCATCAACTTCGACCGCGATTTGCATTTCCAGACCGCAACAACGATTGATACGCTCGACTACACCGGCACAAGCCTCAACCACGGCTCAAAAGTCGTCATTGCCGCCGCCGGCAAGATAATCCGCGAACTCCGCAGCGATTCCGCAGACTTGGAATCGCTTACGCTACCGCAGGGTTTTAAAGTTGCCGCCATCGTGATGAAGGGCGTTCTGATGATTGAAGGTCCGGCGACTTTCAAAAACAACATCGAGAAGCTCGCAACTCTAGAGAACAACATCAAAAAGCACGCAACTTTCACCCAAAACGAAACCGTCGAAGCGTTCCGCGAACTGAAAGAAGCATTCGTCCATTGGAAATTCCGCGAAAACTATCCGTGGGTTACCATCATCGATGAAGGTGCCGCAAACAACACGGCAAGCAGCACTGCGAACAACATTCTCAGCGATTTCTTGTGGCTCACGTTCACGCGTTCCGACCCCGCGCAAGACGTTTACGGCATTGACGAATCCATTTGCGACAAGCACTGGAAATGCAAAGCACCGCTTATTATCGACGCACGCATCAAGCCGCACCACCAAAAACAACTGACCATCCCCGCAGAAATCACTACAAAAGCAAGGCAAACTCTCCAAGACGCAGGAGTCCTGTAAAATGTCATTCTTCGCACGATTTTTTTCGAACAATCATAGGATTACCCCCGCCTTTTTGCTTTTATTTGCATTCGCAAGTCTCGCGCACGCCTACGAAGGCCACTGCGGAACAATGACGCTTTTCGAAAATCTCGTCAAAGAACGGAAGCACCCTGGTAGCGAGGTTTCATACAAAGTCAGTATTTCCAGCAAAAACGAGAAATGTCAAGCCCAAGACTATTACGACTCCGTCTATACCATCGAGACATCACATTTTCAAGTCATGTACGTCTTGACGGGTCCGCACGCCACCACAAAAGCATTCGCCGACAGCACCGCCGCCATCTTTGAAGAAGCCTGGAACTTCTACATCAACAAGCTAAAAATGCGCCCCCCTAAAGGGCCACGCACAAGCTATCATTTCCAGCAAAAAATTAAAGAAGGTCTCTATCCCGTCGAAATTATCGACATCAACCAAATTAGGGACAACCTCATCAATGGAAACGGATGTGCCGAAAACTTTGGAATCACATATCCATTCGACGACAATGGGACATCACAGATTTTCATGGAGAACGACTTCTACAGCACTTGTCCAAACCAGAACAACCGAGACACGATTTTCGTCCATGGGGACACCTGCTTATACACAAAGCCGACAAACCCGTTACGCAACAAAACACACGATTTTTTATACTCCAAAGAATGGAACAAAGGTCTCCGTGTAACAACTTTCCACGAATTCTATCACACGATACAACTCAGCTACATCAGTTACCTCATCAATGAATCCTTCTGGTTTGAAGCTTCAGCCGCCGGATTTGAAGAAATCACCAACCCGGAAATCGATGACTATTTCCGTTATTTACCTAGTTTTTTCGAAAGAACTGGAAAGCCGCTCTCTGATACATTCCAAAATTACGGTGCCTCAACATTATTCCTTTACCTATACCACAAAATATCAAACAAACTAGAAAAATCTATTTGGGAAAATTATTCTAGAAATCCAAACAAAAATTTCGAATACCAAATTGAAGCCGCACTAAAAGAACTCAAGCTTGATGCGGACAGCATTTTCCACGATTACGCAGTCCGGCTTTCATTTTCAGGGCAACGCAGTTCCACTCTCCCTAAAAAAGAATGGATTAATGACGACCAGTCGCAATGGTCCTCTGCAAAATTTAATGTAAGCAAATCCATCAAACCCAATATAGAAAGTCTTGCTTTCGATTTTTACCACAATTCCAAAGGATTCACCGAACCCGATTTGACAGACTTTATCGGTAAAGCAACCGTCATCGCCTACCAAGACGGCAAAGCGACAATCCATAAAATCCAAGACAACAAGACACTAAACAGTCTCGCCGTCATCTTGGCCTCCAGCGATTCTTCCACATGGATTTTCAGCCGGCTCGGACAATCCGAAAGCATCCCCATCGTCAACAATACAGCAGCGCCGCACGCATTCCCGGTTCCATGGCGGAACGGCCCACTCTGCTTTGCCCCTCTCCCCCACGACAAAAAAGTCATCGAAATACGCAATAGACGCGGCGATTTAGTCTCGCAAGAAAAATACGAAGGGACAACATTCTGCTTGCAAGAAGACCAAGTCAAATCGATGATGGCACCAGGAGTTTACCGCTTCCGCATCGGCAATAAAGGCAAATCGACAAGCTTTATCGTAGTACACTAGGTGTTAGTTTTTTACAAAATTCTTTATAAAGTTTTTACATTCAAAAAAGCCCAGCTTAACGGCTAGGCTTGTTTTAATTAAAATTATTTTATCACACATGTAGCAACCAGTTTGATTTCTGATTGCATTTTTTTAGCTATACCACTACAGCTTTATATCGCTCAAGAGAGAGTTCCTCACCCAGAACGATTTTATCGGACTATAGCTTTAAATCCGAAAGCCTCGAACTTTCCACTCTATCGAACTCCAGCTGGATTTCGGCGGAGGGTTCCTTGGTCAAAAGGCTCACGACGACGATTGTCACAAACGAGAGGATAAAGCCCGGCACGAGTTCATAAATCTGGAAGATTTCGGCGGAGAATCCGGAGAGGTAGAATTTCCAGACAAACGTCGTGATGCCGCCCACAAGCATACCGCTGACAGCACCTGCGAGAGTCGTACGTTTCCAGAAAAGTGCAAGGAGCATCAGCGGGCCAAAAGTCGCGCCGAAACCGCCCCACGCAAAGCTTACAAGGCTCATCACCACGTCTAAAAAGCTCTTGCCGTGCTTCACGCCATCGGCACTCGGTGCGCCCTGCATGGCGACAATCACGGCGATAAGCGTAATCAAGACGACAACGCCACGGCTCACCCACATCACTTCCTTGTTGCTTGCGTTCTTGCGGAACAGGTGCTTGTAAAGGTCGTTACTGAAAGCGGATGCAGACACGAGGAGCTGCGAGTCGGAGGTACTCATAATCGCAGCAAGGATTGCGGCCATGAGGATTGCAGCAATCGCCGGATGGCAAAGCGCCTGGCAAAGAATCATGAAAATGCGTTCCGGGTCATCCACGGTAATGCCGTGAGCAGTCACGTAATAGCGACCGAGGAGAGCAATCATAATAACAGCACCGAGGCAGATAATCACCCAAGTCATGGCGATGCGACGGGAATCCTTGATTTCTTCGGCATTCTTGATGGACATGAAGCGCACGAGGATGTGCGGCATGCCAAAGTAGCCAAGGCCCCACGAGAGGCTAGAAATCAACGCGATAAGGCCAATGGACTTGCCCGTCGTTGCATTCGTGAAAAGGCTCATCAAGTACGGATTCTGAGCGTTCACCGCATCCATCGTCGAGGCAAAACCGCCCGAACCGCTCATGATCATCATCGGAATCACAAGCACCGCGATAAGCATCATCGAGGCCTGGATAAAGTCTGTCCAGCACACGGCAAAGAACCCTCCCATGAACGTGTAGCTCACGACCACGACCGCACCGAGGATAAGGCCCGTCGTGTAGCTCATGCCAAAAATCGTTCCGAACAACTTAGCGCAGGCGACAAAGCCCGAAACCGTGTAGAACAAGAAAAACGCGAGAATGAAAATCGAAGCGATAACGCGGATGATTCCCTTGTTGTCGCGGAAACGGTTCGAGAAGAAGTCCGGGAGCGTAATCGAATCGCCACAGAAATGGCTGTACTTGCGGAGTCTGCGACCGACAATTTTCCAGTTGAGGTACGTGCCGATCACAAGGCCAATGCCAATCCAAGCTTCGGAAAATCCGCTCACGAACACCGCACCCGGCAGCCCCATCAGCATCCAGCCGCTCATGTCTGACGCCTGGGCGGACATGGCGACCACCCACTTGTTCATGCCGCGGTTGCCGAGGTAATAGGCGTTCAGGCTGTTCGCCTTGCGAGAGAAATACGCCCCGATGCCAAGCATCATCAAGAGATAAAGGATAAAGACGACTAACGTCATGTGACCTCCGAATTGTTTTTATAAAATTATAGTAAACGACATTAAAGTTTTCCTATTAAAGTCTGTCATGCCGGATTTGTACAAGTACAATGCTCTTCGGCTCAGCCATGCCAAAATGCGGGCACTTTGTCGCGGCCTTCGCCTTGGCGGCATTTATTCCGGCATCAGTTATTCCAATTGAGATATCTAAAATTCGCGGAGCTGGCGGTTATAGACGATGCGTTTACCTTTCACGCCGTCGGTCGCACAAACATGATCCACAGGCGGCTTGAGCATATTCGCGACGAGATGCGCAGCGACAGTTTCTGCACGTGCCGGGCGAAAATGAGCCGGAATCCATTCCGGGTGCGCGCCAAAAATCTTTTGCATCAGTTCTTCGCCAAAGCGTTTGTCCTTGTGCTTGCCCAAGAGCAGCGACGGACGCACAAGCGTGAGACTCTCGAAACCAATCATCGTGAGTCCTTCTTCGAGTTGCCCCTTCAAGCGATTATAAAAAAACGGCGAATGGGAATTCGCACCCATTGCACTGATGCACAGAAAATGCTTGACGCCCTGACGTTTCGCAAGTGCCGCAAGCGTAAGCGGTAGCCGCAAATCGATTTTTTCTTGAGCGGGTTTGCTCCCCGCCTGCTTGATAGTCGTTCCCAAGCAACAAATCACGGCATCGCATCCGCTAAAGTTCGTACAAACGCTAGACGTCCATTGTTCTTCGGGCCGCGAATTCAATAAAACGTCAAAATCCACAACATCAAAAACGAACTTCGACGCCCCTTGCAACACGCCCAGCTGCGCCAAATTAGGCAACGAACGCACCGGGCAATACACACTCTCCACTTCGTCCAACTGGGCTAGCAGCTGGACGACATTTTTACCGACAAGCCCGGTAGAACCTAGGAGAGAGACTTTCATTACTATTCTTCGATAATTTCTTCCGAAGGAACCATCCAGCCAATGTCATCGCCACGAACAGCAAGTGCCGTAACGCCGCCCGCTTCATCGACAATCACTGCTATACCGGACAAGTAATTGACCCAATGGAACGGTTTTTCAAAAAATCTCAAATTAATCGTCCTGTCCGAGACAAACGCGATAAGCGGTTCAACAAGCATATCGTGGCTTACGAGAACGCTCACGCGCTTCCATTTAGCAATATTGGCCACAATGACTTCTCGCAAGAACTGGTTTCCGCGCGGATAAAAATCATGGAAGTAAGCCCCAACAATAGAAGCCGCCGCCGCCGGCACCTTACCTGCAAAAGGGACACCGTAAGAATACAAGGCGATGTACTTCGGGTTTCCTCCCTTAGTCGAAACGAGAGCATCCAAAGTATCGCTAGGAACAGTCAAGAAATAACTGCCGTAGATGCCTTCGTCCCAAGTCACAACTTCAGCACCCGTTTCGCCACGCCCAATGGCAATGTTTTCACAAGTCAAACGCGTACGGTCAAAATTCGTCGATGCATAATAGAACTGTTCATCGCCCGCAAGCTTGGTGCCGAGCTTTTGAGCCATCTGAACGCCAATCGGAGTCAGCTGGGACTGCGTTCCCGTATTGTTTTTCTCACGCTTGGAATGGCGGATTACAAAAGCAATCTTGCTCGTCTTGGGCACAGCTTTATAGACGTCGCCCATGTCGTAGAAACCGTCTGCATCAGGAGTAAGAGCTAGAGCCCCCGGAGTGTTCGAGAACGAAAAAGCCACGTCTTGCGTAGCCGCAGAACTTGCAGGAACAACCGCCGCAGACGAACTTTCCGGCACAGGCGGATTCACATCCGTTGCACTAGAAGCAGGAGTTGACGTAGCAGAAGAAGGCGCACTGGAAGCAACGCTAGATGCAACACTAGCAGGAACGATTTCGCTAGAAGAAAGACCCACCGGCGGATTTTGTTGCTGAGCCACGCTCGAAGACGAAACCACACTGACCGAAGGCACAACCGGAGACGAAGAATCATCGCCACAACCGGCAAAAACACACAGCCCGGTCAAAAGGGCACTGGCTAAATACTTGGCAGAAAAATTTTTCATTCTAAAATTCCTTAATGTCTATCAATTGAAATTTAAATTATTCCCTAAAATTTTCACGTAAAAGTTTCATAAACACCGCCAATAAGTGATAAAATTCCATAAAAACACTTACTTTGGCAAATTTTAACCGTTTTCGCCCCAAGCTCCGCAAAACTATTTATATTTGACACATCACATTTTTAATGAGGCTGGATGTTATCTAGTAAATATGGGTTCATTGTTTAGTGCCTTGGAAGACGATGTTTTCTAGGCGGTCTTCCAAGGTGATTGTGCCGATTCACACAAAAATTTTGGAGATAAACAATGAAAAAATACACAATCCGCACGGAACAACCGCGCGACTTTAAAATCGTCGAAAATCTCACCCGAGAAGCATTCTGGAACGTCTATCGTCCCGGCTGCGTGGAGCATTTCGTCCTCCACCATTATAGGAACGACCCAAGCTTTATCCCGGAGCTTTCGCTCGTCATGGAAGTTGACGGACAAATTATCGGACACGTGATGTACGCGTGGTCGAAAATCGATGATGACGACGGACGCAAAATCCGCATGATGACCTTCGGGCCCATCAGCATCCATCCGGACTACAAGCGACAAGGATACGGCAAGGCACTCCTCGACTATTCCATGGAACTCGCCCGCAAGATGGGAGGCGGTTGCCTGCTCATCGTCGGAAACATCGGATTCTACGGCAAGAGCGGATTCGTCCCCGCTTACACCAAAGGAATCCGCTACGCCGACGACCCGAACAGCGACGCACCGTACTTTTTGTGCAAGGAACTCGACGAAGGCTTCTTGGACGGAGTGACAGGCTCGTACAAAGACCCCGAGGGCTACTTCGTGACCGAGCGAATGCCCGAAGAATTTGAGAAGTACGAGGCAAGCTTTCCGCCTAAGGAAAAGCTAGTGCTCCCCGGACAATTGTAGTAGCAACGCCTGTTCAAGAAAGCAACTCTTTCAGTTGCGACTTGACTATAGTCAAATCAGGGTTCGTTAAAATCGGGATGAGTTCATTGATTTCTTCGATGGACTTGTCCCACCATTTCCACCGGAGCAAAAGTGCCGTCAATTCCTCGTCGAAACGATTGCGTATAAACTGCGCCGGATTCCCCGTCACAACCGTGTAAGGTTCCACATCGCTCCCAACAACCGCATTCGCACCGATGATAGCCCCATCGCCAATATGCACACCCGGCAAAATCACTGCGTTCTGCCCAATCCACACATCGTTTCCAACCACCGTATCGCCCTTGAGCGGTAAATCGCTTTTTGCAGGCGGCTTCATGTTCCAGCCTTCGAGCATGGAGAACGGGAAAGTCGAAACGGCATTCATCTGGTGGTTCGCGCCGTTCATCACGACCTCCACGCCTGCAGCAATCTGGCAGAACTTCCCGATGATGAGTTTGTCGCCGAGAAAGTCGTAATGGTGCGTCACATGGCTTTCGAATTCCGAGTCAGCGTAGGTAAAATCCCCGACGATGATGTTCGGATTCTTGATAGTCGGCTTGACGTAGATTTCCTTGTCGTAGCCTGCAATCGGGTGGACTGTATTTGGATTAGGGAGTGTATTTGGCATGGGAACCTCCGTGGGTGGGATATATGGAGAAAAGTAATAAAAAGCAAATAGATCTGTTGTTCCTGACTTGGTCGGTGGAATCTTTTTACGCGCCATACATCAAACGTCATTTTATGACATTAAAGAAACATATATTTACGAAAAACAACCCAATGGAGGTCTTTATGAACCAGGAACAGAAAACTATCCGCGTCATGGGCACAGGATTCGTCAAAACCGCCCCCGACACCACGAAACTCACTTTCGAGGTGGATTCCCTGCACGACACGTACGAAAAGGCGTACGCCGAAGCCGCGGTCGGAAACAAAAACCTGCGAGAAACGCTTGAGAAACTGAATATTCCGAAAGATTCGCTAAAAACCACGAACTTTTCTATAACCAAAGAAACAGAGTGGAAGCGCAAAGAAGACAAGTTCGTCTTTGTCGGCTTCAAACTGCGCCAAAAACTCGCTATCGAATTGCCACTAGACAGCATCATCACCTCCAAAGTCATGTCCGCACTCGGCAAAGCATGGCCCGAACTCGAAGTGAACATCGCATTCATCAAAAAAGACACCCACGATGTAAAACTGCAAATTTTGGAATCCACCGTTAAAGATGCTCGCGAAAAAGCTGAAGTCATTGCAGCGACATTGGGGCATAAGCTCGGCGGCATCATCAGTGCGGATTACTCTAAGCGGAGCATCGACATTAACTACCACGAAGAACGGCTAGCAGTATGCGACTGCGAAATGCCAAAAAGCCAATCCATCGACTACACGCCCGACGATATCGAAGCCGGCGATACAATCGAAACCGTGTGGTATTTGGAGTAAAGCTAACACGCGATTTCAACGGGTCAACAAGTTATAAACTAGAATTTGGCAATTCTGTGCCAAATTCACTAATTATAACATTTTTCCACGATTATAACATTTTGAAATGTTATGATTGAGGGGAAATGTTAAAGAGGGTAAGACAAAGCGAAATTTTTCCAAGTGCCTAAAAAAGTCATAATTTGACATTTTTCGATTGTATATTTAGAGATGATGAAAGATTTATACGCGACAAAACGAAAAAACATGCACTCGTTGGCAGAATACCAGCGAAAGTTGTGGAAAAATCCGCAACTCGCATATTTGTTCCTTGAAGTGACCGATTGTTGCAATTTAAAATGCAAGCATTGCGGCAGTGGCTGCCTATCCACAAACCGTAACTACTTGCCTTTCAAAGCCGCCCAAAAAGTGCTGGACGAAGTCGCCAAAGAATACGACGCATCACAGATATTCATTTGCATCACAGGCGGCGAGCCTATTTTGAACAAGGACCTATTCAAGATTATCGCCTATTCCAAGCATTTAAATTTTTCTTGCGGAATAACAACTAACGGGACTTTATTGTCAGAAGTCGTCGGTGAAGAGTTCAAGAAAGCTGGACTGGACACAATTTCTATCAGCTTGGATGGTCTAGAAGATACTCACAACAACTTTCGATGTTCCCCAAATGCATTTCAGCAAGCACTAACAGGTATCCGGAATGCGAAAAAAGCAGAGTTATATCCTGAAGTTGTGACCGTCGTCCACAAAAACAATTTGAAAGAACTGGATATCCTATACGAATTCCTTTGCGATGAGAAAATCGAATCATGGAAAATTGCGAACATCGAGCCCATCGGCAGAGCCAAAGACAATTCGTCGATGTTCCTCGACGCTCACGAATACAAAATGCTGCTCGATTTCGTTAAACAAACCCGATTTAATCCGGACAACAAGATGGAAATTAATTTAGGTTGTTCGCACTATCTCGGAATGCAATACGAGTATATGGTTCGCGATTTTTACTTTCAATGCGGAGCGGGAACTAAAATCGCAAGCGTCATGGCAAATGGCGATATCGGAGCATGCCTGGACATTGAACGGAACGATTTAACAATACAGGGAAACATTTATAAAGATTCTTTCGTAGATGTTTGGAAAAACCGGTTTGAAATTTTCCGTCAAGATAAAGCGGAATTAAACCCGCAATGCAAACAATGTAGCGAAAGGGAATTTTGCATGGGAGATTCAACTCATACCTGGAACTTCCAAAACAACGAACCCAATTACTGCGTTTTCAAAATGCTGGAGGCATAATATGCAGGGGAACATAAAGAAAACTACGGACAAAGGTAACAAATGTGCCAATTGTCACGCAATATTGCCCAAAAACGCATTGTATTGTGATACGTGCGGAACAAAGAGAGGCGATGGCAAATTTAAGCCTCAAAGAAATAGGCCTAGAGCCATTTATGGTCCACCCATAAGGATTACTCACCACTGTTCTTCGTGTGGTTATATATGGCAAAAATCCGGCATGAAAATAAAGGAGTCATCTTGCTGCCCCAAATGTGGCGCTTCATTTGTAGATTTTTTGACAGATAAGCCCAACCGTAAAGGCGATGTTGTCGGAAGTTATTTTGAAAAGAATGAACCTGTTCAAAAAATTTCTGAAGCAGAAGTCGAAAAGCTCCTGGATCTGCGTGAAAAATATAAGGAGGATAAACAGCATGTTCTTGAAAGCCATGAGGAAGATAATTTATCCAAATTTATGATACAAAATGGTTTTTTCGAATTTAAAAAACATGAAGAAGGTAAGAAACTATCCTATTATGAAGCCGTAAGAATAAATCTGGCTAAAAAGATAATGAATTCCTTCGGATATAAAAATGCAATGCCTTCAAGGTTGACATGCCCCAAATGCGAAGGGCATATCGCTTGTCAAATAAAAAAACTCCAACGGGAAGCAGGATCGAACAAAGAAATCATCCCACGAAATAAAAAAATTTTGGCCATATCAAACAGCCGTATTCGAATTACGAATGGCATGCCGCTAATGTGCTTACAATGTGGTCATGTATTCAAAAATCCTAAAAAAGAAAAATAAGGATATACACATGGGCGAAGAAAGAAAAACAAACAAGAAATATTGTTACCACTATTCCCCCTCCCAACAAAAATGCCCATACAAGACCGATTTTGAACGAATCGCGTGGGAATGCGAAAAGCAAGTCTGCGAAGCAAAAACATCTCCGCAAGACATCTCGGAGTTTCTGCATTTTGTAGCCAACACCATGAGCAATTATGACAAAAAAATCCTTGCTCGGTACATTGCAGAATATGCCTGTTATGACTCCGACGACAGCATCATAAACGCAAAGAAATTCATTTGTGAAACCCACAAGCTGCAAGATATTCTTTTCTTTGAAAAGCCGCTAGGCCAAACGATCTACGAAACCATTGATGAAGGGACCTACGTACCTGAAAGCGAAGGGACTCTTCTTTACGATGACGGAAGAATATACACAATGTTCGGGAACAGCGATAGTAAAAAACGCTCTTATGTGCTAGAAGCAACAAGCAGGCCGTTCGCAGATAAAATAAAGGCATTCATAGAAAAAAATAGGGAAGTCATTCAAAGTTTTCCTGACGAAACCACAGAAGCTCCATTTTGCGACGGAAGCTACCAATACTATAAATTTCTGAACAAAAAATGTCACGGCTATATGATGTATTGTACTGATGACGGTCAAAAAATTATTTCCTTTGCAAAAAAGATTGACGCACGTTTCCGCAAGCACGCATTTCCGATAAGCAATAGTGCAAACTTTGCCGCAGTTGTATGTTTTTGAAATACAATTATCCCCAATCAAGGTTTATTTTCGCAATTTTCGAAAAAATACCAAGCGACAAAATGTATAATTGAAAGTAAAGAGGTTAATATGTCAGATATGCCAACAACAAATAATTTTACGTGGATTCCTTTTTTTAAGGAACTCGCCAGCAAATTATGTGAATACAAAGAAAATCGTCAGGTTCTTATTGATATCATAAAAGGTATTCGAGAAAAATACCGTGATTATTTGACAAATAAACTTTTTTCACAAATCAACGATATAGATCCATTTACAGTTTTGGGATTGCTAAATCGTTCTACATTTCAACGACGAAATGAAATCGCCACATACTTCAAAGATAAATTTAAACTACAGAGTTCTACTCCAGCTGATTGGGATGGAATTCCCATTTTAAACAACATCAACTCTGTTTATGCAAACAAGCAAGATGATATAAATTTATTATGGAAACTATTTCTTGACATTCTGCAATCTAATTTTGACGATTCTGATTTTGATAATGCTTTAAAAATAGATGGTATTGCGTTGGCTAAATTGACTATGGCTTTTTTCTGGATAAGACCAGAAGAATTATGCCCACTAGACAACAACACCTCAAGCTATCTTAAGGAAAAATATTCTTGGCAAATAGATAAAAAGAAACCGAAATCCCTGCAATATAATGAACTTTTAGATTTTTTAAATGATAAAATCCATACTGGAGAACTCCAGTCTATACCCATTCTATCTTACAACGCATGGAAAAAGACTCGTCCGAACGATGAAATTAGTTTTTGGTCCGGTGGAATTAAATGGCAAGACGGAAAAGAAAGTAAATTAGAAGAATTTCAAAAAAATGAATACTGGCGAATTGGATGGGATAGGGAATCTCCAAACAAGGGTGCAAAGCAAGCATGGGACAACATCAAAAAAATAAAAGAAGGTGATTTCTTTGCATTTCATTCTTATGGCGGGACTAATGATTTGACAATTTGGCAAATTTCAAAAGTTACTTCTGTAGATAAAGAAAATGGAATTGTTAACCTTGAAAAAATAAATAAAGACACCGACAATCTATTCCATGGGAAGGGTCCTAAAATGGATAAAGGAGGTTGGTTCGGAACACTCTTTCCTGTTAATGGGAACGACGCTATCAAAAGCATTTTTGGAAATTACATTAAGCCCGAGATTGAACTAATGATTGACAAGACAACAGAGGCCTGTAAAAATCTTTTACAAGCAAACCATAACCTCATTCTTCATGGAGCTCCGGGCACCGGTAAAACATATTTAGCCAAACAGATTGCTAAATCTATGGACTGTTCCGATGAAGAAATCGGCTTTGTTCAATTCCACCAATCCTACGACTACACAGACTTTGTAGAAGGACTTCGACCAGCCAAAGGGGAGAATGGCAAAGCCGATGGATTTGAACTCAAAGATGGAATTTTTAAAACATTTTGTAAAAAAGCTCAAAAGAACTTGGAAGATAGTTCAAAATCACAAGAACAACAATCCTTAGAAGCTTTTTGGACTTCAAAGGTAGATGATTTTCTAGATGCTGTTGTTGATGGTGAAATTTCGCAAGAAGATTGGAAAACATCAAAAACAGAGAATCATTTCACAATATCATTTAACGAATCAGACATACTTGTTTCCGTTCCAGGAAATGAAAAATCAGGCGAATTAAATTTTTCAAAAGGAATTTTGATTCTCTTGTTAGCAAACGAAGTTGAACCAAAACTTGTTGCTGATATAAAGAAATTCTTCAACCGAAACCACCATCTACAAACCGATTCTTATGTTTTCGTTCTCTACTATAAAATTAAAGAATGGATTAATGCAAAAAACGAGGCTATTCCTAAAATAAACAACATCATTCAAAAGAAAAATTTTGTATTTATCATAGACGAAATAAATCGTGGAGAGATATCCAAAATTTTCGGTGAACTTTTCTTTTCCATAGATCCAGGATATCGAGGAAAGAAAGGCTTGGTCAATACCCAATACCAAAATCTAATCCAAAATAAAGATAATGAATTTTTCAAAAATGGATTCTTCGTCCCCGAAAATGTGTACATCATTGGCACGATGAACGACATTGATCGCAGCGTCGAAAGCATGGATTTTGCAATGCGTCGTAGATTCGCATTCAAAGAAATCAAGGCTGATGACCGCATTGAAATGCTAAGCGATACCGAGAATGGTATTGCAGAATATGCGGATGAAGCAATAAAACGAATGCAATCTTTGAATACAGCAATTGAACAAACAGAAGGACTTTCTTCAGCATACGATATCGGTCCTGCATATTTCATAAAACTCAAAAACTACAGCGGTGATACCAATCATCGATTTCAGCAACTTTGGGATTATCATATCGAAGGAGTCATCCGCGAATATTTGCGAGGCTTCGATGAATCCGGAGAGAAATTTACAAAATTAAAGAACGCCTATTTTATGATTGAAAACCAAACAGAATCTTCTAACAAAGCATACGAAGATTAATCGTGAAGCTTATTACTCTAAAAGACAATACACAAAATCAAGAATTAACTCTTGATTCACCTCTCGAAAAAATTCGAAGAGCTTTAGACAGCGTTGCCGGAAAAGATTTAAAATCGTTAGCCAGTGAAAAATTCAGATTCATCATCTATCCTCCCTTTTCAAAGGAATTAGATTTAAAAGATAACGATGCTATTTTCAATGTAGATTATTCAGACGAAACAACGCCGAGGATTTCTACTGGCAATATAATGGGCTTCATAAGTCTCAAGAACGACATCCGAGTCAATATTACTTCGCGTTTTGATTTAAATGACAAGAATTACTTTTTACACTACATGTTGCAAAAGATTTGTAATGTAGCATACACGCCACGAACCGATGCAGGCGAAGATTCTTTCTTTGATTTTTTGTATTATCTGTTCCCCGGTTACTTGAACAACGCTTTAAAACAAGGCGTTTATCAAGCATACGTAACTCGAGAATACAACGATGCAAATGTTCGTGGTCCAATCGATATCGCTCGTCATATACGGTATAACATTCCTTTCAATGGAAAGGTCGCATACCATACACGCGAATACACTACGGATAACAACATCACACAGTTGATACGCCACACAATTGAATACATCCGTTTGCTCTCTTGTGGAAAGTCAATTTTAAGCGGTGATGTTTATTCCGAAACATTCAATAATGTAAAGACCATCGAACAAGCCACATCAAGTTATCATAGAAGTGCCCGTCAACAAATCATCTCAAAAAATCTACGTCCAATAACACATCCTTATTATACCACATACGAACCGCTACGCAAGTTATGCCTCGCCATTTTAATGCATAAAAAACTAAGCTATAGCGAAAATTCAGCACATCAAATCAACGGAATTTTATTTGACGGAGCAAGTCTTTGGGAAGAATACTTGAATATCGTGCTAGAAGAACAATTCAAGGAGAAATTGCGCCACCCCAACAATAGAACAGGCAAAGGGGCTCAATATCTGTTCAAGAATGACGACCATCAAAATCGACGCTGGGTTTTCCCCGATTTTATGATAAGTTGCAACACGGCAAAAGGCCAAGTAGATTCAGCAACAGCAATTATCGACGCCAAGTATAAGCAACTAAATGGCGGTTTAAGCCGCGATGATGCATTTCAAATGCTAGCCTACCTGTTTAGATTTAAATCAAAACAGGGGTTCTTAATTCATCCCGTAAAGTTCAATGAGACGCACCGAGCATCAAGTTTGACGCTTTATAACGACGATTCAATCAAGCTGACCATCATGCCATTTACAGTTCCCGAGATAAAAGGGAGCTTTGAAAAATTTCGGGCAGCGATGCGCGAAGAAGAAAATAATTTGAAAAGAAATTTAATTGTCTGAGTAAAAAGCTTTTGATTTTCCAATCCCTCAAAAACAGCCCCTCTATAACGCAAGGAGCATTACTCCAATCGAAGGAAACGATCGCTATTGCACTTGCCGCCCCAATAATCTATTTTACTGCCAAAAGGAATACGCCAAATGACTAAAGAAGAAATTTTAGCGGGAGAATCCGAAATACTCGAATTTAAGAGGGACATTCCCGAGCAGAGTATCAAGTATATGAAAACCGTTGTCGCCTTTGCCAACGGCAAGGGCGGAACAATTGTATTTGGCGTAGACGACAAAACACGCAAGGTAGTCGGCATAAAGAAGGCCGAAGTGTTTCAAAAGGCAGATGCTATTGCAGACGCAATCTTCAATAGTTGTGAGCCCAAAATCAGACCCAACATCAATCTTCAGGAGATTGACAAAAAGTACATCATTATTGTTACAATCCCCGTAGGCATGCAGCAACCCTACTACATAAAAAGCATGGGCATCACGGATGGAACCTTTGTCCGTGTCGCGGCCACCACGCGTGAAGCAGAGCGTTATATGCTCAAGGAATTGGTTCTTGAAGGGAATAACGAATCATTCGACCAGCAGCCCATTGGCGAAAAAGTTACAAAAGAAGAAATAGATGAACTTTGCGATAAAATCTATGATTTCACGTCATCTTCTTTAAGTAAAAAAGAACGTCTCGCCTTGCGTAGACCAACAGTCAACCAGTTACAATCGTGGAAATTACTGAAGAAAGACGGTCGTTCTTTGGTAGCGACTAATGGATTCCGGCTTTTGCAAGGAAACGCCGAAGAGCTTTCCGACGCTAAAATCCAATGTGCAGTATTTAAAGGGACTACGCGAGGAGACTTTTTGAAGCGTCAAAATATGGAAGGTCCGATTTTTGAACAAATTGAAGCAGCGTACCAATTCGTAATACAAAACCTACCTGCACAATCCGAAGTTAAAGGGCTATTTCGTCATGAAAAGTATGCTCTACCGGAAGCCGCAATCCGCGAAGCGATCGCCAACGCAGTATGCCATCGCAGCTATTTGATTCCCCGAAAAATTCAGGTAGCTTTGTACGACGACAGGTTGGAAGTCACATCTCCAGGAACGCTCAATAAAGATATCACATTGGAAAAAATGCGCGAAGGAATGTCGAGCGTTCGTAATAAAGGCATTGCCGAAGCGTTCATTTATATGCGTATCGTAGAAACTTGGGGTAGTGGCATTCCAAATATTTTTAAAGCCATGCAAGAATACAACTTGCCAGAACCGGAAATGCAAGATTTCCATGGCGATTTCAGAATAACTCTTTCGTGGGACAGAAAACTACCCAATCCTACCCAATCCCTACCCAATCCTACCCAATCCCTACCCAATCCTACCCAATATAGCGAAAAAGAGCTTTTGATTCTCCAAGCCCTAAAAAACACACCCTCTATGACGCAAGGTGAAATGGCACAATCATTGGGAATGGAAACAAATCAAGTCAAGTATTATCTCAACAAGCTCAAGAACGGTTCTAATCCGGCAATTCGTCACATCGGTACAACGCGTAACGGATATTGGGAAGTGTTGGTAGAAATCGCCAAAAAATAAGGCCCCCCCCCTATTGCACTACCAGTTTCAAATTTGTGCAGACAGAATCTGCACAATTAGATTCGGTTTTAAAGGTTGTTTCGTCTATAGAGAATTATTTTTGCAATAAGCGATGGGTTATGTAAAATTTTATTAAATACCTTGCCAACTTTTCAAATATTAGGTACATTAATGCAGCACGTGGTTCTCTGTCAAATGGAGAATCGCGTCTTTTTTTATTTCG
>JAEEGI010006142.1_pt1 | contig 27225 bp, 16 predicted proteins | sample 8958751 | NCBI WGS metagenome assembly JAEEGI01 (sample SAMN16246545, study PRJNA631951) | gut metagenome | biome: gut microbiome; feature: rumen; material: KS-attached | host: Bos | place: Iran: Karaj | collected 2018-10 | reverse complement strand
CTGCGCTTCCTCCGGACGCGCCGGCTGCTCCGTCAAGGATTTCTTCCAGGAAAGACTTCACGAAGGCCGCGTAAGAGTGGAGAGCAAAAGATCCGAGTAACAAGATCATCTGAATATTTGCAGACTCCCTTCTGGGAGTCTGCTTTTTTATTTGCGGCGGGGCTTCGGGAGGGGCTGGGAGGAGAGGTGCGGATAGTTTACGGCTGGAAATCATTTTTTGGAATCAGGCCGTAAACGCCCCCTATCCCTCACAACAAATCCCCTTGACAAATATCGATAATCGATATATCATCAAATTAAAGATTATCGATAATCGATATTAAGTCGTTTTGAAAGGAGGCCTCCATGGCCAGAAATAAATTTCAAACTCTCACAGAGCAGATGTTCTATATTCTTTTGTGCCTGAATGATGAGTGCTGCGGTATGGACATCATGGACAAGGTCCGCGAGATGACTCAGGGTCGGGTGCTGATCGGCCCCGGCACCCTGTACAATCTCCTGAGCCAGTTTGATTCGGAGGGATACATTAGGGAGACTTCCTCCAGTGGCAAGCGCAGGAATTACATGCTTACGGAGGAAGGCAAGACAGTCCTTGCCCAGGAGATTGACAGACTTAAACAACAGGTCGCAGATTATGAGACGATCATGAGCGGAGATGTGAAGGGAGATATCAGATGAGCATCAAATACAGTTTTAACTATTTCAACCCCTATGCGTTCAGGGCTCTGGAGCGAAAACTCTTGAGCGAGTCCGAAAAGGGATGGATCGTAGACAAGGTAGGACAGTTTTTTATAAAATACAGGAGCTGCGAACCAAAGAAGCGCAGCGTGCAGGTAGTCTTTGACCCTGGCGCGTCAGAGTATGCACCGGGTGTGACCGCTGAGACTCAGGAGCTCGAGGAATATATTTCCGCTGCAGGCTGGATGAAGGCCTGCGACTACTTCAAGCAAAAAATCTACTACAATGAGGATCCTGACGCAGTCCCCATAGAGACCGATGACAGGCTGAAGCTTCAGTCCATAAAGGACTCCATGCGCCCCACAAACCTTTTTGGCTTCGTGGTGATCTTCCTGTTCGCCATCTTCTTTGGTGTGTTCGGTGATGCGGTAGCCGACACTTTTTCATCGCCCGGCTACCTGACATTCAAGGCAGTTTTCCTTGCCATGGCTCTTCTGCCTACATACTTCCTTGTCTCCTATGTCCGCTATGCCTTGTGGGTACATAACAGCGAGGTCAGTTTAGAGGCAGGCGGAGGTCTCGCCGATGGCAACGGAGCGCTGATCCTGGATTGGATCATGGTAGCAGCCTCTCTGGTGCTTCTCCTTGTCTTCATCATCGGTTCTGTTCAGGAAACAGGAGACACCGATGAGGGGATGAAGATGGTCATAGATTTCGTTACCTTCTTTTTCATCCTCTCTATAGGCAGGAATCTGGCCATCTTCCTCAGGGACAAGCTGAGAGGTCAGGGCAAAAAAACCGGCTCCTGGGTGGTCATCCTCTTCATGTTCGTCATTTTTCTCCTGCTGTTCACATTGAGAAGCTTTCTTCTAGGATAGCGGTTACGGATTCCCGGATCCCATCCCATGACGCATACCAAAAGAGACCCGGCGGCGGGTCTCTTTTTGCGATATTTATTCGGCTATATTTCTCCCAGTCTCAAGTCCTTATCCTGAAGGTCTCCGGAGCGAACCTGTACACCAGGATCATGGAGACTATGAAGTAGAGCACCGAGAAAGCTATGCAGGCTATGCCGAACCAGAAGGTTGGCAGGTGCACCTGGATACCCATATAGCAAACGATGTAGGTAACTCCCATGATCACCCTGTACATGCTGCTCCTGACCTCGGCGTCGATGGTGTAGGGCTGAAGCAGATAGTAGATGGTCAGGTAGTGGACCGAGAAAAACACGCTCATCCCCACGACGCTCACGAAGAGTATGCCGTAGTTCAGCGGATTGTCGGTTCCTCCGGACATGAAGAGGATCAGCGCCAGCCCCGCCCCGATTATGACAGCCGGCGGCAGGTTGACCTTGATGATCTCCCAAAGCCTGATCCTGAAGAGCTTCAGTATGGCTGCGGGTGTTTTGAAGAATGGGTACGTCAGGAAGCTGTGATCGCAGTTGATGAAGAGTGCCTCCGTGAAGCCCGTTCCCCTGTTCAGAAGATACATGACGAACAGCATGTACGGAAGTGACGTCATCAACATTTCGTTTACGCCGCCCTTGATCTCCGGAAATACCGTAAAGGCGATGAGCACCAGGACTATCACCGCCAGGGCCACCAGGGAGATCCTGTTGGATGCGGTCCAAAGGATCTTGCGGTGACGGCGGATGAACAGTTCATTCAGATACTCCAGGCCGGATTTGCTGCTGGTGATGGATGTGTCCGCAGAGATAACCTTGCGGGTGGCCTGAGTACGGATCCGTTCTGATCCCGTTCTGACGTTCATGGTCTCCAGCAGGATCTCACGGTAGAGTTCCCTGTAGTATCCGAAGTTCAGTATCTTCCTGAGGGACAGCAGCCCCAAAAGGATCCCTGCCGCCATTATGGCCACGCAGACCATTTTCGGAATTATGATCCCCAGCCAGCAGAAGCCGTAGGCCAGCAGCATCACCGTGAAAGAGACGAAGACCTCTATCATGCCGCGCGCTTTGCTGTCGTTCCTCTTGCCATGCCTCTCATAGTACGACAGAGGGAATGTGGCCGCGAAGATCTTGACCCCTGCCGCAAAAAACGGCATCAGGATCAGCACCCACAGGTCCACACCCAGTTGCCTTCCCATGAAGATCCCGAAGATCAGGAAACCTATGATGAGCTTGGATATTTTGTACCAGAAATCCACCAGGGCCGCTTCTCTGGCGTTCATGTTCATCAGCACCACGCTGTAGTAGTTGTTGCGGCCTGTATCGAACATGTAGGGATTGGCAATTGCCCCCGCCATGGTCAGGATCACGAATATGAACAGGAAGCTGTCCCCGGGGTCAGGCATTCCAAGTATCCCGCGGCTGTGCTCGCTGAGAAGCCCCGCCGGAAGGAATACCATCAGCGCGAAGTACAGCGCCTTGCCGCCCAGTGCGGAAAATATCTCCACTATGACAGAGATCACCGAAGCGAATATCTTCAGCCCCCTCACCCCGTAGAGCTCCGCAGGAAGCAGCTGCTTCACCAGGGGTATCTGTTTCAGTCCGTAGAGGATGGTGTTGACCCTGTATGTGTTTTTCATCCCGAAGGATATCCTGAGGGTCTTAAGCATCGGTCTTCTCCTCTGTCATGTGCCGCTCTCCGGCCCCTGTCGGGGCAGCGGCCGTGCTGACGTATTCAGCGTTCATGTCGTAGGATGGCCTGATGTCGGGATCGTCATCCTTCAGAGCCTGGATGATCTTCTTTCTGAATTCGTCATTGTCCAGGTTGGCCTTGTCCACGGTCTCCAGGACGCCGCCTGCCAGGAGCACGATCTCGTCGCAGAGATCCAGCGCCAGGTCCAGGATGTGGGTGGAAAAGATGATGATCCTGTCACCCTTGAGGCTCTTGAGCAGTTCCTTCATCTCCTCTGCCACCACCACGTCCAGGGATGTCAGGGGCTCATCCAGAAGGAGGAGGTTGGGCTCTGCGATTATGTTGATCAGCATCTGCATCTTGTTCTTCATGCCGTGGGAATAGTCCTTCAGAAGCTTGTCCCTGTCGGCGTAGGCCACCTTCATGTAATCGAAGTACTCGTCCTGGGTCTTCGGGTCCTTTATCTTGCCGCTGTGGATGTCCATGAAGAACTTCAGGAATTCCCTGCCCGTCAGGAACTCCGGAACAGTAGGCGTGGACAGCACGTATCCGATGTCGTCCGGTTCCAGCGGGCGTTCAGTTCCGTCCACTTCTATGCTGAGCTCGCCGCCGTCCCTCTTTATGTCCCTGTTTATGCAGTTGAAAAGCGTGGTCTTGCCTGCGCCGTTCCGGCCCAGCAACCCGTAGATCTTGCCGTTCTCGAAGGTGAAATCTATGTCCTTCAGGACCAGATTGTTCTCGTAGCTTTTTGAGAGATGTCTGATTATGAATTTCATTTTTTGCTCCGTAAATATCTATGCATAAATACTTGTTGCTATTTTAGCACAATATATATTAAAGCAAAACATATTTTGTTAAATCAATTTGGGTCTTGCAAAAAACCGCAAAATACAGTAGTCTGTTACGAGAGGAGTGTATCCTGAAACCATTTCATTAAAAAATACAGAAGAGGAAAGAATTATGAAGAAGAAAAGCATTATCGTTCTGTTTGTCGTTCTCCTTGTAGCTTGTCTCGCCATGACAGCCTGCGGCGGCAACGGCGGCAGCGACACACCGAAGGAAGAGCCCACTCTTGAGAGCTGGATGGCTGAACATCCCGAAGAGATGGACGAAGTTGAGGTTGAAGAGGGAATGGAAGTTTCCTTCGACAAGAACAACCTGATCTACACATACGACCTCAGCGTTCTCGACGTAGATGAAGAGACAGCTAAGTCCGAGACCATGATCGAAGCTCTCACAGAGGGTCTTGAGAATGAGTCCGACACATTCCTTGGGATCATCGATTCTCTTGAATCCGAGACTGAGATCACCGGAATCACAGTCACCGTCATCTACACCTTCAAGGGCGACGTCCTGGTAGAGAAGACTTACACAAAATAAGTAAGAAACACACTTAGAAAGTAAAAAAACAGATCCCTTTGCGGGATCTGTTTTTTATTGTTTCATAGGGCTGATCACGCGCCGTATACATTGACGGTTATACCGGGCTGGTCCATTACGAATCCGATCTGCTCTGCAGGGATCAGAGTGGGCCCGCCGAATGTGATGCTCTTGTAAGCCCCTGCCTCTTTCACCCAAATGCTTGCCGGGGTGTTGTCCTTCTCCTTGTCGGTGCAGAGCAGTACAGGTGCATCGAACCAGGATGCCACCGCTCCGCCGGAAAGGCCGTCCGGGAAGGACAATCCGTAGACCAGCACTGCGGTGGAGTGTGTTCCCTTGAAGAACTCCTGCGCCACTGCAAGTGATGTCTCGAAACGGTTTGCCCCCTTGACGCGCTTTGTGGATTCGGCCGGGATGTATCCGCCAAGTTCAGCCTCTATATCAGCGCTTACTGCGCCGTTTCCGCCGATTATCCAGGCGTCTGTGGGTTTGACATCATTGAGGTACTGGATCTGGCTTTCGCTCAGTTCATTGCCCACCAGCAGGATGGGTCTTCCCACCGAGCTTGTGGACAGCGCATCCGCGAATCCGGTGCCTGAACACACCAGAACGTCTTTTGTAAAGGTGGATCCGATGTTGTTTGCTTCCCTCAGGATCAGAACATTTGTGTCATACCTGGTCTTGCCGCCGAGACGGTTCACATCGTAGCCCGCCTCCTTCAGCAAAGTTTCGAATTCCTCTGATATGGCGCCCTTGCCGCCCAGAAGGTATATCTTGCCTCCGGTCTCCACATTGCCCTGAATGTATTCGAAGACTTCCTCTTCATATACGGGGTGCACCAGAAGAATGGGTGCCTCCGAAACTGCGGCCAGATAGCTTCCGCTGAGAGCATCAGCGAAGTTCCTGCCGTCTGCGATTATTACCGTGGGTAGCTTGTCGACTCCCTTCTGTTCCTTCATGTAATTTGCAGCACCGTAGGCGGTCTCGTAACGGCTCTTGCCGTAGATCCTGAGATGCGGTACGAAATCGGGATCCCTGTCGAACACTGCCTTGTATGTGGCTTCGCCGGTAAAATCTATATCCAGCCTGTCCATAGTTGAGACGAAATCATACTGAGCTGTCTCATCATTGTACTTGAACCAGCCTCCGAAGATGAATCCCTCGTTGGCTTTCGCATAAAGTGTATAACCCTTGCTGGTTATCGGGCCTTCGGTCTTCTCGTTGAAAGGTATGAGCACTGAAGCCATGTAGTCCTCTTCGGCAACTCCCTCTCCGACAGGTTTGATCGCAACCTTGCCGTCTGATGCACTGGCCTTGAGGACTGCACTGTAGCGAGCGTAGAGCGTGGTGTCAGCGGTTATGCCTGCAGGGGATGAGTTGAAGTAGTTTCCGGAAGCAGTGACCGAATCCTTGCCCCAGCTGTCGAAATCCCAGCCGTCGCGTACAGGATCTGTTCCGGGTTTTGTGGCAGCGTTGCCCCACTCCACCTTCTCGGTCCATGTATCCGAACCGTTTCTGGGATCGAAGGTGACGGTGAAGTACTCCTTGGCCACGAAGGTCTTGGTCCATGTGTTCGTGCCTTCCCTGGTCAGGGGCTCGCCGTTATAGGTGGCGTTGACCGTGTCCGCCCAGATGTAACCGGCGTTGCCGTCGGCAAATGCATATATGTAGAGCTTGTATGTTTTGCCTCTCACAAAAGTATCGCCTGCCCCCATGAATGATCCGGTCTCCATGTCCTTCCACTGGGCGCTGGTGATATTGTACTGGCTGGCGGTGGCACCGGTCTTCTCGATGGGAGGTACGGAACCTCCGGCAGTTTCTCCGGCAAGGATCTCTGTCATATCGGAAACCAGCTGCATGGTCTCGACAGTATCGTAATGCCTCTTCATCACAGCACAGAGGGTGATGTCAGATGTGCCCATGACGATACCTGCTTCGGGACTGGCCGCGAAATCCGTTCCGTTGGCATTGGAGATTCGCCACATGTAGAAATCGTAATTGTATGGCGCGGAGTCACCGACCGATACAGAAAACCTTACGTTCTCGCCCTCCTTCAGCCAGTATTCCCTGGGACTGGGCTGCGGAGTATCCCCGGTCACGTTGCTTGCGATGAGGAAGTATGGTTTGTTGTATTGACCGTCTTCAGTATCATAAGAGGTGAGATACAGCCTGTGGCGGGGGACCTCTATCTTACCTTCAGGAGCGATCGATCCTCCGACACGATCCTTGACCATTCCATCCTCGATCACACCGCCTGCAGGAATAGTTACCTTGTAATCAGCAGCATTGGATCCTAAGTCAATACCACCATCTGCCCTTATACCATATTGACTGTTTCCGTAGGACACCGAACCCTTTCCATGGAGAACTGCTCTGTCACCCGTGAATGAGATTTGACCTCTCACGTAGACACCGTGAGCGTTGTCATATCCTTCACCGGTCGCTTCGATGATCGATGCCCCGTTCAGGGTGAGATGAGGTATACTCGTAAAACCTTCTGCATGTGCGTTCGGTGCCTTGCTTGATGCATTGATCGTGCTGTCAGTTACGTTAACAAGAGATGCTTCCGCATTTGATATTTCTATCGCATTGCACCCGTATGCTCCATCGGCTGCTGATACGACTTTCACATCTATCTCTGCATCTTTTATCGTCCAGTTGTACTCTTCAGTTCCTGAAGTTAAACCATGCGAGCCTTCTCCTCCGCTGGTCAGATCTACAGACAGACTTCCGCCCGTCATGGTCAATGCGTCTTCTATGTATGCGCCATAGCCGCCTTTTGTGGTGGCGTCGACCTTCACTTCCACGGTGCTGTCCGTCATATCCAGCGACTCTGCCCACAGACCCCATGGATCATCGGGGGCTTTTGTCGTTATATCCACCGATGATTCGGTCAGAGTCAATCCGCCCTGATTCGTCCTGATTCCGTAAGCGGATTCTGTCGACTCTGTATCGATCGTGACTGTAGCTCCGGAGAGACTGACAGGGCCGTTGCTGCTGAGACCGTAGTTGACTTCGGAATTATTGGAAGTAATATCCAGGATCGTATCGCTTATACTGGCAGTTCCACTGCTGTTTGCTATCCAGATCCCGTAGCCGAAATATCCGTCCTTGGCTCTGGCTTTTATATAGCCTCCGGTAATGTTCACGCCTGCTATGTCCAGACCAAATGCATTACATCCCGGACCGCAGGCCGCAGTCATGTCAACGCTTCCTTCGGACATGGTAAAGGCACCGGTTTCCGTATTGTTATCGATACCATAGGCATATCCTGCAGACGACGTGGCGGTCCCGGTCAGGGCTCCTCCCTCTATGTCTATGATCGGGGTCGAAAGGACTATGGCAGACGCAGCGCCGTTGGCGGACATATTGACCTTTCCGCCTTTCATTGTGAAGGTGCTGGTCTGGTAACTATGACTGGTCAAGCCATAGGCACTGCCGCTGTTTCCTATGGCAGTTCCGTAGATCTCACCGCCTGTTATATCTGCATCCTGTGCCTTGATGCAATAGGCTGAAAGACCCCTGGCTGTCAATGTGATCTTCCCGTCGTTCAGAACGAACCTGCCGCCGCTGTGACCTTCGCAGATGATCCCGTATGCCAGAGTCGACTCGTTCCGGGCTGACGCTTCCAGTACACCTCCATCCATGAGGAATCCGTAATTGGCCATCAGGCCAACGTTGATACCGGTGTCATTGGTGATCTTAGCCGTAACATTACCGCCGTGCTGTGTGTAGTGGGAAACTGCTATTGCACATTCCCAATCGTCAGAGGCGGTCCTGTCTATGAAGAGGGTTCCGCCCTCCACGATAAGACCATTGTCCGCCTGCTGCATGTTGATGCCGTTTGTAACGGTGAGCTTGCCTGAATCGGAGCCCTTGATCGTAAGCACCGAAGATGAGCCATTGGGCATTATGGAATCGATCGTGACATCGTCCCCATCCTCCAGCACTATGGTCGTGCCCTCATTCGGTACCTGATAGTCGTGGCCCGGCCCAAGGGTCGAGGCAGGCACTTCTCCCGAAGGCAGCACCACAATGTCCGCTGCGTACGCGGGCCCGCTCACTGCAGGCATCAGTGTGAAGATCATGGCCAGCGAGAGGAGTACGCTGGTGATCTTTTTACTTAAACTCCTCATAGATCTCTTCTCCTTTCTCCTATCGTCAACGGGCCTGAAGCAGGCCGCTCATTAAACTTCTTTTGTACTAATAATTATACAATTATATGAGCAAAAAAACAATGCTACACGTGAACGCAAAAACAGACCCCGCGAAGGGGTCTGTTTCAATACGTTTGCATTTTATTCGCCGTATACGGTCACCATCTCGTAGGGTGCGTTCATGATGCTCAGGATGGATTCATCCGAGACCAGTCCTGCTCCGCCGAAGGTGATGCTGTTATATGCGCCGGAACCGACCGCCCACGGTGCGACATATGCATTCATCGCATCGTTGTTCATGGCCAGAAGCACGGGCGCTGAGATCACCCAGGCCACCGCTCCGCCGCTCAGTCCGTCGGGGAAGTTCTGGCCGTAGACTATGACCGCAGTCTCGTAGCTTCCTTTGTAGAACTCGTCCGCCACCTTGAATGAGGTCTCGTAACGGTTCTTTCCCGCAAGGCGGGTGGTGCTGCTTTCGGGGACGAACTCCTTGAGTTCATCGGCGATATCCGCGCTGACCGCTCCTTCGCCTCCGATGATCCAGGCTTTGGTCGGTCCCTCGTCGGTGAGATACTGTTTCTGGTCGTCGCTTATGGTATTGCCGACGAGAAGGATGGGCTTGCCGACGGAACTGGTGGAAAGCGCATCCGCAAATCCGGTGCCGGAGCAGACCAGCAGATCTTTTGCGTATGTATCATCCACCTTGTTGGCTTCGTTCAGGATCCTGACGTTGGTCTCGTACCTGTTCTTGCCTCCGAGACGCACCGCGTTGAATCCGGTAAGGCGGCTCTCGAAGTCCTCTGAGACTGCTCCCTTGCCTCCCAGGAGATACACCGTTCCTCCGGGGGAGGTGTTGGCCTGAATGTAATCATATACCATATCCTCGTAGCTGGGATGTACCAGGAGTATGGGTGCGCAGGCTACTGATGCCAGATAACTTCCGGAAAGTGCGTCTGCGAAGTCTGATCCGCTGGCGACTATTACCGTCGGGAACTGATACCATCCATTAACTTCTTTCATATACTTCGCAGCCTTCATCGCAGTCTCGTAGCGGCTCTTGCCGAAGATCCTCAGGTGCTCTACGGGGAGCCCTTCAATCTTGGCCTCGGTGGCAACATCGTCAGTTACAGGATCTTTAACAAGCCCGTCGGAGATAATGCCGCCCTCCGGGATGGTGACCTGATATCTGCCGTTGAAGGTGAATCCTTTGTTCCCCCAGATGCCGTATCCGTATCCGGAGGACGCAGTTCCCTTTCCGTACAGCATGGCATTGCTTCCGTTCAGCGTGGTCATGCCTCCCACGTAGATGCCGTGGGCATTGTTGCTGCCCACTCCGGTGGCCTCGATGCTGCTCTTGCCGAACAGATTGACGTCGGAGATGCTTGTGAAGCCTTCCGCATAAGCATCCGGGGCCTTGCAGTTCGCAATGATCTTGCTGTTCTTTAAGTTGACGGCAGACTCGCCTTCTCTGTGGTATATAACTACACCGCAGCTGGAGTACGACCCGGTGGACGTGCTGTTCACATTGGTCTCGATCTCCGAATAGCTGAGGTTCCAGTCATAGGCGCCGTCACCGGTCCTTATCCCGTATGAGCTATATCCGCAGCCGGTCACATTTAAAGTCAGGCTCGAATCGTTCATGGTGAGCTCGTTGGCCACATATGCGCCGCATCCGGAATTGCCGGCGGCGTCTACCTTGGCAGTAACTATACTGTCAGTCATCTCCAGGTCATCATAGAGGAATAATCCGTTGGGATCATTTGCCGCCTGCGCCTGAATATCGACTGTGGACTCCGTCAAAGTCAGTTTGCCTTCACTCCATACTCCTGTGCAAACGCTGTTGTTTTCACTGACATCGATGTTGACTGTACTGGCTCCGATGTCCAGATCTACTGAGCTTCCTAAACCGTATGCGACAACTGCATCCATCACCTTGAGATCCAGGATCACGTTCTTTATTACCGCCCCCTGATCCACATCTCTGATCCACATTCCGTAGCCATAATAGCCGTTCTTCGATACACTCTTAATGGTTCCCCCCGTGATGTTCACACCGTATAGGTAATATGGATACGCCTCGTGAGAACCCGGCGTGGAAACTGCGGTCATATCCAGAGTTCCGCCGCTCATGGTAAAGGCGGAATTATCGAAATAGTTATCGATTCCATACGCCATTCCCTCCGACGATGTGGCTTTACCTGTAAGGGTCCCGCCCTGTATGCTGATGCCTTCAATATTTACCCCTTCGGCACGGCCGGTGGAGTTCACCGTAAGGTCTATAGTTCCGTCCTTCATTTCGAAGGTGCTGCCGATACCCCGGGCAGAATAGAGACCGTAGCCGGTGCCGTTTGTTCCCGTGGCGGTTCCTTTAAGCTCGCCTGAGATCACATTCATATGCTGGACTCTTATTACGTAGCCATCTGTTCCCGTGGCAGATGCAGTAATGGTACCGCCGTTCAGCACGAACGCACCCTCAGGATCGCCGTATCCTGCGCAGTATAGCGCAAAGGCAAGGCTGTCATTCGACACCGCAGACACGTTCAGCAACCCGCCGTCCATAAGGAATCCGTAATTAGCCATCAGTCCCTCGGTGATTCCGTTCTCATTGGTTACCTTCGCGGTAACATTTCCTCCATGCTGGGTATAGTGACAAGCCTCTATTGCACCCTTCCAGTTGCCGGAAGTGGTCCTGTCGACATAAAGTGTGCCGCCCTCAACTATGAGATGATTGTTCTCATACTGCATGTCTATTCCGTCGGTGACAGTCAGCTTGCCTGCAGATGAACCTTTGATCGTGAGAACCGAATTCTGGCCTTTTGGCGCGATCGCGTCCACCGTGACGTCATCTCCCGCCGCCAGAACGATGGTAGTACCCTCGTCGGCGACCCTGTACAGGTGCCCGGGTTCCAGTGTGGATGCCATCACCTCTCCTGCCGGAAGGTCCACAGTGTCCTGGGCGTAGACCGGCCCGGCCATGACGGGCGTCAGCGCGAAGACCATGGCCAGCGCCAGGATCAGACAAGTGATCTTTTTACCTAAACTCCTCATGTGTATCTCCTTTCTCAGTATGTCGGCGGGTCCCGGACGGACACCGCCATTCACCTGTTGTTTCCTCCGCTTTTATTTTACACGATAAAGCGTTAAACCGCAACGATTAAACAAGGGCTCCGACACTTCCTAAACCTGTTTTTTGCGCAAAAAATTCAAATACGCTCTTGACCTCATGACCGAGTTCGGTCTCGATTTCGGCAAGTGCCCCGACTGCGGAGTGCTTGGCGTCTACGAAAAGGACGGAGCGCGCACCAAAGACGACTATCTCTACGACGAAGTGGAGTAGTCCGAAGACTACGAATGCAACGGACCCTCGGGCATCATCCCGCAAGGGTCTTTTTATTTCCTTATATATCCGCGAATATTGAAATCTCATATCTTTTGCGGTATCATCGATATAAAGTGTCCCGTAAAGACTGACAAGAAACGAAATGACTAAACTTACTGTAAAAGAAAAACTCGGATACGGATCTGCCTCTCTCGGAGACTCTCTCGCCTACACAGCGTCGGGAACATTCCTCATGTTCTTCCTGACCACGGTGGCAGGCATATCCCCTGCTGCAGCAGGTCTCATCACGGCGGTGGGGTCGGTCTGGAACGCGGTCATAAACCCGGTGATCGGACATTACGCCAATCTGGTGAGGACCCGCTTCGGCAAGCGCAGGCCTCTGATGTTCGTGTTCTCTCTGGTACTGGCGCTGGCCTTCTTCCTGGTCTTCACCAATGTGCCCCTGAGAGCCTCTCTGAAGCCTTTTTACTACGGTTTCATGCTGATGCTGTACTGGACAGGCTACACAGGTTTTTTCGTGCCATATCTGGCTCTGGGGGCTGATTACACCTCCGACTATGATGACAGGACCTCACTCAGGCTCTTCGCTTCACTTTTCAACATGGTGGGCGCAATGGTGGCCATGGTCCTGCCTACGCTGTTCGTCAGTTTCCTGGAGGATCTGGGTCTCAAAACTGACGCTGCCTGGTCCGCCGCCGGGCTCACCCTGGGCATACTGTCTGCTGCCTCCATACTGGTTACGATCATGGCCTGCAAGACCAAGGATCCGCCCTGCGTTCCATCCGGATCAGAGGCTCATGTGTCCATCAGGTTCAGACCTGTCAAAATACTAATGGAATACATATCTGTCTTCAGGCTGCGCCCCGCCAGGCATCTGGTGGCTGCCTCCGTGCTGTCCCTTACCGGATACTCCATGGTGATCGCGGCTATGATGTACTTCTTCACATATTATCTGGGCCTCGGTTCATCAGGTTCCAGCGCCCTTCTTCTGGCAAGAGCCATACTGGGTGCTCTGATCATCCCCCTGACAGGCACTGTATCCCACAGGATCGATAAGAAGTGGACCCTGGTACTGGCCTACCTTATGGGCATCGCCATCCTCGTCGTCCTCCGGTTCACCGGTGTCTCGGGCGTCTTCGAAATGGGCCTGTTCACTCTGGGCGTCATGCTGCTCACGTCCATCTACTGGCAGCTGATACCCTCCATGTACTACGACATATGCGAGTACGATCTCCTTGAGACCGGACTGGAGAGGCAGGCCACCATCGTGTCCCTGCAGGGTCTGGTGGAGGCAGTGGCCATAGGACTGGGATCCCTTCTTCTGGGACTTATCCTGGGTGCAGCAGGCTTCGTGGACGACGCTCCCGCCCAGTCAGAGACCGCCGTCGCATGGATCTTTAACTGCGCCACCCTGATACCTGCGGTGTTCTATATCGCTGCTGCAGCCGTTCTCGCCAAATATCCCCTGGACCGCAAAGCATACCACAAGGTCATAGAGGAGCTCGGCAAAAGATAATAACTTAAGGAGGGCTTGCCCTCCTTTTTTGTATGTAATCGTAAGTTTTAACTTCGTTGGATGCGTCTCCCGATCCCGGTAGGCAAAGAATTACGGTCTATTTTCAAAAAACGCATTTTAAGCCGTACTATTGTTCCATGAATTACGGCTCAAATAAGGTATTTTGCGTTCGAACCGTACTTTCGCACATACAGACTACGGTTTTTATTGAAAAAACAGCGTTCAAACCGTAAGAGGCTGAGATTTCGTACGGCCTATTTTCAAAAAACGCGTTTTAAGCCGTAATCAATAAACAGAGCAGAGAATAAATGCCATCCACAGCCTATTTGCAGACAAAAAAGTAGGGTGCCCACGGGGCACCCTTATCTTTTGGAGTAATCTTATGTATATCTTTAGAATATGGCTACCACTGCTCCGTTGTAAGTATCTGCGATGAACTGCTTGACTGCCTCAGTCTGGAGAGCGGCTACAAGGGCCTGGATCTTCTCGTTGTTCTCGTCGCCTGCGCGTACTGCGATGATGTTGGCGTAGGTCTGGGCAGCGTCTCCGGACGCATCCTCAACTGCCAGAGCGTCGGCGATCTTGAGGCCTGCTGCCAGAGCATAGTTTCCGTTGATGACGGCAACTGTTCCCTCATCGGAGTTTGCCAGCTGAGCGGGGACTGTGTCAGCCTGAACTGCTGTTACGTTGTATCCGCCGTTGTCCACGATGTCAAGAGTGGTGACTCCCGTAAGTGCGGAAGCGTCAGCGTTGAGCTGGATCAGTCCCTCCTGCTGGAGCAGCAGCAGAGCCCTGGTCTCGTTGGAATCGTCTGCGGGGATGATGATGGTTGCTCCGTCGGGGATGTCAGCTACGGAAGTTACTCCGTTTCCGTAAAGTCCGAAGGGTTCATAGTGGATCAGAGCTGCGGATACCAGGTCAGTGCCGTTGGCTTCATTGTAGCTCAGAAGATAGGGTGTGTGCTGGAAGTAGTTGGCATCCAGTTCACCGTCTGCCAGGGCCTGGTTGGGAAGTACGTAGTCGTCGAAAACTCTGATCTCAAGGTCATATCCCTGTTCTGCCAGGGTGTCTTTGACCTGTTCAAGGATCTCAGCGTGAGGCGTTGAGCTTGCGCCTACCACGATGGTCTCATTCTCCGTTGCTTCACCGGAGCCGGAGCCGGAATTGGAGTTTCCGCCGCAGCCGGCGAAACATACGAGGGCGATTACCAGTATAAGTGTGATTATGAGTGACTTCTTCATTTCTATATCCTCCTGAAATATTCTTTAAGTTGAGTTTTTTGCTATTCCTGTATCCTTCTGTCGGATACTTTCGCGGCGCGGGTGCCGATCTCCTGGATGATCTGAACTATGATCACCATCAGGATCACGCATACCCAGATCACGTCGTCCTTGGATCTCTGGTGTCCGTAGGTGATGGCTATCTGGCCGAGACCCGTGCCTCCTATGGTGGCGGCCATCGCCGAGTAACCCAGGATGGTCACCATTGCGATGGTGGCTCCGTTCAGAAGCGACGGTCTCGCTTCCGGAAGGAGAACCTTCCATATCACCTGGAAGGTGTTGGCTCCCATGGCCTGTGCGGCTTCAATGACCCCTGCGTCCACCTCGTTAAGTGAGCTTTCCACCATTCTGGCCACGTATGGAGCTGCTGCGATGACCAGCATCACAATCACAGCCTTGTTGCCCAGGGCGGTTCCTACCACGAACCTGGCCACCGGCAGCATCGCCACCATCAGTATGATGAATGGGATGCTCCTGAAAAAGTTGACCACGAAGCCCACCACTCTGTTGAGTGCTCTCTTGGGTCTGATCCCCGTATCGGAGGTCACCTGGAGCAAAACACCCAGCGGCAGACCGAACAGATAGGCGAAAGCCGATGATATAACTGTCATATAGATGGTCTCCCAGATCCCCATGAGGATCACATTGTTGTCCATCAATTGTCTAAGCATATCAGACATTTATATCACCTCCTCTTTCTCGACCCGCCATTCGACGGTGCTCTGCTCAAGCCATGCCTTGATCTTGGCGGCCTGGCGCGGGTCTCTGGGAAGTCCGACCACCATGTGACCGTAGGTCACGTCTCCGACTTCTCTGGTGTCAGCATAGATGATGCTGACGGGCACCTGACTTTCGAGAACCATCCTGGCGATCACGGGCTCTCCGGCTTCCTGACCGTCGAAGATGATCCTGATCTTTTCTCCTCCCAGAGCTTCCAGGGCGTCTGTCCTGTCGCTGGGAAGGATGAGCTCTCTTCCTATGGCCGACTGCGGGTTGGTGAACACGTCGCTCACCTTGCCCTCCTCGGCGATGTTGCTTTTATCGATGATCGCGACTCTGTCGCAGATCTGGTCTATTACCTTCATCTCGTGGGTTATGACCACCACCGTGACTCCCAGGTCCCTGTTTATGTCCTTAAGAAGTTCCAGTATGGATCTGGTGGTCGTCGGGTCCAGCGCGCTGGTGGCCTCGTCACAGAGGATGTACTTTGGGTCCATGGCCAGCGCTCTGGCTATGGCCACCCTCTGCTTCTGGCCTCCCGAGAGCTGTGAAGGATAGCTGGAGGACCTTTCAGTCAGCCCAACCCTTTCCAACAGTTCCTTTGCCCTCTCCCTGGCCTGTGCCCTGGGCTTCCCTGCGATCTCCATGGGGAAGCAAACATTGTCCAGAACGTTTCTCTGTTCCAGGAGAGCGAAGTCCTGGAAGATCATCCCTATGCTCTGTCTGAGCTTCAACAGTTCCTTCTCCGGAAGCTCTCCAATGGACCTTCCGTCGATTATGACCTCGCCTGACGTAGGTCTCTCCAGAAGATTGATGCAGCGCACCAGCGTGCTCTTCCCTGCTCCCGAAAGACCGATTATGCCGAAGATCTCGCCGTCCCTGATGGTCAGGTTGATGTCATCCAGAGCGGTGATCTCCTTGTCCTTGGTCCTGAATGTTTTGCCCAGATGTCGTATCTCTATCATCTATCGTTTTCTCCTTGCGACCTTAATAAAAAAAACCGGGGAGCCCGCCTGGCTTCCCGGTCCGGTTCTGATATTGATCTCAGTCGGATATGAAACGTGGCGAGCTATTCTTTGCATCAGCAAACATGCACATGGCGCCCATGCACATCATCATATCCATCATCATGATATTCTTGGATGAATAATTCGCCATTACGCTTCTTCCTTTCTGAAATATGTGTTGATTATATATCTTCGGACAAAGAATGTCAACATTCTTTATTCAAAAAACCAAAAAATACTGTATCGGTTGTTCTTGCCCTGCCGCCTGCCTTTAATTATAATAAATGTATCTTATCTGACCGCAGGAGAAAACATGGAACCCAAGATCAAAAGCACAGGCAAAACATACATAGAGCACGACCGTCACGACATGGAGGAATTCAGGGAGATAGTCCATATCCTCTGCAACAAGGACGAGGGCTGCCCATGGGACAGCGCCCAGTCCATAGAGTCACTGAAGCCCTGCCTCATCAACGAGACCAACGAGGTCATAGAAGCCATAGACAACGATGACCACGAGAATCTCTGCGAGGAGCTGGGGGACGTGCTGCTGCAGGTGGTGATCCAGAGCGAGTTCGCCGAGAGATACGGCTGGTTCACCTTTGACGACGTGGTCCAGGGCGTGGCGGACAAGATGATCCGCAGGCACCCTCACGTGTTCACCGAAGAACACTTCGAATCAGTGGACGCCATCCGTGACAGGTGGTACGCCATCAAGGCCAAAGAAAAAGAAGAAAAGAAAAAACAGCCGAAATAACGGCTGTTTTTTATCATTGGTCAGATCCTCGGGTACAGGGCAAAACCGCCTGTAATCGCCTCTGAGCCCTCTGTGGTGCCTATCTGGATGACGATCCTGTATTCGCCCTCCTTGAGTTCTCCGAAGATGCCCTGGATATCGATCTCCTCTTCAAAGACGCCTCCTGGCGCGATCTCCCTTAAGGCAGTGATCACCCGGTCGACCCCCGATCCGCCGTTCCATGTAAGCGGCAGCACATCAGCCCAGAGCCCGTCGATGGTCTTTTTCTTCAGGACCACGTCTCCGCCTACGGTCACCGTTTCATCCGAGTCGTTTATGATCACGTAATACAGTATTCCACTGTCCGGATCATATTTGACGGTATCGAAATACACCCGCCCGGAACCAGTCTCATCCTCATCCGCGCCCGTTATGGGATCCTCAGCGTGAAGCGCCGGATCCTCTTTTCCTCTGCAGCCTGCGAAGCATGTCACGCAAAGCAGTATTATCAGTAAAAGGATAATGCTCTTTTTCATGTCTTTTGTCACCTCCGGATGACTTCTTACCATTTTGTCGGCCAGCCAGCCCGTTTCCCTCACAAAAAACCGCCCGCAGCAAATGCCGCGGGCGGAAAATGTTTTTTTGATGTCAGAGCTTTTCAGCTCCTGATCTTTTGCTTACTGCTCGTATCCGAAACGCCATAAGAGCATATCTGCATATGCCTCCAGGAAGAATTCTGTGGTTACCAGACTCTTTCCGCCGAGAGCATAGGCATTCATTGATCCGCACTGCTCCACGAACTCTGTATTGATATCCAGATAGCTGGGTCCGTACAGGATCGGAGCGCCAAGCTCGTATGCAAGGAGTCCGCCGGAGATGCAGTCGGGGAAGTTGTTCTGATATGCGAATACCAGAGTTGAAATGCCTTCAGAATAGAATTCCTCAGCAACAGCTATGGCTGTGGCTGCTCTGTTCTTGCCGGCTACTCTTGTTACGTTCTTGGCGTAGGGCTTAAGTGCTGTAAACATTTCTTCGCTTACGGCAGCCTTTCCGCCTACTACGTAGATGTCCTCAAAGTCATTTGCCTCAAGGAAGGCCTTCTGCTCAGCGTTGAGTTCCTTTCCAACAATCAGGATCGGAAGACCTGTTGCTGATGATGTTGCAGCATCGGGCCAATCCAGACCGCTGCAGACGAGAAGCTCGCTGCCAACTCCCACCTCATCGAGGATAGCCAGGTTGGTGTCATATCTGCCCTTACCGGACAGTCTTGTCACATCGTATCCCTTATTCTTCAGGGCTGTCTCGAAGCTTTCATCGACTGCGCCTTTTCCTCCGAGAAGGAATACTTCAGCGCCGTCTTCAGCGTTCTCGTAGATGTAGTCGAGGATCTCATTCATGACCTTCTCCTGCTTGTTGATAAGCAGCATCGGTGCGCCGTACTCGATGGAAACATAGCTTCCGGTAAGAGCATCCGGGAATGCATCGCCGGTGGCGACGACTATTGCCTCAAACTTCTCCTTACCTGTAATTTCCTTGTACTTGTTGGCGACTTCCATGGATGTGGCATATCTTGTCTTGCCCTTGACTCTGACGGGGAACTGTTCTGATTCGGTAGCACCGCATTTCTCGCATTCGCGGGTGAACGCCTCGTTTTCCTCATCATATTCCCATTCGCCCCAGACGTGTGATGTAAGATAGGCTGTGGAGACTTCATTAAGATCAAACTCATCGTTTCTCTCAATGGTAGTGGTGACCACTTCACTTGCTTCACATGTATTGGCAGCTTTGAATTCCAGACATGCGATGGCATAACTCTCGATTAAATTCTTATCTGCATAGGCGATCGTTATGAGTCCATTCTCCTGGTCAGCATGGATAGATGTGAGCCAGGAAATAGGAACGGGGCCATCCTCAGTTTCTGAAACAAATGATCTTGGTCCAACATACGTAAGGACCTCCGGATCATACTTGATCGTCGCAAATCCGTTTGTGGTCAGCTCATCCACCTCGACCCACATATGAGTTTCACCATCATCGAACACGAGAGGTTCTGCAGTCACAGGATCTACGATAGTTAAGTTGCCTGTCTTCTGTCTGTCTGAGACAGACACGGAATTGGTGGATCCGTTGGCTCCCTCGGCAAGTACCTTGTCACGGAAAGCATTGAGCTCAGCCATGTTGGCCTTGACTGCTTCCATGTCGAAGTTGTGTGAGCCCACTACGGGAGCGGGTCCACCAAGTCCGGTCGTGGGCTTGTTGAAAAGACCTGTCACGGGCCATACCTCATCGCCGAACTCTCCCATCTCCAGAACGAGTTCATCCTCTACATCTACATAATAGAGAGTGGTGCTTGTTCCTGCTATGGTGTAAGCAATGTACAGTGCATCCAGTTCATCGTCGTAGAACATGCTCTGTCTCAGCCAGTTGGGTTCGAACCCTACGTTGAACAGCTCGGTAAGCTCAAACTGGAGAGTATCGTTTCCTGTATTGGTCTTGCCCCACTTACCTACGGCGTCCCAAAGCATTCCGGTATCATCCAGTACGTAGTATTCCGGTGTATACTCATTGTCATAGCCCTTAAGAGCAAGTGCGCAGAAGTATGTGCCGTCAGACTGATAGTTCGGATGTGTTGTGACATCGATGGGAACTGCCACACTACCCGGGTCAGCGCCATCGATCTCTATTGAAGGATCACTGTTACCAAGAACGAGATATGGTCCATATACATATGCCATGTCTCTTGCAGATCCGGTAGCGGGATATCCTAAAGCGGAGTCAACTACGGGCAGATATACGGGTCCGATGGAATCGATCTCAGGTGTCTCCGGGTTGGTGTCCACAAAGTTATAGTTTGCATCCGTCTTGTAGATCTCGCCGTCACCGGTGCTGTAGTCGAATGTTCCGACATAGAGCTCACTGGGGTCGTTTTGCATGATGTTCGTTCCGGCGGGAAGTCCATAGTACGCTGTAGTAGTAGAGATTCCCTTGGCATCGCCAAGTTTCTCGTATGTCTTCAGATTTGCAGCATCTGAGACATCCATCTTGATGACGTACTCGTTCTCATTGCCTTCGATCTTGTAGTCCCAGGCAATTGCCTTGAGTTCTCCCTCGACGCTTATGACCTTCACATGGCATGTGCCTGTTACGGTGCTGTCTGCTTCAGATGTCGCAATGATGTCAGCCTCGCCGGCTGCTACCGCTGTGATAGTGCCATTGGAAACTGTTGCCACACTTTCATTCGTGGATTTCCAGGTCACGTTGGTGTTGGTCGCTGTGATAGGAATGACTTTTGCGGAAACTTCTTCAGTGTTGCCCTTGTAGATTGCCAGGTCCTCTGAACTCATCTCGATGTATTCGGGGGCTGTAGGATCTTCGAACTCAGGATCATTATCGTTGACCTTGAGAAGCTGGACCACTTCGTTTCCGGCATAGTCGCCGACGAATACGGCAGCGTACATCGGGATGTCATCCACGACCTCAGAGATGTCAAGGACTACTTCCGCATCCGCTTCTTCAGGAACTTCATAAGCATAGTAAACGCTTCCGTCAAGTGATACGAGACTTACGATAGCAAGATGCTCGTTATCAGAAGCCTTGATGGTGACTGTTCCTTCATTCTCATCATAGTTCACTGACTTGATGACAGGAAGCGTATCGTCAACGACGAAGTCGTATCCGACGTATGCGCCCTCACCCAGAGGTCTGTCTTCATCCATGATGGCTCCGGCAAATTCCTCATCGGTGCCGAGATAGCCGTTATCAGCGAAATACATATGTCCTTCACCTGCCATATGTGTCTTGGCGGTGTAAAGCATTGCATTGTATTCCGGAATGGCGTAGAAGCCTGCACGGAACAGGTCTCCCTCATGGAGTCCGTAGTCCGCAGGAGTCTTTCCAACGAAGCAATTCTTGGATCCTGTGTTCTGCTGAGTGCCCTGAGTATCCGTATAGAGACCATACATCAGGATGTTCTGAATGGTGGCGCTGAGCACTTCTGTGATCTTGCCCTCTTCATTCAGTTTGCTGACAGCAAATCCTGTTGTCGCAGCGTTACGGATAAGGTTATAGGAAACCTTCTTGATCAGCGTATCGCTGGTCATTGCGAGACGGTCAGCAGGGAATTCTTCCTCTGCAACGTACGGGTTTCCTGTGAAAATGAACTGATGTGTTCCCTGCTTCAGCTGGAAGTAGTTGGAGTAGTTGCCGGAATATGACGGCCAGACGTTATCCTCTCCGTAGTTGAGCACATCTACCAGAGATGTGTAGTCGAACATGGAGGAATCTGTCCAGTTGCCGTAGAATCCCAGCACCGGGATGGAGTGAGATGTCTCAAGGCTAAGTCCTTCATCTGTCGCATTCACACAGTTAGCGTATGTGAATCCTTCGATGTATGCGCCTACGGGATACTCACTTAAGTCTTCGTTAAGTTTCAGTGTAACGTAAACTTCAGCCTTGCCGCCTGCGGGAAGGACATAGTTTGTTGCACCATTGCCGATGGCGTAGTCAAGGAGAAGATGTGCGTCATAAGTGGTAAGCTTGCCGTCTCCGTCCATCTCACCTGCTTCAAGGATGAGTCCATCCTCGCTTCTCTCACCGGTCAGATAGTCAAGGATCGCCTGAGCATCCAGCTTATCGGTATCGCCGTCCTTATCCACGTCATGTGCGTCCTGTCCCTCTACTTCAGGAGTGGGCTTCCATGTGTAGTTAACGGTAACATCGAGGTCATCGATGTCATTTGTGAGGAACGAGATCCCGTCTTCGGGATAGCTCTCCAGATACTGGGTGAAGAAATCTGAATCCAGTTCGAAGTACTCGTCCTCATTGGTTGTATTATAGATGGTGAACGAATAGAAATATTCACCAAGCTTCTTGGGATCGTCGCCAAGTTCAACCTTGACCTTGCCGTCCTGTGCAGCTCCTGTGGGAACTGTGAGGAAAGCATTGTCGATCATAACAACAGATGTTGCATTGATGGCTTTGCTGATCTCAACGAGACCTGCGCCCTGCTGGATGACCGGCAGATAGTTTCCGTCTACGATCATCGGAGTAGCAGTGGACATCATCAAGCTCTGAGCGATGGCTCTTAAGGTATACTTATCTGTGAGTTCGCTGTTGTACTCTCCAAGATCGTTCTCTTCGAGATACTGCTTGACGACTGCGGAAAGTCCTGCGATATGAGGAGCAGCCATTGATGTACCGCTCATGAGCTCATACTTGTCGGTACCGCCTACGATAACTCCCTTATCATTAAGATTGCTTCCGAATACGGAGTAGATGCCTCCTCCGGGAGCTGTGATCTCCGGTTTCAGAAGGAGTGATTCAGGAACGCCCCAGGAACTGAAATCGGTGATGTATGCATCCTCACGATCATTCAGGACCTCAGTGGCCATCTTGCTGGTGACCACCATCTTTCCGGTGTATACCGTTGTTGTCATCGGAATGTTCTTCTCGTCATCAGAGATAGCATTGTCACCATCGAAGTCATAGGAGGCCGTAAATGATACCTGCTGACTTGACTCGACGATTCCAAGCAGAGTCTCTCTGTCTTCACCGTTGATGGATACGAACGGGAACGTTCCACTGTAATCATCGAGAGCCATGGAGATGGATCCGTTGGTGTTGTTGACAACAACTAATCCCTTGGGCTTGTAGGTCTTGGCATTGTTACCTTTTTCAACAAAGCTCAGAGTACCTCTGTTGACGAAGACCATCTTGTTCCTCAGGAATTTCGAACCGCTCGGATCAAGTTTGTCTACTACGGCGTACTCTTCCTTGAATCCCTTTCCGTCGATATATACGAAATCATATTCCGTTCCCGTACCATCTGCGCTCTTGTCCAGAGTGGCCATGGCAGCGCCGGTGGAATCGGTCTCTGTATAATAGACCTTCTCGTCGCCGAATAAGAAGGGGGATCCGGTAACGCCTACGTTCTGTGCGGCAGCTACTGTAAATGCATTGATGTATGATCCCGGTGATCCTACGGTGTTGAAGATGGTGTTTTCACCATAAAGCATACCGTAGGGCGCATTCGCTGCGTTCCATGGATTTGAGTTACCTGCTGAAATTGCAGCCACCGTGTTGGAGCTGATCAGCTTGTTCATCGAATCCTGATAAACGTTGTCATATGTGAAGCCTGCGCTTGCAGAACCCAGTGACAGGTTGCAGGAATCGCAATCCAGAACGATAGAGTCCTCAATTGCAGCGATGTAATCAGAGTCATATGCACCGCCGTTCTTACCGAAGACCTTCATTACGAGGAGCTGTGCATCCGGTGCCATACCTACGGCATATGTACCGTCGAGAGTATCGACAAATTGATCTCCGTCGGGGATGTAACGGTTCGCAGCAGCGATACCTGCAACGTGAGAACCGTGCTCACCCTCTGTGTCATGGAGATGTGTTACATCCGTGTTTGCGTCTACATAGTTGTAGGTATAGGGCATCTTGGTGTTGAGATAAACGCCTGCTCCGTTAAGATCTCCGGCTACCGCTTCGATATCTGAAGCATCCATGAGGTCTACGGTCTTGCCGAATTTTGCCTCATATTTCTGGATGGCATAATCGAATGCTGCGCTGTTGAATGACTGGTGGTCAATGTCAGCACCGGTGTCGATGATCGCAACGCGCTGTCCGGCTCCGGTATAACCGTCAGCCCATGCAGCCTGAGCGCCTACCATGTGTTCACTGGTCAGTGCTGTGTTGGGCTCAGCTGTGCCGCCCTCATCTGTCAGAGCTTCGTAGCGGTTCTCGCGCTGAACGCTCAGTACGTCCTTTACCTCAAGGATGCTCTTAATGTCTCTGTAGGTCACTTCTGCAGACATAACGTTGACGGAAAGTGTGAGATGCCATTTGACATTTATGTCCTTTCCAAGAGCCTTGTTTATGTCCTTTTCGACAGCGGCCTGCTGATTCTTAAGAGTCTTTCTGTAGTTTCTGGCAGCAAAGCTGTTGACCTTCTCTACAGAATACCTGTCAAGAACAGGAGCCTTTGATAATACGATGGAAACACGAACTGTCTGGTCGAGTTCAGCATCATTCATGCGGTCAAGTTCCGCCTTAGTAATGATTCCGGAAACTACAGGCTCAGATTCCTCAGTTTCCCGGTCGGTATCTTCTACCTCACCAAGTCTGGGAACCTGCAGATTTGACAGGTCCGGTCCTTCCACCGCGTCGCCGTCTTCTGGAGCGGCAACGTCAGCTGTTTCCTCAGAAACAGCTTCGCCGGTCGTCTCATCGGCATAAGCGTAGCCAAGACCAAATGTTCCCGGCATAACTACCATGCTAATTGCGATGAGGACGATCAGCAGTCGTTTCAAGGTACCTTTCATTCCTCTTTTTCCTTCCTTAAAATATAGTTTTAACGAATTATCATATGCCAAAAAAACGGCATAAAACTCCGCTATTCATTTTAGCACACTAATGTAAAACTGTAAATCAAAAGGATATGTTTTTTTGATCGTCACGCCGCCGATCTGTAAATTAGGGTTTCTTTTGAAAGAAGGGTCATGCAAAACACAAAAACTTTAAATCTTTTTAAAATAATGCTTCCATTTCAAAAAAAGTTGTGATATAATCCTTTAGTGCGTCGGGGCGTGGCGCAGTTTGGTAGCGCGCTTGACTGGGGGTCAAGAGGCCGCAAGTTCAAGTCTTGTCGCTCCGACCATTTTTTTATTTATTTTTATATAGTTTTGTGGGTGGACACGCCGCCTCGCAAAACATCCGAGGGGCATTAGCTCAGCTGGGAGAGCGCCAGGTTCGCAATCTGGAGGTCAGGGGTTCGATCCCCCTATGCTCCACCATTAACGCAAAAGGACGGGTACATCCCGTCCTTTTTGTGTTAAAGGCAGAATCATACATAGGGGGATCGAACCCGAAAGGGCATCGGCGTAAGCGAGACAGTCCGGTGGACTGTCGAGCAGCCGATGGTTCAAGCCGCCTGAACGAGGCGGCGCAGAACGGCAGACTTGCCTATGGCAAGGCTGCTGATCCCCCTATGCCCCACCTATTCCGTTGAAGTGCATTTTTTGTGCTTCCATGTCTGTTACAGCACAAAAAACCACTCCCAACGAAAAACGCCTCACCTCCTGGTGCCCGCTGTCACTCATTGACGGCCGCGCCATATATATACTATAATTAGACAGACCCACAAAGGAGGTATTTACATGAAGATCGGAACATTCATTGGCTGTGCCGCATTCGGCGCGCTGTTACTGGCTGCTACACCGTATCAGTTCAAGAAAGACGAAGAGACCGGCGTCACGGAGATCCGCAGCTTGCTGTGGGGTCTCAGGAAGACCCCGCACGGCGAAGGAGAAGACAAGGATCACTACTGTTTTGCGATCCCACCGTCGGGACTTGATTACGTTGACGAAGATGAGGAAGAAGACCTTGAGGATATTCCCATCGTTGGAGATCCCGCAGAGGCTTGATCCCGCGAATCGCTTTGACTCCAAAGACATCCGCTCAGGCGGGTGTCTTTTGTTCTTCCGGGCCCCGCAAAATATTGAATATTTCCCTGTTTTCCGGCACTTTCGATATTGTTATTTGCCCGCGGATTATATATAATCCTAATGTAGATGAGAAGGCATTATTTTTAGTTTCAGAAGGACGGACGACTTAGATGTCCCAGGATAAAAAAACAGCTAACAGAAGTAAAAGCGTAAATAAGAATACAGGCAAGCACTCATCCAAGACCGCCAGCAAGAGCGTATCCGGCGGCACCGGAAGACGGGCGGCCAGGAACGCCGCTGCAAATTCAGCTCAGACCGCACCAAAGGCCGAGGACAAGAAGAAGTCCACCGCTAAAGCCAAGGCTGCTGACGCTCCCGCAGCAAGCGCGCCGAAGGCCGAAGGCAAGAAGAAGTCCGGGGGATTCAACAAGGTGCCCATCATCGTTTCTCTCATAGTCGTTCTGCTGGGAGCCGCAGGTTTCGCCTATGCCAACGTGGTCCTGAACGCACCAAAGGAGATCATCACCGAAGACGGTGCTCTCTACTGCCTGGACGGACGCGGAGAGAAGAAGGTCTCCTGCTGGATAGATTTTGAGGATAACCGCTACTATGCAGGCGAGGACGGCAAACTCTACGCCGACAAGCTGGAAAAGATCGAAGAGAAGTCCTACTGCTTCGCCGAAGACGGTACCCTCTTCAGCGGGATATTCAGTTTCCACGACGATATCTATAGCTCAGAGCCGGACGGCAGTCTCATCGAGGCCCAGGGCTGGGAGGATCACGACGGAAACACCTACTACAACTCCGGTACCGGCAGATGTGTGTCCGCTGACATGATGGATCTGGACGGGGAGACCTACTATCTGGATCCCTCAGGAATCCTTCAGAGAGACACCATATTCAAGTTCAACGACAACAAGTTCTTCGCGGACTCCGACGGAAAAGTCCTCAAGAACCAGATCATAGAGCACGGCGGCAACAACTACTACGCCGGCCCGGACGGAGCTTTCATCAGGAACACCTTCACTCCCTTCGAGGATCACTATCTGTTCATCAACGAAGACAGCGCCATCGTCAAGGAGCCCTTCACCCTGGAGAACGGATATGAGATCACACCCGATCCCGTTACAGGAGCCATTCCCGAGAAGGAGTACAAAATATCCCAGTCCGAGTACATATATAACGGCAAGGCCACATACATCAAAGCTGACATCGCTTCCCAGAGCATGATCTTCGTCAAGGACGGTGAGCTTCTGATCTCCGCCCCCATCGTCTCCGGCAAGCGCGGCAAGTTCGATACTCCCCGCGGCACCTTCCAGGTCCAGTACAAGGCCAGGAACACCCAGCTCAAGGGAGAGGTCACC
>JAEEGI010006138.1_pt1 | contig 27237 bp, 15 predicted proteins | sample 8958751 | NCBI WGS metagenome assembly JAEEGI01 (sample SAMN16246545, study PRJNA631951) | gut metagenome | biome: gut microbiome; feature: rumen; material: KS-attached | host: Bos | place: Iran: Karaj | collected 2018-10 | reverse complement strand
GGCGATAGTAATGATTATTTTCTTTATTACCTCCAGTCTCAGAAATAAATCACTTTTTCCCTGTACTTGCAACAGATTCAAGTTTATGGCATGTACCGGATACCACATAGACGCTAAACAAATAATTTGTAAATAAGGCACACATTGTGCCCATTTATCGGTAACAAGTGCTATCACAAGCGGATGGGCCAGCACAGCCATGCCAACCATGATAGGAAAGATAATAAACACAGTGAACCGCAGCATACGGCGGTAATTATTTCCCAAACGCCTAGTATCGTCTTGTATTTGGCTTAAAACCGGGAAAGTCACTTGTTGGAGCACTCCAGTTAGGGTCTGTGAAGGGAGGTTAGCATATCCCTTGGCTCGCGAGTATTGACCTAAATCAGCGGCCGAATAGAACTTTCCTATCACTATGGGATAGATATTTCCATATATCGTATCCAACAAACTAGAAGCCAACAACTTTGAGCCAAAGCCCCACAAATATCTGAAAGAGCTATTATCCCAATGGCCACGAGGCCGCCAAGGTGAAATAATCCATACCAATACTAGGCCAACAAAACTAGCACAAAGATGTTGAAAGACTAGAGACCACACTCCAAATCCACGATATGCCGCTACAATTGCAATCACTCCCGAAATCACTTGTGATGACACATTGATAATCGCCAGAGATTTGAAATCCAATGCTCTTGATAACTGTGTAAACTGAACAATTTTGAAAGATGAGAGAATTAATAAAAGCGCCTCAACGCGCAACAACTGGGTCAAAATCGGTTTATCGTAGAAAACAGTCACCCATGGAGCTATCAGCCAAATGATGCCATACAAAACCACTCCTGCAACGATATTGAAATAGAATGCGGTGCTATTGTCGTTTTCAGTTAAATCAGGTTTACGGATTAAGGCAGTTCCAAATCCACAATTCAAAAATGCAGCCGCAATCGCATTGAATACACCAATCATCGCCAATAGGCCATAATCGTCAGGACTGAGCAATCGTGCCAAGATAACCCCAATAATAAAACCAAACCCTATAATTAAGAATTGGTTCAACGTGGTCCAGGCGACACCCTTAACAGTCTTTTTCTTTAGCGATTCTGTCATTCGAACAAATCCTCAAGGCCTAGATACGCAAAACAATTTGTTTCCGCAAACTCAAAGACTATTTTACATCGTTGTTTTTATTACCTTAGCTGGGAAACCAGCGACAACTGTACATGCTTCAACAGATTTGGTTACCAATGCGCCAGCTCCAATATATGCATTGCACCCCACCCTATCGACCTTGCCACTGATTAAATTAGCACCAATACCTATAAAAACGTTATCTTCAATGCAAACATAAGCACCTATCATTGCTCCAAAAGCAATATAGCAACTATTTCCAATTACTGCATTATGAGTTATTGATGAATTGTACGAAACAATGGTATTATCACCAATTTTTACATCAGGATGTACTACGGTACCAACGTGAATCACAGTACCATTTCCAAGTTTTGCAAATCTAGAAACATGGGCCCCTGGATGCACTAGTGTTGGCACACTTCCTCCCCTAGAAATGATCTTATCGAATAATTCTTTCCGTATTTTGTTGTCACCTTGAGAAAGAGCAAAACATTTGCCGGAAAGAGACGGTTCCTGCCATAAATCATCATAAGTTCCTAAAATAGGATAACCGTGATCAAAATCACCAGTTAAGCCATTGGTGTAATGATACAGGCCCTTTAATTGATAACCACAGGCTTCTACCAAATCAATAAAAACAGGTGTATTGTGGCCAATTCCAAGAATATAAATCTCTTTCATTTCATAATGCAGTTTAGGATGCGGGTGAGGTCGGCATCGGTGAGTTCGTGGTGCATGGGCAGGCAGATGACCGTGTCGGCCATGCGGGTGGCATTGGGCAGGTTTTCGCGCGCGGCACTGGGCAAGCCTTTATAAGTGGAGAAGGTGCTGATGAGCGGATAGAAGTAGCGACGGGCGAGAATGCCTTGGTCACGCATCTTGAAATATAGCTCATCACGCGTCATGCCATATTTGCCAGCATCCACAAAGATGGGGAAGTAGCTGTAGTTGTGGCGTACGCCGGGCATGTCGTCCCAGAAGTCGATGCCCTCGACAGGACGCAACGCCTCACGGTAGCGGATAGCAACCTGATGGCGGGCTTCGATGCAGGCATCTACCTGCTGAAGGTTCAACAGCCCATAAGCTGCACGCATCTCGTCCATCTTTCCGTTGATGCCGGGAGCCACAACCTCGGTCTCACCTGCGAAGCCAAAGTTCTTCAGGTAGTCGATGCGCTGCTTCATTTTTTCGTCATGGACGACAAGGGCGCCACCCTCGATGGTGTTATATACCTTTGTGGCATGGAAACTCAGCGTGGACATGTCGCCCTCGTTGAGGATACTCTTACCATCCACCTCGATACCAAAAGCATGGGCTGCGTCATAGATAACACGCAGGCCATACTTTTCGGCAATCGCCTGAATTTCAGCGGTTCTACACGGCTTGCCATACACATGCACGGGCATAATCGCCGTTGTGCGCGGGGTGATGGCCGCTTCAATGCGATCAGGGTCAATGCCTCCTGTTGCCGGGTCGATATCGACAAACACGGGCTTGATGCCATTCCACCAGATAGAATGGGTGGTGGCTACAAAACTATAGGGCGAGGTAATGACCTCTCCGCTGATGTTGAGCGCCTGCAGCGCCGTGATGAGCGGTAAAGTACCATTGGTGAACAGGCTGATGTAGGGCACCTTCAGGTAGTCACACAATGCCTGTTCAAGCCGATGGTGGAAGGAGCCGTTATTAGTAATCCACTTGCTGTCCCAGATCTCGCGAAGCATCTGGTTGAACTCGTCAAGGTCGGGCAACAAGGGAGAAGTTACAGTGATGATATCTCGATCCATTATCGTTGATAGTTGGAAATACAACAAGGGTCACCGGGTCTTGCGGACCTAGCGTACCTGTGGAGAGCGGGTAATGCTGGCGACACTATCGCAGTAGTCATTATCAGCGAGTTACCTGTTTATGTCACATTGCGCAGTGGCGAAATGACCGATGGTTTGGGCCTTCGCCGCACTATGTTTAACCCGCAAAAGTACCTTATTTTGCCGACATGCACAAGTTTGCTGGCGAAAAAAATGCCTCTATGTAAAAAAAACATTTCTATTCTTTTGCCAATCGCAAAAATAACAATAACTTTGCATTATTCGGTTCGCTAATGGCAACACCATACTTTTGCCGATGAAAACGGACAAACAACGGATTGGTTATATGGAGATTAGACGCGAACAGAGCTTGGCGATGAAGGGCTATGCCATCTTGCTAATCATGATTCACAACTTTGTGGACCATATCATGGTTATGGGCAATAACGAAATGGCCTATTGCCCATCGGCTACGGCAGATTTTGTCTCCCATATCCTATCGCGCCCATCGGTCTGGCACATCTTCTCGTTCACAGGCTGGATAGGGGTCGCCCTGTTCATCTTCGTAAGCGGCTATGGCCTTACACGAAAATATGGCACAAAAACCATCGACACAACGGATTACATCAAGCACCACACCATCAAACTATGGGTATTGCTGGCGCCCATGTATCTCCTGTATGTGTTAGTTATGTATTGGCTGTGCGGCGAGCCGCATAACTGGCAGTCGATTCTCGCACAGTTATCATTCACAGTCAACATTTTAAGCTATGGCGACAACAGCTTCGCCATCGAACCAGGCGTTTATTGGTTCTTTGGCGCAATTTTGCAATTTTATTTATTATTTCTTCTTCTCCGCAAGTGGCGCGTCAGTTGGCTCTTTGCTGCACTGGCAGGGGCGATAGCATTGCACTACGGATTCCTTTATCTTGCCGATGACGACACGATGTGGTGGTTCAGGCAAAACAGCATTGGCTGGGGCGCTCCATTCCTCCTGGGCATGATAGCCGCCAAATCGTCATGGTCGCCGTCCAAGCAACAACTATGTCTGCTGCTGCCAATCTCAATAGTCTTATTATCGTTATGCTTAACAATCAAGGCGTTAATGCCTCTGACAGAAATCCTCACCATCTTGTTTTTCGGTAGTGTTGCATTGCTGATCCACATCAAGCCCATCAATGCTGTTGGCATCATATCCTCCAGCATTTTTGTAGTTCATCCGTTTGTGAGAATGGCTTTATATAAACTATTGGGGAATAGCGCACTCGGCCTTGGATCCATGGTAGCCATCTACGTGATTATCGTCGCAGTACTAAGCTTGTTGCACCATTGGCTATATCGGCCTCGCCCAAGGAGGCAAAGATGATAATTATTCAACAAAACCGACTCATCATTCATCAAATAGTTTTTTTAATATTTCAACTCAAAATGAAACGACTATTATTTTTCAAAATGTTCGCGGCACTCGTGCTGGCCTTGTCATACGCAGGTCAGGGACATGCAGCCGTGACACTGAACACGACCAATTTCCCTGACGCCAACTTCAGGGCCGCGTTGGCTGCTGCCACAGGTGTGGCTGTGGGCGGGACGATTAACGAATCCTCTTTGACCACGCTTGATGTTTCCAACAAGAGTATCAACAGCCTAAAAGGCCTGGAGCTACTGACTGGCCTTATCAATCTCAACATCAGCGGCAACAGCTCACTGGCCACAGGTGCAAATCTTACCAATCTAAGGTCTCTGCAAACGGTCAAGGCCAGCAACTGCAACATCTCGACACTCGCCGCTGTGAGCCACGCCAGTCCCCACGCCGGCGCAGGACTTCTCATCAGCAGCAACAACAGCAGCATCACCTATCTGGATTTGTCATACAATGCCAATTTTTATTACAGCGGCAATCTGGAATATCTGACCCATCTAGAGACACTGCTACTGAACAACTGCACCAGCTACGATTACTGGACAGCAGGCCCTGGAGCCGCCATGAGCAAGCTCAAATGGCTGGATATCAGCCACACGGCCTGCGATCGCATCTACTTACCGAACTCTACCCAACTCAATCACTTGAATGCATCGTCAACGCCACTTCACGGATTCAGCTCATCAGCCGGCTTAAGCGGATCTACACCGACCCCACATTACATCCAGTTACCCGTGGGACTGTCTACCCTGAAGTATCTCAACCTCGCAAATTGTTCTGATCTCACTTCTTTCAGAGCGATTTATGAACACTACGAGATTGCAAGCATTGACACGCTAATTCTCACCAATGACATTCATCTTGGGTGGTCTAACGTGGGTATTGAGGCGCAGTCCAACATGACCTATCTCGACGTGACCAACTGTGCTATTTCTACGACCGGCAGTTTCATCCCCAATTTTGATCACTTGAAGAAACTGAAGACCCTACTCTATGGCGAGAATCCCAATGTAGGGCACTTGAGGCTCACAGGATGCACCGACTTGACAGTACTGGATGTGCATGGCGACACTGGTTTAACCATGATTGCGCTTATCAACTGCGGCATGCCCCGAACCAACCTGGCTATCAACGACAACGGCTGCTCGGCGCTAACGGGATTAAAGCTCAATAATAACGGCTATGGATCTGTTAATGAAGCCTTAAGTGATGCTGATGCATGGGGCTTAGACAATATCAAATTCCTGTATCTGCAGAACAATAGCGGTTTCACAGGCGGTGCTTTCACGATGGACGCAAGCGACTGCGGCTCGTTGACGGGCATCGATTTGGGGAACAACGGATTTACCAGTTTCTCAGCACCCAGTTTGCCTGAGACGTTAACAGCACTTATGCTTGGCAAGAACACCCGCATGACCCGCCTCGAGATGCATCACAATCCTGGCATCAAAACAATGGCAGCCGACACCGTAATGAGAGACGGTAGCGGCCTTTATCTATTGGGTAACACAGCTTTGACCTATATGGACATCAGTGGCACTGACGCGCAGCCCAACTACTTCCAACGCATCGGCAACAACGGCTCGCTAAACGGTGTGCCCATCGACACGCTTAAGGCCAGCTACAACAAGTTTTACACCTTCAGGAACCAGACGCCCGTTGCAGGCGACAATTATGAGAGATGGTCCAAAAGTACAGCCGAGTACAGCAACATCGTGTCAAGTACTCCTCCAAATCTGGATGACTATTACTACGCTTATTGGCCCGCATCGCCAGCACAGACCGACAGCGCATCGCTAGAGCATTTGACAGGTCTCAAATATCTGGACCTGAGCCATTGCCAGTTGAAAGATTCGTTATATCTGCACAACAATCGGGAGTTGCGCTATCTGGATGTGAGTCACAACCGCACCATCGCCCGCTATTCCACCTCCCATGACAAGGGCGCTGCCTACAGGGCGTCAATCCCTGCCAACAACACCTTTAACCGCGATTTTCCTGACTACAAGAAATACCTCTGGCTCACAACCAACCACGATGACAGGGAATATTTCACAGGAGATTACAACGACACGACTGGCCTGTATATCCTAGACCTAATGGATAATGACAAACTTGAGTATCTTAACATCAGCTACACGGGCATTGAGCAGACTGCGCTTACCCATTGCCATGTTTCGAACGCCCGATACATCTGGATTCAGGACTTGAACAACCTCAAATTTTTCTACGCTGACTACAACGGCATGCGCTCGATGGGTATCGGCACCCTATACGGCAAGAGGAACCGCGAAGGCCTCAAGTCACTCGAGAGGTTGTCGGTAATCGGCATGCGAGGCACTGATGACCGCACCATGCAAGGCTCAATCAACTTCAGGAGCAACTCGGTGTGCACCAAGCTGCATTATATCAATCTGTCCTATTCACGATTCGACTCCATCGGCGTTTATGCCTCACAAATCGACACCCTCATCATCAAGGGCAACCCGCTGCACTACGTCAACATGCAGTCGGTTAACGACATCACATATCTCGATGCCAGTGAATGTGCATACAAGATGCGTGGATATGACGTAGAGACCGGCGAGATCTTCTATCCCGATGCCAGTCGTTATCAGAACGGCGCTCGCGTAGGAGGAACCTATAACGGGGCCATCACCACCCCGCTGAGTGGCCTCAGAGGCGTTAGGGCGTTTAACCGTCCCAAATTGACAACGGTATTACTCGACAACTGCAATGGCCTGCGGGATGTCTATTGCCACCACGATCCCGTTTTGCCGCGCATCAGCGGATTTGACAATCTGGCATTCAACAAATCATACGATGCACAATATGGCTTCCCGACCGTCGACGCCGATTCGCTGCATCTGGTTTGGGTCAACGATAATGACGTGTTCAGTGAATTGAACTTAACTAAAAACGTGAATCTGCACTACCTACACGCCTATAACGACAAAGCTTTGGGCAATGCTCTCGGGGACCTTGGAATGGACTTGACAGCCAATAAGAACCTCATCACTGCATGGGTGTCCAATTCATTGTTGCGAGCTTTCACCAACGATGCCAAAGAGAATCTAGACACCCTGAAGATCTGGCAAAATCCCCAGCTGAGCTACCTGAATGTGACCAAGAACACCGACTTACGCTGGTTTGACTTGCGCAACTGCATGTTACGCGAACTCGACGTGAACAAGAACACGCGTCTCGAATACTTCGACTGCAGCAACATGGACAGCATCTCGGCCGGATGGAACACCTATAACAACTACGGCTTTGAGATGCCCAGGCCAGTGCCCACGACAATGAGCGAACCTGGCAAGAACAGCATTGCCGACCTGCACTTCGGCAGCAATGCCCTGCAAGTTGTACGCGCCGACAACAATGACTTGTACTGCATGGATGGCCTGAGCGACAACACATCACTCAACACACTGACTTACAGCTACAACCACATCAATGCTATTGACTTGAGCGGTTGCCCCAACATCAATGAGTATGACTGTTATCATAACGTGCGTGGTTTGATTCAAGGAGAGTTATCCACATGGGATGCTAGAGTCAATAACGAAGTCGTCCATTATAGCCTGTACTACTTGCAGCTAGAAGAAAAAGCTGGCGATGCGCTCACATCAACTTACGACACCTTCCTCGGTCACAAATGTGGTCAGGACAGCATCGAGAGCATGCAATCTTCAGCATACCTGAGGCAGTTCACAGCCGATGGTTTTGACCCAACCAAAGTAATCACGTTCACCGTGAACTCCAGTGGCCCATATGTGGGCACGAGAGGTCGTGGCAGCAGCAACGCACCCATGCGAGCCAGTAGTGTCACGCTGGAGCCTGGCGTTGAATTAGACCCAAGCACAATCTACGGCACAATTGCGGTCATTAGGATTTATGATCCCTCCCGCAACTATATCGAGTACCAGTATGATGATGGCCGCCCTGGCGGTTCGTCAAAGGCAGGAGGCGGTTCAAGCTTCGGTATTGCATTGTACCCACCGGGAGAACCCACACGCGTTGAGGAAACAACCGAAGACGGATTGAGCGAAGCTACAATCGTGAGCGAACGCTACTTTGACACCGGCGGAAAAGAACTGATTAAGCCCATCAGTGGAGTAAACATCGTCGTTCGTCAGATGAGCGATGGCACGACTCAAACGGTCAAAATCATGAAATAGCGCTAAACAACACAAACGTACATTGTGTTAAATAAAGGGTACCCTGCAATGATAACTGGGCGCCCTTTTGTTGAATATTGTTGACAAACCGCTACCTTGGGGTTGCAAGGTTGGGAATAAATGTTTACCTTTGCAGGTTCAAATGGCAAAGAATTACATTGACTAAACAACATAGAATACAAAATATCAATGAGTGAAAACAATAACAAACGACTGAGAGTCGGCATCACGATAGGTGACACCAACGGCATTGGCGTCGAAGTAGCCCTCAAGGCTGTAGCTGTCCCCGAGATGATGGAGCTGTGTATTCCTGTAATTTACGGATCTGGCAAAATCATCAGCTATCATCGCAACGCCTGCAACCTGCCAAATTTCCAAATCAACCATACCAAGAATGCTGAAGCGCTCAAGGACAACATGCCCAACCTGGTGGAATGCATCGACCAGGACATCAAAATAGAACTGGGCAATCCCAGCAAGCAAGCAGGTTTGGCATCCTTCTTAGCCCTAGAGGCTGCTGTTCGTGACCTCAAAGCAGGCATCATCGACGTGCTTGTCACCGGTCCCATCAGCAAGGACAATATACAGAGTGAGCAATTCCATTTTCCAGGCCATACCGAGTATCTGGAAAGTGCTGCTGGCGACGGCAACAAAGCGCTGATGATTTTGTGCACTGGCTGCCTACGCGTGGCACTCGCCACGACGCATCTGCCGCTGTCGCGCATTCCCACCGCCCTCACCATCGAGGGCATCCGCGAGAAACTGCGGCTTTTTAACGCCTCGTTGAAACGCGACTTCAACATCGACGGTCCCCGTATCGCCGTTCTATCGCTCAACCCCCATGCCGGCGAGAACGGCATCCTTGGCTCTGAGGAACACGATATCATCGTGCCCGCCATACAGCAGGCATTGGACGAAGACGGCGTGCAGAGTTTTGGCCCCTACGCTGCCGACGGCTTCTTCGGCGCAAGGCACTACCGCCGCTTTGACGGCGTGCTGGCGATGTATCACGACCAGGGATTGGCTCCTTTCAAGACCATCGCCATGGACGAGGGCGTGAATTTCACTGCCGGTCTTCCCATCGTTCGCACCAGCCCCGACCACGGCACAGGTTACGACATTGCCGGCCAGGGCATCGCCAACGAGTCATCGATGCGACAAGCCATCTACACTGCCATTGACGTGTATCGCAACCGAGTCAGCTATGACAACGCCAGGCAGAACCCCTTGCCCAAACTCTTCCAGGATCGCGGCCGCGACAATGTGAAACTTGACCTCACCAAGGGGGAATAAACTTCCGCTAACGCAATGATCAAAGGACTCATCTTCGATTACGGCGGCACACTTGACAGCCGTGGCGTTCACTGGAGCGAAGTGCTGTGGCAAGGCTATTGCCATGCTGGTATTCCCATTGACAAAGAAACCTTTCGCTCTGTCTACGTAGAAGGCGAACGCGCCTTGGCACGGGAACGCATCATCCTGCCTCAAGACGATTTTCACACCCTGCTGCTCAAAAAGGTGGAACTTGAAATTGGTTTCCTTGCCGAGCAGCCCGACGAGAAGACCAAAAGACGCTGGATCGAAGATGTGGCAGCCTATTGTGATAATGAGGCCCGCCGCTGCATCGATGAAGCCCGGCCGATGTTGCAAGAACTTCATGACCGCTACCCTATGATGCTTGTGAGCAACTTCTACGGAAATATCGATGAAGTGTTGCGAGCTTATGGTATCCGTCATCTGTTCAAGGGCATCATCGAGAGTGCAGTTGTTGGCGTCCGCAAACCAAACCCCACCCTTTTCCGTTTAGGTGTCGAGGCCCTGGAGCTCAACCCCAAAGAGGTGCTCGTCGTGGGCGACAGCCTGCGCAAGGACATCGAGCCAGCCGAGCAACTGGGATGCCACGTCTTGTGGCTCAAAGGCAAGGGGTGGACCAAAGAAGAGGACCAACAAACCCATCCCAACACGATTTCCCGCATCACGCAAGTCAAAGACTGGTTGGACAACCAGTAATTGCAAAGTGCTCTTTAAACAGAAACTGAATACAATGAACTATGCTATTATTGCTGCGGGCGAAGGCTCGCGACTGGCACAAGAAGGCGTATCCAAGCCCAAGCCATTAGTCGAGTTACAAGGCGAACCCATGATTGGGCGCCTAATTAACATCATGCTCAGATGTAATGCCGAGAGTATCAGCATTATCGTTAATGAGCACATGAAAGAGGTGCGAGAGTACCTTGAGAGTCTGAATTTGGATATTCCTCTCAATCTCGTAGTCAAGACCACGCCCAGTTCGATGCACAGCCTGTGGCACCTGAGCCAGGTCATTCCAACAGGAAAATTCTGCCTGACCACCGTGGACACCATTTTTAAAGAGGAGGATTTCAAGGGTTATATCGATGCCTTTGAAAACGATGATATGCACGATGGAATGTGGGCTGTGACCCCATTTGTCGATGATGAGAAACCTTTGTGGGTCGATGTTGACGAGGAGATGAACATCACTGCCTTCCGCGACAAAGGATGGGACGGCGCCAAGTACGTATCAGGTGGCGTGTATGCGATGACCGACAAGGCCTTCGATGTGCTTGACCAGTGCATCAAACAGGAAATTAGCCGAATGCGCAATTTCCAGCGCGCTTTAATAGGCGCCGACTTCAGGCTGCAGGCTTACAGCATTGAGAAAATTGTCGATGTTGATCACGCCGACGACATCGCCACCGCCGAGGCATTTCTGCAAGGCTAAATCGCTCGATTTCCATACATTTTCACACCAATTCTAAAAAAATGTTATCACAGCCGTTTAGGCCGCAAAAGCGCGAAAAAAGGGCTAATTTTTAGCTTACACACCGAGGGGTAGCATTAACTTTATTTAGCTTATTGATATAGGAAACAGTCCGTATTTTGCAATTTTTATATATATAGCTCTATTTTTAAATATTTTAAATAGAATTTTATTATTGTTTCGTTTCCCAATTCAAAAAAAGGCTGTAATTTAGCGCCGTTTTTTGCGAGAGAAAACATTGGGCAAAAGTCCAAGTCCCCAAAAACGGGACTATGTTAAGTATTTAGAAAACAATTTAAACATTAACTGTAATAAAATTATTATGGCAAAAGAAAGCGTTAAGCCCGCTACCGGCAAGTTAGGTATTATGGTAGTAGGATTGGGTGCTGTGAGCACCACGTTCATGACTGGTGTTATGATGGTCCGCAAGGGCCTTGCTAAGCCCGTGGGCAGCATGACTCAGTATGACAAAATCCGTATTGGAAAAGGCAGTGACAAGAAGTACTTACATTATAATGAGATCGTCTCGATGCCGTCACTTGATGATATCGAGTTTGCAGCATGGGATGTATTCCCCGAGAACGCCTATGAGAGCGCCATTAAGGCCGAGGTTCTCAAGGAGAAGGACATCAATCCTGTAAAGGATGAGTTGCTGAAGATTAAGCCCATGAAGGCCGCTTTTGACGTGAACTACGCAAAGCGTCTGGATGGCGACAACGTGAAGCAGTGCAAGGACCGTTGGGACATGGCCGAGCAGGTACGTCAGGACATCCGCGACTTCAAGAAGAATTCCGGCGTTGACCGCGTGGTTGTTCTCTGGGCCGCTTCAACCGAGATTTACGTAGAGCCCGACATGAAGTATCACGGCACGCTCGCCGACCTGGAGCAGGCCATGAAGGACAACGTGGTTGACAAGATCGCTCCCTCGATGTGCTATGCTTACGCTGCATTGATGGAGGACGCTCCCTTTGTTATGGGTGCACCCAATACCACCGTTGACATCCCCGCTATGTGGGAACTCGCCGAGAAGAAGCAACTGCCCATCGCCGGTAAGGACTTCAAGACCGGTCAAACGCTGGTGAAGAGCGGTTTCGCTCCCATCATCGGCACCCGCATGCTGGGCTTGAGCGGTTGGTTCTCAACCAACATCTTGGGTAACCGCGACGGTCTCGTGCTCGATGAGCCCGCAAACTTCCGCACCAAAGAGGTCAGCAAGCTCTCGACCCTGGAGTCGATCCTCGTTGCCGACGAGCAGCCCGACCTGTACAGCGACTACTGCCACAAGGTGCGCATCAATTACTATCCTCCCCGCAACGACAACAAGGAGGGATGGGACAACATCGACATCTTTGGCTGGATGGGCTACCCCATGCAGATCAAGATCAACTTCCTGTGCCGCGACTCTATCCTTGCTGCACCGTTATGCCTTGACCTGTGCCTGCTCATCGACCTGGCACGCCGCGCCGGCCGCTGGGGCACTCAGCGCTTCTTGAGCTTCTTCCTCAAGAGCCCGATGCACGATTACACTCAGAATGAAATCCCCGTTAACCACCTCTTCCAGCAGTATGTAATGCTGAAGAACGCCATCCGCGAGATGGGTGGTTATCCCGCAGACGAGGAAATGGACTAATTAAGATTGATTACAATCATCATGGAAGCGGAGCCCTACACGGTTCCGCTTCTTTTTTTGATGCCTCAACACAAGCGCTTGACAAGACACTCACATTATTTAATAATTTTTTATAGAAATAACACTTTGTCGTTTAAAGTAAATACAGTAATTTTGCCGTTGATTATGCCCTACAGCAAACAAGAACTTTTTGTGGGGTAACATTATTCAAGAGAACAGAAACATTATTAACTTGATATGCAACAAATAGCACAAGAAGACCTGGCCGCAAGATTGGCCGCCGAAGAGAAAAAGAAAAAACGCGCGCGTTCTGGTATTAAGTGGGACCGTCTGTTTATGGCATGTGCCTACAACTGGTACTGGTTCGTACTTTCCATGATTGTTTGCGCTTGCATCGCTTATCTGTTTGCTAAGACGCAGCCACAATCTTATATCGCCAAATCATCGATTCTGATTCGCTCCAAGGATAGCGCTCAGGGTACTCCTTCCATGACGTTTAGCGATCTGGGATTGAACACCGTCAATTACATCCCCAATGAGCCGCACAAACTGCGTTCATCACGTGTGATGGAAGTGGTGGTTAACTCGCTTGGATTGAATGTGCAGTACTATGGGCACATGTTCCTGCGTGACAACAACATCTATAAGGATTCACCTGTACAGGTCACTCCGCTCAAGGAGGTAACTCGTGGCTTCTCGATTACCATTGTTCCCAAGAGTGAGGAAGAATATGAGTTCCGCGTCAACGGTGGCGACTGGAAGAAGGCCCACTTTGGCAACAAAGTGAATACCGATTTTGGTCCCGTTGCTATCACAAAGACAAAGAAATTCAACGAGAGTTCTATCGACTTCACTGTTATCGTGAGCGTTAGGAATCCGAATGCTATGGCAAGGTCTCTGGCTGGCGCTCTCCACGTCGAGAATGCAGATGCACACAGTGATGTGTTGAACCTTGCCATCAGGGGCGAGAATCCCGAGATGTGTGCTGACATTCTTAACGCCCTGGTTGTAGCCTATAACCAAGAGGGTATCAACGACATGAACCAAGTTGCACGCAGTACCGAAGCCTTTATTGCTGAACGCGTAAACGACCTATCCAAGGACCTGAGTGGTGTGGACAACGAGGTTGCAGTCCTTACAGCCGGTTCGGCAAACTCCCGTATGATTGGTTCTGAGGGTAATACTATGCACCATATCGGCCAAACCGAAGACCTGGCATTGAATCTCAATCTTGCATCCCAGATTCGTCATTTCATTGCCAATATGGGTCCCAACGAGTTGATTCCCGCTAACACTGGAATGAACGATGCTGGTATTTCTAGCCAGATTGCCCAGTACAATACCGCGATGCAGGATTACCAAAAGATTGCTGCTACATCTAGTGCAGAAAACCCCGTGATGAAGGAATTGTCGAGTTCACTGGCAGCACAGAAGAACAATATTCTCGCCAGCCTCGACAGCTACATGAGCACCCTGCGCACTCGCCAGAGCCAAGCTATGCGCCTGCAGGGTCAAGCACAGAGCAGCCTGACAGCAAATCCCTCACATGAGAAAGCCATCACTGAGGTAACCCGCCAGCAGAAGATTAAAGAGCAGTTGTACCTCTACTTGCTGAACAAACGTGAAGAGAATGCGTTGCAGATGGCTATTACAGAGCCTAATGCTAAGGTCATGGAGCCTGCTCTTCCCAACCCGACTCCTGTTACTGCTCCTCTGACCCGTGTAGTACTGACAGGTATGATTATCGGTCTGCTGATTCCGGCCTTTATCTTATACGGTGTATTCTGGTACTTCTCGCTTGACAAAACCATCCATACTCGTCGCGAGGTTGAGGAAGTATGCGACATCCCCATTTTGGGTGAGCTGCCGGCGAAGAAGAGCAACGTCACTGGTGAGATTGTTGTTAACGAGACCTCTAACGACCGCATGAATGAGGCCTACCGCATTTTGCGCAACAACCTCGACTTTGTGACCGACCAAAACAAGCCTAACGGCGAGGCAACCGTCATCCAGTTCACATCTACCATGTCTGGTGAAGGAAAGAGCTTCGTTGCCGTCAACCTTGCACTGGCCTATACCTTTGTCAACAAGAAGGTTATCGTAGTCGACCTTGACCTTCGCAAGGGTAAATTCTCTGAGTACGTAGGTGTACAGGATGGTAGGGGTGCTTCGGCATATCTGTCAGGCAAAGAAACAGACATCGACAAAGTCATTCACCGTGGCGCATTGCACGAAGGCTTCGACATCATCAGTGTTGGTGCTATTCCTCCCAACCCCACTGCATTGCTGTTGAGTGAGAACATGACTAAGATGATCGATATTCTGAAGAAGCGCTACGACTATGTCATCCTCGATACCGTGCCTTACAACCTGATTGCCGATGCCGCAGTTGTTAACCGACATGTTGATCTGACTATCTATGTTATCCGCGACGGCAGGGTTGAGCAAACATTCATGTATGAGCTCGAACGTATGGCCGAAGAGGGCAAGATCAAGAACCTGACCATTCTTGTCAACGATATCAAGGTGAGCAAGACCCGTTACAACTACTCCTACGCCTATGGTTATGGTAAGGGCTACGGATATGGTTATGGTTACGGATATGGCTACGGATATGGTGGTGACAGTGGCGGTTATTACGTCGATGACACTCCTAAAGATCGCGAATTGCCCATCAAAGGCTAAACATAGACGATAGTTTTTCGGGTTTCACTATTTTCAAAGTGGGACCCGAAAATTCACTTAACACAATAACAGATGAATATTGCAATCGTTGGCACCGGATATGTAGGTCTGGTTACAGGCACTTGCTTCAGCGAGATGGGTGTACATGTAACTTGCGTTGACGTTGATGAGCGTAAAATCGAAGCGCTCAAGCAAGGTATTATCCCCATATATGAGCCTGGACTGGAAACGTTGGTGCACAAGAACATGAAGTCTAGAAGACTCAAGTTCACAACTCGGCTTGAGGATGTTATCAATCAAGTTGATATAGTCTTCAGTGCCGTGGGTACTCCTCCTGATGAGGACGGCAGTGCCGACTTGAAATACGTCCTTGAAGTGGCGCGCAATATAGGCCGCCACATGAACCATTATGTTGTCGTTGTCACTAAGAGCACCGTGCCTGTGGGCACTGCAATGAAAGTTAAGGCGGCTATCGAGGAAGAGCAGAAAAAACGAGGCGTACAGATTGATTTTGATGTAGCAAGCAATCCCGAGTTCCTTAAGGAAGGTAATGCTGTAAAAGACTTCATGAGTCCCGATCGCGTCGTCGTGGGCGTAGAGAGCGAACGAGCACGCAAGCTCATGGCACGCCTCTACAAACCGTTCATGATTGTGAGCGACCGCCTAATCTTCACAGACATAGCTTCGGCCGAAATGATCAAATATGCCGCAAATTCAATGCTTGCTACACGCATCAGTTTCATGAACGACATCGCCAATCTGTGCGAATTAGTTGGCGCCGATGTGAATATGGTGCGCAAAGGCATTGGAAGCGACACCCGCATTGGCAAGAAATTCCTTTATGCCGGATGCGGTTATGGCGGTTCCTGTTTCCCCAAGGATGTTAAAGCCTTAATCAAGACTGCAGCAGATATGGGCTACCAGATGCGTGTACTGCAAGCCGTCGAGGAAGTGAACAAAGACCAAAAGCTGGTACTCTACCACAAGATTGTGAACTTCTACGGCAGTGAGGAGCAACTGCGAGGAAAGACCGTAGCCATTTGGGGGTTATCCTTCAAGCCCGAAACCGATGACATGCGTGAAGCGCCATCGCTGGTGCTCATCGACCTTTTGCTCAAGGCCGGCGCCACTGTCCGCGTCTATGACCCTGTAGCGATGGACGAATGCAAGCGCCGCATAGGTGACGCAGTGACCTACGCTACTGATATGTATGATGCCGCCACCGGTGCCGACGCAGTGATGTTGGTTACCGAGTGGAAGGAACTGCGCATGCCCAATATGGAGATACTGCAAAACACGATGCGTGGCCGCCTAATTCTCGACGGACGAAACATCCTCGATGCCGAAGAACTGCACCAAGCAGGATTTGAGTACCATTGCATCGGCAGATAATCCTTCTGCTATCAACCTAAAGAAATACTGCGAGGCTCATTACCTCGCAGTATTTCTTTAGAATAATATGTTCACAATTTACTTGACAACGACCTTGCGGGAGCGAGTATCGCTGGAAACGACATAAACGCCAGCAGGCAGTTCGATGCTGAAGGTGCCCTGTGACATCATCACAGCGCAACAGTTTCCGTCCATGTCATAAACCTCCAGACTCTCGTCTGAGTAGTTCTCTACGTTAAGCCCACCGATGGAAGGATAAGCATCCCAGCCTTTCTGCATCGCCTTTGAATTGGATGAAGACAATAGCAAGTCGATGAGAGACGTCACATCACTAATATTGATAATGCCATCAGCCATTACGTCCGAAGCGACCAGATCAACAATACTGGCATCACCCCCCAGCAGGTAGTCAATGAGAGATGTAACGTCAGTAATGTTAACAATTCCGTCCATGTTTACGTCACCTATCGTGATGGGCTTCGCTGTAACAGTGCCTTGTACATCGGCATAGGCACTTACCAGGCCCGTGGTAGCAGTAATAGATCCATGGTAATCGCCCACGGTACTAGTGTTTGCCAATCTCACATAGAACACCTCACCCGAAGGATCAAGCGTCAGCGAACGAGACCAATTTTGTCTATTGAGACTCAATTCAAAATTGCCTTCAACGGTCAGAGTAATATCATTGGAATTGTCTTCGGTTGTAACGGTACCTGACACTATCGTGGAAACGCCATCCTGCTCAGCCTCAATCGCAGCAATCGAAGAGAGTGCTATTGTCGGCTCGACGGGTGTTACCACATTGCTGGTGATAGCAATATCATCGATATTCAAGCGCGATCCTGTTGTCTGTTGGAATTTGAAACGTACATTTCCAGTCACATTCAAGTTAAATGTGTACTGCTGCCAGGTCCCATTGAGCGTGCAAGTTGTCAACGTGGTCCAAGTGCTACCGCCGTTTGTGCTATACTGGACCTGCAACGTAGCATTTGCATCATTACCATATTTTGCTGCATAGAACGTGATTTTGCTGGCACCATTTTGGACATCTTCGTTCATCATGATGGAGGAATTGGAATTCTTGCCAAAGCAACAGCCAAGCGAGCCGTTCCAGTGATCATTTTCACGGGCATAGAGCCCTGCATTGTTGAAGTCCCACTTGAAAGCTGCGCCTTGCACCACTTGAGTCCAATAGCCTCCGACTTCACAACCTTCCCAGGTCTCGATGACCTCTTCATCTTCGGTCTGTCCACCGCCATTCTGGTAGGATGCGGTAAGGTTAACAGTTGCGTTCACTTCAGTGCTGTTGATAGTGAGCGTGCCTGTGGCGTTGCTCTGAGTGCCATTATAGGTTACGGTAACTGACGTTCCGTTATTGGCATTGGCAGCAGTAATGCTTGTCGGAGTTACCGAGAAGCCAGTGCCACTGACACTGATGGTCAACGCCTTGGTCAAGTTAGAACCCTTGACGGTAATAGTCTTGCTCACGCCATCACCCGTATGAGTGCCCACGTTTATGGTCGAGCCATTGGTGGGAGAAGTCAACGTCGGCGTTACGACACCACTGGGATTCCACACACTACCCTTCTTGTTTCCCCAAATGTATTCAACCAATTCAGGATTATCGACAAAGGGGTTACGGTTTCGTTGGATATTATATACAGCATCATTTCGCCTTGTTTCAAGTGTGCTCACGGGATCATTGCGGTGCCACTCCAGCAACTGGTTGATAGCCCAATTAGTCAGTCCCAGATAGGTGCTGGCAGTGAACACAACGTTACCAGTGCCGCTGGTATAGCTGCTCATACGCGTCATGTAGCGTGTCGCAAAATAGAAATAAACACGCGCGAAGTCACCCTTGTATTCGTCAGCTACCTCAAACACTGTGCCGTTATAACCGCTGAAGGTGCATGTGCCCAATTTGCCAGAACCCTTGGCCACACCGTGGGCACAGTCGCCAAACGGATGATTGCCGCGTTCATTGTTTACCCATCCGTCAACGGGGAACATGTGATGCAGGTCGGTATAGGCCGTATCCGTATCGAGCCCACCCCACCAACTGTTGGGAATCGAGTGCTCACGGTTATAGCAGTCTCCAACTCCGTTATAATTTCCGCACTGGTCGCTGCTGTAGGTATATTGTGTCGTGGAATAGCGGTCAATAATTATTGTGCCATTGCAGTCCGTTGATTTGAAATCGGACCATAGTTGTTGATAGGAGCGTTTGGTATGGTTTTGGATAATCTTGTGCAGTGCAGCCATCAAAGCCCGGTCACTCTTGTTGTTGGCATTGTTGTAGTAGCCACTAGGTACCGCTGCGGCTGCCGTCATGCCCACAATCGCTGCAAGCAGAAGCAACAGGTAATGAAGTTTTTTGTCCATCGTAGTGTTTTTTGATTTATGTTAATAATAATGTGAATGTGAATTACATACAGACCGCAAAATTACAAAAAAAACATGACAATGACTCCTTGGACTTGAAACTAATCAATCAACGGCCACATTAATACCAGTAACATTTCCCATGGGTGGGTCAATATGGGGCCGCGGCGGAGCTCCGGCCTCATCTCCAGGAAATGTCATGTCACGTGGGCGGTGGCTCCGCCACCGTTTCAGCATTTTTAACCTTTTTCCTGCCCATTGTGCCTAAAAATGGCACCGCGATGCCCTAATTTTGCAGCGGACCACAGATGAGCGTTTTTGCGAGAAATGGGATTGCATGAAATCATTAGATACGTGAGATGCCCGTTTTTCAAGAAAAATGCTTATCTTTGCCTCCGCAACAAGGTGTTGCAAAACTCATGTGACACAACCATGAATCGGCCTGCGGCCGAAAAATTAAGCAAAGTTCAGTATGCAAATCAATTAAAACAAGTATTTATTTTGATTTTGTTTATAATTTTGTTTGATTTTTCGAGCGAAGCTCGATTAAAGTTTTCAGGCGTTAGTTTTGCAACATCCTCACCTGCAAAAGACTGAGTGTTGAACAATATAACAAACTCCCTTGCGGTTAAATAGGCTTTGGTCGGCCTGCAGGGACCACACCGGAGTTTGTTTTTTACTATACATAAACCAATGGCAAAAAAGAAGGAGACAAAGGACGAGGTTCTGAATCTAGATAATATTCTTTTCAAGTGCAGGGACATTCTTCGACAGGCAAAGAACTCTGGTTCGTTCTTTGAGAAGAGAGACATGATGTTGACGCTTGTATTTCTTCGCTTTATCGGAGAGAAGTACGAGGAAGGCGTTGAGCGGCTTCGACAGTATCTCATTGAGCAGGGCATGGATCCCGGCAATGAGGAAATCCGCGAGGCCTTTTTTGATGACCCATCCTTTGCCGACGGCACGTTTAATCTTCAGCCCGAAGCCCGATGGTCAACTATCATTAATACGCCTGCTGCAGGCCTGAATGTGGCGCTGGATACGGCGCTAAAGAACATTGCTGCCACCAATCCTCAACTCAAAGGTTGCTTTGTGGAGAACACGTTTCTCCAGCGCAATCTTGCTCCCAACGACATCAAGAAGATTGTCGATGAGGTGAACAAGATCAGTCACAAGACCTTTGGCGAGGAAAAAGACCTGATTGGTCGCGTGTATGAATACTTCCTCAAGGAGTTTGCCGTCAACGCCACCAAGGAAGAAGGCGAGTTCTACACGCCTCATGATGTCGTGCAACTGATTGCTTCGGTTGTAGAGCCGTTTGACGGAACACTCTACGACCCCTGCTGCGGCTCTGGCGGCATGTTCATTCAGAGCACCGAGCTCGTCAAGGCCAAGCAAGGCGACATTAGCCGCATTAATGTTTATGGCCAGGAAAAAGAAGCTGCAACCTATCGTCTGGCCAAGATGAATCTCGCCCTGCGTGGCATAAGCCACAACTTGGGCAGCGAGAGCGACTCGACGTTCACCAATGACCTCCATAAAGGTTTGTACTTCGATTACATCATGGCCAATCCTCCGTTTAATCTCAAGGGCTGGTGGAACAACAACCTCAAGGCCGATTCACGCTGGACTGACTATGCACTGCCTCCCGAAAGTAATGCCAACTATGCCTGGATTTTGCACATGTTGTCACATCTCAAGCCACTCTCGGGCGTTGCGGGCTTCCTTCTCGCTAATGGCGCACTGGGCGACACTGACGCATTCGAGATCCGCAAGAAACTGATTGAGAACGACAAGGTAGAAACCATAATCATTCTTCCCAGAGAACTGTTTATCACTACTGACATCAGTGTCACATTGTGGATTCTCAATCAGAACAAGAGCGGTGGCAAGTACCATGGCCGAGAACTGCGCAACCGCAAAAAAGAAATACTGTTCATGGATTTGCGTCGCTGGACGGAGAATGCGGTTAAGGGTGAGCAGAAAAAGAAAGTTCGTCTCTCTACAGAGCAGATTCAACGTGTGGCCGACATCTACCACCAGTGGCAATCAGTCGGCACCGACGGTGCAAACTTTGCCCAGCCGGAACTTTACCGCAGCGTGGGTGTTCAGGAAATCGAGCAGAACAACTGGACATTAGTACCTAGCAAGTACATTGAGTTTATCGATCATGACCTTGATATAGACTTCCCAAAGGAAATGGTTCGCATTCAAAACGAGATAAGAGATCTCATGAAGCGTGAGAAAGAATCACAACAGATGCTTGAAGAAGCGTTTAAGGGTATAGGCTATGGCATTGACTAAGTATAAACTGGGAAAGCTCATTGAATTGTGCGAAGATAAAAATTCGGACAACTCTTTTTCTCTTGTTGATGTAAAAGGCATATCAATTAAAAAAGAGTTTATTGAGACTAAGGCTAATATGGATGGAGTATCTTTGACTCCATATATTCTTGTGCGCCCTGATGCGTTTGCGTATGTAACCGTTACTTCAAGAAATGGAGAAAAAATAACCATTGCCCACAACACTTCAGACAATACTTATATCGTTTCTTCATCATATATAGTTTTTCAGGTAAATCGTACAGATATTTTACTTCCCGATTATCTGTTCATGTTCTTCAATCGCCCTGAGTTTGATAGATATTCACGTTTTAATTCGTGGGGCAGTGCCAGAGAAACATTCTCTTGGGAAGACTTCTGTGACATCGACATCATGCTTCCAGACATAGGTCAACAGCGGAAATATGTAGATGTTTACTTGGCGCTCCAAAAAAACTTAGCTGTGTACCAAAGCAAAGTTGACGAACTAAAAACCGTCTGCGATGGGTATATCGAAAATCTCAGGAAAAGGTACCCTTTACAAAGAATAGGAAAGTATATTATTGAGTCAAAGGTAAAGAATAGCGATAACAAAATCAAGGAGGTTAGAAGCATCTCTGTAACTAAAGAGTTCAAACTCACTAATGCAAAAGTCAACAAGAATGAATTAAGCAACTACCTTGTTGTCAAACCTAAAGAAATAGCTTTTGTCCAAACAACAGGCAACGAGAAGGTATTAGCATTCGCTTATAATGACTTCAACTATCCAGTTGTTGTATCCTCTGTTGATAAAGTTTTCAGATCAGTAGATGAGAATGATCTCGATTTACAATATCTAGCTCTATTCCTATCAAGAAAAGAGTTTGACAGATACGCCAGGTATCATTCTTGGGGAAGTGCGAGAGAAGTCTTCACCATGGAAGATATGAATGATGTCGAAATACCCATTCCTCATATCTCTATTCAACATGAGATAGTTAATATTCATAAGTGTTATATTGAGCGTCAACGAATTGCCGCTCAACTGAAAGAACGGCTGAATATCCTTTGTCCCATTCTTATCAAAGGTTCATTACAAACTGATAAATAATTAATGCTATGGCAAAGCAATTAGAATATAAAAACGACCACTTTGTAGAAAGCGACTTCGAGAATGCACTCATTTCATTCTTGGAGAAAGAAAAGTGGGATTACCTTTACGGTGACAAAATTCCAAGGGAGAGCCAAAAGGAAGTCTTGTATATTGACGACCTCATCCAGTTCTTGAAGCGGGCCAATCCAGTTCTGGGGGACGATGAAATCCGTGATATAGCCGACAAAGTGAGACTTGTCGGCGCAGACTCCGATTTTGGCACACTGCATAAGGTTTACTGCTGGATGGTGGACGGCATTTCTCATGTCACAAAGTGCGGTGACCCATGCACCGTTAAACTGATAGACTTTGACAAACCTAAACGCAATATCTTTAGGGTCGTCAATCAGTTTACAGTGGAATATTTCAACAATGGTGAGACCAAAAACCGCCGCCCCGATGTGCTGCTCTATGTGAACGGTATGCCCGTCTGTATCTTTGAGCTGAAAAATCCCGCAGATGCCAATGCCACCATCCATGATGCCTGGGAACAGATTAATATCCGTTATTGGCGCGACATTCCCGCCTTGTTGCACTATTGCCCGTTGGCCTGCATCAGCGATGGCGTGAAAACCCGCTTAGGTACCGTTCGCACACCATACGAGCACTTTTATGCTTGGCGCCGCGTTGAGAACGAAGACAAGGTATCTACCATGCCGTTTAACGAACTGGAAACTATGGTGAAAGGCGTTTTCCGCCCAGCAAGGTTTCTCGAGATCTTTAGGGACTATATCTATTTCCAGGATAAGGAGTTTGATCGCAAAGAGAAAGAAATCGTCTGTCGTTATCCGCAGTTCTTTGCCACTCGCCTTTTGCGCGAGAGCGTCATCAAGTCTGTTAAAGATAAAAAGCAAAAAGGTAAAGGTGGTACATACTTTGGTGCGACAGGATGCGGTAAGACCTACACCATGGCTTTCCTGGCCCGACAACTCTCTATGCGGTGTGCCGATGAAATCGGTTCTCCCACCATCCTTATGATTGTTGACCGTGATGACTTGCAGGAGCAAGGGGTACTACTCTTCACCAAGAGCACTGAATTCCTCGGCCTTGGTGAAGTGAAGCAAGTACCCAGTCGCAAAAAACTGCGAGAGGAACTTGCTTTGCGTCCAAGTGGAGGCTTCTACATTTGCACCATTCAAAAGTTTTGCGATCGCAAGAATGATCCTATGGGGTTAATCAATGAGCGTTCTAACATCATCTGTTTCAGCGATGAAGCTCACAGGACACAGATAGAAGGCTCAAAGCGTATCAAGTTCAGCGAGGATGCCGACGAGAACATGAAAGCGATGATTTCAAAACCCTACGCCAAAGTGCTGCGTGAGGCTTTCCCCAACGCAACTTTTGTCGGTTTTACCGGCACACCTATCGCCGAGACTTATCAAACCTTTGGCGCAGAGGTTGACCGCTACACGATGGACCAAGCAGTAAAAGATGAAATCACTAGGCCCATCAAGTATCACCCGAGAATTGCCCGGGTACTGCTTGACAAAGAGAAAGTCAAACTCATCGAGGACTATTATAGACTCTGTGCCGATGAAGGCTCGTCAAAAGAGGATATCGAGAAAAGCAAGAAAGCGATGAGCTCGCTGGAAATCATTTTGGGTGAGCCTGCACGTCTCGAAAGGCTGGCCGTTGATATACATGACCATTATGTGTCATCGGTGGCCAACGATCCCGAGCGTGTGCAAAAAGCCATGATCGTATGCTCCAAGCGTGAAATAGCCTATGACCTTTTGCAACGGTTCAAGAATCATTACCCAGAATGGTTCGTTGAGCGCAAAACGCCTGAAGGCGTGGAAGTGCCACCCGAAGAGTTGAAAGAGCTCAAATCCATGCCGACAATCGCAATGGTGGCCAGCGTGAGGAGCAATGACGCAGAGGATATGTACAATTATCTGGGCGGCGTGAAAAACGACCAGCGCTCAACCGAACTTGATGCCGAATTCAAGAAGGAACATTCCAACTTCCGCATCGTCATCGTTGTTGATATGTGGCTCACAGGATTTGACGTGGATTGCTTAACTTATATGTACAATGACAAGCCCCTTCAGAAACATGGCTTGATCCAAACCATTAGCCGTGTTAACCGCAAATATCCGGGCAAGGATTATGGCTTGATCATTGACTATATCGGCATTCGTGACCACATGCTGGAGGCCAGGAAGATTTATGGCGGTGAAAACTCTGTCGCCCTTACTAGCGATGATATTGAAGAGGCAACACTCTTGTTCAGGGAACTCCTTGAAATCCTCAAGATGATGTTCAAGAATTATGACTTGGCACCATTCCTTGACCCGAACACAGATCCCGCCAAGAGATACACCTTGCTGGCAAAGGCTGCCGAATATGTGTTCATGTCAACCGAGTTACTGAACTCGAATAGTCCCGACGGCAAGAAGACTAAAAAAGTCTCATTTAAGACCTATTTCTTGAAGACGGTGAAGCGAATGCGCAAGGCCTACGACCTATGCCAGCCTTCGGGCGAACTGGGAGAGGAGGAATCGGCATTGGCACAGTGTTTCATGGCTATCGCTGGCATGGTATATAAGATGAACGGTACCGACGCACCCGACACTGAAACCATGAACCGCCGCGTTGCCAAGATGGTTGAGGAGGCATTGAAATACAACAATGTTGAAAGCATCCTTGATGAGGGTGATGAAATGGATATATTTGGCCCCGAGTTCACAGAACGTCTATCTGATATCAAGATGCCGGCTTCAAAACTTGAAGTCCTTATTAAACTTCTTCGCAGGCAGATCACTGAGTACGGCAAGACCAATCAAGTCGCTTCGAAGAAGTACCAAGAGATGCTTGAAGCAACCATCAAAGAGTATCACGAGCGCCGCAAGTTCCTATCGGAAGAAGAAGCAGGGCAGACCCAAGAGAGCGCAGCTGATGATATTATTCAGGAAGCAATCAAGCAGGCTCTCAGTATCATGAATGGCATGAAGGAGGATAGGGATAGCTTCAAGAAACTTGGGCTTTCGTTTGAGGAAAAGGCCTTTTATGATATCTTGATTCATTTGAGGGACAAGTACAACTTTGTCTATGGTGAGGACAAAACTGTGGACGGAGTTGTCATCAACGATAAATGTAAGAATCTTGCTTGCAAGATCCGCGAAATCATCGCAACGAAGTCGTCATTTGCAGACTGGATAAACAACCAGCGCGTACGTGACCAGCTAAAGTTGGACATTAAAATTTGCCTGGTCAAGAATGGCTATCCCCCCAAATACACCCCCGAAGTATTCAGGGAAGTCATGGACCAGGTCGAAAACTTCAAGGATAATGAGGACTCTTACAGTAATATTGTAATCAACGAGCCACAGTCCAATGTGGTTCCCTTGTACGCTTCTTATGACGAGGACAATGAACTAATGCTGGCGGCGGAACCATTTGAGTGTTACAAGTGGAATCGTTTCGACCAGGCTATCATTGACTTCTTTGGTGGAGACAAAACAATTCTCATTGGATGTACCAAAGACAAGAGACAACGAGAATGGGTTCTTGGTCATAACATCTATAATGTGAGATTGGGAAATGCGAAAGGATCTGTAGAGAAGAATAAAGACATGTTTGACAGGACTTCTCTATTAGTACTATATGAGAAGGACAAGCCCGAAAGACTGACAGCCTTTAAGGTCGTTAGACATCAGCAGATGGGCAAAGATGAGCTTAAAGCGATGGGCTATCCAAGCAAGTTTATTCGAAAGAGCTATGAAACCTTTAACATCATTCCTCTTGAAATGGACCTCAGCCCTTTGGTCAATCAGCACCTAATCGAGAAACTGATCGAGATCAATCCCGAGAACAAGAAGGGTACTCCAGTCTTCATCAAACCATAGTAAAACTGTAAGCAAAACTGTCAACCAAGTTTAGGCGAACCATAGAATTAGTGTAAAAACTTAGTTAATCGCTCTCAAATCTGTCAACATTTTTCTAGGGAAAGACCAGCCCGCCCAGTAGGTCCAGGTCCCCTGTGCCGGGGCTTCGCCACGGCCCCATAATTAGATAAATCCGTAAAATTCGCATTAGCCCCGCAGGGTTCAGATTGACATCAATGCTTCAAAATCATTAACGGGCAAGTGCCATCTCTTGGCACTTGCTTTTGCTATTTTTGCTCCCCAATCAATGAATTATTCACCATTAAACACAAATTACCATGCATTACAACCGTCAACCCCTCATCCCCGATACCCTTGACCCGTGGGAATCGCTGTTCATTAACATCGACAATCAAGACATCGCCAACTACAGGCCACAGGCCATGCTCAAAGCGCCGGCCTTTCTGATGTCAATTCCGTAAATCCGCATGAAGGAATCCACCACGGCTTGGCCACCGTTGGTTGTCACGGGGTTGCTCATG
>JAEEGI010006134.1_pt1 | contig 27246 bp, 29 predicted proteins | sample 8958751 | NCBI WGS metagenome assembly JAEEGI01 (sample SAMN16246545, study PRJNA631951) | gut metagenome | biome: gut microbiome; feature: rumen; material: KS-attached | host: Bos | place: Iran: Karaj | collected 2018-10 | reverse complement strand
GCAGCGAAGGGCCCGGGGATAGCGCATGGAGGAGATAAAAAGCATCCCCTTCACCAGCGCCATGACGCCGCGGGAGCGCGCGGTCGCGCTGCTGTGGCTGGCGCTGCACGTCTACGCGCTGCCGAAGCTGCTGACGGGCCTTTTCCGGGCCGGCGCGCTCGACGAGATCGGCGTGCACATCGTGTGCTACGGCGTCGGCGCGGCCGCGCTGCTGTTCCTGCTGCTGCGCTTCTGGCGGCAGGAGTTCGACGCGCTGTGCGACTACGGCCCCGGCGCGCTGCTGGAGGTCGTGAAGGCCTACGGCGTGCTGCTGCTGTGCAATCTCGCGGTCAATCTCGGCCTGCTGCTGGCCGGGAGGATGGACAATCCGAACAACGCCGCGATCTTCTCCATGGCGAAACAGGACCTCGGCGGCATGGCGGCCGTGGCCGTCTTCCTCGCCCCGCTCGTCGAGGAGCCGATGTTCCGCGGCGGCGTGTTCGGCCTGCTGCGGCGCCGCAGCCGCGCCGCGGCCTACGCCGTGAGCATGCTGCTCTTCGCGCTCTACCACGTCTGGAGCTACGCCCTGGCCGACCCGCGCTGCTGGCTGTATCTGCTGCAGTACCTGCCCGCCGGCTTTCTGCTGGCGCGCTGCTATGAAAAAACGAACACGCTGTGGGCGGCGGTCTTCCTGCACATGACCGTCAACGGCGTGTCGATGCTGGCGATCTCCGCCATGGGGCAATACTTATGAAGGAATACACGCTCCGGCCCGTCGCGCACATCGAGAGCGACTTTCCGGAAAAATTCGGCATCCCGCGCCAGGCGGGGATCGTCGGCGAGCTGCGCGCGCGCGTCGTGTTCGAGGAGGGCTTCCGCGACAGCGAGGCCCTGCGCGGCATCGAGGGCTTTTCCCACCTCTGGCTGATCTGGCAGTTCTCCGGCGCCGTGCGGGACGGGTGGTCCCCGACGGTGCGGCCGCCGCGTCTGGGCGGCAACGTGCGCATGGGCGTCTTCGCCACGCGCTCGCCCTTCCGCCCCAACGCGCTGGGACTGAGCTGCGTGCGGCTGCTCGGCGTGGAAAAGGACCCGGAGAAGGGGACGGTGCTGCTCGTCGGCGGGGCCGACCTGATGGACGGCACGCCGATCTGGGACGTCAAGCCCTACGTCCCCTACGCCGACTGCCATCCCGAGGCGGCGGGCGGCTTCGCGCCCGACGCGGGGAAGCGGCTTTCGGTGGAGCTGGCGCCGGAGCTGGAAGAGAGGGTCCCGGAGGAAAAACGCGCCGCGCTGCGCGGCGTGCTGGCCAACGACCCGCGCCCGCGCTATCAGGACGACCCGGAGCGCGTGTACGCGATGAGCTTCGCGGGGCTGACCGTCCGCTTCCGCGCGGACGGGGAAACGATCAAGGTAACGGAGGTCGAGAGGATTTGAGAGACTACCGGCAGGAATACGAAAAGCGCGTCGCGTGGATCCGCGCCCTCGTCGGGAGCGCGCACGCGCAGGGAGTCGTCTTCGGCAACTCCGGCGGCAAGGACAGCGCCCTCGTGGGCATCCTGTGCAAGGCCGCCTGCGAGGATACCGTCGGCGTGATCCTGCCCTGCGCCTCGAAGCGCAACTACGGGCTCGACGCCGACGACGGCCGCGCCCTCGCCGAGGCCTACGGCATCGAGACGCGCACGGTCGATCTCACGCCGGTGCGCGAGGCGCTCGTCGCCGCGCTCGGCGAGGCGGCGGCGCTCAACGACACCGCGCTCGTGAATCTCGCGCCGCGGCTGCGCATGACGGCGCTCTACGCCGTGGCGGCGGCCGAAAACCGCCTCGTCGCCGGGACCGGCAACCGCAGCGAGATCTATATGGGCTACTTTACGAAGTGGGGCGACGGGGCCAGCGACTTCGACCCGATCGCCGATCTGACGGCGACGGAGGTCTTCGAATTCCTCGAATATCTCGGCGCGCCGCGGCAAATCATCGACAAGGCGCCCTCGGCCGGGCTTTTCGACGGACAGACCGACGAGCAGGAGATGGGCGTGAGCTACCGCGCCATCGACGCGTATCTGCTGCGCGGCGAGGCGGAGGAGAAGGATCTGGCGGTCATCGAGCGCTTCCACGGCCGAAGCGGACACAAACGGCGGCCGATCGCCGTCTACGGGGAGGACTGAGCTTTATGCACGAATTCTACGAAAACCCGCTCTGCGGCCGCTACGCCGACGAGGAGATGAAGCGGCTGTTCTCCGACGATTTCAAGTTCTCGACCTGGCGCAGGCTCTGGCTCGCGCTCGCCGAGAGCGAGCAGGCCCTCGGCCTTCCGATCACGGACGAACAGCTCGGCGAGCTGCGGGCGCATCTTTACGACATCGACTACGAGGCCGCCGCGCGCCACGAGCGCGAGGTGCGCCACGACGTGATGGCGCACGTGCTGACCTACGGCGAGGCCTGCCCCGGGGCGCGCGGCATCCTCCACCTCGGCGCGACGAGCTGCTACGTCGGGGACAACACGGATATCATCCGCATGCGCGAAGGGCTGCGGCTGATCCGCCGCCTGCTGGTGAGCGCGATCGCGGAGCTCGCGGACTTCGCCGAAAAAACGAAGGCGCAGCCGACGCTCGCCTACACGCACTTCCAGGCCGCCCAGCCGACGACCGTCGGCAAGCGCGCCTGCCTGTGGCTGCACGACCTCGTCTTCGACCTCGGGCAGCTCGACTTCCAGCTCGGGCAGCTCAGGCTGCTGGGCTGCAAGGGCACGACCGGGACCGGCGCGAGCTTCCTCGCCCTCTTCGGCGGCGACGCGGAGAAGGCCGAGCGCCTCGAGGCGATGATCGCCGAAAAGATGGGCTTCGACGCCTGCCAGGAGGTCAGCGGCCAGACTTACAGCCGCAAGGTCGACTTCGCGGTGCTGCAGCTGCTCTCGGGCATCGCGCAGAGCGCCTCGAAGTTCGCCACGGACGTGCGGCTGCTGAGCCATCTCAAGGAGCTCGACGAGCCCTTCGAGAGCGGCCAGATCGGCTCCTCGGCCATGGCCTACAAGCGCAACCCGATGCGCTCCGAGCGGATCTGTTCGCTCGCGCGCTATCTGATCTGCGACGTGCAGAACACGGCCGTGACCGCCGCGAGCCAGTGGCTCGAGCGCACGCTCGACGACTCGGCCAACCGCCGCATCAGCATCCCCGAGGCCTTCCTCTGCGCCGACGCGATCCTGAATCTGTATATCAACGTCGTGCGCGGGCTGCGCGTCTACCCCGCGGTGATGGAAAAGCACCTGCGCGAAGAACTGCCCTTCCTCGCCACGGAGAATATCCTGATGTACTGCGTCGAGCACAGGGGCGGCGACCGCCAGAGCCTGCACGAGGCCATCCGGCGCCACAGCGTCGCCGCGGCCGAGCAGGTGAAGCTGTACGGAAAAGAAAACGACCTGCTCGCGCGCATCGCCGCCGACCCGGTCTTTGCCCTGACGGCGGAGGAGCTTGAAAAGCTCGCCGATCCGGCCGGCTTCACCGGCATGGCCGAGCGGCAGTGCGAGAGATACCTGAAAGAGACGGTCCGGCCGCTGCTGGAGAAGAATCAAAGCGAGATCGGCGCGAAGGCCGAGATCCGCGTATAAAGGAGAGGAAAGAAAATGCTTACTGCGATCGTGGGAACAAACTGGGGCGACGAGGGCAAGGGCCGCATGGTCGACCTCCTGAGCGAGAAGTACGACGTCGTCGTGCGCTATCAGGGCGGCAACAACGCCGGCCACACCGTCGTCAACGAAAAAGGCAAATTCATCATGAACCTCATGCCCTCGGGCATCCTGCGCGACGAGACCGTCAACATCCTCGGCCCGGGCATCGTCATCGATCTCGAGCACCTTTACGGCGAGGCGCAGCGCCTGCGCGAGGGCGGGATCGGGATCTCGGCGGAGCATCTGAAGATCTCCGACCGCGCGACGATCTGCATGCCCTACCACAAGCTGCTCGACGGCCTCGAGGAGGACCGTCTCGGCGACAGGAAGTTCGGCTCGACGCGCCGCGGCATCTCTCCGGTCTACGCCGACAAGTACATGAAAAAGACGATCCGCATGGGCGATCTGCTGCACTGGGACACGCTGCGCGAGCGCCTCGCGGGCATCCTCGAGTGGAAAAACCTGACGGTCGAGCGCGGCTACGGCCACGCGCCCGTCGAGCTCGACGCGATCATGGACTGGCTCGAGCGCTACGGCAGGCCCTTCCTGCCCTATATCTGCAATACGACCGAGTACCTGCGCGGCGCGATCGCCGCGGGGAAGTCCGTGATCTTCGAGGCCCAGCTCGGCGCGCTGCGCGATATCGACTACGGCATCTACCCCTACACCTCCGCGTCCACGACGCTCGCGGCCTACGCCCCGATCGGCGCGGGCATCCCCTTCGCGAAGCTCGACGAGAGCATCGGCATCATGAAGGCCTATTCGAGCTGCGTCGGCGAGGGCCCCTTCACCTGCGAGCTCTTCGGCGAGGAGGCGCACGCCCTGCGCGAGGCGGGCGGCGAGTACGGCGCGGCGACCGGACGGCCCCGGCGCGTCGGCGGCTTCGACGTCGTGGCCTCGCGCTACGGCGCGCAGATGCAGGGCTGCAGCTATATCGCGCTGACGAAGCTCGACGTGCTGGGCTATCTCGAGCGGATCCCGGTCTGCACGCACTATGAGCTGGACGGGAAGCGCATCGACGTCTTCCCCGCCGACATCGACGAGCTCGAGGCCGCCAGGCCGGTCTATGAGTATCTGCCCGGCTTCCGCTGCGACATCTCCGGCTGCCGCAGCAAGGAGGAGCTGCCGCAGGCCGCGCTCGATTACATCCGCTGGATCGAGGAGAAGATCGGCTGCCCGATCAAGTACGTCTCCGTCGGCGCGGAGCGCGGGGCCTGCATCACGATGTTCTGAGCGGGAGGACGACATGGCTTTCAACACCGACCCGAAGCTGCAGAGCGAGGTCATCTATTCGATCTACGTCCGCGCGCACACGGAGGAGGGGACGTTCCGCGCGATCATCCCCGACCTCGACCGCATCCGCGCGCTGGGAGCGGACTGGATCTGGTTCCTGCCCATCCACCCGATCGGCGTGAAGAACAAAAAGGGCAGCCTCGGCTGCCCCTACGCCAACCGCGACTACCGCGCGACGAACCCCGCCTACGGCACGACGGAGGATTTCCGCGCGCTCTGTGAGGAGATCCGCGCGCGCGGGATGCGGGTCATGATCGACGTGGTGTACAACCACACCTCGCCCGACGCCGTGCTGCTCGGGGAGCACCCGGAGTTCTACTGGCGCGACGCGGAGGGAAAGGTCGGCAACAAGATCGGCGACTGGGCCGACGTGATCGACCTCGACTACCGCAGCCGCGCGCTCTGGGATTACCAGATCGAGACGCTGAAGATGTGGGCCTCGATCGTCGACGGCTTCCGCTGCGACGTGGCCTCCTTCGTGCCGCTGGACTTCTGGCGCGCCGCGCGCGCGGCCGTGGCCGAGGTCAATCCCGACTGCGTGTGGCTGGCCGAGAGCGTGCACATGAGTTACGGCAACTACGCCCGGCGCGAGGGCTTCTATTCCTCGCGCGACAGCGAGGCCTTCGACGCCTTCGACATCGAGTACCAGTACGACGTGTGGGAGAGCTTCGAGCGCTTTCTGGGCGGCGAGGCGCCGCTGCACGAGTGGACCGAGCAGCTCAAGCTGCAGGAGGCGCTCTACCGGGAGAACTACAACAAGCTGCGCTTCCTCGAAAACCACGACCAGCCGCGGCTCTGCGCGCGCATCGAGAGCGTGGGCCAGCAGATCAACTGCACGGCCATGCTGTATTTCCTCAAGGGCACGACCCTGCTCTACGCGGGGCAGGAATTTTCCTGCACGCATCGGCCGAGCCTCTTCGAGCGGGAGGTCTTCCCGCGGGACGGGCTGGACATCGGCGCGCTGCTCGCGCGGCTTGCCGAAATCAAAAAGGACGCGCTCGGCTGCTCCGACCACTTCGACGCGCGCGCCGACGACGCGCAGGGCATCGCGGTCATGGAGCGGGTCGGGGAGAAGGGCCGCGTCTGCGGCGTGTTCTCTCTGCTCGACCAGCGCGGCTTCGTCGAGGTGCCGGCGCCGGACGGCCGCTATGAGGAGCGGATCGGCGGCGGGACCGTCCTTGTGGAAAACGGACAAGTTTTCTGCGACGGGAAGCCGATGATTTTTACATTCGCGAAGTGAGTTTTCCGTTGCGCCGCCCGCGCGCGGAGCATATAATAATTCCGTTGAATCATAGAAATACGGAGGATATGGATATGGTACTCGAATCCCGGCCCGAAAACATGCAGCGCATCAACGGCCCCGCGCTGGCGCAGGCGTACATCGACGAGCGCATCGCCATGCTGCGCGAGCAGATCGGCGAGAAAAAGGTGCTCCTCGCCCTCTCCGGCGGCGTGGACTCGTCCGTCGTCGCGGCGATGCTGATCCGCGCGATCGGCAGGCAGCTCACCTGCGTGCATGTCAACCACGGACTGCTCCGCAAGGGCGAGCCCGAGCAGGTCATCCGCGTGTTCCGCGACGAGATGGACGCGAACCTCATTTACGTCGACGCGGTCGACCGCTTCCTCGACAAGCTCGCGGGCGTCGCCGACCCCGAAACCAAGAGAAAGATCATCGGCGCCGAGTTCATCGAGGTCTTCGCCGAGGAGGCGCGCAAGCTCGACGGCATCTCCTTCCTCGGCCAGGGCACGATCTGGCCCGACATCCTCGAGAGCGAGGCGGGCATCAAGGCCCACCACAACGCCGGCGGCCTGCCGGAGGATCTGCGCTTCGAGCTCGTCGAACCCGTGCGCATCCTCTTCAAGGACGAGGTCCGCATGGTCGGCCGCGCGCTCGGCCTGCCCGAGAGCATGGTGGAAAGACAGCCCTTCCCCGGCCCCGGTCTCGGCGTGCGCTGCCCCGGCGCGATCACGCGCGAGCGGCTCGAGGCCGTGCGCGAGTCCGACGCGATCCTGCGCGAGGAGTTCGCCGCGGCGGGTCTCGCGGGCAAGGTCTGGCAGTACTTCACCGTCGTGCCGGACTTCAAGTCCACCGGCATCCGCGACGGCAGGCGTACCTTCGAGTGGCCGGTCATCATCCGCGCGATCAACACCACCGACGCGATGAGCGCCACGGTCGAGGAGCTCCCCTTCGCGCTGATGCAGAAGCTGGTCGGCCGCATCACGAGCGAGGTCAAGGGCGTCAACCGCGTGCTCTACGACTTCACGCCCAAGCCCTGCGCCACGATCGAATACGAATAATTGCAAAAACGCCGGAAACCGGCATGAATACTGGGTTTCTGAAATCTCAAAACGGCGTTTGGCAACGTTTTGGCAACATCTGAAATAACTCCATCGAATAACGAAAAAAGAGCTATCTGATTTTGAAAGTCAGGTAGCTCTTTTTCTATGCTTCGGAAAGCGGGTTTTGAGATAATCAATTTTTCAATCTGTTCTTAAAGGCTTCAACCATGGCGTCGCTGAACTCCTGCGACGGCACCGCTGCGAGCTGCACGAGGGCTGTTATCTCCCGTGCCTGACCGTACCGCAGGAAGAAAAGCGCCAAATCGGCGTTTGGGGGCAGCGGCGCCTTCGGTTTCTCCGGCATCATCGAAAGGTGATGTATACGGAACTGCTGACTACCGGCAAGCTGAACAGTTATCTCGCCGAACTGAACAATCAGGCGGGAGAGATGTTCCTTCGAGTGGTTGATCAAATGGCAGCAGCAGAGGGCATTACAGAACAGATCAAAGCGCAGAATCAGATGCTGTGGGTGCAGCGCATGAACAACATCAGAGACCGGGCTGAGGAGGTAGTAAACCATGATTTAATATACGCATAAAAAAGCGGCGGGGAGAAGGGCCCACTCCCGTAAGATAGTTTTATCGTCTTTGCAGGGACGGCATGGCATTTTGTCATGCCGTTTCCTGCTTCATCAGTTCATTCAGCGGGATAAATCCGATCAGATCATACTCGATGTGGATGCTCTGGCGGCGCTTGCCGCTGCTCTTGTCCGGTGCGCCCACATAGATCGCCTTGATGAGCTCGTGCGCCACATAGGGCGTCAGCTCCTCCAAAGCCGTGTACTTCTGAATGCGCTCAATGAACAGATCTAAATTCTGGTTCTGCTGTTCCTGTACTTCGATCTCCTTCCGGAGAGTGTCTGCCGCTTCCTTCAAGTCCTGCTGCTCTTCCTCATAACCCTGGCTCATCGCTGCAAACCGCTCGTCGCTCAGTTTGCCGGATACGTTGTCCTCATAGGTACGCACGAACAGCCGATCGAGCTCCTGGATGCGCTTCTCCGCCTTCTCAAGTTGTTTCTGCTTGGTCTTGAGGATCGCTTTGCTCTCCGTCTGCATCTTCTCTTCCATGATTGCCCGGAAATGGGCTTCATAGCGGAGTACAAGCTCAATGACCCTTTGCGTGTAATTCCAGACCAAACGCTCCAACACGATTGCGCGGATGAAGTGGGCCGAGCACGGAGAATCGCTGCCGCGAGAGTTCGAGCAGGTGTAATTCCATTTGCTTGGATCGTCGTGAGAACCGCTGAAATACATTTTGCCTTTGCAGTCTGCGCAGAACACAAGGCCGGAAAACATGTGCGTGTTGCCGGATTTCGTTCTGCGGTGACGCTGCTCGCGGATCTCCTGCACTTTATCGAAGGTGTCAATGTCGATGATGGCAGGATGTGTGTCGTAGAAGATCGCTTGGTTCTCCACCGGATTCTTGCGTGTCGTCTTATCCCAGATGGAATTGGAGTAGGTCTTGAAGTTGACTGTACAGCCGGTGTATTCGCGGCGGGCAAGGATATCCGAGATGGTTCTGGACTCCCAATGATAGTGGTTGGCTGGTTCCGGATGGTTTGACTTGCGCCCTTCCTTCATGTAGTAGGCCGTGACGTTCAGCACCTTTTCCGCTTCAAGCTGATTGGCGATCTGCGTCGGGCCGCGGCCTTCCATGCAGAGTGCGAAGATGCGTTTGACCACCTTTGCGGCTTCCTCATCCACGATCCATTTCTTCGGATCGTTCGGATCTTTGATGTAGCCATACGGCAGAAATCCGGTCAGCGGCTCGCCGCGCTCGCCCTTGGCTTTGACGACGGCACGAACCTTCCGGCTGGTATCGCGGGCATAAAACTCGTTGAACCACATGCGAATCCCGGCAAAATCGTTGTCCACGCTGTTTTGATTAATCGTATCGAAGTTGTCGTTAATCGCAATGTACCGGACGTTGTGTTTGGCAAAGGTGATGTTGATAAACATACCCGTCATAGTGGAATTGCGTCCGAGGCGGGAAAGGTCTTTTGTCAGCACCACGGCTACATGATCCGCTTCGATCTCATCCAGCATTTCCTGAAAGCCGGGGCGATCAAAATCGGTTCCGCTGTATCCGTCGTCGATGAAGAAAACGGGGTTCGGCAGCTTCTTGTCTCGCACAAAGGATTCGAGGATTCTGCGCTGATTACTTATGGAGTTCGACTCGCCATCCAGAGAGTCCTCGTTTGAGAGGCGGCAGTATAGTGCGGTGATTTTATCAGTTGCCCTGATCAATTCTGTTTCCTCCTTTTCGGGGGCAACTGTCTGTACAGGATTGGTCGGCTCCATGGTAACATAACCTTTTTCGTTTGTCATCAGAAATCCTCCAGATTGTGCAGCATGATTCGGGATAGTTTTTGATCCAGCATCTCTGTTCCCTCATAACTGCCGGTGACCGTATAGATGGTCCCGTCGATTTCTTCCATGATCTTCATTTCCGGAATCCACCATGCGCTCAGATTCCGAACAACGATGCGCCCCTGCTCATCAATGCGATAGTTGCGGCGATACTGATCGTCTGGCTGAGGATCGTGTTTCGCATAAGGATCGGGCCGACTGAAATACAGCTCCGGGATACTGTCGCTTCCGTCGTCCTCGTCACCTTCCCATGATTCGATCATTTCCAGATATTCAGCTTCGTCGGAATCAAGGTCAAATGCTTCATCTTCAAAATCGGTCATGTGCTCGTTTTCCATTTTTTCATGTTTTCCTTTCCGCGACATTTCTAAAGCAAGATACGCCTGGCGAATACGAAAACTCCAAAATGAGTTTTTCTTTCCTCCGGCCATCTCGTTGGGGATGACGGCTCCCCAATCCCTCGACCGGACAAATCTGGCGATTTTCCGTTTTAGCTCCTATTTCTTTTTCGCAGCGGCAGCGAGTTGCCGGATTTTTGTTAGCGTTTAGAAGGGCGTAATTCGAGGAAGACGGGAAATCATATTCCCTCGTCAATACCGCGTCCTGAAAACCGCATGATGCCTGCATTTTTCATGCCCTAAAAGCTAACAGCCGAAGCGGCACCGGACTGGGAAAGTGGAATAATAGAAATCCTAAATCGCGGGGAACGAGAAATCGTATTACCCCATCAAAAGTGCGCCTCGGAACCCGCATGATTGCTGGACTTTTGCAGCTCTATTTTTCCACTCCGCAGCCCTTGCCTTTTGAAAATGTCACGCTCTAAAGGCCGGAAAACCGGGGTGCAGGTCAAATCGTATTAACCTGTCAGAATCGTGCAATAGAAACCTACATGATCGCTGCATTTTTTCATGCCTAAAGCGTGACACCTGATCTACAATTCCTGTTCGTCCCTTTTGCGCTCCTGCCCGATCTCCGGCTCTTGCAGCCGGAGCATTTTTTCAATATTGGCTTTGACGGTCTGCAGCTCCTTTTCGCGCTTTTGGCTCTCACGGTATTCGGTGTATCCGGCGTTTTTCGCCGAAGTCAGATCTTCGATCTCATCCTGGATTCGCTTGACGGTAGGAATCATCTTGACCTCGTTCTCTTTGAAATACCGCATGGCCGCGTCATAGAGAATGAGCGCCGGACGGTTTTCTTCGTAAAACTTTTCCTGCTTTTTCTTCGGCAGCTTTAGATACGCCGCGTGCAGATCTTTCGCGTCGCGGGCGTTCAGGACATGCCGCTGCAATTCCTTTTTCGCATTCAGTTCCGCCTCGATCTTTTTCAGATCGGTGCGGGCTGTATTTGTGTTCTCATGCGATTCCTCTAATGCGGCGTCGAGTGCGTCCAGATCGGTAAGCCCGTTTTCCTGTAAATATAAAAGTGTCTTCGCCATCGTTTTCAGATTGAAGACCGTGCCCCAATGGATGTAGCCCTCGCCCTTTCCTTCGGCGCGTTTGGCTTCGAGATCAATCAGCTTTTCGATCTCCGGTTTTGCTGCGGGCGTGACAAAAGTGTCCGGCCTCTGAGTGACAGAAGGAATGATCTGTTTTGCATTTTGCTCCAACGCGGCGAGGATCGCTTCTTTGGAAAAGTCATCTCCCAGCTTGCGCGATGTGATCGGCTTCGAGCGCTCCGGCGTCAGATAGCTGAAACGACCGCGGCTCTCTTTGACCGCAATGCCGTAATCCTCCAAAAGATAATCGAAAAAGTCTTCCAACGATTTGGATTTTTGGAGCGCGGCGCGGATCTGCTGACGCAGGATTTGCTTGTCCGTTTCAAACTTCGTCTGCTTCGGTTCTTCACCGTTTGCGATCAGCTCGGCGTTTTCTTCGTCGAGTTTTTTCTGTCCCTGCTTCTGCGCCCAGTACTCGCGTTCAGTAATTCTGTTATTGCTGCCGTTGAGCAGATCGATCTGATACAGCCCCTCGCGCTGACACATTTCCATCACTTCCGCGCGGAAATAACGGAGAGCTGCGGATGTACATCGGTGCTTCATGCCGGGCAGCATATCGCAGTCTTTATCCATGTACGGCATTCGCGGCACGCGCTCGATGCGCAGACTGTTGATGACGATATGCACATGAATGTTGCCGCTTTTGTTGTGACCGTCCGGGTGAGTCGCGACCAAAGCCTGATGGCCGGGGAAATGCTTTTTGCAAAATTCCAAGCCCAGCTCATGCGCGCGATCCATCGTCAGGCCGTTGTCTTCCGCGTCGCGGGGATCAAAACTGATGATGTAATGATGCGTCTTGACATCGCCGCGGGAGAGATTTTTGTTATAGGCGAGGTTCGTTTTCATGCAGGCAATGGCAAAATCCTCATCGCCGCAGAGCACGGTGTCGATGCGATAATCCTCGCGCGGAATGAGATGACCGTACTCATCAAGAACCGGTTTGTTGCTGCTCTCGTCGTGCTGAAAGATCAAGTAACGCTCGGCGGCCCCGAGGTCCGAGTTTTTCGAGCTCAAATGTTTGATCGTTGCCAATGGCGCTGCCCACCTCCTGCAGGATTTCATATTTCCATTCCGCCAGATCGCCGAGCGCGCGGCGGATTTCTGATTCAATAGATTGATCGGGAAAACCGGAATTAAGTGCGCGGGCGATCTGATTGAGATTGTTGCCGATGCGTTTTCCTTCGGTGATCAGCTCGTCGATTTTGGAAAGCAACTCTTTGTTCACCGGCGAGAATTTGATTACGGGATTGATGACGAGCTTATCCAAAGATGTACGGATCATTTCCGATTGATTCATCCCATAGGCCTTGCATTTCAACAGGAAGAACTTATATTCTTCATCGTCCAGGCGCGTTTTGATGACATGACTGCGCTTGGGCGTGTCGTATGTTCCCCGCATTTTTTGAACACCTCCGTGTGAAAAAAATGATCGTTTCTTTCGTTCTGCTGGGTTTGGGGAAGGCACTCCCCAACAAGTTTTGACCGGGACCAAAGAGGCAAAAGCCGAAATCTGGGCCACGGGTCGATACTTGCTCTTAGTATCTGACCGTTACCCCGCACTCCGTTTTTTCACGTTTCTTCTTCCGAATCTAACAGATTTTTGATAAAAAATGCTGTCGAAAAAAGTCACGCTCATGTAAAAACTGAAAAAACAAGAGCAGGCATCAAGCCAAAGATCACGCGCAACAAACATGCTGCGTGATTCTTTTTTGGACTTGATACCTGCCCTTTGCTTCCACATTCACGGGTGGGAGGACGGCTCACTATGCCAAAGTATTCAGTTCGTTCAGGTGGCAACTCTGCCGTAAAGAGAAATCGCATCTAATGGGATACGCATCGTTTTTATATCCCGAATCATAGCAAACTGCTGCTTGCATTTCGGACAGCACACGATGAAATCGATCGCGATTTGTGCGGGAACATCTTTCACCGGAACAAGCTTTGCATGATTTCTTGCCTCCGCACTGGCGGCAAAGACAAGATTCTTTGCGCGGCAATTTGGATTCGGGCAATCGAAAGAAGGAAGTCGAAGACGATCTTCTGCGATGGCGTTTTTCAATTTCGTTCTGTTGCCTCCGTACTCAATGCTTATGATACGATCCCTTCACAACGCCTTGGATCTGAAGTTCATCCACGATAATATCGGGATATGTTTTCGCATCGGGGTTGCAGGAATGAAGAATAAACTTTTTGTTCTTCTGATCGAAGCCAAGTTTCTTCAGATTGTTCTTTCCATCAAACAGCGCGATGACGAGATCGCCCTCGTTGGCTGTCTGCTGACGCTTCACAAAAACATAATCTCCGGGGAAGATGCCCGCACCAATCATGCTCTCACCTTTGGCGATCAGCGCAAAGAAGTCTCCCTTCTCGACTAAACTCTCCGGCATACGGATGTACTCGATGAAGCGCTGTTCCTCTTCCTGTCCTGGGCCGCAGGCGACGGTCCCGAGCACCTGCAGCGCGTGGATCGGCGCCGCGTCCTCCATCAATTTTGTGCGCGCGGTGCGGCGGCCGGAGTAATCCAGCGATCCGTCCTCGCGCATGGAAATGAGATAACGGTGCACGGTGGAAAGAGGAATCCCCGTGCCTTCTACGATGTCACGCACAGACGGAATCTCATCGTGCTCGCAAAAATGCTTGTCGATATATTCCGCGATGATTTCTTTTTTCGATGGATCAATCCGTCGCATAAGCGCCTCCAAATAAAAACACAAGTTGTTTCGGTAATGAGAATATACTACGCGAAACATCTTGTGTCAATATCTTTTTGAAATTATTTGTTTCTTTTAGCCGAGCTGGAGATACTGCGATAAATACTAAAGCAATAATCCACCATCGCATGCGTTCCTGACCATCATGTTGGTTGGCAGCGGTCAGACGAAATCACATAGCAAAATGTCTCGCAATCCGTTAGGACGGTGACCTCCCTCTGAGCATCGATGAAGTCCTCAAAGAGCTTGCTCAATCTTATTCCGTCACAATCAGAAGGTGAAAACCGCTTTTGATTTCTATAAATCTCATTTTTTCGATTATGATGAAGAGTATAATAATTCACAACCGAATCCGCTGCAGAAAATGCAGAGACGTGATCGAGAGCGAGACGGTCCACGATTTCCGTTTTTGCTCTTGTGGCGCGTGCGCCGTTGACGGCGGAAAGAACTATCTTCGAAGATGCGGCTATCCTGAAGACTGGGAAGACTGCAGTGAAGTGAAATGGCTGCGCTCTGAAACGGAGAAATGAGATCAATACAAGCTTCCAACATCCCGAGTTGTATGGTATAATCCATTCCGACAACTCGGGATTGTTCTGGAGGTGCGCCGATGATTACCGTTAATTTGCGATATAAAGGAACAAACGGATCGGCAAAGGCGTTTGCGGAAGCGATGATCTCATCCGGCACGGTGGACTTGATCCGGTCCGAGCCGGGGAATATGCGGTATGAGTATTATCAGGCGTTGGATGATCCGGAAACGATCTTGCTGATCGATTCGTGGGCGGATCAGGCGGCTATCGACGCGCACCATGCATCTCCCATGATGGCGACCATCGCCGCGCTACGGGAGAAATATGATCTGCACATGACCGTAGAGCGATATGTGAGCCTGGAAGATAACGAAGCAGACAGGAGGTTTATCCGAAAATGAGCAAGAGCCTGATCATCTATTTCAGCAGGGCCGACGAGAACTATGCAGTCGGCTGGATCGACAAAGGCAACACCGAGATCGTCGCGGAATTTGTGCAGGAGCTGACCGGCGCAGACATGTTCAAGGTTGAGCCGGCCGTGCCCTATGCAAAGGACTACAACACCTGCATCAAAGAGGCAAAGAAAAGGATCGGCAACGCGCCGATCAAGGAGAAGCTGGCGGACATTTCCGCCTACGATACCGTCTTCATCATGAGCCCGGTCTACTGGGGTACCTACGCGCCGGAGATGGCGACCGCGCTCACAGGTTTGGATTTCAGCGGAAAAACTGTGCGTGTTATCAGTACGCACGAGGGCTCCGGCCTCGGCAGCATGGTTTCCGATGTCAAGAAGCTGTGCAAAGGTGCGGACGTGAAGCCCGGCCTCGCCGTCAAGGGTTCTCAGGCGAAGAACTCGAAACAGAAGGTTGCCGACTGGCTGTGATCTGAAAGGATGAGGTGAACGAGAGCTTTTATGAGTACATGCAAATACTTGCAGGGAACACTCCACGGAGAGATGAGTTTACATAATTCTTTTCTCTGGTGTACTTTTGTTTGTACTTAGCGCAGTTATGCTTCAACAAACCGGGATTTGAAGAGGTGAAAACATAGTGGATACTGAAACCTTGCTGTTTTTTGATAAGAACCCATCGGCGTTACTGTTATATGAAGTATTTGAAACCAAAATCTATGAGTTGTTTCCTGCAGCAAAGAAGAGGGTGCAGAAGACACAGATCTCCTTTTCAAACAGGCATATATTCGCTTGCGTGTCCTTTGCACGGGTAAAAAAGAAAGCAGAGCTTCCAAGTCCCTATCTTGTAATCACATTGGGATTGCCCTACCCGTTGGATTCTGATCGGGTCGCAGTAAAAACAGAGCCGTATCCTGGAAGATGGACAACTCACATTGTCATTGGAACTGCGGATGAGATAGATGATGAGCTTTTCTCATGGATTCATCAGGCGTATGTGTTTTCAGAAATAAAGTAAGTTGCCCAATTCCGGTCTATCGAGCCGTTCGGCGCGTACCTTTTAGGCGTACTTAGCTCGGTTTTGTACCTTTTGGGCGTACTTTGGCACAATTTGTCCGAAAACTCGTTTTTAGTGCGAGTTTTCGGACATTTTTGTTTGCCTGTATGCTGTTTTACGTGAAAAAAGTGAGCATTCTCTGCTCACATGGCCGCAATCAATGACCTGACTCCCACGATGTTGATCGCTCTTGTCAGGTTATACGCGAGAAAGCTCAGTCCCAGCTCCGCCGCGGCTTTCGTCTTTCCCTTGCACAGCAGGTAGTGTGCGCCTCGGTACCACTTCACCGTTCCGAAGGGATGCTCTGACAGGCACATTCGCTGCTTTAACTTTTCTTTGTTGTCCTGTATCCTCAGGACGACCTTCTTTTTCGGCACATGCCCCGTGTCCAGCGTGTGGTTGCTCGGGCTGATCCGCGCATTGTATGGAATCTTCTGCACCGGCGCTGTCAGATTTCCGAACATCTTTACCGGCACGCAGTCCGTCTCCGGCCCGAAGCTCAATTTTCGGACAGTCTGGCCATAAAAGGATTGCTGTATTCTTTTAGCGGGAGCTTCTCTTAACCCTTGCTTCCTGCTTCGAGATGTGTGACAAGGACTGTGCTGCAAGGCTCGCCGGGCAGGCAGACAAATCTGCCTTTTATATCCCAAAAACGACCAAGTATCGTAAATCGCTTGCCAAAGCACGCCGTGCAGATTATGATACAGGCGTACCAGGGAGGTGGCGTTATTGAAGGTCGAAATCAAAATCGACAGCACGGTGCAGGAACCAAAGCTGCTCATTCTCACCGACCGTGTGACGGAAGAAATCAACGAAATCGTCCGGAAGATCTCAGATCCCGAGCTGCATGTGCTCGCAGGGATGCGGGATGATACGGTGAAAGTCCTCGAACCGGACAGTATCTTGCGCGTATATGCCTCGGGCGGAAAAGTATTCGCAGTCACAAAAGAAGGTGAATATCAGCTTCGGCTGCGGCTGTACGAGCTGGAAGATCAGTTGAAGAGAAACCACTTCGTTAGAATCTCCAACTCTGAGATCATCAATTTGAAGAAGGTGCGGCATTTCGATCTCCAGCTTGCCGGAACGATTTGCGTGAGCCTCCTTGACGGCAGCACGAGCTATGTTTCCCGCCGCTATGTTGCCAAAATCAAGGAAATATTGGGATTGTGAGGGTTTATCTATGAAGAAAAAGATCATTATGAGAGCTTTGCTCGGCGCGCCGATTGGCCTTGCAATAAGCACGATCATTTCCATCGCTATCTCCTACGCGCTCGGCGGAGGAAGCTATCGCGCGATCGTGCCGGAACTCGCGGCGGACTGCGGCAGCGAGCTGAGCGCCGTTACCCTGCAAGCGCTCTGCTCCCTGCTTTACGGCGCGGCCTTCGCCGGCGCGTCGGTTATCTGGGAGCGAGAGGAATGGAGTCTGACAAAAATGACGCTTACTCATCTGCTGGTCTGCTCGCTGGCAACCTTCCCGATCGCATATTGCATGTACTGGATGGAGCACAGCGTCTCCGGCGTCCTGCTTTACTTTGGCGTTTTCCTTATGATTTACGCCGCCATCTGGCTGGGACAATATTCATCCATAAAGCGGAAGCTCGACGCCATCAACCGCAAAATGAGCGAAAAGAATTTTTGATGTAAGCAAAACAAGCATTGTATGAAGCGCTTTCCTTATGCCATCGAGTGTGTTCAGACGGACAACGGTTTCGAGTTTACCAATCGTCTGAACGCCCAATGCTCCAATAAAGAAACACTGTTTGAAAGAACACTGCGGGAACTCGGTATTCGTCATAAGCTCATAAAGCCCTTTACGCCCAGGCACAACGGCAAGGTTGAGAGAAGCCATCGTAAAGACAATGAATACTTCTATGCCTCGCATAAGTTCTATTCCTTTGAGGACTTCCAAAAGCAGCTCTCTGCTTGGAACAGAAAGTAAAACGACTTCCCTATGCGCCCTCTCAACTGGCGATCTCCCAAAGACGTTCTTTTTTCTTTTCCAGACTGTAAAGTATGATTGACTAACCTACAAAACTCTGTCATTTTCCCGCCCCGACCGCTGCGCAGCGTGCGCAAGGCCTTTCAGCGCAGGACGGCAAAGGACTGCGGCAAAACGCTCAGCCGTCTTCCGTCGAGCTCCGCCTCGCCGATCTGATACAGGGCTTTGGAGACGTCGAAGGGCAGGGTCACGCTGAGCGTCCGCCCGCTCGGATTGAGCGCGAGCGTCAGCTCTCCGCGCCGATAGACGAAGGGCTTGTCCGGCTCGGTGCAGACCGCACGGAACGCCGCATCCGCCTGCAGATCCTTTTCCCGGTGGCGCAGAGCGAGCAGGGCGCGCACCGTGGAGAGAAGAGAGTCGGGATCGCCCTCCTGCCCGGCAACCGTCGGTGCGTCGTCGGACGCATCGACCGGCAGATACAGTTTTTCCGGCTCGGAGGAAGAAAAACCGAGGTTTTTCCCGCTCGACCACTGCATGGGCGTGCGCGAGCCGGTGCGGGTATAGCCGCCCTCCTTTGTGGGCAACTCGAGATAGCGCATGCCGATCTCGTCGCCGTAATAGAGGAAGGGCACGCCGGGCATGGTAAAGAGGAAGGCATAAACGAGCTTCAGCTCTGCTTCCTCCAGCGTTTTCCGGAGCCGGACCGTGTCGTGGTTTCCGGTGATCAGGGAGACGTAGCCATGCCCCTTCGCGCCGTCAAGCAGGCGCAGGTAGTCGTCGAGGAAGCGGTTGATGCTGCCGCCTGCGTCCTTTTTGAAATAGCTGTGGTCTTCGCCGGCGTGGTTCTCGTAATCTCGCAGCAGGGTGCTGTAGCCGTTGCCGCGCCAGTCCAGATAAAAGTCCGCGTCGAAGCCCGCGCGCAGCGACTGATGCGGCCGTCCCCATTCCGAGACCAGCACCGCCTCCGGGAATTCCAGATCCAGCATCCGGCGGATATCGCGCCAGACCGCGCTCGTTGCGCTCTTGTCCGCGTCGTCGTTTTTCACGAGGGAGTCGGCCATATCGACGCGGAAGCCGTCGCAGCCGCGGCTGAGCCAGAAGCGCATGATGTCTTTGAGCGCCTCGCGGGTCGCGATCGCGGCGGGGTGGTTCGCGGGCAGCTGCCAGGGCTCGGTCCGGTGCAGAAAGCCGTAGTTGAGCGCGGGCTGGCACTTGAAAAAGTTCAGGATGTACGCGCCGCTCCGCTCGCTCTCGCCGCTGATGTAGGGCATCCCCTGCGCGCCGCAGATCCAGAAGTCCGTCCAGATATAGCGGTCGGAATACTCGTTCCGCTCCGCCTTTTTGCTCTCCAGAAACCACGGATGCTCCTCCGAGGTGTGCCCCGGCACCAGATCCAGCAGGACGCGAATCCCCTTTTCGTGCGCGGCGTTGAAGAGTTGGATCAGATCCTCGTTCGTCCCGTAGCGAGCCGCCACCTTTCGGTAGTCGCGCACGTCATAGCCCGCGTCCTTGAAGGGCGAGTCGTAGCAGGGGTTGATCCAAAGCGAGTTGCAGCCGAGACTTTTGATATAGTCCAGCTTTTCCCGGATCCCGTTGAGATCGCCGATCCCGTCGCCGTTGCTGTCATAGAACGACTGCGGATAGATCTCGTAAAAGACCGCGTCGCTCAGCCATGTTGCCGCCATACTTTTTCCTCCGTTCATGTTGTCTATGTTGTCGCTTTACAAAAGAATACTGCAAATGCTCGCGTTTGAAAAGACATAATCCAACCATCCGGCAGAAAAGTTTATTCTTTCCGAGTTCTTTCCGAGTTCGCGAGTTCAAAGCGATGTAGGTGTTACAATGATGCTTCCGGTTGATTGGCTACTGTTCCTGCGGCGCGTGCGCCGTTGATGGAGGAAAGGATTACCTACGAAGATGCGGATATCAGGAGGACTGGGAGGACTGCAGCGAAGTACAATTCGAAGAAGCCGTCACCGACAACAAAGAACCGAGAGGCACGTAAAGGCTGTACTGCAAAAGCGCCTGGACCTTTTTCCAAAGCCGCAATCGCAGGGAAAGAGTACGAGTTAACAAAATATGCAATGATTGTTCACACACTTTTAGCACTCTCACCTTGACAGTGCTAAAAACGGTGCTATAATGATAATCGAACAAAGGAACAGAGATCGAATGGATGACCTCCATCCCCTTGCTCAGGTAACAAACATAGTGATTGCAAAAGGAGGCATGACTTATGTTACCGAGTATTTTTGGAGAGAGTTTGTTTGATGACTGGTTTGACTTTCCGTTCAGGGGCTTCGAATCCGATGTGGACCGCAAGCTGTATGGGAAGCATGCGGCACGCGTGATGAAGACAGATCTTAAGGAGCACGATGAAGGCTATGAGCTGAAAGTAGACCTGCCGGGCTTCAAGAAAGATCAAATTGATCTGCAGCTGCAGAACGGGTATCTGACGATTACAGCGACCAAGGGCATTGATGAGGAAGGCAAGGACAAGAAAGGCAGGATCGTTCACCAGGAGCGGTATTCCGGCTCTATGAGCAGGAGCTTCTATGTGGGCGAGCATGTCGCCGAGGAAGACGTGAAAGCCAGATTCGAGGACGGCGTCCTGACGCTGGACTTCCCGAAGGAAGAGCCGAAGAAGCTGCCGGAGCGCAGGTCGATCCAAATCCAGGGATAATGTTGCCGCAACAGCGCCCCGCAGATAGCGGGGCGCTTTCTGTTATTGGAAAGGAAAGAGACTGTACGGGCATGAGGATAACGGCTTTCTGGAAGCAATGGGATGAACGCTATCAGAACAATTCGCTGTGGCAATTTGTGAAATTCAATCTGGTCAGTACCAGCGTCTCGCTGCTGCAGCTGCTGCTGGCAAACATCCTGCCGCTTTTCTTTAACAGCGTGAGCGTGCCGCTGCCGGGCTTTCTGCGGGGGATTTTCGATCCGGCGGCCCTGTTTGACGGCCCGTCGCCTTACGTGGTGAACGGAGTCGTTACGTGGGGCTATGTGCTTCCGTTCTTCCTCTCCAATTTCATCGCCAACGTCTACGGCTACTTTATAAACATGAAGGCCACCTTCGAGGGCGAGGGGACCCGCGCAGGCCTTTCCGCCTATCTGGTCACGCTGATCCTGTTGATCCTGTTCTCCACCTGGCTGCAGGGATGGATCACAGCAAAGCTGGCTCTCACGGCGATCGCGCCGTTTGCGCGGACGCTGGCTGCGATGGCGGCCGGCCTCATTCAGTTCGCCGTTCTGTTCCCGCTGGAGAAATATGTACTGTTTAAGAAGAAGGATCAACCATGAATAAAGTCAGCATCATCATACCCGTATACAACGGAGAAAAGCGTTTGAAGCGCTGCGTGGACAGCATTTTGATGCAGGATTATCCCGACTTCGAGCTGATCCTGGTGGACGACGGGAGCCGGGATTCCTCGCTGCAGATCATGGAGGACTATGCCCGGCAGGACGCACGGGTGAAGGCGATCCACAAGGCAAACGGGGGCGCGTCTTCCGCCCGCAACCGCGGTCTGGCCGAGGCAGTCGGCAGCTACATTCAATTCGTGGATGTGGACGACTGGCTGCCGATGGAATCGACCAAGCTGCTCGTCCGGGAAATGGAAGCGCATCCGGTGGAGCTGGTCGTCGGTGACTTTTACCGCGTCGTCGGTGAGAACGTTTCCCAGAAGGGTTCCATCGAAAAGAGCGGGATCCTGAGCCGTCAGGATTTCGCGGACGAGATGCTGCGCAGCCCGGCGGACCTGTACTACGGCGTCCTCTGGAATAAGCTGTACAAACGGGAGATCATCGAAAAGCAGGCTCTCCGCATGGATGAAAGCATCAGCTACAGCGAAGACATGATCTTCAATCTGGAGTATCTTCTCCACGTGGATGCTGTCGCCGTCACGAAAGCGCCCGTTTATTACTATCATTACACCAAAGGCTCTCTGGTCGATCAGAACCTGAACCTCAGCAGCACGATCAAGATGAAAACGGGAGTCATCGGATACTATGCCCGGTTTTATAAAGGCACGTTCGACACGCAGGGCTATCAGGAGCGCCTCCCGGTGATCTACAGTTATCTTCTGGCGTTCAGCAGGGACAGCCTGTCTCTGCCCTTTGTGCCCGGTACGAAGAGACTCGGCACGGAAGCCGGAGAGCCGGTGTATTACGACCGGAGGCTGGACGGCTCGCCGTTTCAGTCCGCCTATCTGAACGCGCGCTGCAGAAAGCGGCTGCTTGACACGCTGGCGAAGAAGCATGAGCTGGAGCCAGGTGAGCTGTCGATCCTGTATACGATGAAAAAGCTGGACGCGCCCTGCTCGGTGGAAATGCTGGCGTCATTCACCGGCTTGAGCCGGATGAGCGTGGTCGTTTTCCTGGCGAAGCTGCTGGCCGCCGGACTGATCACGCGCGACAGCGCGCTGGACGTCCCCGCGGAAGGATATTGTTATCATGCGCCCATGCTGTCGGCGGATCTGGAGCAAATGGAACGGGATTATGCCGCCATCTGCTTTGCCGGCTTCAGCGCCGAGGAGCTATCCTCGTATCGCCGCCTGGATGAGAAAATGGATCGGAATATCCTGAGCCATCTGACAAAACAGGAACTCTGATTTCAAAATAGACGTGTGTTGTCTGCCGGGAACAGAATAGGAGAGGATCCAAACATGCCTCTCCTTTTCTGTTCGCTGTTTCACTTTTGACCTGTCAAATCCTTTGATCTCAATCCCCCCGGGGACTTGTAAGCGGGCTTTCCCTCGTGCTAAAACGGAGAAAAACAGAAAGGGCGACGTGACGACGGTGAATCGACAGACGATCCTTGAAGAAAACAGAGACTATTGGACGGGGCGCGCCTCCGGCTATTCGGAGGTCAGCCGGCTGGAGCTGAATACCGCGCAGCGGCAGAAGTGGAAGGCCTGTCTGCGTGCCGAGCTTGCGCGGCAGTTCCCCGACCGCGGCTTTGCGGAGCTGCGCGTGCTCGAGGTCGGCACCGGACCGGGCTTTTTCGCGATCTTGCTGCGGGAGCTGGGCTGTGACGTGACCGCGATCGACCTCACGCCCGCCATGCTCGCCCAGGCAAAAGAAAACGCCGGCACTCTGGCCGGCGAGATCCGCTTTATGGAAATGAACGCGGAAGCGCTCTCTTTCGCGGATGCGAGCTTCGACGCGGTGATCAGCCGCAATCTGACCTGGAACCTGCCGCATCCGGAGCAGGCCTGCGCCGAGTGGGCGCGCGTGCTGAAGCCGGGCGGCCTGCTGCTGAACTTCGACGCCAACTGGTACGCCTATCTCTTCGACCGTGATGCGCAGGCCGCGTATGAACGCGACAGGCTCAACAGCGCCGAGCAGGGCGTATGGGACCAGAACGTCGGAGAAAACTTCCATGTCATGGACGATATTGCCCGCCGTCTGCCTCTCTCAAACGTCCGCCGCCCGGATTGGGACCTGCGGCAGCTCGGGGCGCTCGGACTCTCCGCCGAGGCGGACGAGAGCGTCTGGCGGCGCGTCTGGTCGGAGGAGGAAAAGCTCAATTTCGCCTCCACTCCCCTGTTTATGGTTCGGATTATATTGCTCACCCTACTCGCGCGGCGAAGAGATCGTGAACACGGTCGAACCGCTTTCAGCCTGCCGATCACGGCCGGCGGAACTATTACGTTATACGTGCTGTAGAGGTTTTCTGCTATGAATAGAGACATTCTTCAAAACGATACCATATCCGGAGGCAGGAAGATCCCGTAAAAAGAACGGTATTTCTGGTTCGCCTTCGTCCTTGCGCTGCTGGGCAATCAGATCCCCTTCCAGCTTGCCCGCTTTTTGGCGCAGGGAAAGCGCCATTATTGTCTGGCGCTTCCGATCGACGCTGCGGTCCCGTTTCTTCCCTGGACGGTTTTCATTTATTTCTTCGCGTGCCTCATTTTCTGGTTCTTCCTGTACCGCCGGGTCGCGGCGCTTCCGCGCCGGACTGCCGACCGCTTTTTCTGCGCCAACCTCCTCGGGAAAGCCATAAGCTTTTTCTTTTTCGTTTTCTTCCCGACGACGATGACGCAGCCGGAGCCGAACGGACCGGGCTTCTGGGACGCGTGCATGCGCTTCCTCTATTGGATCGACGAGCCGAACAACCTCTTCCCCTCTCTGCACTGCTTCATCGCCTGGCTCTGCTGGGTCGGCATCCGCGGGAACAGGCAGGTCTCGCCGCTCTGGCGCAGCTCGGCGCTGCTGATGGCCGTCGCGGTGTGCATCAGCACGCTGACGACGCGGCAGCATGTGATGGCGGACGTGCTGGCAGGCATCCTGCTGAGCGAGCTGTGCTGGCTGCTGGCCTCCTGCGAAAAGCTGCGCCGGGTCTACGCTTCGCTCATGGATCGGCTCCTGCGCGGGAACGGGCAGGAGCAGGACTCCGATCCATCTCAAAAATAGGACCCTCGTCCGGCTGCGCAAAAAAGCAGAGCCTTCGGGATCACTCGTTCCCGGAGGCTCTTTCTCTCGCCATTTTACATAAGCAAAGCTTTCTGTCGCCTGCAGATGCAGCCGATCACCTTGCTGGACGGCAAAAGCTCTCATGAAAAAAGGATCCTACGCGAATCATGAGCTGCGTCTGCCGCGCTGATCGCCGCGTCTGTCCGATGCGAGAGCGCCGAGCGGGCGCTCCTCCAGACGCTCTTTTTCCCGGTCGATTTCGGACTTCAACGCTTTTATTTCCTCACTTGCCGTCTGCTCATGATACAGCATTTCGATCAGGTCGTTCTGTTTGCTGATGATCTTGCTTTTAATGAGCGTCGCCGGTTCCAGCCTGTCGGCCACGGCCTCCCGGCGCGCTTCCAGCTGCTGCTCGGCCTCGGCGCGCAGCCGTTCGGTTTCGGCCTTTACTTCCGCGAGCCGGGCGGTGATGCGCTCCGTGCGGTAGATCACCTCGGGATAGGCGTCGGCAAAGCGCTTATGGAAAACAGATTTGTCAGATAAAAGCAAATAGACTTCCTTGCTGATCTCCTCGGTACTGTCCGCTTCGCTGCTCTCGACCCCGATCTTGACCAGCTTCATCACGAAATGGGTCAGAACGTAGTCCGCGGCGAAAACGGCCGTCAGAACGCAGGCCGTGATCTCCTTCGCGGAAAAAGAAAACGCCGCCAGGATCCGGTCGAACAGCGGATTGATGATATGGATGATCGCCACGCCGCCCAGGCCGAAGAGCATCAGATTGCCGATCCAGACCCGGCCGTGCAGGTTCATCGGCTTCTGACTGTAGTCCCACCAGCGGGCGTGGAAGCGCTTCTCCATCCAATAGCTGGTCAGATACTCCAGCGTTCCGCAGATCACGAAGGACAGGGCGAAGGTCGAGCCGTATCCGTACTCGAAGCGGGCGAGCGAGCTGACGGCCACTGTGATCAGCGCGGCGCCGCTGCCGTAGATCGGCAGGATCGGCCCCGTGAAAAAGCCGCGGTTGATGAAGCGGTGGAACTGGAAGTATTTGAGAGTGACCTCGATGCACCAGCCCAAAAAGGAATAAGCGAAAAACAAAAGGATCAGATCAACAAAAAATACCAGCATAGAGATCTCCTACAACACGTAAAACAGAATACACACGGCCTGCAGCAGGCTGCCCAGAAGGACGAAAAGATGAAACACGCTGTGGAAATACCGCTTTTTCTTTCCGATCCCGTACAGGACTGCGCCGACCGTATAGGCCAGGCCTCCTGCAAGCAGCCAGAGGAAGCCTGTCAGGCCGACGGTTTCGATCGTCGGCCTGAGCGCCAGCACGATCAGCCAGCCCATGGCGACATAGCAGGCCATCGAGGCTTTGCCGTACTTTTTCAGGTCGATCGCCGTCATGGCGGCCGCGGCTGCGCCGAGGCCCCATTCACAGCCGAAAAGCGTCCAGGCAAGCGCCGGGTATTCCGGCCGGATCGCGACCAGCAGGATCGGCGTGTAGGTCCCCGCGATCAGCGCATAGATCGTGCAGTGGTCAAGCACCTGCAGCACCCGTTTTCCGGTGTTGTCGTGCAGTCCGTGGTACACGCTGGACATCGTATAGAGCCAGAGCATGGTCAGCCCGTAGACGCAGCTGCCGACGATCGCCCAGGGATCGCGGTGGTAAGCGGACAGAATGACCCCGCCGATCAGGATCGGCAGGCTGAGGGCGGCGCCGACGATGTGTGTGACCATGTTCGTGATCTCCTCGCCGCGCGTATAGTCGGGGAGTTTTCTCTCCCGCAGGGGGGTGCGTTCCATACCGGTACCTCCTTTGCCCGTCGGGTAAAAAAACGGCGCGCTGTGTAATACAGGGCGCCGTTTTTGTGATCGTCAAGCGAGATCAGTTCTCCTCCATGAGCTTTTTGAGTTCCTTGGCCTCGGCCTCGACGTCCTTCTTCATCTGGCGGACGGCGTCGCGCTGCTCGACCTCGGCGCGGATGCGGTCGTGGCGCATCTCGCGCTCGACGTCGTGGAGCTCCAGCTTCTCGTCTGCGGCCTTCTTGACCTCTTTGGCCTCGGCCTTGACCTGCTTTTTCAGCTCGTCGAGATCCTTGCGGCTCTGCTTGGCCGCCTCCTTGATCTCCTCTTTGATCTCGTGCTGCACTTTCTTATAGTCTTTCATTTTCAGTTCCTCCATTTCCTTGATGCGGCGATAAAAGGTGTTCGGCTTCAAGTCCAGCCGGGCCATGGCCTCGCGCGCGGTGATCTGGCCGCTCTGCCAGAGCGCGACGACGGAATCGAACAGGCCTTCGTCCACGGCGATCGGCTTGCGGCCCTTGTAGCGGCCCTCCGCCTTCGCGCGCTCGACGCCGACGCGGCGGCGCGCAAACAGCTCCGAATTGCTCAAAGCCCGGCACAGGGCAAAAAAGCTTTGCCCCTGGCCTCTGCGGGTGTCGATGCCTTCCTTCAGACTAACGAAGTCCGCGCCGCGCTCGCCGATCGCCGCAAGGGCTGTCAGCATTTCCTTTCCCTTGTCGGCAAACAGGTCGAGACTGTCGAGCTCCACGCAGTCGCCCGGTGCGATCCATGCAAGCGCAGACTCCAAATCGTTCCGATTGTCAAAGCGGACGGTTCCCATACAAGCACCTCTTTCGTCGTTGTGATCGCATCATACCACGGCTGCGCGAGTGTGTCAATAGGATTTTTCTATAAATGAAACATTTCATAAATTGTTCAAATATATGACACACATACGGTGACAGCGGAACCGGGAAAGAGGAAATGCTCTTGCTTTTGTCTGCCAAGGCAAAAGAGGTTTTTTCGTGCATTTTGGGCGAAAAACGGGCAAAATACAGTGAAATCGGGCTTCGGAGCGGGCGATCAGCTTCTCCGGAGCCCGATTTTTTACATTCAGACCCCGAAATCAGTTACCAGTTCGTCCTTTACGGTTGGAATATCCAGCGGGAAAGAACCGGGCATAATCATAGCACTGGCATCGTTGGCCATCCAAAGCTCATGGATGACCGCAGCCATTAGACGCAGAACACCGCGTGTG
>JAEEGI010006130.1_pt1 | contig 27269 bp, 24 predicted proteins | sample 8958751 | NCBI WGS metagenome assembly JAEEGI01 (sample SAMN16246545, study PRJNA631951) | gut metagenome | biome: gut microbiome; feature: rumen; material: KS-attached | host: Bos | place: Iran: Karaj | collected 2018-10 | reverse complement strand
CGGATTATCTGATAACGACCGACGACGCTGCAGGAACAGATAATCTTAAAGACAGTCTGCGTGTCAGCGAAACGCAAATAAGAAAAGACATTTCGCTATGCGACGGCGAGCTTAATATAAGCGCCGACGGAAAACGCGTTGTGACAGATTTTAGTAAAACAAAGATTGTATTTTTATTTTCAGATGATATAATGTTAGAAAGGGACGGCGGAGTGCCGATAATTGACGAAGACTATATTTCGTCACTCGCCTCGCCCGAAATGATATACGTTTCAAAAGACGGAGGAATTCATTAATGGCTGTTCTTGATGAGCTGACGCTTAAAAATCAACTCAAAGAGAAAAAGTTTTTCACTTCATACCTGATATGGGGCAACGAGCCCTATCTCAAGCAGCATTACGCAAATCTGATTGCAAAAAAAGCTGTTGACGAGGGTATGGAGGGCTTCAATCTGCGTCGGTTTGACGCCGAGAACGGCAACGATATTCAGGAGCTTATCGACGCTACCGATACTCTGCCTATGTTTTCCGAGCACAGCTGTACCGTCATAAAGGATTTCGCGCTCGACGAAATGTATTCGGCAGACAAGACAAGGTTCGAAAGCTGGCTTGCCGAGATGCCCGAAACAACGGTTGCGGTTTTCTGGCAGGACACCGAAGAAATCAATCCGAAAAAGCAGTCAAAATGGAAAAACGTCATTGAACTTTTCGACAGGCACGGCGCAACGGTCTGCCTTGACAAAATGGACGAAAGCTCGCTTGTCAAAACCGTTACGGGCGGACTTAACAAGCGCGGCGCTCAGATTGACCGACCGACCGCCTTTTATCTTATCGACTGCGTGGGCGACGACCTCAACCTGCTTCTCAACGAGGTTGAAAAGCTCGCCGACTACAAAAACGGCGGAACCGTCACGCGCGAGGATATAGACGCGGTCTGCATCAAGTCACTTGAAGCGAGCATATTTGACCTGTCAAAGGCTCTGCTGTCAAAAAATCTTGCCCGCGCCATGGCGATACTCAACAAGCTCCTGACCGAAAAGGAGCGCCCCGAGGTTATCTTCGGCGCGCTGTGTTCGAACTTTATCGATATGTACCGCGTAAAGGCGTCGATACTCGGCGGAAAAAACGCGGAATACCTGAAGGACGCGTACAACTATAAGAATACCGCGTTCAGACTCCGCAACGCCCGCCGCGACACCCAGCGCCTTTCGCTTGAGGAAATCAAGGGCTGCCTGGAGCTTCTCGAAAAGGCGGATATGAAGCTCAAGCTTCGCACAACAGATGAAAAAATAATACTCGAAAAACTCCTGACCGAGCTTTTTGAGACCGTAGGATAATTGATATGATAAAAATCAGACAGGCCGTTATAGTCGAGGGCAAGTACGATAAAATCAAGCTTGAATCGATACTTGACACCGTTATTATTCCGACTGACGGCTTCGGCATTTTCAAAGACAAGGAAAAACAGAAATTCATTCGCGCTTTAGCCGAAAACCGAGGCATAGTGATTATGACCGACAGTGATTCGGCAGGCTTCGTTATACGCTCGTTTTTAAGCGGTATCGTAAAGCCCGGGCAGATGACGCACGTCTATATTCCCGACGTGCTCGGCAAGGAAAAACGTAAGACCGAGCCGTCGAAGGAGGGCAAGCTCGGCGTAGAGGGCGTGAGCACAAAAATCATACTCGATGCGCTCGAAAAGGCGGGTATCACCGGCGAAACCGAGCCCGATTCCGACAGGCCGACGGTTACAAAAACCGATTTGTACGAGGACGGAATCTGCGGCAGGAGCAATTCACTTGCCAAGCGTAAGGAGCTTCTCAGAATGCTCGGTCTGCCCGAAAAGACAAGCGCAAACAGTATGCTGAAAATTATAAACACCTACCTCAGCGTTGAGGATTACAAACAGGCAGTCAAAAAGATAAACGGGGTGCAGATATGAAAAAGTTTATAGCGGTAATTACGGCTCTCGTCTCCTTTATGCTCACCGCCCTTTCGATAAGAGAAGCGGTCAGAAAAAAGGAAGAGCTTGAAAAGAAATAAGAAAAAGGACGGCTTATAGCCGTCCTTTTCATAATTCGTTAATCGTTCAAATGTTCAATAGCATAATCCGCTTCTTCTTTTGTGAATTTTTCACCATATTGAGAAACAAGTTGATCGTGAATTGCCGAAGGTGACATCGCCATATCTGTTTGATATGTTTTTGCCTTCATAAGAGCGTTATGATTCCAATCGGCATTCACTCTTTCTATGGCGTAATCAGCCGCTTCTTTTGAAAACTTTTCTCCATACGGAGAAACAAGTTGATCATATATGCCTGCCTTTGACATATAAAGAGTATCGCTATACATCTGAGCTTTGATTAAAGCCGATAGATACTCGGTCGGTACCGGCTCAGTTGTGGTTTCAGTTATCTCTTGAGTTGTTGCTTCATTATCATCCTTTTGTGTCACCACTTCGCTCTGCTGAGAAGTTGTAATACTATTGTCGTTTGATGATGGCTGAACTTTTGTATCAGATGCATTACCGCTAAATCCTATTATTAAATATACAATCCAAGCAACTGCAATAATACCATATCTCAAAATCGGTTTCATATCCTTCTTTTTGATAAGTATTAATGTAAGCGGAAGCGGGAAAATAAATATCCACCCTAAAACCCAAAGCCAAGTCTTTCTCTTTTTCTCAGTACTGTCTGCGTACCATGTTGCACCGCAGTCGTTGCAGTACCCAACAGTTCTGTGAATAACCTGCTTTGAATTTTTGCCTCGTACTTCGCCTTGATTTTCCCTTTTAAAAGTAATGTTTGTACTGGAGCATTTTGGACACCCCGACTTGTTTAATTGCTCCTGTTCTTTTTGCATTTCTGCAGATATTTGAGAACCGCAATAATCACATGATTTTGCCGCTCCAATCTCCGCACCACAATTTGGACACTTCATTTTTTGACCTCCTAATAAAAAGTGCGCAGCCGAAGCTACGCACAAAAAACGCATAACTCCAACTGTCGCCAAACAATCCAACATAGTCGCCTACAAAGCGGTATGCTATTACAGAGCATGCATTTTTATCAAATTGATAAAAATAGCATGCCACATTTGTAGGCTAATTATTTAGCTGGATTACTTGGCAGTATTATTCTATCATTTACGATATAATTAGTCAACAAAAAACAGACCTGAAGCATCAGGTCTGTTTTTATTATTGTCTGATTACTGCGCAAGATACAACGCGGAGGTGTCAATGTTGGTGTTGTCAACGTACCACACGCCGTCAAGCGCAACAACGTAAACGTCCTGAGTTGCAACGAGCTTTGTCGCGTCACCCTCACCGGCGTAAATCTCAAGGCTCACCTTCTTAACATCGGTAATGTCGTCGGCGCAGTCAAGCTTCTCGTAAGCAGAAATCATATTTGACTTTGCGTTATTTTCCTTCTTGCCTTCCTTAACATCCTTTATACCGAAGACATCAGCCTTTGCCTCGCCGCTTTCGGCAGTAGCCTTAATTCTGTTACGGAAGCCCTCGGCGTAAGCCTTAACCTCGTCGGGTTCAAGAGAGGCAGACGAAATAAACTGCGTTGTCAACTTGTACTTAAGCTGCTTTTCGGTAACCGTCTGCTTCTTGCCGTCAACGATGTTCTCAGCCTCAACTTCCTTTTCTACGCCGAACATCTCCTGATACTTGCCGACCGTCTCCTCGCGGAGAATTGTCTTGTTGTCGGAGGCAATTTTTCGCTCGGTACCCGTCAGCGAATCGCCGTAAGCGGCAACGTTCGCCTCAAGCGCGCCGAACATATATTCCATATTCATAAAGTCATCACCGTAAACCTGCTTACGAACCTCGCGGAGCTTTGAAAAATAGCTCATAAAGAAGGTTTCGTAATCGTCCCAGCCGACGTTTTCGAGCAGTTCAACATAATAGTCGTACATCGTGTTATAGACCTCGTCTATAGCCTTCTGCTCGGCTTCCGAACCCGTGCCGACGAAATCCGCCTGCGGTACATCCTTACCATTGGCGTCTTTTTCGTTTACGAAGCAAACCATATACGCACGTCTGATAAAGTCGCCGTACTTGAGCTTTTTGTTTTGGGAAACGAGCGTATTCTTATATGCGTTGTAGCCGTCGCCCGTCTGAACAATCGTGTCAACGAAGCTTACCGCAACCTTTTCGGGTGAATACGCCGTATAGCGCGTTACGAAGGCGCAGACAGCCATAACGCCGAGAACAACCGCAAGCACAATGCCGACAACTACGGCATAGAGGCCTGCCTTAAAAGTCTTTTTCTCTTTTGCCATTTCTACCCCTCCTTAAGCTTCGGCGGCTTCGTCGCCGTTTTCCGCTCTTCTCTCAATAAGAGCCTCTGTAATCATCTTTTTCTTTTCTCCGACCATATCGTAGAAGAGAATCGGAACGAACTGAAGGACTACGAATACAGCGGGAATAATCGTGTATATCGCAAGGAAACGGTTGAGCGTTTCGGGCGTCTGAGTAGCGTAAGCGATATTCTGGCTGGTTGAGAACTGATAGTTACTCCAGGTATAAACGAGAATAGGCGCAAGCCACTTTGTAAGCGCGGACGCGATTTTCGCGAACAGACCGATACCCGCATAAGCAAGACCTTCCTGACGCTTGCCCGTCTTGTACTCCATTTCGTCGATACAGTCGGCAATCATAATATTGGGCGTAACATTGGTGTTACCGTGCTGGATGCCGCAGAAGAAATTAAGTACGAGGAAGGGAACGATAAGATTTGAATTGAAGCCTATACCTCTTGAAACGAGATACAGAATCGTAAGCGCGGACGCGCCGTAGCAACAGAAGAGAATGTACGTTTTCTTGGTAGAAAACTTCTTCAATGCAAAATTTACAAGCAGAGTGCCGACCGCCGTACCGATACCCATCGGGAGCATAAGCGCAAGCTTCAGGCCCTTTGAGCCGAGAAGATAAACCGCTATGTATAACGAAACCGTGCCGTAAACGCCTCTGCCGAAGCCCGTAAGCTTGGTCAGCGCAACCATAAGCAGATTCTTGTTTGTGAACACAAGCTTAACGGATTCTATCAGCGAAACCTTTTCGGCAGTATAGGGAACTCTCTCCTTATTGTTTGCGAAGAATATCATTACGAAGATAATCATACCCAGCGCGCAGACCGCCGTCGAAATGATAAGGTCAATACCCTGTCCCTCGGCGTTCTTGTACTGCTGCTGTCCCATGAGCGCCTTCATGATAAGCGGAACGACAATAATTACCACCTGTCCGCCGGACTGACCGACCGAACGAAGAAACGACGCTATCGAAATGGCGCTCGAACGCTCGGAGGGATTAGGCGAACACAGCGCGCCGAAGCAGTTGGCAGGCGACTCAACCGCGCACGAAACCGCCGTATAAAGCGAATAGATTACAAACATCCATATACTTGCGACCGTGAACGAATTTGTGTCGGGAGCCATGAAAACGAGCATCGCAACGAGCGCAAAGGGAATTGCGCCGAAACCGACCCACGGTTTAACCTTGCCGAGCTTGGTCCTCGTTCTGTCAACAAGTATTCCGATAACCAGCTCGCATATTGCGCCTACGATACCCGCAACGCCGAATACCGTCGAAACGGTAAGCGCAAGCTGAGACGAATCAAAGCCCTTGCCCTTGAAAGCGAAATCCGCAAAGAAGGTCATCGTATAGTCCGGCATCCAGCCCGAAAGCAGCGCAACGCCGAAAAGGCCTATGCCGAAGGTGACAATCTCAGAGGGCTTCATATACTTTTTCGCCGCGCCGACAGCCGTATCGGCAGCCTTTGCGGCCTTGGTCTTTGCCATAAGAAAAACCCCTTTTCCTTTTGTTTTTACAAGTATATATTATACCAAACAATCAGATGACATACAATACCCGAAATTCAGACAAAGCAGAGTTTGTAAATGGAAAGCGGGTGATTCAAATCACCCGCTTCGTTTGTTATTCTTTTTCAAACCACATTGAATATTTGCACCCGCAATAGTTCTGTCTGTAAAGTCCGAGTTCCTCGGAAAGCTGTGTCGAGCGCTTGTAGCCCTCTTTTTTCTTGAAATCGGACCGCAGGAACTTAACGCCGTACTTCTTCTCGGTCTCAATTCCTATTTCGTTGAGCAGCTGAGAATTCTTGTGAGGACTTACGGTAAGAGTAGTGCAGAAATAATCCGCGCCGATTTCCTTCGCCTTTTTTGCAGTCTCCTCAAGGCGCAGTATAAAGCACTGCGTACAGCGCGCTCCGCCCTCTTTTTCGTTTTCAAGCCCCTTTGCCGCTTCGTCAAATTTTTCACTTTCATAATCGCAGGGGATTATCCCGATATCCTTTTGGAAGCGCGGAGAGGCGAGAAGCTTGTCAAACTGTTCAAAGCGTTTTTTGTACTCCGCTTCGGGATAAATATTCGGGTTATAGAAATACAGCTTCAAACGGAAATGCTCCGTCAGGCGTTCAAGCACGGCGCTTGAACACGGCGCACAGCAGCACTGAAGCAAGAGCACAGGCTTTTCACCTGTGCTCTCTATTTTTTTCAGTTCTTCATCCATTAAAAGCTGAAAATTCTGTTTCATTCTTTTACTACTTTATTATCCTTGTACAGCTCGTTAAGGTTGTACTTGCCCTTATGTCTGTACGGGAAAATTCTCAGGAATATAATCGCCGCAAGCGCACCGAGTGTGTTGAGCACGATGTCAGCCATGGTGTCCATAATCGGCCAGCGCTCCGCAAATACGGGATTGATAAGCGTTGCCTCCTTGGGCGTGCCGAGAGCCGCCGCAAGATTCCAGTGCTGAGCGTCGCCCGCCATAGCGATAGCGTTGCCCGCCGCCTTGGTACTTATGCAGGAAATCTGGTCAAAGCTGAACTCGAAAAGCTCCCAGCCCGTACCGGCGAGGAACGAGAAACCCATAGCGCAGAGAAGTGCGATTGAAAGCGGAATCGCAACCTTATCGCGCTTCTGCATGGCTGCAACCATTTCGTAGCCGAAGAATACGCAGGCGCCGCCGCCGACAAAGTGGAGTATAACGTCCCACCATCTGAAATCGTAATACAGATTGAGGAACTTGCCTCCGAACGAAGCGCAGAAAATCCCGATTATAAGGAAGGTCTGAACTCTCGGGGAAACGTGGCGAAGCGCATTCTTTTCGGGCAGCATCATAAATACTTCCCAGACGAACATGCACAGGAAATTTGCACCGACCTGAAGCGGGTCGGTAATGTCAAACGGCTTCTTGAAGAAACCGGCGATAAACGCATAAATCATCAAGGCTCTGAGTATCCACCAGAATATCAGCTCAGCCTTAGTGGGCAGGGTTGTAATTCTCTTAAAATATTCTTTCATCATATCCTCCAATTTGCGACAGCTTTTTTAGGTCTGCCGTTTTGCCTACATATAATATCATATTTGTTCTTTATAATAAAGCCTTTTTTGAAAAGTTTACAAAAAATTAAGGCAGGGTGTCCTGCCTTAACTATAAATTACAGTTCGCCGTTCTTCCACTTTTCGACATTTTTGAGATGCTCGTCATAGGTCGCGGCAAAAGCGTCGTGATACGGCTCTGAGGTATCGATTACAAAGAAAAGATAATCGGTTTCCTCCGGATAGAGCGCCGCATTGATTGAATCAAGTCCCGGATTGCAGATGGGTCCCGCAATAATTCCGTCAACGCGGTTGCCGTTGTAATAATACTTATAGAAATCAATCTTTTCGGGATACTGAACCTCAATAACCTGAGTGCAGTATTTGACCGTTACGTCGTATTCAAGGCGCATACCCTTTTTAAGCCGGTTGTGAATTGTCGAGGAAACAAGCCCGCGCTGCTCCTGAGTTTTGGCTTCCTTCTCGATAATCGAAGCGATGGTGAGTATCTGATGAACGTCATAACCCATCTCGTCGGCGCGTATGCGCATATCGGCGTCAATTCGGCCCTCCAGCGCGTCAAGCATCTTGTTGATAACCTTGACGGGGTCGGAATTCTTTTCGAAATTATACGTAGCGGGGAAAAGATAACCCTCGAGCTTGAAGCAGATATTCTCCTTTTCGCTTAAACTCTTGAGAATTGTACGGCTTGTCAGGTCGTAATTCTCAACCGCCTCAAGAAACGCGTCGGTTGTGCAGATTTCCTTTTCCTCCAGCAGCCATGCAAGTCGCAGCACCGTGTAGCCCTCGGGTACGGTAACCTTGACCGTATTGCTCTGTTCGGCTTCGCCGGAAGCGGCAGCCGTGGTTGTAACGGTGTCGGGGTCGTATGTATTGCCGCCGTCCTCATCCTGCTTCCCACAGCAGCAAAGGCTCAGCAGCAAAACCGCGCAAAGCATTACTGAAAGAATTCTTTTCGTCATTTTCGTCATCCTTCGTTGCGTTTTGCGCTATTATATCATTATTCTTCGATGTTTTCAAGTTCCGCGCTAACTTTTCCCATCACCTCAAGCGGACTTACGTAAACGCCGTCAACAACAATCTCGAGATGCAGATGCGTTCCGTCCGCGGATTCAACGGGAACCTTATGAAGCGTGCCGACCGTCTGACCCGCAAAAACCGTTTCGCCCTCGCGTACGCAGTCGTCGCCGTTAAGACCGCAGTACTTGGCTGTCATTCCGTCAAGGTGGTCTATCTCGACAACCGTTCCCCAGAGCGCGTCGTCACGCACCGAAACGACCTTGCCGTTGTTTATCGCCCTGACCGCCTCGTTTTCCTCACCGACGAAATCCACGCCCGTATGGGCGCGCCAGTCGCCCATAGTCTTTGAGTAAACGGGATCGCCGTCGGAATAATCCTTGATAACGCCGTTCGAAAGCGGCAGAACAAAGGCATCCGCCCTTGTGAACGGCGCTTCGGTGCTTTCGGGTTCGCTTTCGTCCCTCGTGTCGGGAACACCCGTAACATTACGGTTGACCTCGGTCGGCGTGTCGGAAACGGTAACGGGCGGCGCGGTCGGCAGCGTCATACTTTTTTCGTAATCGGCGAGCTTTTTAGCCTTGTCCTGCGCGGCGGTGAACGCCACCGTAGCCGTCAGCGCGAGTATAAGAACGGTTATCGCATAGAATTTGCCTGCGTTTTTTATGTGCTTTTTCATAAAAACACCTCCGCAGACAGTATGAGCAAATATTGGAAAATTATACAAAAAGGAAAACGGCCGGCTTTCGCCGACCGTTTCCTTCATTTGGGTTGTTTTGAGGAGGGGGTATAAAACTCTCAAAATGAATTGCGGTGTTCATCTTGAGTAATTATACTATACAATAACATTATGAATTATGCTTGAACGCAATGTAAACATTAAATCGACAGTGTTTTTTCAGATGATGTATAATGCACAGACAACAAAAAATTTTTGCAAAAATCGAACAAATGTTTGACAAGCGCGAACATTTGTGCTATTATACTCTCGGGTATATTTGAATACGCTGTAAGGAGGTCATTATGGCAGAGATTAATAAAACTCAGAAAAAAATTTACGAATACCTTATGGAGCGCACCCAGATCAGCAAGGTTCCCCCGTCGGTAAGGGAGATTGCGGCGGCGGTCGGACTTAAGTCCACCTCCTCCGTTCAGGCTAACCTTGACGCTCTTGAGCAGGCGGGCTATATTGAGCGCGATCCTATGATCAAGCGTTCAATCCGCGTGTGCAACGAAGTTGAAAACGACTATATGCAGATACCGCTCGTCGGTACGGTTACCGCGGGCGCGCCCATACTTGCGGTTGAGCAGATTGAGGGTTATATCCCCTTCGCCGCATCCGCAGCTAAGGACAAGCCGATGTTTGCGCTTAAAGTTCGCGGCGAAAGTATGCTCAACGCGGGCATACTCTCGGGCGATATAGTTATCGTTGAGAAAACTCCCGCCGCCGAAAACGGCGATATAGTAGTCGCGCTTATCGAGGACGAGGCAACGGTCAAGACCTTTTATAAGGAAAAGGGACATTTCCGCCTTCAGCCCGAAAACGACGCATACGAACCGATTATCGTTGACGAGGTTATAATTCTCGGAAAGGTAAAAGGCTTGATAAGAAATTATTAATAATGGCATTAAAAAAGACCGCTGAACTTCAGCGGTCTTTTGTTTTTTGTATTTACGCCTTTTTCGCTTTTTTCTTTGCAATTGCGCGCTGGCAGGCTTTGATAATCTCAACCAGCGGAATAATCATAAATGCAAGTCCGAGCGCAGTTGCATATTCCTTAATGTCGATTGCGGCAAAGTCAAATGCTTTTGCAAGGAACGGAATGTAGATAACCGCAGTTGTCAGTACAAGCGAGCCGAGAGTCGCAAGCGCAAGGTACTTGTTGTGGTTACCCTTTAATATCATCTTGACTACCGAACCGCGCTGCGAACGCATATTAAGCGAGTGGAAAATCTCGCACATTGACATGGTAAGGAACGCCATTGTCATACCGTTCTGATGCAGGAACAGCGTATCGGCCGCATCGTTAACCGCAAATACGTCGAGCAGGTTCATGACCCTGCCTGCCGCCATCATAACGCCGAGCACGTACGCCGTAACCGTCAGCACGGTTACGAGGAAGCCCTGATAAATAACGTCAATTCCGACGCCGCCTGCGAAGATGCCGTCGGTGGATTTTCTCGGCGCGCGTTTCATAAGGTCGCTCTCGCCCTTTTCCATAGCAAGCGCAAGCGCGGGGAAACAGTCGGTAACGAGGTTAATCCAGAGCAGGTGTGTAGGCTCAAGAATAATGAAGCCGAAAATGTTCGCAAAGAAGATAGACAGAACCTCACTCATATTCGAGCCGAGAAGGAACTGAATTGCCTTCTTGATATTGTCGTAAATTCTTCTGCCCTCTTCGATAGCGGAAACTATCGTGGCAAAGTTATCGTCGGCAAGGACCATATCGGCGACGTTCTTGGTAACGTCTGTACCCGTGATGCCCATGCCCACGCCGATATCGGCGCTCTTTATAGACGGTGCGTCGTTAACGCCGTCACCCGTCATAGCGGTAATCATACCGCGCTTACGCCAGGCATTGACTATTCTTGTCTTATGCTCGGGCTGAACGCGCGCATATACCGAGAACTTTTCAACTGCCGTCTCGAATTCCTCATCGGAAATCTCGTCGAGCTCTGCGCCCGTGATAGCCTCGTCGGGATTATGGATTATTCCCAGCTCCATGGCGATAGCTACGGCGGTATCCTTGTGGTCGCCCGTAATCATAATCGGTCTGATACCCGCCTGACGGCACTCAACGATAGAATCCTTGACCTCGGGTCTTACGGGGTCAATCATACCGACAAGGCCGCAGAAGATAAGCGAGTATTCAACGTCCTCGGGCGCCTTGAATTCGGGAACACTGTCAAAACGGTTATAGCTTAAGGCGAGCACTCTGAGTGCTCTGTCCGCAAACGCCTTGTTGGCGGAAATTATCGCCTTTCTGTCCTCGGCGGTAATGTCGCGGACCTGACCGTCCTTAAGAATCTTGGTGCAGCGGCCGAGCACTACGTCGGGCGCGCCCTTGGTAAACTGAATAACGCCGTCGGAGGTCTTGTGGAAGGTCGTCATCATCTTTCTCATAGAGTCAAACGGAGCCTCGGCTACACGCGGCATTTCCTTTTCAAGGTCGTTTTTGTTAAGGTCCTTTGAAAGCGCATAGGCAACGAGCGCCGCCTCGGTGGGCTCGCCCTCGACGTTGCCGTCGGCGTCAACGCTGACGTCCGTGCAAAGCGCCATACCCTTTGCGAGAAGCTCGCCGTCGTCGGTGTAGGAATCGACAACGGTCATCTTATTCTGCGTAAGCGTACCCGTTTTGTCCGAGCAGATTATCTGAGCGCAGCCAAGGGTTTCAACGGCTGTCAGACGTCTGATAATCGCATTACGCTTCGACATGGTTGTAACGCCTATGGAAAGCACTATCGTAACAACCGCAACCAGTCCCTCGGGGATTGCCGCAACTGCAAGCGAAACGGCTATCATAAACGTATTGAGTATAAATTCAAAGTTAACAGGCTGACCGGTAACGATATTTCTGACAATGCCGAAGGCAAAGATGAAAATACAAATACCGATAACCGCAAAACTCAGCACCTTGGAAAGACCTGCAAGCTTCTTCTGAAGCGGAGTCTGGCCGTCCTCTGCCTGTGCGAGAGCGCCTGCGATTTTACCCATCTCGGTATCCATTCCCGTTCCGACTACGACAGCCTTACCTCTGCCGTAAACAACGGATGAGCCCATGTAAACCATATTTTTGCGGTCGCCGAGGGGAACGTCCTTTGCTTCGCCGAGATTGATAATCTCGATGAACTTGTCGACGGGAACAGATTCGCCTGTCAGCGCTGCCTCCTCGATTTTAAGGCTCGCCGACTCAAAAACTCTCGCATCCGCGGGAACAGCGTCGCCCGCTTCGAGAATTATTACGTCGCCGACAACAAGCTCCTCGCTCTTAACGTGAACGAGTCTGCCGTCACGAAGAACCTTCGACGTCGCCGCCGACATTTCCTGCAACGCCTCAATTGCCTTCTCGGCCTTATTCTCCTGATAAACGCCGAGCGTTGCGTTAACTATAACGACGAAAAGTATGATTATAACGTCTGACGGAAACTCGTTATTGAATACCGAGGTCACCGCGGATATACCCGCCGCAACAAGCAGTATTATAATCATCGGATCCGCAAACTGCTTGAGGAAACGCACTATAAGCGATTCCTTTTTGCCCTCGTCGAGCTTGTTTTTACCGTTTTCTTCAAGTCTTTTCTTGGCTTCGGCACTCGAAAGACCGTCATCGGCCGACCTGACCTCGTTAAAGGTATCTTCAACCGAGCTGAGATAATGCTTCATTTTGTTCCTCCTTCTAAGGTGAGGCTAATAAAAAAGCCTCCGACAGAGCCAAACTCTGCCGAAGGTCTTGCTTCCAATAAAAATCGGTTTGATGACCAGACGAGAACGCCGGTTGTTGATCATCAAAAATTAGCTACTCCCCTTGCGGTTGTATCTTTTAACGGGAGTATAGTATCATTTTTTCGGCAAATTGTCAAGCGGCAGTTTACTGCTGCTGCGACTCGCTTTTAATTATTATGTAGTTTTCAATTCCCATATTTTCAAGCGTCGCGATATAAATTTCATCGTCAACTATGGGAATGATTCCCTTGGTGGTAAAGTTATCGTCAAGCTTCTGAGTTAAAATCGGAACACTCAGCTGAATGAGCGTGTTTTCGTTAATGTCCTTTTTCTCAATGCTGCGCTCGTCGATTGTTATTATACCGTCAACTGCGTCGGTTCGAAGGTCAACGGCGTTGAACAGCGCTTCGGAGTCGAACATCGAGCCCTCGTAGAGCATCTGATTGCCGTTGAGCGCGCCGTCAGCCGTCAGATATACGGCAACGGGCACCTCGCCGCAGGCTTCCGCCGCCTTCTTTACAAACGAGTGAAGCACGGCGTTGCGGCTCTCAAGGCTTTCCTGCTCGCCGCCGAAAACAGCCCTGTCGCCTCTGTCGCTTTTCGGGAAGCTGACCGAATCGAGAAGCACCACGTCAGCGCCTAAGGACACGCTCTCGCCGATAATTGAGAGCAGATAATCCTGCGCCTGCTTTGAATAGGGATTTAGCCACGGGTTTCCGTCGTCCTGCGCACTTTTGTCGAGCCACATTGACCCGTCAGCTTCACTGACGGCCGCCGAAACGAGCATTGAAGCGGCAAGCGTGTCGTCAAAGCAGTTAATTCTTGCAATTATCTTATATCCGTCGTCCTTAAGCTGTTTTATTACCGAATTGGCGGCGTCGTATGCCGTGCTGTCCGCACCGATTTCGGCAACGCTCTGCAGGCCCGATTTATAGTTAAGCCTGCCGTCGGGACCCTTGAATTCAATGAGCACTGCGTTTGCCTTGGCATTGATAAGCTGAGTTTTGAACAGCGAGAAGGCTATTCCGCCGCCCAGCGCATCGTCGGGCATATAGTACGCCTTCAGCTTGCCGTCATACTCGCTCGCCTTCGTCGCGTCAACGTCCGTCAGCGGTTTTCTTGAAAGCGAAAGCGCCACCGAGGTAACAACAAACACAACGGCAAAAAGCACAACCAGCGAGCAATAGAATATTACCCGGTTGCGCTTTTCCTTAATACTGCGCGTACGCGATTCACCGATAGCGTAGATATTACCGCTCTTGGAAGGATAGTTCTTCGAAAACGGGTAATAGCTGCGCTTTCTGTGTTTTTTGTTGTCATTGTCAAACAGCATAGTTAAACCTTAAAGCGTCATACCTCTGCCGGACAGACCGACAAAAGCAAGTGACAGTAATGCTACGTAAATAAATATCGCGGGAGTGCCCCTGAAAGCTTCGGGAATAGCATCGCTTTTTACTATTCTGCGTATTCCGAGATTTATAAGCACTGCCGATATTGCGAACGCAAGTCCCGAGCCTATGCCCGAACCAATCGCCTCGGCTATGGAGAAGCCCGCACGGTAATTGATAAACGGTACGGCAAGCACGAGCGTGTTGAACGCTGCTATGCCGAGCCTTCTGACCGTCCTCTGCTTTGCGCCGAGTATAGCGGTAACTATGAAAAGCACGATTAAATATACTGCGCCGAGTACGGTTATGAATATCAGCGCGTGGCCTATGGTACCTAAAGCGCGTACACGCCTGAACTGTTCAAGCAGCACGCAGATGACCGACGCCGACGTTGAAAACAGCGTGATGAAAAGCGTCAGTCTGAACAGCTGTTTGGGCTTGGCGGCAGTTCTTATAGCCTCGGACGCGCCGTAGCCGCCCGTAAGTATGAAGTTCTGGAACAGCGATGCGTAAAGCGCCGCAAGTAAAAGATCGGTAATTACTCTCACTGCTCATCACCGCCTTCCGTTTCGTCTGCAGGTTCTTCGGCAATCTCTTCAATCGCCTCTTCTGCGGGCTCTTCGGGCTTTGCCTTTGCCGCTTCGAGCTCGGCAAGAATGTCGTCAAATTCGGACTCGTAAACTCCGCTTCTCTCGGGAGCGGGTTTTTCATCCTTAACGGGCTGAACATCAACCAACGGCTCTGCTTCAACAGTTTCAGCTTTCTTTGACTTCTTTTCCTTTTCGGGTTTTTCCTTTTTATCGGACTTTTTGAATATGCTCTTTTTCTTTTCGGGAACCGCTTCGGCTTCGGCGGTCTCCCCGCCCTCGTCCTTGGCAGCAAAGAAGTCAACGAAGGGATTGAAATCCTCCTCAACCGCAGTCTTTATCTCGTCAAAATGCATTTCCGAAATCTCGGACAGATTGAACGCCGCTTCGGGCTTTTCGTCGGGATACTTCTTCTTAATCGCATTCTTGAAGAACGCCGCTAAGAAGCCAAGCAGCAAAAATCCGCCGAACGGGAGCAGAAGTCCCGAAAATTTAACGGGGAATTTCAGGTCAAAGCTGTAGAACGTACCCGAGCCGATAACCTCACGCAGAATTCCGAGAAGCATTATGATAAAGACGTAGCCTATGCCGGCGGAAATTGCGTCAACGAGGGTAGTCCTGAAATCGTTTTTGACCGCAATTCTCTCACAGTGAAGTGCGATAAGCGAGTTAACTGCGATAACGGGAATGAATATACTTACGTTAGCCGTTTCGTTCGGAGCAAAACGGTTGAAGAACATAAACAGCGGCATATTGATAAGCACGCCGAGTACCGCGTAAATAAGCACACGGAAGCTCTGCTTGACCTTTTTGAGAAGCAGACATGCGAAGCTCTCGATAATTACGAGCTCAACACTCGCAATAACGGAAAGCATAATTGCCGTCTTGACCGAAACCGCCATAGCGACAACGGGCGCTATACCTATAGCCTCAAACAGAACGGGGTTCTTGATGACGGCGCTGTTTCTTACGCCCTCGCGTACAGACATTTTATCAGCCATCAAGCTCACCTCCCGTCACGGCTTCGGCAGGCGTTTGCGAAGGCTGTTCTTCACCCTGAGAAGCCGATGCCTCAGCAGCTGCCTTTTCCTTTTTGGTAAGACCTGTGAATTCGTCGAAGAAGGGTGCTACCGCATTGGCGAGCAGTATTGCAAAGACCGTGCTGTCCTGGAAGCCCGAAAAGCTTCTCATCAGCATCAGTACAAGTCCCGCAAAAGCACCGTAGCAGATTTTTGCCCAAAACTTAGTGGGCATAACCGCTTCGTTGCTTAAGAATACTACCGCGCCGAACAGCAGAAGTCCCGCCGACAGCTCCATAAACGCAGATGTCAGTCTGCCCGTAGTGATTCTCGGGAAAAGCAGCGCATAAACGAAGCACACCGCAAGATAGCTCAACGGGGCTGCTGCGTTCTTGGGCCGTCTGATAATCATATATACAAGTCCGCCGAGCATGGCGAGCACACAGCCCGCGCCCATGGGACCGGGGAAATTACCGACTAAAATATCAATGTAGTTAATAACGTTCGTTCCGATTGAGTTGCCGCGGCTGAGCATATATGCAACCGAGTCGCCTGCGACAAAATCTTCGCCGCCGTAAACCGCCGTCTTATAGATGGCGTTGGGAATAATGCCATAGCCGAACACGCGTTCCGCATTACAGACGGTCACGAACGCTATACCCGCCGCTGCAGGAACGAACAGCGTATTCTTATGACTGCCGAACGGTATTCTGACCGCCATTATTGCAAACGCCGATGCCGCGCAGGGCAGCCACCAGGCAGACGAGGCCGGCAGGCACATGGCAACGGCCAGTCCCGTTGCTACGCCCGTAAGGTCGGTCGGATGTATCTCAACCTTGAAAATCCTTGCGCCTGCCCACTCGCAGATAACGGCTGCCGCTACCGACAGCGCCGCAAGCTGCAGGGCTCGGATTCCGTAGTAGTAAAATGCCGTAATCAGCGGTGCCGCAAGGACGATAAGCACGTCAAGCATCGCTTTTCGGTTGTATTTAATTTTAAGCGTCTGTTCCTCGGTCAGCGGGCTGACATCAGCCGCCTGAACCTTTTTGTTGGTGCTCAAAATACTACCTCTGTTTCCATTATTTATTTATTGCAGGACAAGCGCCGCCGCAATATGATATATTAAAAGACTTTTTCGGGGTGCGAAATGAAAATCCACACTAATTCCTCCGATCGGCTTATAGCACAGCTTGATAAGGCCGATATGGAGCGTTACGATATTGCCTTCAGCTCGCTCGGACTCGACGACGAAAAAACCGGAAGGCTGATAAGCGACCTGCTGAGCGTTTCGGGAATAAGCCTTAACGGACGCAGCTGCCGCCTGAATGTTGACGCGGTTTCAAACGGTGAAAACGGGATGTATATAATACTCACGCTGACCGACACCGTCCGCAGCACAAAACGCCTCAGAATACGTAACCGCCGTTATGTCTGCGCGTTGTTTTCAAGGGAAGATCTGTTCCCCCTGTGCGACGCGCTGAAGCGTTACGACGCCGTAATCACGGACTGCCGTCTGTATTCCGACGGTGAAAACTATGCAGTTGAACTCTGCCAAAGCGTTTTAGATAAAATTAATCTAAAACACGTGCTGTCCGAATTCGGACTTGTGCGTTCCTGCCCCGCACGGCTTCGCCGCGCCGAGCTTGACGAGCATTACAAACTTATCTGCGACGACTTTATACGTCGGCTTTCGACTTGAATCCTGCTATCGTGGCCGCCGCGTCGTCGCTTGAGAAAATCGCGTTGCCTGCGACAAATACATTGGCGCCGGCTTTAGCCGCTTCGATTATTGTAGTGCCGTTAATGCCGCCGTCAACCTGAATGTCAACGTCGAGTCCGCGGCGTTCAATTTCCGCCTTAACCGCGGCAACCTTCGGCATCATATCCGCCATAAACGACTGACCGCCGAAGCCCGGCTCAACAGTCATAACAAGTACCATTGCAAGCTTGTCGAGATAGGGATAAACCTCCTCGACAGGCGTTTTCGGCTTGACTGCAAGTCCCGCCTTAACGCCGAGCGAATTTATAAGCTCAACCGTTTTTTCAACGTCACTGTCAGCTTCAACATGGAAGGTAATGATGTCCGAACCCGCCTTTACAAAATCGGGAACATACTTGTACGGGTCGCTTATCATAAGGTGCACGTCAAACGGCAGAGTGCTGCATTTTCTTATGCACCTGACTATGGGTGCGCCGAGCGTGATGTTCGGCACAAAATGGCCGTCCATTACGTCGATATGAAGCATATCGGCTCCGCAGTCCTGCATACGTTTAAGCTCGTCACCGAGTATTGAATAGTCGCTTGAAAGAATTGAAGGTGAAATCTTAATCATAGCTTTTCTCCGTTAACCTGCGATTTCGGTCGTTGCGGGTTCTTCGCTTGCTGCCTCTGACGAAGCCTCTGCGCTCTCGCCCTCAGCTGCCGGTTGGGTATCGCTCGCAACAGGCTCGCTCGTCGCCTCCTCGGTTGTTGTCTCGGGCTCGGGCATTGGCTGAGTTGTGGCAATCTCGGGTGCCGAGGTTGACTGCATGGCCGCGATATAGTAATTGCCTTCGCTCTCGCGAAGCGTAATCTTAACGTATTTGTCGGGCTCGGGCGCTACCATATTGCCCTGCGAGTTCTGCTTCCAGCCGTCCGCCGCAAGATAGGCAACTGTCAGAACTATCGTGTTGCTCTTCTTGTCAACATCTGTAACTCTCGGAGTATAAGTGGGCTCAACGCCGGTCAGCGGGATGGAATACGTCTTCTCGGCTGCGTTATATACGAACTCGTAGCCGTAACCCGAAACGGTTGCGTGAACGGGAGGAACCTCTGTGCCGAAAAGCTTGGTATATGCGGCGGTGACATCCTCCTCGGGAATAATCATATTGTTTTCAACGTACTCGTACTTGTCGGGCGAAATATCGCCGCGAAGCACGGACCAAATAGCAATGTCGAGAAGCTGCTCCATATCCGCCTTTGAAATGTCGTCAAACATATCGGGATCGTTCATTACGACGGGAATGAGCATCTTGTTGTACTCGTCAATATTCTTCGTCTTTATATTGACGTACTTCGCTACGCCTATGCCCGTGAGCACAACCGTAACAAGGCCGATTACCGACAGAACGGCAATCAGCAGCCCAAGCCAGAACGCCCAGGGATGCGCGCGCTTCCTGTTTTTCTTTTTCGTAGTGCTCTTAACGGGAGCTTTGTCGGTGAAGGTTACAAGCTCGTCTGCCATTATCAGGCCCTCCTGCTATATAATAAATCTGATCATATTTATAGATATTACATTTTAACATATATTAATGCAAATGACAAGTGGCTTGAAAAAAGACATAAAAAAATGAAAAAAACCGTACTGAATACGGTTTCTTTCACAAAAAAGGGGGTTAGGATTTATATATGAAAAACGTTATGGTTGTATGTAAACTCGCTTTCGCGAGGAGTCGGTATATATGAACTCGCTTGCGCGAGATTGTTATCATCTTTCCGAACTGCGAGGGTATAATAACACCCTTTGTAATATTTGTCAAGTGTTTTTTCACAAATTTTTTAAAAATTTTTTGTGCAATATTTTCAGCACATACTTGACGGTAGATAAATCAATGTTAAAAATCGGCAGCAAACGACGCCAAATCACGCTGTTTCCGGCGCGTTGGTGAACATTAATTCACTTCTGCCGTTGTATATAATTCGGTTACAAAAAAGAGGTCGGGCTGATTATATCAGCCCGACCTTCGCGGAATATAAGGGAGACAAACACCTTACACTAATGATTGTATTTAATTAGGCGGTAATCTCAGTCTGAGCGCTGCTGGAGGTGGGAACAAAGCCGATATATGTTTTACCCGTATTGAGCTGAAGCTCATTGCCCTGGGCGTCATAGAGCTTGAGCATATCGTGAGTTTTGCCCTTTTCCCATTTAATCGTCTCATAGCCGCCGTTAGAAATGTAAAGGCCTTCGCCGCTTGTGAGATTCCACTCAACGAGCTTTGCGTCGCCGTTATACTTGGTAACGTTGCAGTAAATGACTATAACATTGTTGACTGCCATCTGCTTGCCGTCGGCGTCGTTCATCTTGTTTGAATTCATATAGTTGTAATAGAGACCGTCGTCGGCATTGTACTCAAAGGTGTGCTTATAGCTCGACGAGAATACGAACTTAATCTTGCTGCACGCATTTGACGGGGTCCTCTTGGTCTCAGCAAACGTGAAGGGGTGCGCGTACTCGGGCTTGATATCGGTTCTGATGCCCTTGTCGGCTATGCACTGCGCGAGTCTTTCGCCCGTGGTATATGCAGTATGCTCGCTGGCAACGTTCCTCGACTTATCGCGTGAGAAATACTTATTCTCACCCTTTGAGCCGTCAATGTGGTCAATGCTCTTATCGTTTGCAAAAAGATTGTACGCCGCATAGCTGCCGCCGAAATGAACGTAGATTGCGTCAAGTCCGGCCGCAAATTCAACATAATTATGTCTTGCGCTTCTGTTGGGACCAACCTTCGGTGCGGTTGAAATGTCCTGATAGAGCCAGAGCATTCTCGTGATGCCGCCTTCCGCAAGGCCTTCCATAACGATATCGGGTGTGCAAAGTCCCCACTGCGGACGCGCATCGGGATGATTCTCAACAACTACCGCTACGGGGCGTTTGCCCTGAGCCGATTCGGCAAGACCGCCGAGACCCGTGAGCGGGTTTATGTCGGCGGGGATGGGAGCCGCAGTCAGCTCCTCGGTAACAGGCTCGGTCGTCGTTTCGACGGGGTTGAGCTCTGTCTGTTTATCGCAAGCCGCAAACAGCACAAGTGCGGTTGCGGCGCAAAGAATCAGTGCCAATACTTTTAATACAGTGTTATTTTTCATTTGTCCAACCTCTAAAAAAATGATTATTTACATTTTAACATATATTCGATATTTTTCAAGGCATTTTGACAAAATAATCAAAAAATATGGGAGTTACCGTTAAGATAACTCCCAATATATTGTGTTTTTGGATTTTTATAATTATTCGTCGTCTTCCGCTACCTTCTCGGCGATAACCTTGTCGGCAACCGTCTGAGGAGCCTGCTCATAACGTGCAAACTCAAGCGTATATGAGCCTCTGCCCGCTGTTACGGAACGAAGTACGGTTGAGAAGTCGCCCATCTCAGCCATCGGAACTTCGGCAACGAGCTCCTGACCGTCGGAGGTCGGGTTTGTACCGAGAACTCTGCCGCGGCGCTTGGTAACGTCGCCCATGATGTCGCCGAGGTTGTCGTTGGGAAGCTGAACGGTAAGAGTGCCTACCGGCTCAAGAATTGCAACGCCGGCGTTGGGCATAGCAGCCTTGAAGCAGAGAGAAGCGGCAGTCTTGAACGCCATTTCCGAGGAGTCAACCGGGTGATATGAACCGTCGTAAAGAGTAGCCTTGAGGCCAACCATCGGATAGCCTGCAGCAAAGCCCTTAACTACGCATTCCTGAAGGCCCTTCTCAACTGCGGGGAAGTAGTTCTTCGGAACTGCACCGCCGACAACTGCGGTCTCGAACACGAGCTCGTCGCTGTCGCAGGGTTCGAACTTAATCCAAACGTCACCGAACTGACCGTGGCCGCCGGACTGTTTCTTATGTCTGCCCTGAGCCTCAACGGTCTTGCGGATAGTCTCTCTGTAAGCAACTCTCGGAACCTCGAGGGTAACCTCAACGCCGAACTTTGACTTAAGCTTGGAAACTATAACGTCGAGATGCTGCTCGCCCATACCGGAAAGGACCTGCTGTCTGGTTTCCTTATTGAGTGCGAAGGTGATTGTCGGATCCTCTTCCATAAGCTTCTGGAGGCCCTGGGCAACCTTTTCTTCCTCGCCCTTCTTGTTTGCGAATACTGCCATTGAAAGGCAGGGCTTCGGGAAATCAACGCCCGCAAGCTCAACCTTATTCTTGGGATCGCAGAGTGTGTCGCCGGTCTTAACGCCGCCGAGCTTGGTAACTACGCCGATGTCGCCCGCGGGAATCTCTTTCGCGTCTTCCTGCTTTGCGCCCTTGACGGTAACAATCTTGCCCATCTTCTCGTTTTCGCCGGTGCGCATATTGTATGCGGTAACGTCGCCCGAAAGCTTACCGGAAACAACCTTGAAGAATGACATCTTACCTACGAACGGGTCAGCGATGGTCTTAAAGCAGATAGCTGCAAGAGGACCGTTGGCGTCACATGCGATTTTAACCTCGTCGCCGTTTTCGTTCTTGGCGGTTTCGCCCGCGTTGTCCTTGGCATTGGGAGCTATCCATGCAAGGGCATTGAGGAGCTGGTCTGCGCCCATGCAGGTAAGACCTGCAACCGCGAATACGGGGCTGATGCTGCCGTCGGCAACACCTGCGCAAAGGCCCTTGAGTGTTTCCTCGTGAGTGAAAGCTTCGCCCTCGAAGAACTTTTCCATAAGAGCGTCGTCAGCCGAAGCAACTGCCTCGTTGAACTCGTCTCTCATAGCGTCTATCTGTGCGTCGGCAGGAACGTCAACCTTCTTTGCCTTGCCGTTTGCGTCATATTCATAAGCTTCGCCCGTAATGAAGTTAACAAGGCACTTTACGTTTGCGCCCTCCATATAGGGAACGATGGTCGGGCAGAGAGCCGAACCGTACTCACCCTTGAGAGCCTCGTAAGTCTTGTAAAAGCTTCTCTGGTCGGAGTCAATCTTTGTGATTGCGAACATCTTGGCGATGCCCTTCTTGTCGGCCGCCTTATAAGCCTTCTGGGTACCAACGTCAACGCCCGAGCCTGCCGATGCAACGATAAGAACAGCCTCAGCCGCTCTTACTGCCTCGGATACGCCGCCCTCAAAGTCGAAGAGGCCGGGAGCGTCGAGTAGATTGATCTTTTTGTTGTCCCATTCAAAGGCTGCCATAGCCGATGAAACGGAAGTCTTGCGGCGCTTTTCCTCGGCGTCGAAGTCAAGCACGGTGTTGCCGTCGGCAACCTTACCGAGTCTGTCCGAAGCGCCCGCCGTGAAGAGCAGAGCCTCGCAGAGAGTGGTCTTACCCTTGCCGCCGTGGCCTGCAACCGCGATGTTGCGAATGTTTTCTGCTGTATAGGATTTCATGAAGAAATCCTCCTTTCATAAGTGTAGATAACGAAGCTATTAAATAATAATCCAAAAACTAATAGTCGTACCCAAAAATTATACCATAACAGTTTTTTTATATCAACAAATTGTTGTTTGGCAAAATGACAAAAATAGACTTGAAATTTTTTGTATATTAACGAAAGAATCTGTTCCTGCGCATGCGCTATACATATATATTGTATATGTTACGTGCTGCGCCGAACTCTGATTTGAAAAAATTTTCGAAAAACTGTTGACAAATGCATTTTGCGGGTGTAATATCAAACTGTACTAATTGTGATAGCACAGTTGACACAGTTTTGAAGAAAGGAGACGAGGCCTTTGAGAATTATCATTGATTATCGGTCAAGAACACCGATATACGAGCAGATAAAGGAAGAGATTATTCTCGCTATAAGCAGAGGCGAGCTCAAAAGCGACGAACAGCTTCCCTCGCTTCGCAATCTCTCAAGCGAGCTGGGACTTAACATCAACACCGTCAAACGCGCGCTCAGCGAACTCGAGGACCAGGGAGTAATCTACACCGTAGCGGGCAAGGGCGTTTTCGTCAGTGCAGCAGCCGACACAAGAAGCTACGCCGAGTCGGCGCTCGAGGAAATACGCGCTCTTGTTGCCAATGCAAAAACCAAAGGCGCAACGAAGCAGGAATTGATTGATATTATTGAAAACGCATACAAGGAGGATGATGTCAGATGATTGAATTCCAAAATGTTACGAAAAAATTCGGAGATTTCACGGCGGTTGAGAACATCTCGTTTAACGTTGAGCCGTGCTCGATTTACGGGCTTATCGGTTACAACGGCGCGGGCAAGACCACGCTCCTGAAAACCGCGGCGGGAATCTACGTTGCCGACGGCGGCGACGTGCTAATGGGCGGTCAGTACGTTTACGACAACGACGATATAAGAAAGGATTTGTTTTATATCCCCGACGACCTGTACTTCCCGATGAACTCAAGTCTCAAGTCAATGGCGAACTTCTACGCCGACTATTACCCGAACTTCAGCTTCAAGACCTTCGACAACCTCGTTGAGGTTTACGGGCTTGACAAGAAGGCTAAAATCAGAGGCTTTTCAAAGGGCATGCAGAGACAGTCCGAAATAATTCTCGGACTTGCAACGAAGCCTAAATATCTGCTTCTCGACGAGACCTTCGACGGACTTGACCCGCAGAAAAAGGAAGTCACAAAGAAGCTCTTTATGGAATATATCGCGGAGAACGAGGCCTCGCTCATCATCTCCTCGCACAACCTTTCCGAGCTTTCAAACCTCTGCGACCACGTCGGACTTATCAACGGCAAGCATCTGACAATGGACTGCTGCGTTGACGATATTTCACAGAACTACTCAAAGCTTCGCCTTATCTTTGACCACGATGTCACCGAGGAGCTCTTTAAGGAAATCAACTACAAATCGCTTGAAATTGACGGCAAGATAGTAATGATTATCTTTGAGGGCAACTCGAAGGAAGAAAAGGAAAAGCTCAACGCGCTTCTTCCCGTAGCAATTGACGAATATCAGCTGACCATGGAAGAGGTATTCTTAAACGAAATGGAGGATAAAAAGTATGACGTCACCAAGATATTTGAATGATAAAGCCGATTCAAAAGATTTAGTACGCAGCTTTGTCAAGGCGATACCCTATGCGGTAATCGCGCTGGTTGTGCTCTCAATTCAGCACATAGTCGAGGTCGTTCAGCTCGTTACCTCCCCCGAATTCAGGATGAACAAGGCGTCCTCGCAGATTATTTCGTATTTCGGCAACGGCGGCTTCCTCTATCCCGAGCTTATACTCTACGGTATGGTGCTGTGCGGAATAATTATCTCGGTAGTTCTTTTCCGCTTCATGCTCTCAAAGAAAAGCGTCAACGTTTATTTCAGCATGGGCATCACGAGAACGAGGCTTTATATCAACCGCATTATCGCCGGCGTGCTTGCGCTTATGCTCGCGGTTCTCATTCCTATCGGCATTGTGCTGATAATCAATCTCGCGTCCTTCGGCGCAAGTCAGCATCTTTTCGAAGTCTTTTTCTATGAGTTCAGCGTGCTGTTCGTCAGCGGACTTGCAGGCTTCGCGATAGCTACGGTTGCCTCAACCTTCTCCGGCTCGCTCGTTGAAATGGCGCTCAATACAGCGGCAATTTCAGCGCTTCCGACTATCATTTCAACCATAGCGCTTCACCTTCCCGAGTATGCTCTTAAGGGCTATATCGGTATGTACCGCAGCGAAAGCTACGCCGTGGATCTTATCAGAGGCAGAATGTTCTCGCCGTGGAGATTCGCGGTTGACCTTGACATCGCGAAGGCGGCGCTCTCGGACGTTGCGGATAAGAGCAGTCTGTTCCTCAGCTCGCCTTACAACGGTATGGCGGATCTGCTCGAGAAAACCGTTCCCGAAAGCAAGCTGCTCGATGCAGGTCTTATGCTCCCTATATTCGTCTGGGTTATTATTTCGGCAGTGCTTCTCGCTCTGGGCTACGTGCTTATCAACAAGCGTAAAGCAGAGCACGCCAACTCATTCGGACGCTTCTATATCTCCGCCGCGGTTCTCGGCACAACGGCGTTTGCCGGCGCAGCCACCCTGCTGTTAATGTTATTCGGCGAAATAAGCACCAGCCTTACAAGCAGCTTTACCGACAGCGGTCTGAACCCCATGTTCGGAAAAACGGGACTCTGCCTTGTGCTCTCGATTATTGCGCTGTTTATAGTTTTCTTCGTCGTAGAGCTTGTCGTCAGAAGAAAGCTTAAATCGACAGTCAGAATGTGGCCGGTATTCGCGGGACTCGTACTCGTATCGCTTGTTGTTTTCGGCTACTTCGCAAGCGAAAAGTTCGGAACCTTTAACAAGGTTCCCGCCGCTTCTGACGTAAAAGAGATTGCACTCGACGTCTACGACCCCAAGAACAACTTCCCCACCCACATCTTCTCGGGCGAGGCATATATGAGCTCGGATGATAAGGATATTGCGTTCGCGCTCGACCAGTTCAAAAAAATCAGCACCTCGAAGAAGGTTGACGGAAAGGATCAGACAACCGTAACCTTTAAGTTCGTGCTCAAAAACGGCAAGGAAATTCTCCGCTCGTTTACTGTTTACGATTCGGCTCTGTTCGAAGAATATGCAAGAGGCGTTTATGCAACGGATTACTATAAGAGCAACATGAAATTCCTTATGCTCAACGAACCTAAGCGTCCGCTCGACGAAAACTGGGAAGACGGCATGTATTACGATGACGGCTTCGGCGGAAGGGTTTATACTTCCGCTTCCATTGCAAACTATTACGAGGGCATGCTCAGGGATCAGCAGTGGAAGGTCGCTTCCCCCGACGGTATTGTTGACAACGCAATAACCAGCGGCGGCGGTATCGACGGCAACTACTACAGTGAAAACGAGCTTCCCGTATTCGATGACAACGAAGCTCTTATGAAGGCGCTTTACAATGACCTGACGAAGCTGAGCTTTGAAGAAACCTATATGAATCCGAAGTGTCCCGTTGCGATACTCTTCACAAGTTGCAGCGAAGCAAATTACGCCGATGGCAAATACGTTGTCTATAACGATTACGGCTATAATCAGCTGATGCCTTACGACGAATATCAGAGGAATGTAAAGGGCGTAAATCAGACCGAAACCAAAAACCTCGCAGGTGAGGCAGGCGGATACGGCGGGAACTGCTTCTATATCTACGATAACATGGCCGAAACGCTTGAGCTTCTCAAGGCGCACGGCTTCGACGTAAACACCCACGCCGCAAAGATTAAAGAGGTTTACTACACCGACTCCAAGCTCGCTCCCGACAAGGTTATGGACCTGCTCTGCTTAGAGCTTTCAAAGACCAACAAGGACTTCTACTACTGGCGCGGATCAAGACTTGAAGGCAATCTTGTTTCCGAGGTTTTCAATCAGGGCATTATGCTTAATTCCCTTGCCTATTCGGACTATTTCGGCTTTAAGTATCAGGGCGAGAATGAGAAGACAATAACCATGCTTGATATAATCACCTCATTCTACAACGATTATAACCATCCGCTGAAAAAGGCGGATACAGCCGAAAAGGCGCAGCAGATTTCCGACAAGTCGGTTCCGTTCTTCTGCTCTTACAGGGACGACGGCAGATACGCCTTCATAATCTATGAGGATAACGTAATCACCTGCCGCTACATCCCCTCGGCAAACGTCAGCGTGTTAGGCTGATAAGAAGTTTTTCAAAGCTTTCAGACGGTTGATACCCCTCACCGTTTGAATATACATCGACTCCCGACGGATTTACCCCTCCCGTCGGGAGCATTTTTAAGTTATGAGCTGCAAAGCGGAGTTTGTCGAGGAGTTGTCTGTGAACATCTTACCCCAACCTCCCCTTGTCA
>JAEEGI010006129.1_pt1 | contig 27274 bp, 17 predicted proteins | sample 8958751 | NCBI WGS metagenome assembly JAEEGI01 (sample SAMN16246545, study PRJNA631951) | gut metagenome | biome: gut microbiome; feature: rumen; material: KS-attached | host: Bos | place: Iran: Karaj | collected 2018-10 | reverse complement strand
CGTCAATGACAATGTTCTGGCCTCTGACCTTCAGCTTCTCGTTTGACAGGACCACATCAACCATCAGGTTGCTGTAGCATTTTCCTGAGCCGACCATTGTGGCCGTGCTTATCATGTTCAGTATCAGCTTCTGCGTTGTTCCTGCCTTGAGCCTTGTGGAACCGGTCAGGACCTCAGGTCCAACAACGACCTCAATTGCAAGTTCCGCGCTCTTTCCGATGGGAGAACCCTCATTACAGGATATCGCAACGGTATGACAGCCCAGGCTACGCGCATAGTCAAGGCCACCTATTACATAAGGTGTCCTGCCACTTGCGGCAATTCCTATGACTGTATCAACCGGCCTGAGGCTTCTGTCCTTCAGGTCCTTCACACAGAGCTCCCTGCTGTCCTCGGCACCCTCTGTGGCCTGAACGAACGCTCCGGAGCCTCCGGCCATGACAGCCACGAAAAGATCATGAGAGACACCGAAAGTCGGAGGGCACTCTGAGGCGTCAACGACTCCCAGCCTTCCGCTGGTGCCTGCTCCCAGATAGAGGACCCTGCCTCCGTTGGCAATGGAATTCTTGCACCAGTCGACTGCCTTTGCAATCTCAGGCAGATGCCCCTTAATCGCCTCAGGGACCTTCGCATCCTCTCTGTTCATCAGCGTGACAACCTCAAGGCTTGTCATGCTGTCCAGGTTCATGGAAGCCTCGTTGCGGCTTTCCGTCGTCATTTTCCTGAGATCAATCATCTTGCTGTCTCCTCAAAGAAATACCTGAAGGCCTTCTCCACCGCAACGTCCCAGAAGTCCCAGTTGTGGATTCCGTCCCACTTCTCGAACAGGACAGATGCCCCTTTTGCCTTGAGCATGCCGGAGAATGCCTCATCCTGCTCACAGAGCCTGTCCTGCTTTCCGCATGCTATGTAGAAACGCGGGAGCTCCCCGGCGCTCCGCTTGTCCAGAAGCCTGTGGAGATTGCTGTCCGCAGGAATCCTGAGGCTCTGGCCGAACATCGCCTTATGCTCTGCCGTACGCTGCTCCGTGGTGTTGTTCACCTCATGCTCAAAGTCGGTCACCGCCGAGAACGCGGCGCAGCCGGCATAGCGCCTGGGAGTGTTCAGGACGCATTTGAGTGCCCCGTAACCGCCCATGGACAATCCCATGACATAGTTGTTCTCGCGTTTTGCAGAAAACCCGAACATGTTCCTGCAGAGCTTCGGAAGCTCGTCATGGATGAATGAGTAATAAGGGATTCCGAATCTCATGTCGGAGTAGAAGCTCCTCTGGACCTCAGGAATCACCACAGCCACATCATATCTTCTGGCATAACGCTCTACGCTGGTGTATCTTGCCCAGCCCGTGCAGTTGTCCGCAAGTCCGTGAAGGAGGTAGACGACCCTCACACTGGAGCAGTCCTTTGTCTCAGGAAGGAACACCGTCATGGATGTTCCCATGTCCATGACCTCAGACCTGAAGTCACATCTGATATGAGCCATCAGTTTACTCCTTTGGTGCATGAGGCGAAGTGCCCCGGACTTATCTCCTTGAGCTCGTGCTTCTGCTTGCACTCCTCTGTGGCAAATGGGCATCTCGGTGCAAAGCGGCACCCCGGTGCCGGATTGATCGGGCTTGAGACCTCACCGGTGATCGTCACCCTCTCCCTGTTTCTCCTGGAGAGGTCAATAGTCGGAATGGAGTTCAGAAGCGCCCTGGTGTACGGATGCACGTGGTTGCGGAAAAGCTCCGCCGACGGGGCATACTCAACGACCTGGCCCATGTACATGACCATGATCTCGTCACTTATGTGCTTTACGACCGCCAGGTCGTGTGTTATGAACATGTATGACAGGCCGTGCTGGTCCTGAAGGTCCATCAAAAGGTTAAGTATCTGTGCCTGGATGGACACATCAAGTGCCGAGACAGGCTCGTCACAGACTATGAACTTGGGATCAAGGATCATTGCCCTGGCAAGTCCGACACGCTGGCGCATTCCTCCGTCCAGCTCATGCGGGTACAGGTTCGAGTAATATCTGGGAAGGCCGCACATCTCCATTATCCTGGAGACCCTGTCATCCATTTCCTTGGAAGACTCCTTCTCCTTTCCGCTCAAGACCGTCAGAGGCTCTGTGATAAGGGCTCTGATGGACATTCTTGGGTCAAGTGATGAGTATGGGTCCTGGAAGATCATCTGCATGTTCCTGTGGATCCTGTTCATCTGCTGGCGGCTGTACTTCAGGATGTTCTCTCCCTCGAACAGCACCTCACCGCTTGTGGCCTGATGAAGCCTCAGGACGGTTCTTCCCAACGTGGATTTGCCGCAGCCGGACTCTCCTACGACTCCGAGGGTCTTTCCCTCGAAGATCTTCATGTTCACATCCTCGACGGCATGAAGCATGCCCCTGTGGGTCTTGAAATACTTGCAGAGGTTTTTTGTCTCAATCAATGGTCTGTCCATCAGGCTTTACCTCCATTCTCAGCATCAAAGAGATGACACATGATCAGGTGCCCGTCCAGGTCGTGTATCTCAGGTGGCACCTTCTTGCATATCTCCATGCAGTGCGGGCAGCGGTCGGCAAAGCAGCATCCTGTGGGGATGATTCTCGGGTCAACCATTCTTCCGGGGATGGGCTTGAGCCTCTCCTCGTCCTTGGACAGGTCGGGGATGCAGTTTATCAGGCCCATTGTGTACGGGTGCTTCTCCTTGGCCTCGAATATCTGCTCAACTGTGCCGTGCTCCACGACACGTCCGGCATACACGACGGAGACCTTGTCGCAGAACTCCGCCACAACACCAAGGTCATGTGTGATCAGGATGACAGCCGTGTTGAACTTGTCCTTCAGACGTCTCATCAGCTCCATTATCTGGGCCTGGATGGTGACATCAAGGGCCGTGGTAGGCTCATCTGCCAGAAGCAGCTCAGGCTCTGCGATCAGCGCCATTGCAATCACGACACGCTGCTTCATTCCGCCGGAGAACTGGTGCGGATACTCGTTCTTCCTGGAGGCCGGGATTCCCACAAGCTGCAGGATCTCATCGACCTTGGCGTCTTTCTCCTCTTTTGTCAGCTGTGGAAAATGGAGCCTCAGGACCTCAAGGACCTGGTCTCCGACCGTCTGGGTCGGGTTCAGGCTGGTCATCGGGTCCTGGAAGATCATGGAGATCCTTCTTCCCCTCAGGCCCAGCATGTAGCCCTCTCCCTGGCCTATGAGCTCCTCTCCGTCATACTTGATTGATCCGGATTCGATCTTTCCGACCCTGTTCGGAAGAAGCTGCAGGATGGACAGCGCAAGGGTGGTCTTACCTGCTCCGGTCTCACCGACAAGGCCCAGTTTCTCTCCGTGCTCAAGCGAGAGGCTGAGGTTGTTGACCGCATAGACTATGGAATCATCAGTGTGGTATCTGACATTCAGGTCTTTTATCTCTAGTAGTTTCGCCATGTGATACCCCTGTTACTTCTTTGACTTAGGATCAAATGCATCTCTCAGGCCGTCACCGATGAAGTTGATCGACATGACGGTGAGCATGATGCAGATTCCCGGAATGATTCCGAGATACGGGAAATACTGGATGTTGACCTTGTTCTCCGAGATGATGGTTCCCCATTCAGGAGTCGGAGACGCAACGCCCAGTCCGAGATATCCCATTGATGAGATGGACAGGATGACAGAGCCCAGTGTCAGCGTCGCGGAAACGACGATCGGTCCTATTCCGTTCGGCAGGATGTGCTTGAGGATTATCTGCATGGAGCTTGATCCGAAGCACTTCGCGGCCTCGACATACTCCATGTTCCTCAGTGTCAGGACGCTGGATCGCACCATCCTGGCGAACCTGGGGATCTGTCCTATGGCCAGTGCCATGACCAGCTTCCACACACCGTTGCCTAATGCGGTGATGATTGCCATTGCAAGCAGTGCGGAAGGCACACTCATCAGCATGTCAACAAAGCGCATCAGGATCGTGTCCACCTTGCCGCCGAAGAATCCGGCGGTTCCGCCTATCAGGGCCCCGGCCACAAATGCTATTCCTATGATGGCAAGCGAGCAGAACAGCGATATCCTTCCTCCGTAGAGGATTCTCGCAAGCAGGTCACGCCCCAGCTCATCAGTTCCGAAGATGTGGGCCATGCTCGGCCCGTTCAGCTTGTGGATGATATCCTGCTTGATGACCATGTTATAAGGGCGGATGATCGGCGCGATTATTATCATGATTGTGACGAATGAGAGCATCGCCACACCGATTATAGCCAGTTTGTTCTTCCCGAACCTGAAGAGGATCAGCTCACCTGTGCTGTACTCGGAAAGGGGTTTCTTTTTCTTGAATAACGACATCGGCAGACCTCCTCAGGATGCAAGATCGATACGCGGATCGACTATCGCGCAGATCAGGTCAACAATCAGGTTGATCACACCGACGATGATTGTTATGAAGATGACGGTACCCATGACAACAGGTACATCCCTGCTCTTAACCGCGTTGATCAGCATTGAGCCGATTCCTGGGATTGCAAAGATGTTCTCGGTGACAACGGCACCTCCGATTGTTCCGGCGAAGCTGATTCCGATCTGTGTGACAACAGGAATCAGGCTGTTTCTGATGGCGTGATGGATGATGGCATCCTTGTTGGAGTTACCCTTTGCCCTTGCGGTGCGGATATAGTCCATCCTGATGACATCGAGCATGCTGGTTCGGCTCATTCTGATCATTGACGCCATTGTGTTGGCTCCGAGGATTATCGGCGGAAGGATGAAGTTCTTCCATGATCCGACACCTGAGACCGGCAGCCAGTGCAGCGTCAGACAGAAAAGTATCTGGCACATGGTACCCAGCCAGAAAGCAGGCATTGAGAACAGCAGCATGACCATGAAGGTGCTGCCGTAGTCAAGCAGGCTGTACTGCTTGATTGCCGATGCAATCCCGAGCGGAATTCCGATCGAGGTGGCAAACAGCAAGGCAAGCGTTGACACAAGCAATGTATATGGCAATCGGTGACTGAATTCCTTCAGGACATCGAAGTTTCCGGTCCACGACCGTCCGAAGTCCAGCTTGAACGCATTCACCATGTATCTTACATATCTGACGAGCAGCGGCTTGTCCAAACCCATCTGGGCGTTGAGCTCAGCGACCTGCTCCGGGGTTGCATCCTGACCCAGGACCATACGGGCTACATCACCCGGGGCAAGGGATAGGATTATGAATAGGATGAACGTCACTGATATTATGACGGGAATCAGCATCAGCAGACGTTTCAGTGCATATTTCAGCCAGTTCACTTATGGCCTCCTAAGCGTGATTTGAAAACAGGGCAGATAAAATGATTCATCTGCCCTGTATAGGATTAAGCTAAGCCGGGAACCTTACTTCCATGAATAGTAACGGAAGACATAGTATCCGAGACAATGAGCCTGAACACCCTGAAGATTTGAGTTGAACGCAACAGTGCTGATACCGTTGTAAAGAGGTACTGTGTATGCCTCGTCAAGAAGAATCTGTGCGATCTGGCCGTAAAGCTGTGCACGGGCCTCACCCTGGAGTCCTCTGCCCTTCTGTGCCATCTCGTAGATCTCCATTGCTCTTGGATACCATACTGCCTCGTCGAATCTTGACGGTGTGAACTGTGTTGCGATTGAGTCAGCATCGATAAGTGAGGAAGCCTCGTCAACGACTCTGGCGTCGAAGTTTCTCTTCTTTCCTCTCTCCTCGTATGTGATGTTGTCGACAGCCTCGACCTCACAGTTGATTCCGATCTCAAGAAGCTGTGCCTGGATGACCTTTGCAACTGTCTCGTAGTTGGTTCCTGCTGTACAGGTGATTGCCCACTTCTCTCCCTTGTAGGAGGACTTTGCAAGATACTCCTTGGCTGCTGCCGGATCATATGCAACACCCTTGATGTGTGAAGGATATCCGCCGTACATCGGGCAGATATCAACTGTCAGGATTGTTGCCTTTCCGCTGTTGATTGCCTGGTTGATGTCATCCTTGTTGATGGCGGCCTGGACAGCCTTTCTGAAGTTGAGGTCTGTTCCGATTCCTGACCATGCATTGATGTTGACTGTGATACGGGCTGTTGAATCGCCGACAGATGTTGAGATTCCGTTCATCTTGTCAAAACGTCCGCACTGCTCGATTGACGGGTTTCTCATGACATCATAGTCGCCGTTCTGGAGTCCCAGGATCTGTGTGTTGACATCAGCGACAAGAGCGATCTTGACGGTCTTGATTGCCGGTGCTCCTCTCCAATGGTCCTCAAAGGCCTCCATTGTGATGTGGTCGCCGTTGACATACTCGACAAGCTTGTAGGCACCTGTTCCGATCGGCTTCTCCATGTAGCCGTCATCACCGACCTCTTCCCAGTAGGACTTGCAGCAGATGCCGCCGAGACGTGATGCAACGCCATACGGGAATGCTGCGAACGGTGACTTGAGTCCGATCTCGACTGTGTACTGGTCGATGATGTTACAGTGGTCATAGTTGATGAACAGAGCTGCTCCGAGAGGACCTGCAGCGCCCTTGTCGAATGTGAACTTGACATCATCTGCTGTCATCTCGACACCATTCTGGAACTTGACGCCCTTCCTGAGATGGAATGTGTATGTCAGACCATCAGCGGAGACCTCATACTTCTCGGCGAGAGCCGGTGAAAGAGATCCGTCAGCCTCAAGACAGAGCAGGCAGTCATAGACATTTGCCAGAACGAGGTTGTCATCACCACCGCAGCCCTTTGATGAAAGAGCATAGAAACGATACGGGTTTCCTGAGATGACGAGTGTCACTGAATCCTTTGCCGCTGCCTTTGTCTCCTGTGCGCCCTGAGCGAACAGAGGGATGGCAATGAGCAAAATGAGCATGAACAGAACTAGTTTTTTCATACTATCTCTCCTTTTTCTATGAATACCGTCAACGACGGTAATGCTTAGTTTCAGAAGAAAGCGTTGCCGCTTTTCTCCCATTTTCTAAACTACTAATCCAGTTTACCACCCTCAAAAAACGCCGTCAAATTAATTATTAACGGAATAATCATGCTTTTACTTAAATTGATAAAACCACAATCAGGTGCTAGCATGGTTCAGTAAGACATGGAGGCGTGACAGTGAGAAAGTATCTCAGGCCGATGATAATGCTGGCGATCTTCGAGACAATAGCCATCACATTGTGGCTGACAAAGGACAATGTCTTTTATCTGTTCAACTTCAGTTACATAGGATGCTCCATCGCACTGGGCATGATTCTGTTCATCAGGAAGCACAGGCACGCAAGACGCATCGTCCAGCTGCTGGTAGGCCTCTACATGCTTGTCTATTTGGGCCTGATCTGCAGGGAGAACATGCAGATAGAGGGCTTCTGGTATTATCTTTTCACAGGAGTCTTCGAGGCCGCCACAATCCATTATGCCGTGGCAAAGATCTTCGGACCCCTTCTTTTCGGCAGAGGCTGGTGCGGCTATGCCTGCTGGACCGCCATGGTCCTGGACTTCCTCCCCTATAAGACACCCTCACAGCCGAGAAGGAAGATCGGCTGGATCAGATATGTGACATTCGCCGTCTCACTGGTCTTCGTCGCCGCCCTGTTCCTCGCACATGTCGGGAACCTGGAGAGGATAATGTTCTGGGCGTTCATCATAGGCAATGTCCTATATTACGCCATAGGAATCATCCTTGCGTTCGCATTCAAGGACAACCGCGCCTTCTGCAAGTACATCTGTCCCATAACAGTGTTCCTGAAGCCAATGAGCTACTACTCCCTTCTGAGGGTGAAGTGCAACAAGGACAAATGCATCTCCTGCGGAAAGTGCAGGCGCGTCTGCCCCATGGATGTGGATGTGACTGATAATTCAAGGAAGAGAGAGAACGGCACCGAATGCATCCTGTGCATGGAATGTGTCAGAAACTGCCCCAAGGGCGCCCTCTGAGATCAGATTATCCCTTACAGACTGGCACGGTTTTCCGACGTAAATCCGCTCAGTTCGCCGGAGCCCACATGGCGTAAAGGCTCAGGTTCTCCTGAATGGTGATGTATGCGCATTCCCCGTAGTAGGTGCCGCTTCCGTCTGCCTTTGTGTCCCATCCGTAGAAAGCGGTATTCTCCGGAGCGGTGAATGCATTGGCATTGAGGACAAAACCCTGATTCACAATGACATTCTGTGCGGGCATGTCACCTGTTCCGCCGTTGGCATTGAACGTAACTGTCGCGGTATCAGGCTCAAAGAACGCATAGAGCGTCCTGTGTTCTCCTGCAGCCATCATGATCTCTGACTCATCATCAAGCCAGTCGCCCTCTCCGGACGGATCTGTGTTCCAGCCTGCGAAGTGACAATCCTGCATTGTGAAGGTGCATTTGTCCAGCGGGGTTAGCACCATCTCCGGTATCTGCTGGTCCGGCATGGTCCCGCTTCCGCAGTTCGGGTCGAATGTGACCGTTCCGTAGCCATTTTCCTTTTCAGAGAGTCCGTTGCCCTCTGTCTTCAGATCAACCGGCTCTTCAGCATGTGAGACCGCAGCGCTGTCATCTTCCGCAAAAGCCGTGCTTGTTGAATTGCATGATATAGCCGTGAAGGCAAGAAGAACTGAAAGAAAAATTATAAAGACCTTATTCATAGACTCTCCCCCTTGAAATCATAAGGTAAATATAATCATTAGACATGCTTTTTGCAAATCATGATAAAAAACCCGCCCTGGCATTGCCGGGACGGGTCTGACTTAAGGTCTGTAAACGACTCAGTCGTTGTACATCGCGATGAGCTTTGTCAGGTGCTCATAGCGCTTCTTGGCCTCTTCCTCGTTCAGCTTGAACAGGACATCGGCACGGGATGGGAACTCACGTGTGAGTCTGCTGTAGCGGGCCTCGTTCATCAGGAACTCCTGATATCCGCCTGCCGGAGCCTTGGAGTCGAGTGAGAACTTCTTCTCGCCTTCCGGGTTGTAGCGGAACAGGTTCCAGTAGCCGCACTCCACAGCCTTCTTCATCTCCTTCTGGCAGTTGGTCATACCGCCCTTGATTGAGTGCATCTCACAAGGAGCATAACCGATGATGAGTGAAGGTCCGTGATAAGCCTCGGCCTCTGTGATGGCCTTGATTGTCTGTGCCGGGTTGGCGCCCATGGCGACCTGTGCGACATAGACATAGCCGTACTGCATTGCGATCTCTGAGAGGGACTTCTTCTTGACTTCCTTACCGGCTGCTGCGAACTGAGCGACCTGACCGATGTTGGATGCCTTTGAAGCCTGTCCGCCTGTGTTGGAGTAGACCTCGGTGTCGAACACGAAGATGTTGACATCCTTCTTGGATGCGATGACATGATCGAGTCCGCCGTAACCGATATCATATGCCCAACCGTCTCCACCGAAGATCCAGACTGACTTCTTGCCAAGGTACTCCTTCTTCTCGAGGATTGCCTTTGCTGCTGCGCTTCCGTTCTTCTCCAGGGCTGCGACCAGAGCTGCTGTCGGAGCCTTGTTGGCCTCGCCGTCAGCCATTGTGTCAAGCCATGCCTGAGCCGCATCCTTGAGTGATGCGTCTGCTTCGGCAAGAGCCTTCACCTGCTCTGCCAGATCCTCGCGGATCTTCTCCTGACCGATGAACATTCCAAGACCATGCTCGGCGTTGTCCTCGAACAGTGAGTTGCACCATGCAGGACCCTGACCGGCCTTGTTCGTGCAATAAGGTGATGTTGATGCAGGACCGCCCCAGATTGATGAACAACCGGTTGCGTTGGAGATGTACATCCTGTCTCCGAAGAGCTGTGTGACAAGACGAGCATAGCTGGTCTCTGCACAACCTGCACATGAGCCTGAGAACTCCAGCATCGGCTGGCGGAACTGGCTTCCCTTGACTGTGTTGTCCTGCATGTCCTTCTTCTCGGACACCTTGGCCACGCAGTAGTCGAAGACAGGCTGCTGTGCAAGCTCCTCTTCCTGAGGAACCATTGTGAGAGCTGCGACAGGACATGCGCCTACGCAGACTCCGCATCCCATACAGTCAAGCGGTGAGACAGCAAGTGTGAACTTGTAGACTCCCTTGCCCTTTCCGGCCTTGACATCCATGACCTTGGCCGCTGCAGGAAGTGCTGCTGCCTCTTCTGCTGTGAGAGCATAAGGTCTGATTGTTGCGTGCGGACATACATAAGAGCAGTTGTTGCACTGGATACACTTTGAGCTGTCCCATCTCGGAACCGCCACGGCTACTCCTCTCTTCTCGTATGCTGCAGCACCGAGCTCGAACTGGCCGTCCACGTGATCCATGAATGCGCTGACCGGGAGGCTGTCTCCATCCATCTTTCCTACAGGATCGAGGATGTTGGTGACCATCTTGACCAGCTCCGGCTTTCCGGCCTTTGCTGCAGGCTTTGCATCGTCAGTTGCATTTGCCCAGTCTGCCGGGACATTGAACTTCTTGAATGCTGTGGCTCCGAGATCGATTGCCTTGTGGTTCATGTCAACAATGTCCTGTCCTTTCTTCAGGTAGGACTGTGTTGCCTTCTCCTTCATGTGGGCAATGGCCTCTTCCTGCGGCATGACCTTGGCCAGTGTGAAGAATGCGCTCTGGAGGATTGTGTTTGTCCTCTTGCCCATTCCGATCTTCTGTGCAAGATCAATGGCGTCGATTGTGTAGACCTGGATGTTGTTCTTTGCGATGTAGCGCTTGGAGGCTGCGTCAACATGGTGTGAGAGCTCCTCGTCGCTCCACTGGCAGTTGATCATGTAGACTCCGTTCGGCTTGACGTCCTGGACCATCTTGAAGCCCTTGGTGACGTAGCTGGGGTTGTGACATGCGACAAAGTCTGCCTTGTTGATGTAGTACGGGCTCTTGATCGGATGATCGCCGAATCTCAGGTGGCTGATTGTCACGCCGCCGGTCTTCTTTGAGTCATACTGGAAGTAAGCCTGTACATACTTGTCTGTGTAGTCTCCGATGATCTTGATGGAGTTCTTGTTGGCTCCGACTGTACCGTCTCCGCCAAGGCCCCAGAACTTGCACTCAATTGTTCCCGGTGCTGCTGTGTTCGGGCAGTTCTTGTCCTCCTCAAGGCTGAGGTTTGTGACATCATCGACAATACCGATTGTGAACTGGCGCTTCGGAGCGCTCTTCTTGAGCTCGTTGAAGACTGCGAACACTGATGCGGGAGGAGTGTCCTTTGAACCCAGACCATAGCGGCCTCCGATGACCTTGACGCCATCAAGACCTGCGTTTGCGAATGCTGTTACGACATCGAGGTAAAGCGGCTCACCCTGTGCTCCCGGCTCCTTGGTCCTGTCGAGGACAGCGACCTTCTTGGCTGTCTTCGGAAGAGCGGCGATGAGTCTGTCGGCTGCGAACGGCCTGTAAAGTCTGACCTTGATGATACCGACCTTCTCTCCGTGTGCGTTGAGGTAATCAATGACCTCGTCTGCCACATCACAGATTGAACCCATTGCGATGATCACGCGGTCTGCATCAGGAGCTCCGTAGTAGTTGAAGAGCTTGTAGTCTGTGCCGAGCTTGGCGTTGATCTTGTCCATGTAGGACTCGACAACTGCAGGAAGCTCATCATAGTACTTGTTGCAGGCCTCTCTGTGCTGGAAGAAGATGTCTCCGTTCTCGTGGCTTCCTCTCATGTGCGGGTGCTCAGGATTGAGGGCGTGCTTTCTGAACTCCTCAACAGCCTTCATGTCGCACATCTCCTTGAGGTCCTCGAAATCCCAGACAGCGATCTTCTGGATCTCGTGGCTGGTCCTGAAACCGTCGAAGAAGTTGATGAAAGGAACCTTTCCTGTAAGAGCGGCAAGATGTGCCACAGGTGAGAGATCCATGACTTCCTGGACATTGCCCTCACAGAGCATTGCGAAACCTGTCTGGCGGCAGGCCATGACATCACTGTGGTCTCCGAAGATGTTCAGTGCCTGGGTTGAGACTGTACGTGCACTGACATGGAAGACGCTCGGCAGCTGCTCTGCGGCGATCTTGTACATGTTCGGGATCATCAGCAGAAGTCCCTGTGATGCTGTGTAGGTGGTGGTGAGAGCACCGGCTCCGAGAGAACCGTGAACTGCTCCGGCTGCACCAGCCTCTGACTGCATCTCAACGACCTTGACCGTAGTGCCGAAGATGTTCTTCAGACCATTTGCGCTCCACTGGTCGACAAAGTCAGCCATTGGGCTTGATGGTGTGATGGGGTAGATTGCGGCAACTTCCGAGAATGCATAACTGACGTGTGCAGCTGCGTTGTTGCCGTCCATGGATTTCATTTTTCTCACCATGAAAGAGCCTCCTTGATCAAATTGGCCGTGTGTTACGGCGAATCGTAAACCTAGTTTTTTGCCGTGCATCAGCACGAAGGCGACGGCGGATATTGGCCGCCAAACCGCCATTTTCAAGGATAAACCGAAACAGATATATTTACAAGTAAGAATGAACTTTCAAGTTGAGAGGAAAGCAAGGGAAATAAAACTCTTGACTTGTGTGCTAAACGGCTTTTACCATTAAAATTGGTATGAAATCCGGCACTTGCCGGCACTAGGGAGATTGAAATGAAGAAAAGAATTGCTCTGATCCTGCTGGGCCTGATCCTGGCCACAGCACTGTTTGCCGCGACATCAACGAGATTCACTAAATACGGGAACATCTTCAAGTCAGGCGAGTTCCTGCTCAAGTCAACCACATATGAGCTTGACTCAAGAGGAGCCAAGGTCGGAAACCCGAGTCCTGTCACCGTGGCCGAGCACGCGGGCTCCTACTACATGGAGGCGACTGAAAACGGCGAGACGTTCAAGGTCCTCATCAAGGACGGCAAGATGAACATGATCAGCGATGCAGATAAGAGCATAATGGTCATGAGCATGGATGACATGGATGATTCAGACACAATCGACATGCCCGAAACGGTCGACGTCCTGAGCAGCGGAAACGACAAGCTCGACGGCAAGACCTACTACTACGAGAAGGCAAAGGCCCCGGACGGGACAGTCAGCACATACTGGTACAACGGCAACGACCTGTACGCCATCCAGTCCGTGGACTCAATCATGTACATCAACAGCCTCACGCAGAAGCCCGATGCCTCCCTGTTCGAGGTTCCCTCAGGCTACGAGGTCATGGACATGAGCTCACTGTTCTCCATGTTCGGCGACATGGGAACGGATGATTACAGCTCCAGCTCCGGTGATGACTACGACTGGGAAGCTGCCCTTGCAGGAATTGACTGGAGTGCCCTTCTCGGTGACTCTTCAAGCTGGGACAACTGGGACGACTATTCCGGTGACAGCTGGACATATGACAGCTCAAGCGATTATGGATGGGATTATGACTCCAGCCCGAACTACTACTGCCTGGGCAGATATCTCGGACTGACTGACAGCCAGGCAGATGAGTTCTCCACCGCAATGTATGCCATCCAGTATCTGGACTGGGGAACCCTTGACACCTATGTCACAAACGGAACCTATGACTTCAAGGGAAAGAAGCTGGAGGACGTCGCATATCTTGCAAGCTATGAGATGACAGCCCTCAGAAAGCTCGTCGAAGGCTTCAAGAAGTAATATCTGGACGAAAACAAAGCAAAAAAGAAGGGGCCGTTGCTGTTTTGCAACCGCCCCTTTCTCATTTATATGCTCAGCTTAACACTTGCTGTATCCGCAGCTAAGGCACTTCTGGCAGCCCTCGATCTTGACGAATGTGGCGTTTCCGCACACAGGGCAGATGTCACGGGTGATCCCGTTGGCAAGCGGAGCCTTGGTGGTGACATACTCGGATGAGATCAGCTCAGGCTGGCTCTTCTCCTCCTCCTCTCCCTCGTCGGTGAGCTTGGTCGACTCGATTGTTGACTCGCTCTGAGTGCCGATGTGCTCCTCAAGGACCTGGGCAACAGCATCTGCAAGGCTCATGACGCGGTTCTTTCCGAATCCTGTGCTCTGGCCTGAGCCAATGCCCTTGAGCTGGTTGATGATTGCCTGCGCGCGCTGTTTCGGTGAATACGGAGAGGGCATCCTGAGAATCAGGGATATCAGTCTTGCAAGACCCTCGGCATCGGCAGCCACGCTGGTTCCGACCTTTGCAACGTTGATGAACACCTCAAACGGATTCTCGTAGCTGTCGTTGTCGGAGTTGACGGTGATGTACGCAGTTCCGATAGGAGTGCTCTTCTTGTAGGTGGTTCCGCGCATGACGTTGCTGCGGCTTCTGGCCTTGAGTGTCTTCTCCGCCTTCTCAATGGCGGCCAGACGCTCCTTGAGCTCTGCGTTCTCAGCCTTCAGGGCATCGATCTCCGCAGCTGACTCGGCGGCCTTCTTCTCGGCCTCCTCGTTCTTCTTGGAGTCATCCTTGGCCTTGAGAACCTGAGTGTCCCTTGAGCCGTCACGGTAGGTTGTTCCGCCCTTGCATCCGAGGTCATAGAGAAGCTCATAGAGCTTGGCTGTCTGCTCCACGGTGTAGTCACGCGGGGTGTTTCCGGTCTTGGAGATGGATGAGTCTACCCATCTCTGGATGGCTGCCTGCACCTTCACGTGTCCCTCCGGGGCAAGATCCATGGCTGAGACAAAGTATGCGGGCTTCTCCTGGCCGGGGTGGGCCTTGACCCACTCGTCATAGATGGCCACACGCTCAATGTTGGATCCCATTCTGCCTACTCTCTCCCACTCCCAGAAGTAGTAAGGCTCGATTCCGGTTGAGGTTCCGACCATCGTTCCGGTGGTTCCGGTCGGTGCCTGAGTAAGAAGGGTGACGTTCCTGAGTCCGTTCTTGCGCACGGTCTCGCGCACCTCCTCCGGCATGCCCTTCATGAAGCCGCTCTCCAGGAGCTTGTCTGCATCGAAGAACTTGAAGGAGCCCTTCTCTTTTGCGATCTCGGAGCTGGCCATGTAGGCCTCGCATGCGATGAACTTGTACAGCTTGTCGATGAACTTCAGGCTCTCATCGCTTCCGTATGCGAGCTCCATCTTGATGAGCATGTCGGCAAGACCCATGGTTCCCATTCCGACACGGCGCTCTGACTGCTGGCGCTCACGGTTCTCCTCGAAGAAGTACGGGGTGTCGTCAATGACATCGTCCAGGAAGCGCACAGCGGTCCTGACCGCATGACCGAGGTCATCCCAATAGACGGTCTTGTCGCCGACGAACTTGGAGAGGTTGATGGATCCGAGGTTGCAGACTCCCCATGGCGGAAGACCCTGCTCTCCGCACGGGTTAGTGCAGCGGATGGTGCAGTAGTACCAGGAGTTGGACATCTTGTTGTAGCGGTCCACGAAGAAGACGCCCGGCTCCGCACATGCCCATGCGCTCTCAATGATAGCGTTCCAGACATCACGTGCCCTGTAGGTCCTGACGGGGATGATCTTCTTGCCCATCTCCTTCCAGGCCTTGAGGTCTCCGTCCCACTTCTCGTTGTACTCGGGATCTGATGTGTCCGGGAAAACGGTGGTCCATTCCTTGTCATTCTTGACCGCATCCATGAAGTCATCGGTGATTCCGACGCTGATGTTGGCGTTGACGATCTTGGAGAGGTCTCTCTTTACATTGATGAAATCCATGATGTCCGGATGCCAGACATCCAGGATCAGCATCAGGGCTCCGCGGCGCGATCCGCCCTGCTCTATCAGACCTGTGACAAAGCTGAACAGTCCGCCCCAGGAGACAGCACCGGAGGATCTGCCGTTGACACCCTTGACGTAGGCATACCTTGCCCTGAGGGACGAGAGGTTCATTCCCACTCCGCCGCCACGGCTCATGATCTCTGTCATGTGACCAAGGCTTCTCATGATGCCGCTTCTCGAGTCCTTGGGGGAAGGAACGACATAGCAGTTGAAGTATGTCAGGTTCTGGTCCGTGCCGGCGCCTGTGAGGATTCTTCCGCCGGGGACGAACTTCCAGTCATCCAGAAGCCACTCGAACTCCTGTTGCCACTTGTCGCGGACATCCGCCTTCTCCTGCTTGGCAATGCCCCTTGCGACACGCTTGTGCATCTGGGTAGGCTCAGTCTCAAGCGGCTTGTCCACGCTCTCCCTGGTGGCGGTGATGTCTCTTCCGTCATTAAGGCGGACCTTGACCTCATCCCCGTTGATGGCGGTGACATTTCCGATCTCTCTCTGGCCCGTGGCGCTGTTGCTGACGGCCACCACAAGATCACCTACTGCAAGTGTCTCTTTCTTGACATCCTTCACTGCGTATCTGTCAAGGAATATCTTTCTTCCAAGCGGACTCAGGCTGTTCTTCTCTGGCATGGCTGCTACCTTTCCCTATTTAGTCTCTAATTGATGAAAATGCATTAAAAAAACGCCCCGGGGAAAACCGGCGACGCTTCATAGATTAGCATACCGAAAACGACAATGCAATATATGTTGCGTTGATTTTTGAATCTCTACACTACCAGTAGTGTTTATATAAATTTTATATATATCAAATATCAAAGCAAAACCCAATTGAGATTGTTTGATATAAGAAAAGCCCTCCGAGGGGCTTTTCGGGCTCAGAAAAAGAGGAAAAAATATTTTTCGGAGGTATTACGACTTTCGGATTCCTACCACCGCCTTGCCGCTTAATCCGTCTGCCTTGACCAGAAGATCCTCCTCTGCTCTGACATGGACAAAGTGCTTTGTCTCCTCCACAAGAGGCAGCTCAGAGATGGCCTGGAAGTCCAGCTTGCCGTCTCCTAGAAGCGGGTTGTTCGAAAGGTAGATGCATCCCAGTGATGTCATGTTCTGGAAGAAGTGAGTCCCCTCACTTGGCTCTGCCTGGAGGTCCTCCAGTCCTGTCTCCACTATCACATGGGCCTTGGAGATCTGCGACCATGCGCAGGGAATTCCAAGCCAGTTGTCAGAGGATCCCAGTCTTCCGGCAACCACCAGGACGTATGAATCCTCTATGCTGTCGTTGAGCTTCTCCAGCTCAACGGCCATATCAACCATCTCCTGGCGCTTGAAGCATTCCGGCTTAACGCAGATGATGTCCCTAATCCCGTTGACCTTGCCGTTTCCCATGACCTTGGTGCATGAGATGGCAGCCTCCTCCATCTCTTTCTGGGAGATATCCACATCCTCAAACCTGTCGTTGCCTGAAATAGGTCTGATCTGCAGGATGGAGAAGTCTATCCACTCGGCATGCTCCAGGTTCACCGCGAACTCGATCTCCACCGGCTCCGACATGGTGCTTGAGCCCAGCTTAAGGACATCATCCACAATCTTGGCAAGCGGAATCATGTCATATTTGATTATTCCGTTGAACGTCAGGCTCTTGAAGCCGCTGTCCGTGGCGTTCTCAGACAGGTATCCGTACGGGGTCATGACGGAGAATATCCCCTTCATGCTCTGCGGCCATCTGGAAGCCTCTGACAGGTCAAGGTGGACAAGGTTGTCCAGGTCCTTGAACGGGTCATATTTCATATTGGTGTCCAAGGCATAGAACATCGTCTGGGAGGAGCTTCTGCCGGTCATTGAGCTCACAGGCACCTTGGGCTTTGCAGGGCAGAACCTGAAGCAGTCGCCCTCATCCACGATGGTCTTGCCAAGCCCGTATGCCAGCATGCCAATGCCGTCCTCTGACTTACGGCTTCCCACGGGGTAGTAATCAAGGGACCTTGCCACCCCGGAGATGTTCGGAAGCCAGTAGCCTTCATGGTCGGATCCGGTGACCTGCTGCAGCACAACAGCCATCTTCTCCTCCTCAACGGCATGGCCTGTCCTCTTGAGGTACTCACGCGCCACTTTGAAGTATGTAGATGCCCACACTGTCTTGACCGCAGTCTCAAGATCCTGAAGCCTCTCCTCGTCGGTACCCTTGTTTGGAATCATGCATGTCTGATAGACACCTGCGAACGGCTGGTAGTGGCTGTCTTCCAGAAGGGAGGATGACCTTACGGAGATGGGTACGGTGATGACCTCCACTATCTTTCTCAGGTCATTCTCGAACTCCTCAGGAAGCTTTCCGGAGAGGATCCTTGCAAGGACATCATTGTCACTCTTTTCGGTGAAGTCTCCTGGCTTGAAGCCGTTCAGGCTCATGAACTGGTCGAATATCTCAGTTGAGATGACCACCGTCCTGGGGATTGAGACATAGATCCCAGGATAACGCTTACGCATTGCGGCTGCCTTCATCTCAAGGGCTATGAATGCAAGACCTCTTCCCTTTCCTCCGAGAGAGCCGTTGCCCATTCTTGCAAAGAATATGGTCTCATCGTAGGCATCTCGCTTGAACTCGGCTATTGTTCCGCGGGTCCTCTCCTTTCGGTACTCCTTGATGGTGCTGTAGATCAGCTTCCTTGTGTCCTCGGCATTGGATGCATCCTTCTTAAGTGTGATTGGCTTGAGCTTTGATGCAAGCTGGTACAGGGACTGTGCCCTGAGCCACCTGGAGAAATCGTTGCGTCTGGTGTGGTAGATGAAGGAGTCCAGAGGCATTGTCCTGATCATCTCCTGAAGTTCCTTCATCGTGGAGACGGAGGCAATGACATCGCCGTTCTCCGGATTCCTGATGCTCAGGGACCCGAAATCGTAGTTGCTCTTGAAGTACTCCCCCAAGAACACATTGTGGTCCGGTGAGAGCTTCCAGCAGAAACCGGTCTCGTTCTCCTTTGCTATCCTCTCACCGATCTCATACTCTGTTGACTGGAGAAGCACAGGACAGTCTGGGTTATCCTTCCTTATCTCCTTGATAAGATACTCACCTGCGGTCTCCCTTCCGTACGGGGAATCGAATTTAAGATCTGTTATCACGCCCAGTACATTCTGCCTGAAACGGTAATAGAGGCGGATCGCCTCATCGTAGCTTCTGGCAAGCAGTATCTTGGGGCGGCCGCGCATCCGGAGCTTGGTGCCCCACTCGTTCAGGGCCTCCTTGATGCTTGCCCTGTTCTGCTCTATCAGCAGGGTGTACATGTGCGGAAGATAAGTGGATATGAACCTAACTGAGTCCTCCACGAAAATTATGACCTGGACATCAGCCTCATTTGTGTCATGCTCGACATTGATGCTGTCCTCGATAAGCTTGGTCATTGCGAAGAAAACAGACGGGTCACCCATCCAGTAGAACATGTAGTCTATGTACGGGCAGTTCTCGCCTCGCAGGATCTTGGCCTTGCGGTGATCCGGTGAAGGGGCAAGGGCTATGAACGGCAGACTGCGGTCGAACTCCTTGACCTGCTGTGCAAAGGTCTCGACCCTGTCGGTCCCCAGGTCCAGCATTGAGATGACCAGGTCGAACTTGAATGTCTTCAGGAGCTCAAGGGCCTTCTCCTCGCTGCTTGTATGGGTGATCTTCGGCGGGTTGGAGAGTCCCAGGGAGGTGTATTCCCTGTAGAGCTCCTCCTCCACACGTCCGTCCTCCTCAAGCATGAAGCGGTCATACTCGGAGCAGATCAGAAGCACATTGTAGATATGCTTGAGCATAAGGGAGGAAAAAGGCATCCATGTCTCATCAAGCTCGTAGTGCATCCGACACACCTCCTGCTGTTAGAATATTATATGGATTCTTCTTTCAAGAATCACGAAATGCCGGCGTTTTACAATGAAAAAGCTCATTTTTTTACATTCTTATTGTAATTTCCAATAATTTTACAGATTTTTTGCGTTTTTTATTGTATAGCTCACCCCAAAAAAAACGGGACCACCGTATGGCAGTCCCGCATATAAGCCTATAATTAATCAGAAGCCCTGCTGGCACATGGCGTCGGCAACCTTCTTGAAGCCGGCGATGTTCGCACCCTTGACGTAGTCGATGTATCCGTCCGGGCACTTGCCTTCCTTGACGCAGCTGTCGTGGATGTCCTTCATGATGACATGGAGTTTCTGGTCCACTTCCTCTGCTGACCAGAAATAGTGCTCTGCGTTCTGGCTCATCTCAAGACCGGAGACCGCTACGCCGCCTGCGTTGGCTGCCTTGCCCGGAGCGAACGGGATGCGTGCGGCCTGGAAGGCCTCAATGGCCTCTGGAGTGCAGCCCATGTTGGATGTCTCAATGACATACTTGACGCCGTTCTTGATCAAAAGCTTTGCATCGTCTCCGTTGAGCTCGTTCTGGAGCGCGCATGGGAATGCCATGTCAACTGGGACCTCCCAAGGCTTCTTGCCCTTGACGAACTTGGCACCGAACTTCTTTGCGTACGGCTCGATCACATCCATGTTGGATGCCCTGAGCTCAAGCATGTAGGCGATCTTCTCAGGAGTGTTGACTCCTTCCTCGTCCAGGATGTATCCGTCAGGACCGGAGAGGGTCACGACCTTGGCACCGAGCTGGGCTGCCTTTGTGACTGCGCCCCATGCGACGTTGCCGAAACCGGAGACGGCTACTCTCTTGCCCTTGAAGTCATCGTTGTTCTCCTTGAGCATCTCGTTTGCGAAGTACATTGTGCCGTAGCCTGTTGCCTCAGGTCTGACACGGCTTCCGCCCCAGCCCCAGCCTTTTCCGGTAAGGACGCCGGTGTTCTCGTTGCGGATCTTGCGGTATGTGCCGTAGAGGTAACCGATCTCTCTTCCGCCTACTCCGAGGTCTCCGGCAGGAACATCGGTGTCAGGTCCGATGTATTTCTCGAGCTCTGTCATGAAGGCGCGGCAGAAGCGCATGATCTCTGCATCTGACTTTCCGCGCGGTGAGAAGTCCGAACCGCCCTTTCCGCCGCCCATCGGCAGTGTTGTGAGGGAGTTCTTGAAGATCTGCTCAAAGCCCAGGAACTTCAGGGTTCCGAGTGTGACGTTGGCATGGAATCTCAGTCCGCCCTTGTATGGGCCGATTGCGCTGTTGTACTGCACTCTCCAGCCGCGGTTGACCTGGATCTCGTGGTTGTCATCCTCCCACTCGACCCTGAACTGGATGATTCTCTCCGGCTCTACGATCCTGTCAAGGATCTTGTTCTTCAGGTAAAGCGGATTGGCGTTCACGACGTCAATGACTGATGCTATGACTTCTCTAGCGGCCTGGATGAACTCCGGCTGTGCGGGGTTCTTTCTCTCAAGCTCCGCCATGAACTCGTCTAATTTGTACATAATTCTCCTCCAATTGTTTGGCAATTGCATAAACAGGATAGCACCATTACGCCAGTTGTCAACTTAATTGCTTTTGTTTAGGTAAAATAAAGAGGTCAAGTTTGCGAAATCACTAAATATGAGAAAGATTTTTTTAGGAATACGTAAAGTAAGTCCAAATCGGGTCGTCAGGAACAGGGGCAATGACATGGACTTCGGTATTGCTCACAGGATGGATGAACCTTATCTCTCTTGAATGAAGGCATATTCCGCCGTCTTCGTTGGAGCGCGGGAATCCGTACTTCAGGTCTCCTTTGATGTGCACCCCGCAGGCTGCGAGCTGGGCTCTGATCTGGTGATGGCGTCCGGTCAGAAGATGAATCTCCAGAAGAGTGTACCGCTCGCTCTGCCCTATTGTCCTGTACTCAAGCCTTGCCTCCTGGAGCTCTCTTCTGCGGCTTTCAGGAAGGCGGCAGTCGGAGAGCCTGCTGTAGGCAAAGCTCTTGTTCTTTACGGTATCTCTATAAATATAATGGCGCAGCTCCCCGGACGGTTCTGTCAGAGGTCTGTCAACAACAGCCCAGTAGCGCTTTTCCATCTTGCCCAGCTTGAACATCTGGGACAGACGGCTCAGGGCCTTGTCCGTCCTGGCAAAGACAACAACACCGCTGGTGGGCCTGTCCAGCCTGTGCGGCAGCCCCAGGAACACATTGCCGGGCTTGTTGTACTTGGACTTAAGATAATCCTTCACATCGTCCATCAGGGTCCTGTCCCCGGTCTTGTCCGCCTGGACAATCTCACCGGGGAGCTTGTTCACGATTATTATGTGGTTGTCCTCATGTAGGATGCGCTGTGAAAGATCAGACATCATCGAAAAGTCCCGGCATGTCGTCATCGGACTGCTTTCTGGTGGCCTTAGGCTCAGGTTTCACCTTTGTTTCAGGTGTCTCATCACCACTTTCGGCCACTGTTTCAATCTCAGGCTCATCATCTTCCTCTTCAGATGCGGCAGTCTCGGGCTTGCTGCCCTCGACAAGCTTGCAGGGCTTGATGCGTATGGAGGCGATATCCTTCTTCGTGATGGTCACACCGCCGGCCTTTGCACCCTTGACCAGGAAGTCAGAGAACAGGAACGTGGACTCCTTGACCCTTGTCGGACCCTTGTAGGTCACTGTCACCTCGGCATTCGGCAGGACGGAGAGCTTCTTCAGCGAGTTGTTCTCCGGATCCGGCAGAAGCTCATAAGGCTTATTGAGGATGAATCCGCTGAGCTTGCATCTCTTGATGTATGTCACCTTGGTCTTCTTGTCCAGGTAAATGACCGTGAAGACAAGGTCCTCTAGGCTTTCCTTGTCCGCAAGGCCGCAGTAAGCGATGTCCTTGCCCACGAACAGCCTGTCGGAGACATTGGCGCAGTAGTAGGTTCCGTTCTTTTGGATAATGAGTATCTTATCGAACTCGGAGACCTTGAACAGGACGTTGCCCGTCTTGACGTTGGTTCCAAGGTATCCGGTCATGCCGTCATAACGCAGGTCAAAGTCTCTCTTGGCAACATCCCTGACATCGACCATGTTGAAGTCGGCAATAACGGTCTTTCTCTGATGATCCTCGTTGTCCAGGTCGGCCTTAATGCCGTTGAGGGTCCTGATTGAGTACTCATCAAGGTGTGTCAGGTCATAATCGACCTGCCTGATGTCGGCATTGATCTGGTCGATCTCCTCCTTGTTCTTCTCGATGTCGAACAACGAGATCCTGCGGATTGGGATCTTCAGGAGGTGGTCTATGTCATCATCGGTTATCTCACGCACAAGCTGGTCGACGTACGGCTCAAAACCTGTCCTGATTGCCTGGACAACAGCCTCCTGTGTCCTCTTCTGCTCGATTCTCTTGTATATGCGCTCCTCGATGAAGATACGCTCCAGGGTCCTTGTGTGCAGCTTGTCGAAGAGGTGTCCTCTCTGGACCTCAAGCTCCTTCTTTGAGACCTCGATGATATGGTCGGCATGATAGCGGATCACATCGCTTACGGTGCACACATGCGGGAGCTTGTCGCGGATGACAAGGCAGTTGACGGAGATCTTCTGCTCGCAGAGCGTGTAGGCGTAAAGGGCATCGACTACATCCTTGGTGTAAGTGCCCTTGGCAAGCGAGATCTCGATGTTGACCTTGTCGGCAGTGAAGTCGCTGACGCTCTGGATCTTGAGCCTGCCCTTCTTGATGGCCTCCTCGATCGACTTGATCATCTTCTCGCTGTCAACGCCGAACGGAAGCTCCTCGATGATTATCTTCTTGGCGTTGGAGGTGTCGAGCTTTGCCCTGACCGCCACAGACCCCAGTCCGTCCTGGTAATCCGAGATATCCATTATTCCGCCGCCGGGGAAATCCGGGAACAGCTGGAACTCCTCACCGCGGATGGCAGCTATCTGGGCGTCAATGACCTCAAGCGCATTGTGCGGGAGTATCTTGGTGGACATACCAACGGCAATACCCTCTGTGCCCTGGATGAGGACCACGGGAATCTTTGCCGGGAACACGACAGGCTCCTTGTTCCTGCCGTCGTAGGACTCCACATACTCTGTGATCTCGGGGTTGTACAGGACCTTCTTGGCAAACGGAAGCAGGCGGCACTCGATGTATCTTGCCGCGGCAGGTCCGTCACCTGTCATGAAGTTTCCGTAGTTACCCTGCTTGTCTATGAAAAGGTCATAGTTGGCCAGGTTAACAAGTGCGGTGTATATGGAGGCATCGCCATGAGGATGGTACTTCATGGTGGATCCCACAACGTTCGCCACCTTGTTGAAACGTCCGTCGTCCGTCTCGATCATCGTGTGGAGGATACGCCTCTGGACGGGCTTCAGTCCGTCCTCGATATCAGGTATTGCCCTGTCCTTGATGACATAGGAGGCATATTCTATGAAATTCTGTCTGAACAGATCTTTTGCGTTCGCCATCTGACTGCCTCCTTACACCAGGTTCTCCATGATGAAGTCACGCCTCTCCGGCGTGTTGTTCCCCATGTAGAAGTTCATGGCCTTGCGGGCTTCGGCAAGACTGTCAATCGTGACAGGAATGAGTCTCATGTCCTCTCCGATGAACTGGCCGAACTCCTTGGCCGATATCTCACCAAGACCTTTGAACCTGGTGACCTCAGATCCCTTGATCTGCTTCATCATGTTGTCACGCTCCTCTTCCGAGTAGCAGTATGTGGTGACGCTCTTGTTGCGGACCCTGAAGAGCGGTGTGTCCAGAATCCAGACACGTCCGTTATGGATGAGGTCCTCAAAATAGCTTAAAAAGTAAGTGAGAAGCAGAATTCTTATATGATAACCGTCAATATCGGCATCGGTTGCGAATATGACCTTGGAATAACGCAGTCCCTCAATGCCGTTCTCAATGCCAAGTGCGGCCATGACGTTGTAAAGCTCGGCGTTCTTGTACATGTCTGTCATTGCCATGCCGTTGGTGTTAAGAGGTTTTCCCCTGAGGCTGAAGACCGCCTGAGTCATGACATCACGTGCGGTGTTGAGCGTTCCTGATGCGGAGTCACCCTCTGTCAGGAAGATCATCGACCTCTCTCCCATGTCGGCATGAGGTCCTGTCTGTCCCAGATGGAACTTGCAGTCCTTGAGCTTGGGGATGTTGATGGAGATCTTCTTGGCGTTCTCCTTGGCGATCTTCTTGACCTCCGAGAGCTTCTTGCGGATGTTCTCGTTGGTCAGGATCTTCTGGTTCAGCAGCTGTGCCACCTCGGGGTTCTTGTGAAGGAAGTCTATGACCGCTTCCTTGACCTCGTTGATGATGGGCATGCGGACCTCGGTGTTGCCCAGCTTGTTCTTGGTCTGGCTCTCGAACACCGGTGTCTGGACCTTGATGGCTATTGCTCCCACAACACCCTCACGCACATCCTGCGGGGCCCATGTTGACTTCTTGTAGAACTCCTTGACTCCGGCGAGGATTCCTTCCTTGAACGCCGCCTGATGGGTTCCGCCGTCGCTTGTGTACTGTCCGTTGACATAGGAGAAATAGGTCTCGCCGCTGAACTCACGGGTATGGGTGAAGGCGAACTCGATCATCTTCCCCCTGTAGTGGATTATCTCGTAAATGCCGTTGTCCTGGACCTCTTTCTCCAGAAGGTCCAGAAGTCCGTGCTGGCTCTTGAAGATCCGCTTGTTGTAATCAAGGGTCAGGCCTGTGTTCAGGTAGCAGTAATTGTTCAGTCTCTGTGTGATGAAGTCATCATTGAACGAGTAGGAGCCGAAGACCTCCTCATCCGGGACAAACTCAGTCAGTGTCCCGTTGGGCTCGTCGGTCTTGCCCTCGTTCTGGGATTTGAGCACTCCATGCTCGAAATATGCCTCGAAGAACCTGCCCTCACGGAAGGATTTTACATGGAACCATGATGAGAGTGCATTGACAGCCTTGGTACCGACACCGTTCAGACCAACGCTGAACTGGAAGACATCGTCATTGTATTTCGCGCCAGTGTTGATCTCGGACACACAGTCAATGACCTTTCCGAGGGGGATTCCTCTTCCGTGGTCGCGGACACTGACCTTCTTGTTCTCAAGGCGGATCGTGATCCTGTTGCCTGCGCCCATGATGAACTCATCGATGCTGTTGTCGATGACCTCCTTCATGAGAACATATATTCCATCATCCACATGTGTGCCGTTGCCAAGCCTTCCGATGTACATACCTGGACGCAGCCTGATATGCTCCAACGGGGACATTGTCTTTACGGCGCTTTCATCATAAACGGGTTTCTTCTCTGGCATAACAATAATCAGTATAACAAAAATGATTAAACTATGTGTAGTATGAATATTCGGATCTTTACAACAGATTTAGCGTGTTTGGCATTTGGTACGCCCCTTTTCCATTGATGCATTTTTGTTTTCTGACTCACATCTGCATCAGCAGCATGCCAAGCACTATCAGGCTCTGGCCCGCTATGTATGTGCTCATGACCATCATCTGTCCGAAAAGCGGAAGGCGGACCATACGCCTCATGATGCAGAAGTCAGAGAAGAAGAAAAGAGCAATTCCCACCTGGCTGATCAGCGTGGCGTAAACAGGAGAGCCCTGCCCCATCGTGTATGCGATTGATGTAGCCAGGAAACACAGTCCGAATGAATATGGCAGGAGCATGGGCGCATACTTTCTGGGTCCAAGCATCAGCTGCCAGTAAATCAGGTACTCAATGGCAAGGCAGATGAGGAAAACCACAATCGCGGCGTTCCTGTTATGTCCCACCGGAGCCTTGATGAACCACATGGAGTAAAAGATGTGTCCCAGAAAGAAGCTCAGCATGCCCATATAGAACATGTGCTTGGACTTTGACCTGGGGAACAGGAGGAAGATGTCTCCTGCAGTATGGAGCATAAGGGCAACGGCAACATATTTCTGATGCGGAAGAGCCGCCAGATGCTCCGGAAGGAACGCATAATAAACTGCGCAGAGAAGAGGCATGAGAAGAGGCTTTGTAGCCATATACGCGTACGGTCTGTTCTTCTTGATCTGAATAAGGCACAGAGTGACGTCCAGAATGTATAAGGCCAGAACAATATAGCTCTTCATTGCAGGGAGAATAATAAACCCTTGCAGGGCGAAATACAAGCTTTCACCCATTTGACGCAAAAACCGAATATATATAACATATCGGACTATGAGCAGTTATCCATTTGCAGAGACAGAGCCTAAATGGCAGAAGTATTGGGCAGAGAATAAAACCTTTGCAGTCACAGAAGACCCGTCCTTCCCCAAGGAGAAAAGGGCCTATGTCCTTGACATGTTCCCCTATCCGTCAGGAGCAGGCCTTCATGTAGGACATCCGGAGGGCTACACGGCCACGGACATCTACTGCCGTTATCTCAGGATGAACGGCTTCAACGTGCTTCATCCGATGGGATTCGACTCATTCGGCCTGCCTGCTGAGAACTACGCCATCCAGACCGGAACACACCCGGCAATCACCACAGAGAAGAACATCAACACCTTCCGCCGTCAGATTAGGAGCCTCGGTTTCTGCTATGACTGGGACAGGGAGATCTCAACATGCGATCCCTCCTACTACCACTGGACACAGTGGATCTTCGAGAAGCTCTATGAGAAAGGACTTGCCTATGAGAGCCAGGCACCCATCAACTGGTGCCCGCACTGCAAGACCGGACTTGCCAACGAGGAGGTCAAGGAAGGAAAATGCGAGCGCTGTGGAAGCCAGGTCGAGAAGAAGAACATCCGCCAGTGGGTCCTGAAGATCACAGCCTACGCCCAGAGACTCCTGGACGACCTGGACCTTGTGGACTGGCCTGAGAGCGTCAAGCTCATGCAGCGCAACTGGATCGGAAAGTCCGAGGGCGCCTCAGTCCTGTT
>JAEEGI010006128.1_pt1 | contig 27274 bp, 14 predicted proteins | sample 8958751 | NCBI WGS metagenome assembly JAEEGI01 (sample SAMN16246545, study PRJNA631951) | gut metagenome | biome: gut microbiome; feature: rumen; material: KS-attached | host: Bos | place: Iran: Karaj | collected 2018-10 | reverse complement strand
TTTGAAGGCCGTTTCAGACAGCTCCGAAGACCTTCATTCCGTTATGGTTCTTCAGCACGGTAAGGTGCTTGAAGAAAAGCTGTTCGTTCCGGACACAGCACACATTCTTAACTCTGTGAGCAAGACATTCACATCTACAGCTGTGGGTTTTGCTATTGAGGAAGGTCTCCTTTCCCTTGACGACAAGATGGTGGACATCTTCCCCGAGAGTGTTCCGGAGGAACCGCAGGAGTATCTTTTATCCATTACCATCAGGCATCTTCTCACTATGAACTCCGGGCACGGCAAGGATCCAACCTATGTTACCAGAACAGGTGACGGAGACTGGGTCAAGGCCTTTATGGAATGGCCTATAGAGTTTGAACCGGGCACCTGCTACTGCTACAACAGTCTTGGAACATATGTCCTTTCCGCTGCAGTTCAGAAGGTTACAGGTCAGAAGATAGTTGATTATCTGGAATGCCGCCTTTGGAACCCTCTGGGCATAGAAAAACCGTTCTGGCAGGAAAGTCCTGCCGGAATCAATACCGGTGGCTGGGGACTTTACTTGCACACGGAAGATCTTGCCAAAATGGGATTATGCCTTCTTAACGGAGGCAAGTTCCGTGGAAAGCAAGTAATTCCTGCAGAATGGGTTTCTGAAATGTCTACCGCTCAGGTCCCTTCCGTGAGTGCCGGTGTAAACGAAAAGCAGATTGAGGAGCTGATCAATGGCCCGGACAATCCCTTCAAAGCATACTTCAACAAGGAAACCAGCGACTGGATGCAGGGCTACGGCTACCAGATGTGGCGCTGCCGCCACAATGCCTTCAGGGCAGATGGTGCCAATGGCCAGTATATCCTGATTCTGCCCGAAAAGGACGCCGTGATTGTTACTACTGCCAACATCCAGAATATGAGGCAGGAACTTGATCTCATCTGGGATTATCTTCTCCCGGCATTATAAAAGTTAGGGTACCGGTCCAAAAACTAGCAGGGTACCCTCAAAAACACCTATATTATGCAGGTACCGGTCCAGAATTTGGACCGGTACCGACGTTTTTATTTGAACAGCTTCTGTGCAAAAACAGTCAAATACACCCTCCAGTTGCGCCATATGTGGCCGCCGGGGGATTCGTAGAGCTCGGCCTGGTAGCCTTTGCCGTCACAGTACTCCTTGAGTTTGCGGGAATTGACGATGATGCCGTCGGAGACGCCGCAGCCAATCCAGTAGAGCTTGGGCTTGGCGGCGAAGACGGCGTCAAGGGCGGCCTCATTGCCTTCTACGGGTGCTACGCCGGAGAAAAGACCCACATAACCGAACTTCTTGGGATAGTGCATGGAGAGCATGCAGCTCTGGCGGCCGCCCATTGAAAGGCCGGCAACGGCGGTGTTGGCAAAGCCCTTAGCCACGCGGTAGTTCTTCTCAATGAACGCCATAACGTCCGGGAAACTCTCCTCTATCTCTATGGTGCTCTGTGAACGGCTGTTGGCCATGGTGGGCTGGAACATGTTCACAGCGGCACCGGGAGCTGCCTGGTTGAAATATACGCCGTTTGGCATTACAACAATCATGGGCTTTGCAAGGCCTTCCGCAATGAGATTATCCATAATCTGGGCGGTGCGGCCGAGGTCGCTCCAGGCGTCCTCGTCACCGCCGGAGCCGTGGAGGAGGTAAAGAACGGGATACTTGCCCTTGCCGCCCTCATAACCTGCGGGTGTATAAACAGTAAGGCGGCGTGAGAATCCTAGCTTGGGGCTGTCGTACCATACGTGTGAAACGCTGCCGTGAGGCACGTCGTGGACCTCATAGAACCAGCCTGCATCGTCCTTCTGGGCACTCAGAGTGAAGATATTGGTCCATGTGGCCACGTCTCTGTTCTGGTATATGTTGGACGGGTCCATTGTCTTCCTGCCGTCTACCAGGAACGAATATGAATACAGCTCACCGGTAAGAGGCTGGGAAGTAAAAGTCCACACTCCCCCGGGGCCTTCGCGAAGGTCTGCAATGCCGGGAGCATCGTATATGAGCTTCTGTCCGTTCATCTCATACTCCACGGGCCTTGTGGGCAGGAAATCTCCCGTCACTTGTACGGTAACGGCCTTGGGAGCAAAAAGACGGAATGTAACGGTGTTGTCCGGATTGATTTCCGGAGACACAAGTCCCGTTCCCGGGCCAAGGGCCTGCTGGGCAAAAGCAGCCAGAGTGATGCAAATAAAAGCTAAAGATAGGATTGTCCGTTTCATAATGTGGTTGTTTTTTGCAAATATAACCAATACAAGTGTAAAAAGTTTACTGTATTGTTCACTCTTTTGGCATTATGTTCAACAGGCTTGTCAAATAAAGGAAAGAATCTTATCTTTAAAGTCAGAAACTAATAATTATCAATTATATGAAAAAAACTCTCCTGATTCTTGCAGCCGCCCTCACCCTGGCCTGCACTCAGAAATCTCCCCAGGACCGTCTCACAAAGAACGACGCCAAGATCAACGCCATCATTGCGCAGATGACCCTGGAAGAGAAAGTGAACATGCTTCACTCCAAGACCAACATGTCCAGTGCCGGCGTAGAGCGCCTTGGCATTGCCGATATGAACTACGCCGACGGCCCCTTCGGCATCCGTGAGGAAGGCCAACCCAACGGCTTCATGAGCGCCGGCTGGACGCTTGACAGCGCCACCTTCTTCCCCACCGGAAGTGCCCTTGCAGCTACCTGGAGCGAGGAACTCGCCTACAAGTACGGCACCGGAATGGGTAAAGAGGCACGTTTAAGAGGCAAGGACGTTATCCTTGGCCCCGCCGTGAACATCCAGCGCCTCCCCGTTGGCGGCCGCACATATGAATACCTCAGTGAGGATCCCATCCTCTCCGCCGCACTGGCCCTCAGGTATACTGAAGGCTGCCAGGACGAAGGCACCGCTGTGTGCATCAAGCACTTTGCCGTTAACAACCAGGAGACCAACCGCGGCAGCGTGGACGCCCAGCTTGACGAGCGCACCCTCCGCGAGATATACCTCAAGCCCTTTGAGAGGGCAGTCGTCGAAGGCGGAGCAATGTCCGTGATGCCTGCATACAACAAGGTGAACGGCGACTACTGCTCAGAGAACGAGCACCTCCTTAACGAGATCCTCCGCGGAGAGTGGGGCTTCAAGGGCTTCACCGTGAGCGACTGGGGCGGCACCCACAGCACTATGGGCGCAATGCTCCACGGCCTTAACGTCCAGATGACCGGCAGCAATTACCTCGGCCAGCCAGTCATAGACTCCATCGCCACCGGCGCCCTCACGGAAGACCTCGTGGACGAGAAAGTCCGCCAGATTCTCCGCGTCCGCTACGCCATAGAGGCAGTTCCCGCCGATGTTGCAAACACCGTAATGACCTCCCAGCCGGAGTGCCAGAATATTGCCCTGCAGGTGGCGGAAAAGAGCATCGTCCTCCTCAAGAACGACGGTATCCTCCCCATCAAGTCCGACGTCCGCAAGATAGCCGTCATCGGCCAGAATGCCGTCCTGAAGACCCAGAGCGGCGGTATGGGCGCAGGCGTGAAGGCCCTTTACGAGGTTACCCCTCTTGAAGGCATACGCAGGCGCGCAGGCGATGACATTGAGGTAACATATGCTCCCGGCTACAAGAACTTCCCCGGCCGCCGCTGGGGTCCCGCTCCGTCAGAGCCCAATCCGCTGGAAGCATCGGCTATTGATGAGCCCGCCAATCTGGAATTCCTTGCCGATGCCGTTGCCCTTGCCCAGGAATCAGACCTTGTGATCTTCTTCGGCGGCACCAACAAGAGCATCGAGACCGAGGGCTCGGACCGTAAGGATATCAAACTCCCCTGCGGCCAGGAAGAACTGGTCCAGGCCCTCTACGCAGCCAATCCCAACCTTGCCACCGTCCTTATCTCCGGCGGTCCCACAGACCTGCAGGTGCTTGAAAAGGCATCTCCGGCCATCGTCCAGGGCTGGTGGAACGGCACCGAAGGCGGCACCGCCCTTGCCGAAGTCCTCTTCGGCGACATCGCCCCTTCCGGAAAGCTTCCTTTCACCTTCCCCGTGAAGCTTGAGGACTCCCCTGCCTATGCCCTCGGCAACTTCCCGGGCAGCAACGCCGGCGGAGACCTCTTCACCCTTATGTTCCGCCCGGACGTTATGAAGATGTCCCGCGAGGAGCGCCAGAAGCTCATCGACTCCCTTCCCAAGCCCGTCTCTGAGTACACTGAAGGCTTCTACGTTGGCTACCGCTGGTTTGACACCAAAGAAATCAAGCCCATGTACGCCTTCGGCCATGGCCTCTCCTACGTAGACTTCACCTACGGTCCCCTCAAGGCCAAAGCCGGCAAGGATGCCGTAAAGGTGAACTTCACTCTCAAGAACGAGGGCACTATGGAGGCCGATGAGGTCGTCCAGCTCTACGTCCACCGTCCGGACGCCACCGTGGAATGGCCCGCAAAGGAACTCAAGGCTTTCCAGCGCGTTACCCTCAAGGCCGGCGAGACAAAGACCGTAAAACTTGAAATCCCCCTGAAGGATCTCCGCTACTGGAACGTTGAAAAGAACGCCTGGGATCTGGAGCACGGCACCCTGCAGCTCCTCCTCGGTTCCGCATCTGACGACATCCGCCAGAACGCAGACGTAACTATCTAGGAAATGCGTAAATCGATTATAATGGGGGCCGCACTGCTGGTTGCAGCCTGCGGTCCCAGACCTTCGGCCAAGGTGGAAAAAGTAGAGATTTGCACGGAAGTTGGTGATTACGGCCTGCTTGTGGACGCCATTGAAATCACCGTGGAGAACGCCGCATCACTTCGCGGCCTCAAAGCAGAGGACTTTAACCTTGAGAACAACACCTCAGGGGCGTTTGTGGACGCTTCCACGGGAAAGCCTGCAGAGGCGTTCGAGGACGACGGAATCGCCCTTAAAAAGAAGAAGAACGTCCTGCGTATAGAGGCGAAGCCTTTTGGAAAGAACGGTAAGATGTCCGGCTTTTTCAAGCGCGAGCCCTGGAAGCTTGTGTGCGCCGCAGATTCGGCCCTTAATGTGACTCCGGACATGGTATCGGCAGAACATATAGCCGCCCTGGACGACTGCATTCACGGAGAGTTTTCCTTCGGAGGCCTCACGCGTGAGTATATGCTTCACCTTCCCAAGGATAAGAAAGGCAACGTAATCAAGAACGTTCCACTCCTTGTTTGGCAGATTGGCGGAGGAGAATATGACAGGGATATGATGACCGTTGCAACGGCCAACCGATGCCTCGTTTCGCTTGCCAAGGAAGGCGTTCCCTGCGCGGCGCTTGTGTTCGCAATTGCCAATCCCAACTACAGCTACAGCGCATCGCTTTTCCCTGAAAAGATAGAGCTCATAGACCGTAACAACGCCCTCCAGATGGCCTTCATCGACACCCTTATTGCCGATGGTACCGTAGACGGAAGCCGCCTGTTCTGCGCCGGAGCATCGTCCGGAGGCGGTTGCACCATGCGCTTCATGATGCAGTTCGCAAACCGCTTCAAAGCCGCTATCCCCTGCTGCGCCATGGATCCCATCGTCCCCATTCACAAGGTGGACGAGACCTATCCCGGACAGTATGCCGACGACATAGAGAAAGTATGGCGTTCTGGCGAGGCGGTCTATAAATGGGACGGTGCCAACATGGTACTTGGTGCCATGGACACGGATGCTTTTGCTAACCTCCCCATGTACTTTGTACACGCAGAGACGGACAGAACCTGCAAGGTGGCAAGCACCCACGCCTATTTCGAGGCCAGAAAGCGCCTTGGGGCCACTCAGGACGTCAAGCTCATCTATTCCGACGAGGATCTTGTAAATTGGGGCGTCTCCCCCATGATGGCCCACTTCTCCTGGGTTCCCCTCCTGGACGACTACTCCGAAGGATCCCCCATGCAATGGATGATTTCCCAGTTTTAGCCATACCCAACGTTAAACTTTTCCCCGATTCTACTGTCTAAAAGAGTGATTATATTGTTTAGTAGAGTTCCGGCATGAAATCTTCACCCCGTCTTCTTGTCTCGTTTGTGGCAGCAGCATTTTTCAGCGCCGCGTCATTTGCCCAGAATATCAGCCTTAAGCTGCAGGATGCCGCAACCGGCGATCCTGTAAGTTATGCGACCGTATCCCTCACGGTTCCCGGAAAAGCCAGTGCATACAAATATGTTCTGAGTGACGATAAAGGAGCCGCGAAGTTCGAGAACGTACGTAAAGGCTCATATGAGGTAAAGGCGGAACTCCTTGGTTACAAGCCACTCAAGAAATCCATTGAGTTCGACGCCAAGAAAGACCTGGATCTTGGCACGGCAAAGATGGAGATAGACAGCGAGATGCTGAATGCGGCAACCGTATCGGACGTGGGCAACCCCATCATCGTCAAGAAAGACACCGTGGAATACAACGCGGAAGCCTTCAAGACAACGGAAAGCGATGTCCTGGAGGATCTGCTCAAGAAACTGCCCGGCGTTGAAATAGGTGACGACGGAAGCATTACCGTCAACGGCAAGAAGATAGACAAGATTACCGTGGGCGGCAAGACATTCTTCCAGAACGATCCCACTATGGCAACCAAGAACCTTCCTGCCAAGATGATCAAGAAGATCAAGGTCATCCGCAAGAAAAGCGAACAGGCAGAGTTTACAGGCATTGACGATGGGTCTGAAGAGAATGTGCTGGATCTGGGCATTAAGGACAATGCCATGAACGGATGGGTTGGTAGTGTTACTGCCGGACTGGGCCACGACATCCGCGAGAAGGGTGTATACGATGGTGCAGAGCATAAATGGACCAATGAAGGCTGGCGCTTTACCGAAAACGCCATGCTTGCCAATTTCACCACCAGCCGGCAACTGGCCCTGTTAACCAATGCCAACAACGGCAACAATATGGGTTTTGGAGGCAGGATGGGAGGTTTCGGAAGTGGTTTTTCCGGATTTGGAGGCGGCGGTATCACTACATCCTGGATGGTTGGCGCCAACGGTGCCTGGGACCTTCTTGACAATAAGATGAACCTCGGCGGCAACTATGTCTATAACGGTGCCCTGAACGAGCTCACACGCGAGGGCTATTCCGTCAACTATCTGGCCGACGGATCCCAGATTGCAAACACATCGGACAGTTTCAGCAATTCAGGTAACAACGGTCATCGCTTTGGCATTCGCCTGGAGCATAAGTTTTCTGACAATACTTCAATCCTGTTTGAGCCCCAGATCAACTTTGGCACTTCCAACTCCGTTTCCGGATCCAACCAGCTAAGGGATAATGTCGTGGACGGGGTTTCCTCAAAGGCCAGCGAGGGATTCACCTCCGGCATTTCTGACGGGAAGAACCTCACCACCAGCGGGCGTTTCCTGCTGCGCCAGAGGCTGGGAATCCCCGGACGTACTTTTACCTTCAATGCCAATTACAGCCTGGGAAACAGCTCTTCACAGGGTCTTAACCAGTCCCTGACCACAAGCTATTTCACCGATGGCACCCAGAAGGATTCACTTATAAACCAGAGGTACGACCAGAGTCAGAACAACGCCTCCCTGGGCGGTACACTCACCTATACCGAGCCTCTGGGAAACAATTTCTACATTGAAGGAAACTACTCTCTCAACTGGAACCGTTCCTCTTCGGTCAAGGACACATACGACAGCGGTACTAATCCCAACCCTTTCACCGGCGGATGGGACCAATACAGCAGAGACGGAGAGAACCTAGACAAGGCATATTCCAATCAAATCATCAACCAGTCCTTCACTCACAATGCAGGAGCCAACCTCCTGTATCAGGACAAGAAACTCAATGCACAGGTAGGTATAGGCGTAATGCCCACAAATACCTACAACTCAACTACCCGCAACGGTGAAGAGAAGACGTATGAGAACAAGGTGGTCAATTTTGCCCCTCGGGCGATGATTCGCTACAACTACAGCGACAACGTCAACTTCAACCTCCGGTACAACGGCCGCTCCAGCCAGCCTTCAGTATCACAGTTGATGCCCGTACCTGATAACGCCAATCCGCTCAGCGTAAGCTTTGGTAACCCCTGGCTGAAACCTTACTTCAGCCACAGTGCCAATGCGGAATTCCGCCGGAGTAACCTGAGCACGTTCTCTTCGCTCACGATGTCCTTGAGCGGCAGTCTTACAACCAATCCCATTGTGAACGCTTCCTGGTACGGTACCAACAGCGCCCAGTACTCATATCCTGTGAATGGTCCGGATTCATATAATATGGGTTTAAGGCTCAACTACAACACGCCCATCGCCCGCTCCAAATACTTCACTTTCAGCACCAACGGAAACGTGAACTACTCACAGTCCGCCAGTTTTGTTGAAAAGAACCGTGGCAGCATTGATATGACCGCGTACATCACGGACGGTGATACCGGCACGTTCGACTACGAACTCTTCCACAAAGATTATCCGGATTTTACTGCCAGTGACAAATTCATTACCAACAACCTCCGGTCCCTGAATTTCTCCGAGCAGCTGCGCCTTTCCTTCCGTAACGACTATGTGGAGGTGGTCCTGTCCGGCCAGACATCGGCCCGTAAATCCTGGTATACCGTTTCAAGCGGCCTGTCCAGCAACATGACGTGGAACAGCCGCGCAGGCGTGTCCGCAAACTGGACTCCCCTTGGCGGCTGGACCCTCCAGAGCGACTATAACTTTGTCTGGTACAACGGATACACAACCAGCCCTTCCCCGGAACACCTGCTCAACGCGCAGATATCCAAGACACTGGGACAATTCACAATAGGACTGCGGGTATATGACCTGCTCAACCAGGCAAAGACCCTGTCCATCAGTGAATCCGGCAACATGTACTCGGAAACGCGCACCAACCAGCTGGGCCGCTATGTCATAGCAACCGTGGCCTACCGCTTCGGGTCATTCAACGGCCGTCGCAGCGGTGGAATGCGCATGGGCGGAGGCGGATTCGGCGGCGGACGCGGCTTTGGCGGAGGACGGAATTTTTAATGCAAATACTTGATAATGAAAAGAATTCTACTTATTGCAGCCTGCGGGCTGTTGACTCTGGCTCAGGCAGTTGCCCAGCCCGGAGGCGGCATGTTCTTTGGCCGCAGGATTGAACGGGATGCCGCCCTTGTGGCCGAATACTCGGAGTTCATGGCAGAAAAATACAAACTCAATGAGGACCAGGCCGCAAAAGTCCGGGATCTTAATGCCTCATACGTGGGCAAGATTTCATACCCCATTCCCCGTGCCCTCCGGGACAAAGTAATGAAAGAGAGGACCGGAAATGATCTGGAAACCACCGAAAGGAGGCAGAACGACAGTACAGCCCGCGCCATGCGTGAACAGTTCCGCAACATGGAGAACATAAGCGATGAGCAGCGCCAGGAAATGATGGCGCAGATGCAGAAGCGCATGGAAGAGGCCCAGGCCGCCCGCGAGTTGCAGGAAGAGAACGAAGCCGGATACGAGGAAGCCCTTCAGCAAATCCTTGACAAGAACCAGTTCAAGGCCTACAAGAAAGAACTCCGTCGTGAAGAAGAACGCGAGCAGCGCCGCCAGGAAGGCGAAATGCGCCGCCAGTTCGAACGCGGAGGCTTTGGCGGTTTCGGCGGTCCCGGCGGGGGCTTCGGCGGCCCCGGCGGAGGCTTCGGCGGCCCCGGCGGAGGCTTCTGATTTTTCTTTATATCCTGATGCGTTTGCGGAGGCGTATATCCTCTGAGGAGGCGCCAAGAAGCAACTTGACTTTCTTGCCCCGGAAGGACCACCGGTGATTCTCTGTATCCCAGAGCTTGAGGTCATCGGCAGGAATTACAATCTCCACGGGGACTGTCTCCCCTGCCTTGACGGCAACTCTCTGGAAGCCGCGGAGGCGCTTGGAGGCATCGTCCTTACAGAACTTGGCGTACAGCTGGACAACTTCCTCGCCGTCGCGGGAGCCGGTGTTCTTGAGGTTGAAGCGGACAACATAGTTGTCGCCGTCCTTGCGTACCTTGAGTTTGGAATACTTGAACGTGGTGTAGCTTAGGCCGTAGCCGAACGGGAATATCGGCTTTTCCTTTGCGTACATGTATGTGCGGCCGTTACGGATGTCATAATCCAGCATATTGGGGAGGTCAAGGATATCGCTTACCCAGGTCTGGGTAAGGCGGCCTGCAGGGTTGTAATCGCCAAACAGGACGTCTGCAAGGGCGTTTCCAAGCTCCTGGCTGCACTGGGTCATGTGGACTATGGCGGGGACATTCTCCGCGGTCCAGTTGATGGCGTAAGGGAAACTGGAAATGAGCGTCACCACGGTGTTGTGGTTGGCCTGCCAGACAACTTTAATAAGGTCTTCAGTTTCCAGTTTGAGGCTGCGGCGGTCAAGGGCTTCGCGGCCGTCACCGGCCACTGTGCCATAGGCCCAGGGGCTTTGTACGGACTGGCTGTCCCAATCCGGGCTTGTTGCAGGGTGGTTGCCTACGCAGACTATGCATGCATCGGCCCACTTTGCAAGTTCCTGTGCGGAGCCGTCAGAATCCCAGCGCTGGAAGCGGACCTCTGTCTGAGTGCTGTCCACGGCCGCTTTAATGCCCTCCAGAGGGCTTACACGGTATGCGGGAAGGGCACCGTACCAGTCCTTGAGAACGGACTCGGCCCTGTTTCCGAACACGACAATCTTTTTCACCTTCTGCCTGTCCAGAGGAAGGAGTTTACCCTCGTTCTTCAGGAGGACGATTGATTTCTGAGTCACCAGACGTGCCTTGTCCTTGAATTCCTGACGCTCCCAGGGAAGGTCTTCCTCGGAGCCAAAGTCCTGCTGGTCGTACGGACACTCGGCATCCATAAGGCCAAGACGGAGCATGGTACGGAGATTAGCCTTTGTGCGCTCGTTCAACGTCTCCTCGGAGATGAATCCTGCTTCCCATGCGGCCTTTACCTGTTCAAAGCGGGAGTCAATGAAACGGCTCAAACCGGCATCCAGAGCCATCTGGATGGCCTCGTTGATGTCAGCGGCGTAATGGTGCATATTGGGCATGAACATGAACGGCAGAGCACCGGCATCGTCCACAATGGTCCCCTTCATTCCCCATTCGTCGATGAGGATGTCCTTGATGAAGCCGTTAGCGATGCAGGGAACGCCGTTGTATGCGTTGTACGCAGTCATGAGGGACATTGCACCGGCCTTTGCGCCTTTCCAGAAGCCGTAGCTGTAGTACTCACGGAAGAGGGACTCGTCAAAGCGGGAATCGGTCTTGTAGCGGTTGTCCTCGTTGCTGTTGGCAAGGAAGTGCTTCATGAGGGAAGCGCCGCGCCAGTACTTGGGGTCATCGCCCTGAATACCGTGAACCTCGGCGGCAACCATCTCACCCACAAGGTAAGGGTCCTCGCCGAAACTTTCTTCCGTGCGGCCCCAGCGGGGGTCACGGGCAAGATCGGCGTTAGGAGCCCACAGGATGAGGCATTTCCAGGGTGCGTCCTTGGAGTAGAATCGGGCTTCGTAGGACATGACATCGCCTACAATATGGGCCATCTCACGGTCCCAGGTCTCCCCTATTCCATACGCCTGAGGGAATGCCGTGCTGTTGCGGTACTTGGGCACCACGGGACGACGCCATCCGCCGCCTCCGAACTGTCCGGCATTACCGCCGGGGTTGGGCAATTCAGCATCACCGCCGCGCACTATGCCATGGATTGCCTCTGTGGCACCGGGATTGGCAATCCCAAGGCGCGGAACGCCCTGGCCGGTAATGGTGGCAAGCTTTTCATCCACGGTCATGAGAGAGACGGCGTTATCCAGACGCTCGTCCTCAGAAAGACTTGTATCCTGGAACGGATACTCTGTCTGAGCAAAAACCTGTACGGCGCAAATTAGTGCCGCACAGGTAATAATCAAATGTTTATGCATATACCTGTACTACTTGAATAGCAAAGGTACAAATTCTGAAAGATAAATCCTCCAGTTCTTCCAAATATGGCCGCCTTCGGTTTCCATATAGGTATATTTGAAACCGTTGTCGTCAAGTTTCTTCATGAAGTCCTTGTTTGCCTGGAAGAGGAAGTCTGTCTTGCCGCAGCCAATCCAGAGGAGAGCGGGCTTGCCTGCATAATATTTTGCAAGCTTAGCGTCGAAGTCCTGGTAGATGGGGCTCACGGAAGAATCACTTACGCCGATAGCCGCAGAGAACATGCCGCTGTATCCGAAGAGCTGAGGATAGTTCAGGCTCAGGTACAGGGTGTGGAATCCGCCCATGGAGAGGCCGCATACTGCACGGGAAGCCTTCTTGGCAATTGTGCGGTAGCGTCCGTCGATGAACTTCACAATCTCAGGGAAAGCGGTCTCGAAGGTGCCTTCCATGGTCTGGGGAAGCTGCATGGTGGGGTTCACATAACCGGTGGAGTTCTCAAGAGGAGCTGCCTCCTGGGAGATATTGCCGTTAGTGAAAACAACAATCATGGGCTTTGCCTCGCCGCGAGCGATGAGGTTGTCCAGAATCTGGGTTGCACGTCCCTGGGTTACCCATGCATCCTCGTCGCCGCCGATGCCGTGAAGCACGTACAGGACGGGATACTTGGCCTTGGAGGTCTCATAACCTGCAGGAGTGTACACAGTGAGCCTGCGGTCAAAGCCGGCAGTGTTGCTGTGATACCAAACCTTGGAAACAGTGCCATGAGGTACGTTGTGGATTGCGTAAAGGTCACTGCGGGCGCCTTCCTTTGCAACCAGCAGAACACTGGTAAGGGAAGCCACGTCGCGGTTCACCCACATGTTGTGAGGGTCGATTACGCTGTCTCCGTCCACGCGGAAGGTGTAGTTGTAAAGGTCAGGGGCAACAACGAAAGGAGTGGTGTACTCCCATACGCCGCCCTTTCCTTCCTTGAGCTCGCCGACGCCGGGGGCGTCGTAGGTCATCTTCTGGCCACCCCATTCCACCTCAATCTTCTGGGTGGGCAGGAAATCGCCGGTGACTTCCACCTTCACGGCCTTGGGAGCGCGGTAGCGGAAGGTAACGGTACCGTCCGTATTAATCACGGGTGATTCCACGCCCTGGGGGCCGAAAAGAGCCTGCTGTGCATTGGCGCTGAGGCCAATGCACAGGGCTGCAAGTGCGATGAAAAACTTTTTCATACTAGGCTTTGGCTACGTTGTTGAGAAGCAGGCCGCCCTGTCCGCCATCGGAATAGTCATCCTTCTGGACAGGACCTTCAAACCTGATCTTGAGGAGTCCGCCATTATCAGTAACAGTGATGGTAGCATCAGCGGGGATGAAGTAATAGGCTCCGTCCACCTTGAAATAGCATCCGCCGAACATGCCCCAGGCTGCGAAGCCCCAGCCGTTACCGGCCTTTCCGGGAGCATCGGGATAAGACATCACGGTGTATGTACCGGCAAGATTCTCGGATCCGGCATCTGTACCAAGGTCGAAGGCTGCGACTACACCCGAAGCGTCGGAGACGGTTACTCTCCAGAGAGTCACTCCGCTCAGAGGAGCCTGGCTGGCGTCGGTATTGCCTGCAGTAACGTCTTCCATGGTGTAGCTAAGTCCGGAATCAAGCTTGAGTACCACGTCGCCGCTGACATCGTCATTGCCGCCTTCGCCGGGAACGTAGTCCGGGCCGGCTGCAGGATAGTCGAAGAACTGGCAGGTGAACCTGTATGCGCCGGTGGCAATCTTTGTCACCGTCACAGTTGCGGCACCGGCTCCGATGTATACCTTCTCTCCGGCTTCAATATAGTATGAGCCTCCGGAAATACCCCAGTCAGGGAAATTGTATCCGTCGCGCATCTGGCCGGGCTGACCGGCATAGGAAGTGGAAGGATAGTCGCCGGACAGGTCATCTGCACCATTTGCGGTGAGAAGCTCCAGGTATGCAACCTCGTTTCCGTCCTGGTCGGTGATGGTGATTGCGTGGGTGTCAATGCCATCTCCGGGAGTGACGACATCGGTGTAAAGATGCGTGGGAGCAGCACTGCCTGCGGGCTTGTCGGGCTTGGTGAGGGCAGGGATCTGGCCTTCGAAGACATACTCTTCGGGATAGTTCTGACCCCACTTGATGGTCCAGATTGTGATGTTCTTGTCATCCACCTTCTCCTTGCGGCTGCTTACTGCCACAAGGCCTCCGGTAATCTTGGTGGCGGTGGCGGCGCCGTCCTTGACGGCCCACCAGCAGGTGCCCCAGTCAGACATGGGGAAATCTCCCCAGTCGGTATGCATGACAGTGTCATAGCCGATTCCGAACTCTCCGGCATTGATAACGCCGCCTTCGGCGCATGCCGTATAGTTGCCGTCGTGCAGATAGCCGTCGTCACTGTAGATGTCAAGGGCAAGGTAGCCGCCTTCTCCAGTCCATACAGTCTGGTAAGTCGTCCAGTCCATCTCACTTGAGATACCGTCGGTGGCGAGCTGCAGGGTAAGGCTGTTGACGCCGTTTGCCTTGTTGCTCTGGGCCTGCTGGACCACGGTGAGCTTTACGGCGGCAGGGTCCTCGGGCCAGGCAATGTCGCCTGTCCAGGAAAGGACCTTGGCATCCTTGCCGTTTTCGGTGACGTGAGTGGTCACGGTGTATTTGTTACCGTTCTTGTTAACGGTGACAAAACCGGCAGAAACTGCCTTGCCGTCCACTTTGGTGTACTCGGAAACAGCATTTCCAATCTGTGAGGAGGCCTCGGGGGCTATCATGTACTGTCCGCCTGCAAGAGCGGCTTCGTAACCTACGAGCCTTGTGGAAAGGGTTACTCCGGTACCGGAGAACTCAAGGTCGAAGAAACGCCTGTCAGACGACCAGGTTGCCACTTTCTTGGAGAGAGTGGTAAGGGTGATCTGCTCCATGGCTCCCTCGGTATACTGGTCAATGATTTCATTGACAGGACCGCTGAAGTCCATCTCGTCCTTGTTGCAGGAAATGCAGACAAGGGCAAGGCCAAGCGCAGCAAAACTGAATAATTTTTTCATATTGCTTCTGTCTTAATATTACCATTCATTTTCTTCCCAGACCACTTCCTCGATGGTTTTGAAATCTGCAGAAACCTTGTAGGTGGGTGAGAAATTGTAATACTTGCCGGAGGAGTTGTATCCGTTACCCTCGGCCTGTGCGCCGATACGGAAATAACGGTCCTGGCTTTCATATTTGAAAAGGTCGGCCACGTCGGGCTTGGTGGGATCGATCTCAAGGGTGATGAGCTCGCCGGGAGTGACGTTCTGGGCCTTTGCAGAAGCATGATCCTTTGCAAGGTTCATGTTGGAGCTGCCCACGAACAGCTGTGTGTTGGCTGCGAATACCACATTGGTGACCTTGTCGGCACGGGTGGGATCGGAAAGCTCTACATAGAAGGTTGCTACCATCTTGCCGCCCTTGTACTCAATCTTGGGGTCCTTGATGCGGCAGAAAGGAACAAGGCCTATGTTGATCCTGTTCTTTCCTTCCTTGAGGGTGAACTCGTTCTTGCCCTCTTCGGGTTCGTAGCAAGGGAGCTTTTTGGTGGAATACTTGTACTTTGCAGCGAATACCAGGTTGTTGGTGAACTGGCCGTCAAAGCGGACGAGCCAGTCCTGGTCTTCCTCTGCGTGGTACTCGGAGGGGTCTCCTTCCCAGGTGGGGGGAACATAATCCTGCTCGATTACCACCAGGGATCCGTATGAAACGGACGTTACCATGGACCATGTAGCCCAGCTGAAAGTCTGGGAGGCTGCTGCCTCTATTCCAATCTTTTCACCTGTAAGTGCGTCCAGGAGCTTTCCGTTCACCATTGCATTGGGCCCGTCATAATTGTCCAGTTCGAACATGCTGCAGGATGCGAGCATGGCGGCGGGTATGAGAAGGGCTATGGATTTGATAAACTTTTTCATTTCTTCACTATTTATTGTTGTCCTCTATCTTGTTCTTGTCGTAGTTGGGAATGCCGTTGTAATACGTTCCGTTGTACGACAGAGTGCCGCTGTAGCCCCAGTACTTGGAGGTGGCGGTGACAGGAATGGAACGGAGGAAAATATACTGCGCCTTTGTACCGGAAAGGTCGACCATGGGGATAAGGGTAAGTTTCCTGCCCACGGTGCCTTCTTCCTGGTTGTTGGTGTTGCTGGGGTTGTAGAACCCGCGGCGGCGGTAAAGGACGCTGCTCCACTTGTTCTCGAAGGCAAATTCGCACTTCCATTCATGAAGGATGTTGTCGATGTTGAGGGCCACGTCGTCCGTGAATCCGGCGCGGTGGCGCACATCGTTGAGGCATTTTGCAGCCAGGGTGGGGTCACCTACGTTTCCTTCCAGAGCGGCCTCTGCATAGGTAAGGAGCACCTCTGCGTAGCGGACGTCGTAGTAAGGAGACTGAACGTACTGGTTGTCGGACTTGAGGTCCACGTACTTCTTGGGAGAGAAGCAGTAGGAATTGCGGTTGTTGCCGTTCTTGTCCGTGGTGAGGCCCATGAAAGAGGAGTTCTCCTGGGAGGCTCCGCCGTAAGGATAGTAGGTCTCTCCCTGGAAGGTGACGCCGTTGTTGCCGTCGCCGTTGGACTTGGCCTCGGGATAGACTTCAACGTCGCCGTTCTGCTTCACCCAGCCGCCCTGCATGTACACTGTGGTACCACGGAACTGGACTCCGGGATAAATGACCCAGGCCTGGAAGCGGGCATCCTTGAGGGTGAAAGGATCGGTGATGTTGTCGTAGTGCTTGTAAGAAGCTACCTTGTCCTTGGTGAACTCCGTCTCGGGATCCAGGAAGTAGGCGCTCTCGTCGCCGCTCACCAGAGTCTGGATGGTTCCGTCCTTTCTCTTGCGGGAGTCTGCGGAATCATAGTAGTCGTACTCGTCAGCCAGATTGAGGGTAACTGCGTAGTTGGCGGCACCGGTTCCGGTGTAACCCTTTGCAAACTGGTTGGGAACCCATTTTTCAGTACCGTTGGTGGTGCTGGCATCGCCGGTCTTGTAGGAGCGTCCGAAGATGCCCTCCTCCGTCTTGTAAGTCTGGAAGAGCTGTTCCAGGTTGTCTATTGCGGCACTGAGCGAATTGGGAACACCGCCATAAAGTGAATAGGGGTTATGCGAGTCGTTGATGATGGCACCGGTTGCATCAACCGCTTTCTGATAGTAATCCTTGGCGTATTCGGGCTTCATGAGGGTAAGCTCCTTCTGCCTTGCAACATAGCTGGGGTTCACCGGAGCGCGGTCCCAGTACTTGCTCTCGGAAGCGGCCCAGAGGGCAGCACGGGCTTCCAGGGCATATGCTGCATACTTGGTAGCACGCATTTCCTGGGTCTGATGCTCGGGAAGGAGTTTGGCGGCCTGGTCGAACTGGTCGATTACCCAGTCCCAGCTTTCCTTCTCTTTACGGCGGGGAATATAGAGTCCGGCGTTGTCGTTCTTGCCGAATTCATCGTCAAGAACCTGTTCCACGATGGGAATGCCACCGTAGACGCGAACGCTTGCAAAATAATAGTAGGCGCGGAGGAAAAGGCCTTCGCCCTTGTACTTGTCGGCGGTTTCGTTGTCGAGGACACCGTTTTCGCGGCAGCTTTCAACTGCGTTGAGGAAGATGTTCACCGCACGGACGGAGGTATAGTCCCAGAAACCGGACACTGTGTTTCCATAAGAAGGAACGTCACGGGCGCCGTTTCCGAACATCTGATACTTGTCGTTGTCGGATACGCCGTTTCCGGGAACCTTTGAATAGAGGTCTGCAAGAAGGGACAGTAGACCGTTCTCAGTGGAGAGGAGGTCTTCGGCCGCAACCTTGTCCAGGTCGCCTTCCATGCTGTCGAAAAACTTGTCGCAGGAGACCATCGAGAGGGAAAGTCCGGCAATGAGGATATATGCAAATATCTTTTTCATGGTATTGCAGGATTAGAAGTTGAGGTTGAAGCCGAAGCTGTAAGTCTTGTTGATCTGGAACTCACCGCCGGCGCGGCCGGAGTCGTTGGATTCAGGATCGACATACCTGAGCAGCTTGTTGCAGAAAGTGAGAAGGTTGCCACCGTTGAAGAATACGCGCGCGCTCTTGATGCCGGCCTTGCGGAGGGCCTGAGGAGAAATGCGGTAACCCAGTTCGATGGTCTTCAGACGGAGATATGTGGCATTCACATAGTTGTAGGGCTGGTTCACGCCATAGGTGGGGCTGTTGTAGGAACCCACCTGGTTGAGACGCACCAGGGCCGGCCAGTAACCGGAAACCCACTGTGTCGCGGGATCCCAGGGATCGGCGCCGTACGTTGCCACATGGTAGGAGTCGGTATAATGGGAAGGCAGGTAGTTGAGCACACCGTAGCCTGCGTAGGCGCTGAGGCCGTAGCTCTTGTACTTCATGCTGGCACCGTTGAAGATGAGGCTGAAGTCGAAGCTCTTGTAGCTGCCGCTGAAGTTGAGACCGAACTGGAGCGGAGGGTTGCCGCCTCCCCAGGTGTAGTAGAGGTCACCGTCGTCGATGTAACCGTTACCGTTGCGGTCTACAAGCTTGTACTGGCCCACTATGAGGGCGCGGTTGCCTTCGTTGGAACCGAGGGCGGAGTAAAGGACCTGGCTGGAGGAAGCCTCATCGATGGAGTCGAAGCGCTCTCCGGTCCAGTGGTAAGTGCTGCTGCCCATGTAACCGTTCCAGCGGTTGAGAGAGCTGCTCTTCCAGTAGTTCATCTGGGAGGTATATTTACGGGTCTTTTCGCTCTCGATGTATGTCTGGCGATAGCGGGAGAAGGACATCATGCCCTGAACCCTGTAGGAGAAGTGACCTATGGTGTTGCGGTGGAACAGGGAAAGTTCAAGACCCACGTTCTCGCTGCGGTTGAGGTTCTCCGAAGGGATGGAAACTGCGTAGAAGTCCGGGAGGGAAACGTCGCGGGTGGCGGCGGTTCCTATCATCTGGCGGCGGAACCAGTCGAAGGTACCGCCGAACTTGCCCTGGGCCACTTCCCAGTCGATACCGAAGTCCTCAAGACGGACCTTGGCCCAAGTGAGAACGGTGTTTGCAACCTGGTTGTTGGCGTAGCCGGGAGTGGTCTTGCCGTCGGAGAATACCCAGGAGCCGCTCTCCGCATAACCGTTGACATATGCATAAGGAGCACCCTGGACGGAACCGGTGAAACCGTCGGACCAGCGGAGCTTGAGGTTGTTCACGGCAGGGAGGATCTTCTTGAAGAAAGGTTCCTCGCTCACGCGCCAGCCAAGGGAGTAGGACGGGAAGAATCCCCAGCGCCTGCCCTTCTGGAACTGGTAGTTACCGTCGTAGCGGCCCATGAGCTCCACGAGATACTTGCCCATGTAGTTGTAATTGAGCCTGCCGATGTAACCGGCCGTACGGGCGGTGCTGCGGGTACCCTGGTTCTCTGCACGGGAGTCCAGACCCTTGTTGATGACATCGTGGGTGTAGAGGTACTGGGTACCGTCCGGACCGTAGTAACGGGAGCCGCCCACCATGGCGTTGGTGATGCTTGTGAGTTCGCCGCCCAGCATGGCGGAAACGAAGTGACGGCCTATCTGCTTGTCATACATGGCCTGTGCACGGCCGTAGATGCGGGCGTTGTCGTTCCACATTTCGGCGTACTGGGTTTCCTGACGGGTTTCCATAAGGTCAGTGGTGGTATCCTCGTAGTAGCTGTAGAGCTTGCCCTTCTTTACGAGGGTGCGCTGTTTGCTGCGGCCGAAGTCATATGCACCGGTGGCCTGGAACTTGAGACCCTTGAGGAAGGGAGCATCGTATGTGAAGTCCAGCGTATTGCTGAAATCCTTGCGGTCGGTCTTGGTGAAACCGGAGAAATCGGTATCCAGGAGGGCCACAGGGTTGCAGTGCTCTTCAACGTCGGTGTAGTGTGCAGGGTTGTTCTTGGGGTGAACTCCCACGGTGGGATCCGACTGATAGATATAGAAGAAGATGTTCCAGTCCATGTCGAAGTCGCCCATACCGTTGTTGGTGCTCTGACGGAAGCTGGTGGTGTAGCGCATGGTGAGGTCGTTGGTGAGCTTTACGGAAACGTTTCCGTTGAAGTTGTAGCGCTTGTAGCCATAGCTGTCGCCCTTCAGGATGGAATTATCATCGGCATAGCTGCCGCCGAAGTAGTAGTTCACCTGCTCGTTGCCGCCCATGATGGACACATTGTACTGCTGGTTCACGGCGAATTTCTTGTAAACCTCGTTGTACCAGTCGGTATAGACGGTGTCGTAGGTCTTGACGGTGCCGTCGGGGAGAGTTTCGCTCCAGGTGGGGGCGCCGCTCTCGTAGGCAGCAATCTGCTGGTCCTTCCAGCGGTGACCCATCTTGCCCACGTCGGACATGGCGTTGTCCCACTTCATGAAGGAAGTCCAGCTCTCAACCTCACGGGGGACAACCGGGGAGGCAAGGCTGATATTGGAGGAGAAATTCACGGAAGGCTTTTTCACCTGTCCCTTCTTGGTGGTAATGAGAATGACACCGTTCTGGGCGCCCAGACCATAGATGGTTGCCGATGCATCCTTAAGCACGGAGATGCTCTCGATGTCGTCGGGATTCAGTTCCTGCAGGACGGAGAGGTCCGTGTAGGATTCCAGCTGGTTGGGGTTGGTGTTGTAGGTGGTGGACTTGCGGGTACGGGTTGTGCTGCGGACGACACCGTCCACAACCACCATGGGAGTACCGAAGCCGCGGAGGCTGATTTCAGATGCGAAAGCACCGGGCTTGCCGCTGTTCTGGGTAATCATGAGTCCGGGAATCTTGCCCTGGAGGGCGGCCACGCCGTCGGCGGTCTTGGTTGCCGCGATGTCTTCGGAGCGGATCTGGGTGATGGCGCCGGTTAGGGATTCACGTTTCTGGACACCGTAACCCACGACGACTGTCTCGTTCAGGAGCTCGGAGTCTTCAACAAGGACCACGACCATCTTCGGTGTAGCCTTGAGGGAACGCGTCTCAAATCCGATTGAGGAGAATTCGAGAGTAGTACCTTCCGGCACCGAGAGGGTGAAGTTGCCGTCGATGTCAGTGGCCGTACCCACAGTCGTTCCCGGCTGCATTACGGACGCACCCACGATAGGCTCCTTCAGAGCATCCGTAACCGTACCGGTCACCGTGATGTTCTTCTGGGCGAACAGCGCCCCTCCGGCCAGGATCAATCCTGCGGCAGCGGCGGCAAATCGCCTGAGAATGTTGATGCTGTTCATAAATAGATTGGTTAAAAATTAGTTGGTAATTATTGTAAAAGCGTTTTTACCAATTGAGTGCACCCTACTTGAAGAGCTTGCGGGCAAAAGTGTTGAGGTACAGACGCCAGTTGGACCAGACGTGACCGCCGTCGGAGACGAAGTACTCGTGCTGGAGGCCCTGCTCGTCAAGCTTTTTGTGCATTTCCTCTGCGCCCTGGAACAGGAAGTCCGTATTGCCGCATGCAAGGAAGTAAAGCTTTACGCCTGCCTTCTTGAGGGCTGCAATCTGCTCCGGAGTGGCGCTGCCGGCAGCGGACAGGGGGCAGATATAGTCGAACATCTCCGGATAGAGGATAGAAGCGGAGATGGTGTGGCCACCGCCCATGGAAAGGCCTGCTATAGCCCTGGAAGCGGGCTTTGCAATTGCGCGGAAGTTCTTCTCGATAAACGGGACGATTTCCGTGCAGAGGCTCTTCACATAAAGGTCACGGTTCTCTGGTGCACGCCAGTCAATGGGCTTTTCGGGGATATTGAGAGTGCGTGCAGCAGCCTGGCCGGGGTTGCCGTTGGGCATTACCACTATCATAGGCTCTGCCAAACCCTTCTCGATGAGGTTGTCAAGGATCTGGGCTGTACGGCCCATAGAGGTCCAGGCTTCCTCGTCACCGCCTGCGCCGTGCAGGAGATAGAGGACGGGATACTTCTTGCTCTTGCTGGCCTCGTAGCCGTAAGGAGTGTACACGGTGAGCCTGCGGTCCATTCCAAGGATCTTGCTGGTGTACCAGGGATGGCTCACGGTGCCGTGCTTGGTGGCCTCGCCGTAGTTTTCCGTACGCTCGCCGGGAACCAGGAGCATAGGAAGGTAACGGGTGCCGTCACGCTGTACAAGAACGTTCTGGGGGTCGTTCACCGCCACTCCGTCAACCACAAAGTTGTAAGTATAGATTTCAGGTGAAGGAAGAGGAATCTTGACTTCCCAGACATTGTTCTCACCGCGGAACATGTCGATGGTGCCGCCCCAGGGGTTAGGCATCCAACTTCCGCTGAGTTTTACGATGGTGGCGTAGTCTGCCTTGAGGCGGAAGGTTACGCTGTCGTTCTGGATCTCCGGGGAAACGATGGGCTTGCGGTTGCCCCAGAAAGCGAAGTTCGTGAGTTCCTGTGCTTGCATGCTGCCTGCAATGGCAAGGCAAAGTGCGATGGTCGAAAGGATTTTATTCATTTTAGTGTATGGATTGGTTTATTTGAATGATTCGGCAGATTTTCTTAACGCTTTTGGCAGGCAGGCCTTCCAGAAAGCCCAGTCATGAGTCCCGCTGCGCTCTATCCACTCGCAGGTGACACCTTTTGACACCATGGAATTGTACAGGGCCTTGGCATCGTTGTTATTCACCGTCATGTCCTCGGTGCCTACCTCGATTGTGAAGGAGGGGAAGACGGACTTGTCCTTCTGCAGATCAATGAAACTTGACATCCAGGCCTGGGCTGCAGGGCTCATCGCATAGGCATAAGTAAACTTGTCAGGATACTTAAGCGCATTGTACAGGGTACCGTACCCGCCCATGGAAAGGCCTGCGATGGCACGCTTGCCGCTGAAAGCGTATTCGCTTTCCACCTTGGGCATCAGCTCTTCATGGAAGTACGTCTCGTAATCTCCCTGATAGAATGAGCTGAGGCCGTTGGGCATGACTATGATCATGGGGTCTCCGCCACCTTTCTGATACTCCTCGGCTATGGAAGCGGCATCGCCCTTGTCAAGCCAGCAGCGGTCAAGGCGGCTCTGGTCGCCATATTCATAACCGTGAAGAAGATACAGGAAGGGATACGCTTTATCCTTGTCGTACTCACGGGGAAGCCATACTGAGTAGGTCATCTTCTGGCCCATCACAGAACTGCTCAGAGAAGATTCCACGACGGTGGATTTCTTGGAATCTTCCTCCAGGGACTGCTGAACCTGATCGTCGGTGAGACGGCCCCAGGGGTCATTGTCTTCCGTAGAGGAGGTACCACAGGCTGCTGCAATGCAGATAACTGATAATGAATATATTAACTTTTTCATTTGATAAGTTTTGATTCAATGTCAAAAACAAGGCATGCGGGGTATTTCTCCCATTCCGGCATTCCCTCTGCCTCCGGCTTTCCTGCCTTTGCAAAACTGGTCCAGAGGCGGGAAATGCGGTGTCCGAGTTCTACGGCATCCTCTCCCCCGCCGGTCATGGTGCGGTGAAGGAGCACGTTGTCGAACACGAAAGGAATCTCCATGCAGTGGGCGCTGCCAAGTGCACCGTCCAGGACCGGGGATTCCCAGCAGAAGAGATAGAGGTATACGCCCGCGCACGAAGCACTGCGCTCCTGAGCCTGCTGGATGGCAAGGGGCCTGAAAATGGGGTCTTCCCTGTCACGGGTGAACTCGTGATAGGTTGTGCCGATGATTACTGGGATGTCCTTGGAAAGGGCAAGACCCGCCGCAGACATAGGTGCAGCAGGGATAACGTCGCCGTCAACCACGGGAGTCTGGCCGAACAGGATCTTGTCCAGAAAACTCTCCGGAAGGGTTCCGTCCTGGGCAGCTTCCTCGCGTACAGATGCAATGGCATTATTGTACGCCTCAAGAAGCTCTTCGTAGGGGACAGTTTTGATCTCGTCAATCTTGGAAGGATTCAGACCAAGGTTCTGCACCGTAGCAGCGCCTATCCTGCGGGAATACTTGGGTTCAAGCAGGTTAGTGATGGAACCGCTCTGGACGACTGCTTTATGGAACAGGCCTTTTGCAGAAGGCATTGCCATAAGGGTGGAAACCTTTCCGCCGCCGCCGCTTTGACCGAAGATGGTAACGTTGGACGGATCACCTCCGAAAGCGGAGATATTGTCCCTCACCCACTCCAGGGCTTTCACTATGTCTATCATGCCAAGGTTGCCGCTGTGGGCATATTTGGCACCGTAGGCGCTCAGGTCAAGGAATCCAAGGGCATTGAGCCTGTGATTCAGGGAAACAACCACCACGCCGTGGTCACGGGCAAGGTTGGTACCATCGTAGCCAATCTGCTCCTGACCGCTTCCGGCACTGAATCCGCCGCCGTGGAGCCATACCATAACCGGCATCTTGGCATCGGACTTTATTGCCGATGTCCAGACGTTTACGCGGAGGCAGTCCTCGTCCGGGTAGCCATCGTCCCAATGCATTGCAAAGGCCTGGTTGTCGTCGTACCAGCCCATCCTTTTGCCCTGAGGGCAGGTGGGACCGTAGGCCCTGCTGGGGCGGACGTCTTTCCAGGGATCCGGACTCACGGGCTCTGCAAAGCGTTCTGCCTTGGCATAGGGAATTCCCTTGTAGATGAAAACTCCGTCGTCTATGTAACCGGCCACTGGACCGCTTACAGTATGTACGGTGCTTGCTCCGGCAGAGGTCTCAAGGGCCGCAAGGCAGGTGGAAGAGCGGCGTGAGACAGGTCCGGCGCAGGATGCCAGGACCAGGATTGCTGCCGAAATGGCGGAAAAGGTTTTCAGTGTCATAACTAGCGTATAGTTTTACTATGCAAAGATGAGAATAATGATTCCAAACAATTTTTCGCATATATCAATTGTTTTACTTACGGTTTTTTAAAGAAATTTATTTGTTCAAAAATGTTTCTTCATGTTCAAAAACGCAATTAATAAGGATTTTTACTTATCTTTGTATTATGAGAATCAAACTGATAACCATTGCCGCGCTGCTCTCCCTGGCAGCGTGTTCAGAATATGAAGGACAGATAGTTCCAAGCCCGTCGCCGGGCAGCGTAATACTGTCGGAACGCCTTTCAAACCAAAGAGTGAACGCCTTTGCGGAAGACCGTGAGGGCCATATCTGGATTGCCACCTTCCGCGGCCTTAACAAGTATACCGTAAACCAGTTCCAGCAGTATTTCTGCACGGACGACAACGAAGGTCTCCCGGACAACCAGATAAACAGTGTTCTCACCGCGCAGGACGGCACCCTATGGGTGGCAACGGTATTCGGCGTAGCGCGCCGCCTGGAGGACGGATCCTTCCAAAGAGTCCAGGTACTCAGTAACAACCGCATCATAAACTGGATTCAGGAAACGCGCGACGGAACTCTCCTTTTCTCTAACGGCGCGGAACTTCTCCGCTACGATTCCGCCAAAGACCAGATCATCCCCGTCATCAGGGACTTCGCCCCGTTTGCATACTCCCTGGTCCTTTCCGGAGATGGCAAACTATGGACTCTCAAGGACGGCGGCTTTACACTAAGCACTTATAGCACAAGCACTTATACGGAAATCAACTCCGTCCGTGTCCCTTTCCAGGCATACCATATCTGCGAAGCAGGAAACGGGGACCTATGGCTCTCCGGTATGGGCAGCCTGGGCATCCTGGACACCCGTACAATGCAGTGGAAGGAACTTCCTGAAGCCATACGCAAGGAAAAACACCTTATGGGCGGAGACATAGACATCCTCTTTGCCCCGGAAAGCCAGGAAATGCTTCTGAACGTCATCGGCAAAGGCTTCTTCCTATATAATAATCAGAAAGGCACGGTCACCTTCCAGGACGATCCCCTTTTCCCCTTTGACGTCCCTCACACGGAGGTCCGCACAATCTTCAAGGACTCCCGCGGAAACCTTTGGTTCGGCACAACGGACCAGGGTTTCAAGGTTGCAAACCGCTTCAGGAATATGTTCAAGGGCAACAAGTTCCTCCAGCAGGAATTCAAAGGGAAAACCGTCACTTCCCTGTGCCCGGACAAAGCCGGCAACCTCTGGATAGCAACCCTCAGGGACGGCCTGTACTGCTACCAGATTGCTTCACGACAGCTGCAGAAAGTGGACGATACCCACCTGTTCCAGGACACCGGCGTAGGATACGTCCGAACCTCCAAGGTTTTCTGCGACTCCGCCGGAGACCTCTGGCTCCTTTTCACGGACAAGATGAGGGTAGTTCACTGCCGGTACAAAAACGGCCGCCTCACGCCCATTAACAGCTTTTTCGTCTTCAATCCCATGTCAATTGCAGAGGACGACCAAGGCTATATCTGGATTGGCGGATTCTCCTCCACCCTTGTCCGCTACGGCAAGAAGGACAAGTCCGTCACTCCCGTACAAGTTGCTGCTGAAAACGAGTGGACCTTCGTCACGGACCTTCTTATGGAAGAGCCCGGAAAACTCCTTGCAGGCTGTTTCAACCGGCCTCCGGTGGTGGTGAACACATATACGTTGGACTACACGCCTGTTGCCGCCAGCGATGAAGAGATGCGTACTAAGATACGCCGCTCGGTCATATATCCCACAAAGCTTCTCAAGGACAGCGCCGGTAATTACTGGTTCGGAACAGTAGCCAACGGCATAATACTCAACAACACCCAGACAGGTGAAAGAACCAGCCTGGAAGGCCTTCCCTGCGCCGATATATGCTCAATAGAAGAAGACCGCCAGGGCAATATCTGGGTCTCCACCATGAACGGTCTGGCAAAGTATGACCGCACAACCGGCTCGTTCGTCCATTATTTTGAGGCCGACGGTACCGGCGGCAACCAGTACTCTGACCGCGCGTCCTGCATACTCCCGGACGGAACTCTGGTATTCGGCGGCACCCACGGCCTTACCTGGTTCAACCCTCTGGATGCCCCCGCAAAGCGTACCGTTCCCCTTGTTTTCGAGTATCTCACAATACACGGCAACCTTGTGAAACCGGCTCCTGACGGCCCTATAGACAGGATGCTCTGTTCAAAACCGGAAGTTACAATCCGCCACAACCAGAACGCCTTCAACATCTCCTTCTCCGCCCTTGACTACAGCGATTTCGAGCAGATCCGTTATGCCTATATGCTGGAAGGCTTTGACAAGGACTGGGTCAGGATCAATACCCGTCAGGACGCATATTTCGCCAACCTGTCGCCCGGCCGCTACAAGTTCAAGGTTCGCATAGCAAATGGTAGCCATACCATTACAGACACGCAGGAATCACTTGATATCCGTGTTCTTCCGCCGTGGTATCAGTCCTGGTGGGCAATTATTCTATGGATTCTGCTAGGATGCTTCCTCATTGGCGTAGTTTACACCTTCTATAGGCATATCCGCAGAGTGCGCAAAGAAGCCGCAAAACGCATACGTGAGGTCCGCCGTGAAAGGGAGAAGGCAGAAGAAGCGGAAAAAGCGGAAAAGGCCCTGAACAAGATCCAGATGGACTATTTCTCCAACGTTGCCCACGAGTTCCGCACTCCCCTCACCATGATTGCCGGCCCCGCCCGCCAGCTCTCTG
>JAEEGI010006125.1_pt1 | contig 27283 bp, 27 predicted proteins | sample 8958751 | NCBI WGS metagenome assembly JAEEGI01 (sample SAMN16246545, study PRJNA631951) | gut metagenome | biome: gut microbiome; feature: rumen; material: KS-attached | host: Bos | place: Iran: Karaj | collected 2018-10 | reverse complement strand
AATGAGGGTCAATAAATGTGGAACCGATAAATAATGCTTATCTCCAAAATCTTTGTACTCTTTAACATTTACGTTATCTGATAGATTAAATGCTTTTAATGCCCTATTTGTTTTAAAGGTCGCAAGAGAGACTTCTGTCCCTCTTATAGGCTTTATTTCTGCACAAGCTGTATATCTTTCTGCGGCAAGATATAAATATGACATTCCGCTAATGTTGTTGCGCCCGCTTGTTGGTACAGTTAACGGAGGTTCTTTTGAGTCGTATTTATCAAATCCATGTATAAAATCATCGTCATCAACTTGAATCTTATTAAGCATTAGACACTCATCAATATTCATTCTCCGTCCGCGAAACAAGTGCTTTCCTTTAGGAAGCGTTTCTAAACAGACGCAGTTTTTAGAAGATAGCAATAATTCAAGCAACTCATAAACTTTTGTGTTTTCAATGGCCTGATTGCTTTTTGCTTTAATTGCTTGTACAAAGTTGTTATACTCAAAGCTGGCGTTCTTTCGCCTGGCAAAATTATCCATATACTCATAATCGGAATTGCGCTCTAATTCTGTCATGTCGGATTAACCTCATTTCATTAATTGATACTAATATATTACAGGATCAACAGACAAAAATCAAGCATATAAAAGCCGCGATTGATGGTCGCGGCTTTTGCTGTGCCTATACACATTGATTAATAGATAAACCTATTGGTAAATCACCTCGCTGTATATGGTCTCTCTTACTCTGGCAGCAATGTTGTTCATTGCGCCGACCCATGCCATTTGGTCTTCGGCCTTCAGTTGTTCTGTAATTTGTTCTGCCTGTGCCATCTGCCTTGTCAGCAGGTGGTACATTTCTTCTGCCTGCTTGTCAATATCGGCGAGATATGCTGTCAGTTTGCCGCTGAAAAGCAGTTCATGGTAAACGGTCGGTTTGTATTCTTTAAGATAGTCCAGATGCCGTTTGCCCCATAAGCCGATATGGATTTCTTCGCTTTCTGTGTCTTCGGAATAGAAGGGTAGATACACGTCTCCGGCAAGGGTGTATTCGATTCCGGTCTGTTCGTGGATGTAGGTTTTCGGTAAATACATAATGATACTCCTTTCGCGTTTGTGTTGCTTTAACGGTTGATGTACGGATATGTTTTCTCCTTTCCCATAACCGTCTGCTTTTTTGTCACAAATGCGCTGCCCGGCTATGTTGTATTTGGGTGATACACATTTCACCCTTTACAGCATAACACTCATTGTCATATTGTGATAAATAGCGTGAGCATGACGGACGGCAAAAAGATGAACGAAAACAAGGCAATGTATAACCGGTTTCGTGAGACCGCTGACCGTATCTGTTTCGAACGTGGCTTGTCTGTGATCGCGCATCCGAAAAAGAAGCGCGTTCCGTATAACGTGTATATGGCGCAGCAGAAAGGCATCAAAACCAAATATGACTATATGAAAGCGGCCATCGATTTTGCCATCCGGCACAGTCCCGATGGCCGCCGCTTTCTGCAGGTCATGCGCGATCAGGGCTATTTCATCTCAAACTTCGGCAGTCCCGAACGCTATGCCACTATCAGAAGCCGAACAGATGAACACGGCGTGCGTTTGGCGAATCTCGGCGCAGACTATACGCCCGAGGCCATCCGCAACCGAATTCGGATGCAGGATCGGTATGAGCTCAACGGCAACATCATGCGCTACAACAGCTACCGACGGTATTTCGTCAACAACATGTATGTCTACCGGTACAAGGACATTGAGTTTGAAGAGTCCTGGCGAACTTACCGCAGCGAAGAAGCGTTTACAAAAATGGCTGGAACTTGCGTACAGGGCATGCTCGGCGGCGTAATTATCGGTGCGCCTGTGATCTCACTGCTGCTTCTGACGCTGCTGTTTGTGGGCGCGTTGATCGAAGTGCACGACTGCAACCCGCACCCGATGTCGCCCGAAATGAAGCTACTGCGGCCGAAGATCACATTCATGCAGGAACAGATTGACCTTGCTGTGAACGAGAAGCTGTACAACTACGCTGACGTGGAGCGATTCATTGCTGATACGTCTTTGAAAATGGAACAGCTCAAGTTTGAACGTAGCAAGGTCTACAACAAGATTCGCGGCTGCAAAGACCCGGTGAAGCTGGCTGAGCTTGTTAAACAGCGCGACGGCATGACCGCCGAACTGGCCAGGCTGCGGAACAAGCTCAAACTGGCACAACGGATCATTGACGACCAACCTATGCTCCGGGGCAAGGTCGAGGCTGAAAAAGAACAGATGCGGGAATGGTATTTCCCGCAGCGCACTTTGGAGCAAAACAAAGACCGTCACAGAGATGACGGCGCCAGATAACTTATTCTAATAATTAAAGGAGTTTTTTAAAATGGCAAAAAGACCAAATATTTCAGAAGTTAAAACCACAAGAGAACTTTTTTCCCTTATGCCGCCGGAAAACGCGGGACTGCTGATTGCGGAAATGCACACGCAGGCGAAACGGGACGTTATGCGGGAGATCGCCGCTACGCACCAGACCGTCAAACTCCCGGTAGACCAAATCATTCCGTTTGATGACAACCCTTATCAGGTGCTTGACAACGAAGAAATGGACGAGCTGGTGCAGAGTATCAGAGAACGCGGGATTCTGTCGCCGTTGATCGTGCTGCCGAAGCCGGACGACGCGCACACTTTTGAGCTCATCAGCGGACATCGGAGGCTGTTTGCAGCGAAAAAGGCGGGGCTGAAAAAGGTACCTGCCGTTGTTTGCAACGTCAGCCGCGACGAAGCCGCAATCATGGTCGTGGACAGTAATCTGCATCGGGAACATATCCTGCCGAGCGAAAAAGCGAAGGCGTACAAGCTGCGGCTGGACGCGATGAAACAGCAGGGCAAGCGTGTTGATTTAACTTCGTCCCAAGTTGGGACGAAGTTGCGGGCGGATGAAGAACTTGCGGAAATCGCCGGTGAAAGCCGAAATCAAATTCATCGCTATATTCGCTTGAACAACCTTGTGCCAGAACTGCAATCTCTGGTTGATGAGAACAGAATCGCCCTTACTCCGGCTGTAGAGCTGTCCTATCTCACGGAAGATGAACAGAAAAATCTGCTGGAAACCATCGAAAGCGAAGACTGCACCCCGTCGCTGGCGCAGGCCCAACAGATGCGCAAGCTGTCCGAACAGGGCAAGCTTGATATGGACGCAATCTTCGGGGTGATGACCAAGCCAAAGGCGAATCAGAAGGAGATGGTCAGGCTCCCGATGGAAAGCATTTCACGCTTCCTGCCGAAAAACGCAACGCCCAAGGATGCCGCGCAGTTCATTGAAAAAGCGTGTGAACACTACCGCCGGTATCTGAACCGCCAGCGGGATATGGATGCGCGGTAATGCGTTTGAAAAAATCTGCGAAAGGAGGGTGCGATGAACCATACCATGAACCAGAATGAACTCCAACAACTTTATTCCGTTATGTTTACGGATTACCCGGATGTTGTCAGCATTCCGCAGCTTTGTAAAATGCTCGGCGGCATCAGTGTAAAAACCGCGTATAAACTGATTCAAAACGGACAGATCCCGGCTTTCATAATCGGCAGAGCTTATCGGATCCCGAAGCTCGGCGTCGTTCAATTTTTGAATGCCCCCGAAAAATCCGTTTGTTAAACTCTCGTAGATTTGCCGGGACACGGATAGTCTGCTATACTGTCCGTGTCAACGGCAGATGTCATGCAAAAAAAGAAATGGAGGTTAATTTTATTGAAAACAAATTCTGATATGGTTGCAGGACATTTGCGTGAACGCAGCGGCCATTACTATCTCATTCTCAGCTTTACCGATGAACACGGCAAGCGAAAAACGAAGCAGATCGCCACCGGTCTGACGGTCAAAGGCAACAAAAAGAAAGCGGAAGAACTTCTGCAAAAAGCAAGAATGGAGGAAGGTGAACGTCTCCACGCGATCAAAAGTCTGCGCGCAGGGAAATCGGCGGTTGACCCGACGCTCCTGTTCACCCGCTATCTTTCCGGCTGGGTCGAAATGATGCGGCCGAGCGTGGAAAAAACGACCTTTGCCGCTTACTGGCAAACCATCCACAGCAAGGTGATCCCCTACTTCGACAAGCACTTTCCGAAGCTGAAGTTGGTCGATCTCACGCCAAGGCATATCCAAGATTACTACACCTACGAACTCAATGTCAACGGTGTTTCGGCCAACACGGTCATTCACCGCCACGCAAACATTCGTAAGGCGCTGGACTATGCCTACAAAACCGGCCTGATCGACACGAACCCGGCGGACCGGGTGCAGCGCCCGAAGAAAGCCAAGTTTGTCAGCGAACCGTACAACGCGAAGGAACTGCACGATCTTCTTGAAAAAGCCAAGGGCAAGCCTGTAGAGCTCGGCATCATCATGGCGGCGTTCTACGGTCTGCGCCGCAGCGAGGTCGTCGGACTGAAGTGGAACGCCATTGACTTCGACGCCAAGACCATCACGATCCGCCACACGGTCACGGAAGTAATTGTGGACGGAAAGCGGGAGATCGTAAAGAAGGACAGCACCAAAACCAAGTCCAGCTTTCGCACGCTGCCTTTGGTGCCGCAGGTGGAGGAGCTTTTGAAGAACCTGAAACTAAAGCAGACCGCCAACCGCAACCTCTGCGGCCGGAGCTATTGCAAGGATTATCTGGAGTATGTCTATGTCAACGAGCTTGGAAATCTGGTGACGCCGGACACGCTCTCCAGAAAGTTTCAAGCCTTTTTGAAGCAAAACGGCTTCCGGCATGTGCGCTTCCACGATCTGCGGCATTCCTGCGCAAGCCTGCTCTACGCCAACGGTGTACCGCTGAAGGATATACAGGAATGGCTCGGTCACAGCGATATTTCGACCACGTCGAACATCTATACGCACCTGGATTACTCCGCAAAGATCGATTCCGCGAACGCGATCCTCGGGCTGCTGAGCTGAGCCAACGGACATACTGATGTCCTCCAAATGTCCTTCCGGAGCGCGTAAAGCCTTGCAAATAAAGGGCTTGCGGGTTGCCGAACATCCAAAACCGTGTCCTCCGAGGCCGATTTTGATGCGGATTTGGAAAAATAAAACTGGCTGAAAAACAGGGGTAAAAATGGCGAAACCCCTTGAAAATCAAGGGGTTTCGTGGTGCCGGAAGCGGGGGTCGAACCCGCACGGTGTCACCACCACTGGATTTTGAGTCCAGCACGTCTGCCAATTCCATCATTCCGGCAAAGATTCAGTTGTGATTTTTCTCAAAAAACGCCCTTCTGGAAATCGGAGGACATTTTGGAGGACATTGGCCGTTTTTCGGCGAAATCCCGTTCGTCAAAACGCCGAAATATAAGGGGTTTCGGCGTTTTGCACGAGATTTGGAAAAACGGATTTTGAGTCCAGCACGTCTGCCAATTCCATCATTCCGGCTTATTTTGGGCGTGGTCCTTTTCAGATAACGCCCACGATACTCTTGCGGTGCCCGAAATGGCCTGCGCCTTGGGGCGGCGCGCCATTTCGACCGCTGCGCCATCCCCGCCTCGCTTCATCGTCCACTGGACGCGCTTCGGCGGCGATGCTGCCGATTCCATCATACCGGCAAAAAAGGAGCGTCTTGCGAAGCTCCGAGGGGTTGATCTGTTGTCAGATTGCGCGGGTCACCTTGCCGGACCGCAGGCAGCGGGTGCAGGCGTACACTCTTTTGGGCGAACCGTTGACGATCGCCTTTACGCGCTTCACGTTGGGTTTCCAGGTTCTGTTGGAACGTCTGTGGGAGTGGGACACTTTAATGCCGAAGGAAACATCCTTGCCGCAAAAATCACATTTTGCCATTGCTTCAGCACCTCCTTCATATAGTCTACATAGGCGAATAGTATTTTAGCAGAAAGATTCGCAAAAAGCAAGTGTTTTTTTAAAAAAGTTGAAATAATGCGGACAGCGCGGAAAACCGAACGTCTTTTTGTGCAGAACACCCAAACCGGGTTTCAAACGAAGCGCACAAATTATTTACATTTTCTTCATTGCATTTTGTGTTAGCAGCCGCTATAATAAAACCGATCTTCGACATCTGTCGGTCATTTTTGTTTATTTGTAACTATTGGAGGCAAGACACATGAAAAAGCAACTGCAATCCGCGCTCTGCGCCCTGCTGGCGCTCGTGCTGCTGGCGTCCGTTTGCTGCGTGCCCGCCCTTGCCGCTTCGGACCTTTCCTACAAGGTCACGGAATACGGCTATGCCATGGTGACGCGCTGCAGCGAATCCGCCACCGGAACCGTCAAGGTGCCCGCGACCGTCAAGCTGGACGGCAAAACCTACGACGTCAAGTTCATTGGCGAAAAAGCGTTTGAAAACTGCAAGTACGTGGAAGAAATCACGATTGCCGAGGGTGTGACCCAGATCGGCTCCAAGGCGTTCAAAAACTGCGAATCCCTCCGGACTGTGAGCATTCCCCGCACGCTGACCAGCTGCGAATACGACGCGTTTGAGGGCTGCGAAAACGTCACCGTGAACTGCTACAGTTCCAACTACCAGTTCTTCTCGGTCTACGGCCTGAGCAAGAACATCCAGGTCCGCGTGCTCGACAAGCACACCGACGAGCAGGACACCAAAAACATGAACGCGCTGGGCGATTTCATCAAGCGCATCATCGACATCATCGCCTCGTGGTTCAGAAGCCTGATCAAAAAATAAGACAAGCGCGAGAAAAAGCAGGGGTCAAGCCCCTGCTTTTTGCTTTTTCTTTTTTGGGTTTTACTGTTTCGTCAGCGCCTGCACCGCGTCTTCAAAGGCGTCCGCGGCGTTGCCGGTCAGCATATTCATCAGCGCCTCCGGCAGCGCGGAAATCTTCCAGCCGTCGTCGGTCTTCTGCAGCTCCAGCGTCAGCTGCGCGGTCTTTTCGGGCAGGGTTTCGTTCTCCGCCTTTTCCCGGATCGCCTCAATCAGCAGCGTCTGGGGGTCGGTTTCGCTCTGCCCGCCGAAAAGCGTGGCCAGAAGATCCGCCATCACGTCGGTCATGGCGTCCTTGACTGCGAACGACGCGTCGACATAGGTCACGGTCACGTCTGCGGATGCGGCGTCGCCGTTTTTCGTGCAGCTGTCAATCCTGCAGCCGAGCTTGCCGGCAAAGGTGCGCAGCAGATCGGCAAGTCCCGGCGTGTTCTTGTCCAACGTGGGATTGTCGAGGTCCCACGTCAGCGCCTCGTCCGCGGTGAGACAGGCGTTCATGCCTTCGATGTCGATCTTCTTCGCCGCGTCAAAAAAGGCGGCCACGGTCTGTTTGGGGCTCCCCCCGCCGCCGCAGGCAGCAAGCGAACACAGCAATGCAAGCGCGCAAAAAACTGCAAGCAGTCGTTTCATTAAGCATCATCCTTTCGGTTCTGTTGCGTCCAGTATAGCACGTTTGCCGCAGAAAAGCAACCGGCGGCGCGCTTTTGGCTTCCGCGGCCGCCGGGCAGTAAAACGGCCGGGGCTGTCAAACGGATGATTATTTAAGATTTCTTAACAGTTCGCTCACAAAGGATGGTTATAATAAGACAAATGTCGATAAACAGACAAGTAACAACCTATCCCGACGGAGGTTTCCCCATGGCATACAACCCGGCACATGACAAATACCGCGCCCTGTTCAACCGTGACAACGGTCCGCTGGCGGGCGACTGGGATATTGATTACAGCTACTATTCCCCCGTGGAGCACGGCGCGGACAAAGAGAAGCAGTATCCGCTGGTGATCTTTCTCGCCGGCGCGCTGGAGGGCTGGATGGAAGGCATTGAGATTCAGGCCAACGAGATGCCGCTCTGGGCCGACGAAAAGTATCAGTCGCGGTTCCACAACGGCGGCGCCTTTCTGCTGTTCGGCCGCGCGCCCGAAGAGGACAGCCTTTATTGGGATCAGTCGTGTCTGGTGGAGCCGCTGCGTGCCGCCATCCTTGATTTCCTGGAAAAGCACCCGAACGCGGACCCGACCCGCGTCTATCTGGTCGGCTGGTGCGTCGGCTCGCTGGGCGTGATGAACCTCGCCTCCTGCTATCCCGAGCTGTTCGCCTCTGTCGTGATGATGGCGCCCTCGCGCGCGATCAACAAAAGCGAGGCAGCCCGCCTCAGAGAAATGCCGGTCTGGATCATGAGCGGCCTTTCCGACACACACGCGATCTATCAGCTCTATACGATGCCGACATGGAGCCGGCTCAAAACCTACGCGCTGGACGCACGCAAGCTGCGGCTGACCACCTTCCGCCGCGCCATCGACGTCAACTTCGTGCCGCAGGTGCCCATCGTGGGCAACCACAACTTTTGGGACTGGGCGTCGGAGGACCTGCATTTTGAGGGCGTGGACGGCCACGGCGTGGATCACCAGTACGTGCTGACCGGCACCTACAAGGGAATCAAAACAATAGACGGCGCCGACCGCACGATCGACGACCCCTATCTGATCGCGTGGTTCAACCAATACACCAACGAGGGCCGCACCGCAATCCGCGACCCGAAGCGCAACGTGCGCCCGAGCGAGCGCTGGAACAGCTTCTTCCACGAGACGATCGGCCACAATTCGCGCCTGCTGGTGTTCAGATGCGTGATCGGCATCTACCGCAAGCTCGGGTGGATGGAGTAATGAAAAAGGAAACGGGCCGCCCCGGCGACCCCTTCCGCAAAGCGCAGAGCTGCGCTGTGATAAATACAAGCCAAGGGCGCGTTCCTTGCAAAACAGCAAAAGGAGAAATCACCATGCGTTATGAAATCAAAGGCGGCAACCTGCCCGTCGTGCTGTGTCAGCTCGAAGCAGGCGAAGAAATGATGTGCGAAGGCGGCTCGATGGCCTGGATGGACGACGAGATCGAAATGCACACTGAAGGCGGCGGTCTGGGCAAGATGTTCGGCCGCATGTTCACCGGCGAAAAGATGTTCCGGAACCGCTATGTGGCGCGCAAGGCCGGCGAGATTGCGTTTGCGTCGTCGTTCCCCGGCTCCATCAAGGCGATTCAGATCACGCCCGACCGGCCGATCATCGCCCAGAAGGGCGCGTTTCTCGCCTCGTGCGGCAACGTGGACGTTTCGGTGTTCTTTCAGCGCAAGCTCGGCGGCGGCCTGTTCGGCGGCGAGGGCTTCCTGATGCAGAAGTATTCGGGCAACGGCCTCGTGTTCCTCGAGATCGACGGCAGCGCGGTGGAATATGACATTCCCGCGGGCGACTGCAAAATTCTCGACACCGGCTATCTTGCCGTGATGGACGCCTCCTGCTCCATCGACATCCAGCGCATCAAGGGGGCCAAAAACGTCCTCTTCGGCGGCGAAGGGCTGTTCAACACCGTGGTGCGCGGCCCGGGCCACATCATCATCCAGTCGATGCCGATCAGCAACACGGCCATGGCGCTCTACGGCCATATGCCGCACCCGACGGCCTCAAACTGAAAAAGAGCTGCCCGCGGGCGCCTTCCTTCCGGAGGGTCCGCGGGCGGTTTTTCATTTGGGATTGACGCGGGAGGGGCCCGCAGCGAGAACGTCAGCCCGGCTCCGGCGCCTCTTTCCGTTCCCCGTCCTGCAGGGTTCTGCATTCCGCCCGAAGGCCGCCCAGCTCGTCGGCGGCGCAAAGCTCAAACGCGGCCGAGGCGAACTGCAGCGGGTCGATCCCCGGCGGGCAAAGCGCCGCGAATTCCGGCGGCAGCGCCGGTTCCTCCGGCGTGAAGGTCACGGCGTTCATCCGGGGGCAGGGCCGGTTGGTGAACACCAGGCCGTCATAGGTCTGCGGTACGTCGGCCTCGTCGTCAAGCAGCAGCACCGTGAACGCCGCAAGGTCGGGCGGGTCGGGCGACAGGCGCAGCAGCAGGCCGCAGTCCCCGCGCAGGCGCGCGGCCGTTTCTTCATAGAGCTCCGGCGCGTCGGTGACAACGTGGAGCTGCGCCGCGAGCGGCGCAAAGGCCATGATCTGGTCCGCCAGCACGCCCAGCGGGTCGAACACGCAAAGCCGCTGCGTCTGCGGATCCGCCTGCAGCCGTTCAAGCGTCTGCAGGGCGCTTCTGCAAAGCACAACCAGCGGCAGCCTTTGCGGCGCAAACACGGCCACCGGAGCGCCTTCGTCGGGCGCAATCCCCCGCGGCAGCAGCAGCCGGGTGCGGAACGGCCCGGCGGTTTCGGCAATCTCGTCCCACGGCAGCGTCCCGTCCGGACGGCGCGGGGCCTGAATATGATAGAACGAAAAGAAATTCGGCAGCGTGACCCGGCTGCAGGAAAGCGCCGGCGCTTTGCGGCGGAAGAAGGCGCAGCGGCGGGCGGGCTGCTCCGGCGCGGACAGCGTGGCAAACATGGGCGATCGTCTCCTTTCAGGGATAACTATGTACCGTTTGCACAAATTATGCCGCGGCGGGGCGTGAAATATTCACAAAGATTCTTTTGCAAAACGGTTGACTTTATCGCTTGCCCGTGTTAAAATGTCTTCAACCGAAAGGGACAATTAAAGATAGAGGCGCGGCCGCGCATCAGTAGCCCGGGGCAAACAGGACGAAACGCATCGTCCGCCGCGGAGGAAAGGGCAGGCTGCCGAAGGGGCCGGGGCGTACGGTTTCCTGGGCGTATGTCATAACAGGCATGCGACTGTCGCAGTTTGCGGAGTGCTATTATAATTGCTTTTGCGGGACGTACATACCCTGTCGTTTCGCGCGTATTCGATTATAATGGCCGATGCGATCGGTCATTTTTTTGTATCGTTCGGATTTTAAGAAAAAGGAGTTTTTCAAATGAAAACCAACACGATCTTCACGGGCGCAGCCACCGCCCTCATTACCCCGCTCACGCCGGACGGCGTCGACTATCCGAAGATGCGCGAGCTGCTGGAATGGCAGATTGCCGAAGGGATCAGCGCGCTGGTCATCTGCGGCACTTCGGGCGAAGGCAGCACCCTTTCGGACGAAGAGCACCGCGCCGTGCTGAAGTTTGCCAAGGACGTGGTGGGCGACCGCGTGCCGCTGATTGCGGGCACCGGCTCCAACGACACCGCCTACGCCATCTCGCTGACGAAGTTCGCCTGTGAAATCGGCTACGACGCCATGCTGGTCGTGACGCCCTATTACAACAAGGCGACCCAGAACGGCCTTGTGCAGATGTTCACCGCCATTGCGGACGCCAGCACCAAGCCGATCATCCTCTATAACGTCCCCTCGCGCACGGGCGTCAACATTGAGCCGGCAACCTACGCCAAACTGGCCGACCACCCGATGATTGCCGCGATCAAGGAAGCGAACTCCAACATTGCAAAGATCGTGGAGACCATGGCCCTTTGCGGCGACAAGCTGGACCTTTATTCCGGCAACGACGACCAGATCGTTCCCCTGCTCGCCTGCGGCGGCAAGGGCGTGATCTCGGTGCTTTCCAACGTCCTGCCCAAAAAGACGCAGGAGATGTGCGAAAAATACTTTGCGGGCGACGTCAAAGGCTCGTTCGCCATGCAGGCCGACATGTTCGAGCTGATCAAGGCCCTGTTCTGCGAAGTGAACCCGATTCCCGTCAAGGCTGCCATGGCTGCCATGGGCTATTGTGAGGATTACGTCCGTCTGCCGCTGACCAACATGGAGCCCGCCCATAAGCAAGTCCTGCTGCAGTGCATGCGCGACCAGGGCATCAACGTCTGAGAGGTAGCTGTATGAACATCATCGTCAACGGCGCCGGCGGCCGCATGGGCGGCGTGCTGTGCAACCTGATCAAACAGACCGGCCACACCCTTGCCGCGCGCGTCAGCGTGGAATTCACCACCGACGCCGCCGCGGGCGTCTATCAGACCCTGGGCGAATTCACGGGCGACGCCGACTGCGTCATCGATTTTTCCAACCACACGGCCATCCCCGCGCTGTGCGACTACTGCGTGTCGCGCGACCTGCCGGTTGTGATTGCGACCACGGGCCTCAGCGAGGAGGAGCTCGCCTGCGTGCAGACTGCGGCCAACGATATTCCGGTGTTCCGCTCGGCCAACATGTCGCTGGGCGTGGCGCTCCTGAGCTGTCTGACGAAGATTGCGGCCAAGGCGCTGCCGGACGCCGACATCGAAATCGTGGAAGCCCACCACAACCAGAAGCTCGACGTGCCCTCGGGCACCGCGCTGCTTCTGGCCGACGCGGTCAAGGACGTGCGGCCCGACGCGGTCTTCAACGTCGGCCGCCACGAGAACGGCAAACGCCAAAAGAACGAGATCGGCATCCATTCGCTGCGGATGGGCAACGAGGTGGGCACGCACGAGGTCATCTTCGCGCTCGGCTCGCAGGTGATCACCCTGAAGCACGAGGCCGAAAACCGCGCCCTGTTTGCCGAAGGCGCGCTGGCCGCCGCCGCGTTCCTTTTGGGCAAAGCCCCCGCCATTTACACGATGGATGATATTTTTGACGATTGATAAACAAAAAAGCGCCCGTTCGGGCGCTTTTTGAATGGAGAATTGAGAATGGAGAATTGCAGCGGTCGCCCCATGGGCGACCTTTTTTACGCAAACGCTGCGGAAAGGCAGAAGCAGCTCATATCAAGCCCGACGGCAAGCCTGCAGCCTAACTTGCCCTCCCCGCTGGGGAGGGGCGCGGGTCTCCGGTGGAGACCTCTCAGCCGCAGGCTGAGAAGCGCCGACCGAGCCGGCAGGCGAGAAGGACCGCGCGCCGAAGGCGCGTGGTGGGTGAGGCCACCTCGCCATTGCAGCCACGGCTGAGTCAAGCAAGTCGAGTATAACGAAACCCACCGGAATGTGCCGGTGGGCTTTTGTTTGGGGTTGTTAGCCGATACAGCGGGAGCAGGCAGAATAACCGCGCTGTTTTGCATCTTGCAAAGAGATCGCGATTTTGGAATCGCGCAGTGATTCACACGTTGCCAGATGGAATTTCGTGCCGGTTCTCGTCACATAGACGGTATTCGGCAGAGCAACTTTAACGCCTGCAGCTTTTGATAGTGCACTTTCCACGCTTTGGTTTTCCGCTTCACATACCGCTTTGACCTTGAAATACATGGTTTTGCCCGGCTTATACTTTTTGGACGTCCATGTCGTTTTTGCCGTCTCGGCCAACTTACGATAGGTGCCATTCTTTTTGGAAGCGGAGTAAATCACATAGCCCGTTGCGCCCGCAACCTTTTGCCAAGTCAGCGTCACCTTTTGATTGGCAGAATTCGCTTTCAGTTTAGTTGGCGCAGCGGGAACGATCTTGAAAGTCAACTTTTTTCCGCCGCTGTAATTGCCGATCAGTGTGACTGTTATCGTATAGACGCCAAGCTTTTTGCAACCGCCGCTGTATTTCACCTTGAAATCGGTTCCTTTTTTCAGCGTTTTGCCCGCTGTGTCGGTCACAATGACCTGCGGCACATGCTTTTTGCCGTCATAAACAGCATCGGCCTGCGAAAGCTCAATCGACTCCACTTGTGCAACGACCTGCGTTTTTGTTTCACCGCACAGACTACAGACTGACGTCACAAGACCGTCGGCTTTTGTCGTTGCCTTTTCTACTGTCTGTTCCCAGATGTGCTCCGGCTGCGCGGGCACCGTGCTTTCGGCAGAAGCCATAACCATAACAGACCCGAGAAGCAGCACGGAGAGCAAGAGAGAAATCCATCTTTTTGTGCTTTTCATCACTATTTCCTCCAAAAACAAAAATGCGCCCCGCAAGCGAGACGCCAAAAAAATGCACCTCGTTTGCTGTCACACAAAAACTACCTGCATAGAATTCTATCACAAGTAAAGAGAATGCACTTTTTTCAAGTGTTCTCTTGCAATAGAAATCATATGCATGCAGAAAAACAAATCTGCCGTTTTCGTGTGACAAGATTAGTCTACCATCATTCTCTGAAAAAAGCAAGTGTCCCAATCAAAAAAACGGGCGTCCCACCGGCCGCCCTTACAATTTACGAATCAGAAAAATACCCCTTTGACCCAGATTTCCAGACCGATGCCGATCAGGATCAGGCCGCCGAGGATCTCGGCCTTGCCCGCAAAGCGCGTGCCGAATTTGCGGCCGAGGTGGACGCCCACAAGGCAGATGACGAAGGTCACCGCCGCAATCAGCGCCGCGCAGAGAACCGCCATGCCCGTGCCGTAATCGGCGATGGTGAAGCCCACCGAAAGCGCGTCGATCGACGTGGCGACGCCCTGCACCAGCAAGACGCCCGTTGTCAGGGCCGCGGCGGGTTCGTCGTCTTCGGTTTTGCTTTTGCGGGCCTCCCAAAGCATCTTGCCGCCGATGAAGCACAACAGAATCAGCGCAGCCCAAGGGATGAACGGCTGCACAGCCTGAAAATACTGCACGGCGGTGTGAACGCAGAACCAGCCAAGCAGGGGCATCGCCGCCTGAAAGAGGGCGAACGTGCCGGCAATGGCCAGACGCCGTGACCGGTGCATCTGCGGTTCGGCGAGGCCGTTGGCCAGCGAGACCGAAAAGGCGTCCATGGCAAGGCCGACGCCGAGCAAAAGGCTGTTGAGAAAGAAGGAAAGCGACAAAGGAAACACGTCCTTTTGAGGGATTGAGGGGCGCGGGTCTCCGGTGGAGACCTCTCAGCCGCAGGCTGAGAAGCGCCGACCGAGGCGGGAGCCGAGATTTGAGGGGCTGAGGGATTGAGGGGTTAAGAAAAAGAGGAAGCTCCCTTAGTCCCTCCTCATGCGCCGAGCGTGAGAAAGCGGTACAGGTCCAGAAACGCGCGGGCCGCGTCGTCAAACGGCAGAACGTCAAACGACGGCTCGCTTTGCGGCGCGTCGCCCTGCGGCAGCAGATCGACGCCCATGAAGTGCAGAAACTCCGCGCGCAGCATGCAGTCGTCCACGGCGGTGATCTTCGCCTGCTCCCCCGCCGCGGGCACCGCGCCGGCAAAGGTCTCGTAGATCAGCGATTGCAGCCGGGCCTCATAGTCGCCGTACTGCGGCAGCTGCGCCTTCACGGGGCGGGTCATGTCGGCAAGATAGGCCTCGCTTGCGTCGTGCAGCAGGCACAGCAGCTGCACCCGCCGCGAAAAGCCGCGGGCCGCAGCCTCTCTGGCGCAGGCCACGGAATGCTGGCAGACCGAATAGAACTGCGGAAAGTGGCCGCCGGCGCGGCAGATCAGCGACAGCGCGTGGGCAATGTCGTCCACCGAAAGGGCGTCGCGGTCGGGCGCGCAGGGGTCGATCTTCCGGCCCGAAAAGGTATGGATGGCGCTCACGCGATCACCTCCCCAACAAGATCTGCGTCGCAGACGCCGGTGACGACGGCCCGGACGAACTGCCCGGGCAGCAGCTCCTCTTCGGTGGAAAGGATCATCTGCGCGTCGATCTCGATGCAGTCCATATAGGTGCGGCCGAGATAGAGCAGGTTCTCTTCGTCAAAGCCGTCCACGAGCACGTCGTAGGTTTTGCCGACGTGCAACTTCTGCCGTTCGCAGAAGATCTCGTACTGCGTCTGCGCAATCAGATCGGCGCGGCGGCGTTTGGTCTCTTCGTCCAGCTGGTTGTCCATGGCGGCGGCCTCGGTCCCCTCCTCCGCGGAGTAGGCGAAGCAGCCGAGGCGGTCGAACTGCGCCTTCTTCACAAAGCGCTCCAGCGTTTCAAACTGCGCCTCGGTTTCGCCCGGGAAGCCCGCAATCAACGTGGTGCGGATCACCACGCCGGGAATGCGGTCGCGCAGCTTTTGCACCAGCGCAAGCAGGCTCGCTTCGTCGCCCGCGCGGCGCATCCGTCGCAGCACGGTCTTGTCGGCGTGCTGCAGCGGAAGATCGATGTAATTGCAGATCTTTTCCTCCTGCGCAATCGTGTCGATCAGCTCGTCCGTCAGACAATCGGGGTAGCAGTAGAGCAGGCGGATCCAGGAAAGCCCCTCCACCCTGCACAGCGCCCGCAGCAGCCGCGGCAGCGCGAGCTTGTGATAAAGGTCAAGGCCGTATTTCGTCACGTCCTGCGCGATGATGACCAGCTCTTTGACGCCGCTTTGCGCAAGGCTTTCCGCCTCGGTCACGAGGTCTTCCACGGGACGCGAGCGCATCTCGCCGCGGATGGACGGGATGGCGCAGTAGGCGCAGTGGTTGGAGCAGCCCTCGGCGATCTTGAGGTACGCGACGTGGGGCATGGTGGTCAGCACGCGGTCGCCGCCCAGCGGCAGCGCGTATTTATCGGGAAAGTCGCAGACGTTGGCGCCGCCCAGAAGGTCACGGCAAACCGCGACGATATCGCCGTTTCTGCCGAGGCCGATCACGCCGTCCACCTCGGGAATCTCATTCTTGATCTCCCGCTGATAGCGTTCGGCCAGACAGCCCGTGACAAGGATTTTTCGGATCACGCCCTGCGTCTTGAGCTCCACGCACTGCAGGATGGCGTCGATGGCCTCTTTTTTGGCGTCGTCAATGAAGCCGCAGGTGTTCACGATGACCAGATCGGCGTCTTCGATTTCGCCGACGATCTCATAATCCTGCGACAGCTTTGCGAGCATCAGCTCGGCGTCCACCTGATTCTTGGGGCAGCCGAGCGAGATCATGCCGATGCGTTGTTTCATGCTTCTTCCTCTGTTTTCTGCGCCAGCTGTTCCAGCGCGTCTTTGATTTCACGATAGCCGTAGCCGCGCCGCTGCAGGGCCGCCACGGTTTGCGAAACGCCCTTTTCGGTGCCGAGCCTGCCGGCGTATTTCCGTTCGATCAGCGAAACGAGATCGTCCGCGTCGAAGGTCAGTCCCTCCAGCGTTTCGGCAATGACGGCGCGGTCGACGCCCTTGCGGAAGAGCTCCTGCTCGATCCGCTTTTTGCCATAGTGCTTCACGCGCTGCAGCTCCGCGGCGTAGCGCGCGGCAAAGCGGGCGTCGTCCACGTAGCCGTAGCCGCGCAGGCGTTCAATCGCTTCGTCGGCGCCCTCGGAAAAGCCCTTTTGCCGCAGCTTTTCGCGCAGCTCCTTTTCGCTGTGATCGCGGCGCGAAAGCAGATCGCTCGCCTTGTTGAATGCGCGGCGAGCGTTGACCTCCCTTTGCAGAGAAGTCAACGCTTCGTCGTCCAGTTCCATATTCTCATACAAGCCGGTGAACGCCACAAAATCGCGGTCCACCGTCATCGCGTAGTCGCCGTCCAGCAGCAGGTGCACCTTGTTTTCCCGGCCGGGCCGCAGGGTGAGCACGCTCATTCGTCGTCGTCCACGGCGATGTCGATCCGGGCGCGGGCGGAACCGCCGCGCGGCGAAGCAACGGGGATCTGCACGCCCTGCGGGGCGCGCGGGAGATCGGGCGTTTCGTCCTTGCCGTTTTGCTTTTTCACGGCGGCAAAGATTTTTGCTTCGATCTCGGCGGCAAGGTCCTTTTCGCGCTCAAACATCAGCTTGACATTCTCCCGGCCCTGACCCAGGCGCGTTTCGCCATAGGAGAACCAGGCGCCGCTCTTTTGCAGCACGCCGTATTCCACGCCGAGATCGACCAGCTCGCCGACCTTCGAAATGCCGGTGCCGTACATGATGTCGAACACCGCCTCCTTGAACGGCGGGGAGACCTTGTTCTTGACGACCTTTGCCCGCGTGCGCGAGCCGATGAACTCGCCGCCGGGGCCCTTGATCGTTTCAATCCGGCGCACGTCGATGCGCACCGAGGCGTAGAACTTGAGCGCGCGGCCGCCGGTGGTCACCTCGGGGTTGCCGTAGATGACGCCGACCTTTTCGCGCAGCTGGTTGATGAAGATCACGAGGGTGTTGCTCTTTGCTACCACGGCGGTCAGCTTGCGCAGCGCCTGCGACATCAGACGCGCGTGCAGGCCGACGTGGCTGTCGCCCATTTCGCCTTCGATTTCGGCGCGGGGCACGAGCGCCGCCACGGAGTCGACCACAATGATGTCGAGCGCGCCGGACCGCGCCAGCGCTTCGGCGATGGAGAGCGCGTCTTCGCCGGTGTCGGGCTGCGAAACGAGCAGCGAATCGATATCGACGCCCAGCGCCTTGGCATAGACCGGATCGAGCGCGTGCTCGGCGTCGATGAACGCGGCCTCGCCGCCCGCCTTCTGCGCTTCGGCAATGCACGAGAGCGCCACGGTGGTCTTACCGGAGGATTCCGGGCCGTAGATCTCGACGATTCTGCCCTTGGGCAGACCGCCGACGCCCGTTGCGATATCGAGCGAAACCGAGCCGGTGTGGATCGCTTCCACGTTCAGCTCGCTCGTCTGGCCCAGGCGCATGACCGCGCCCTTGCCGTACTGCTTTTCGATCTGTGCCAATGCCGTTTCCAGCGCTGATTTTTTGTCCGCCATCGTGATTCCTCCGTGTTCGCACAAATGTTCGTTTTGTATGGCTTCATTATATATCAAACGGTTGGAAAAATCAAGTGTTTTTGAAAAAAAAGAGCGGGTGTTTTTTTGTTAAGTCCGGGATTCGGGACAGGAAGCGGAGAATTGAGAATGGAGAATTCCAAAAAGCTTCGTGCGCGTAGGTGCGTTTCTTTCATTCTTCCATTCTTTCTAAGTGTTCGTTTGCGGTTCGTGAAGGGCTTTTTTCTTCTGCGTCCGGTGGTCCTGCCGGATTTCAGTTGTGCAGGTTTTGACCGCAGTCTGCGCACTGTGCACTGTCCCCGCCCCTTTCATTTTCCGCTTGTATTTTCCGCTGCGATATGCTATGATGGAGAAAAGGAACAATCGGAAAGGAGAAAACACGATGAAAAAACTGATTTCACTGTTGCTCGCCGTTTTGCTGCTGCTCTCGTGCGGCTCGGCGGCCTGTGCCATTGGCTTTGACGGAGGCGACGACGCGGACTTCGGCCTCGTCGAGGGCTACGTGCGCACGAAAGAGACCTTCAAAGCGCCGGGCGAATCCAGCACCACCACCCGCACCTTCAACAAGCAGGGCAAGCTCCTGAAGGAAAAGGAAGTCTATCAGTCCGAGGGCTACACCAGCACCACGACCAAGACGCTGGCATATGACAAAAACGGCTATCTGCTCAAGGAGACCGACGTGACCAAAAGCGCCAGCGGCGTGGAAAAGGCCGTCTATCTCTATACCAACGACAAAAAGGGCAACCCCGTCCGCGAAGAGGTGCAGATGGGCGAATCCTCCCACACCTTCGTGCGTACCTACGACAAAAAAGGCAACCTGACCAAGGAGATCAACTACTTCAACAACGGCATTGACACCGCGGTCTGGGTCTATGACGGCAAGGGCAACGTGAAAAAGCACGTGAGCCGGACGGATTACGAGAACAACACCTGGAACAAGTCGACCGTCACCTACAGCTACGACAAGAAGGGCAACGAGACCAAAGAAAAATTCGTCTTTTCGAGCTCCGACGGCAGCAGCGAAAAGCAGACGATCACCCACGCCTATAACGCCGAGGGACAGATGATCAAGACCACGGACGTTTATGCGTTCAACAACCACGTCGATTTTGCCACCACGACCAAAAAGGTCACCGTCGTCACCTACGGCAGCAACGGAAAGCCGGCCACGGAAACGGAAAAAAGCGTGACCGACAACGGTCCGGCAACCAAAGCGACCACGACCTATACCTACGACAAAAAGGGCCGCGTCACCGAGCTGACGGTCGCGGAGCTTTCGGGCGGCGGCAGCAGCAGGAGCACCACGACCTATGCCTATGACAAAAAGGGCAATCTGACAAAGGAAACGAACGTCTATGAGGACATGGACGGCGTTCAGAAATCGACCGACGTCTACAGCTACGACAAGGCCGGCAATATGACGAAGCACGTCTACAGCTACAGCTTCCCAGGCGGCACCGCGGGCAAGCGCGTGTGGGCCTATGAATACAAGAAAATCGCCAGGTAAGAACAGTCTTCCTTTCACTGCTGACTGCTGACTGCGGGAAAAGAAGGGTCTTTTGGATTTCGCGGAAGACGGCGTTTTCTTCGTCCGAAGGCTGTGCTCTTGCACGCCGAGGGCGAAAAAGCGCAGAAAAAGAAAAACAAGCATCGGGCATGGGCGAAGCCCATCCAGAATTCATGGAAAAAACAGAGCGCAGTTTTCCGCTGCGCTCTGCTTTTTGTGATAGAATTGTTTTTCTTTCGGTCGTCGCGAAATGCAACCGTCCCTTTATTTTTCCCATTTCATGATCGTCTTGCCCATGGGCTTTTGCAGATCGGAATCGAATGCTTCGGTGATCTGCTTGATGTGGCGGATCGTCACCACGTTGCCCACCATGTGCGACAGGTATTCCACAATCTCAGGGTACTGCTCGTACATCTCCACCGTCTTGAGGAAATCGACGCGGCCGGAGCGGCTGGAGCCGAACATGCGCAGGCCCTTTTCCAGAATCATGCGCGTGTTGATCGGCACGGGATATTCGCTGACGCCGAGGATCGAGATGGTGCCCTCGGGGTTGATATAGTCGATGATCTGGTCGATCGCGATCTGCGAGGCGTTGCCGCCCACGCATTCGAAGGCGTGGTCCACCCTGAGGTCGTCGGGGATCTCGGTGGTCAGGATGGTCTTGTCCACAAAGGTGAAGTCCTGCAGCTTCTTTTCCACAATGCCGAAGACGTAGATCTTGCTGTCGGGGAAGAACTTGCGCAAAAAGACGCAGGTCATGTAGCTCAGGTTGCCGTCGCCCCAGACACCGATGATGTTGCGGCGGGCGTGGGCGATCTTGTCGAAGCGGGAGATCGCGTGCACGCTGACCGACACCAGCTCGGTGAACGCCGCCACGTGGGGGTCGATTCCGTCAGGCAGATGAACCAGACGGTCGGGCGCGATCTGGACGTATTCCTGCATGAAGCCGTCGAAGCCGCTGGCGCGGAACTTGGAAGAGCGCAGATAGTTTTCGGCAATGATGTCGTCGTGCTCCACCGGGGTGTTCGGAATCATGACGACCTTGTCGCCGGGCTTGAACTCCGGCACCGGAGAATAGACCACCTCGCCGATGCCCTCGTGGATCAGCGCCATGGGCAGCTTCTGGGCCAGAATCTTCGGGTCGCGGGTGCCCTGATAATAGCGCTGGTCGGCGTGGCAGATGGAAAGATAGGTCGGCTTGACGATGACCTCGGGCTTGAACAGATCGATCTCGGTGAACGCGATCTCAATCTTGCGCGGCTGCGTCAGCCGATACACGGTATTCAGCATAGGAACCGTCCTTTCACTTGATTTCTTCGTCCAGCAGCGCCTTGGCTACGCGCAGGTCATAGGGATAGGTGATCTTGATGTTGTGCACCTCGCCGCGGATCAGACGGACCGGGCAGCCCTTCATCGAAAAGATCTTGCACGCGTCGGTGAGAATGCCCTTCTCTTCTTCCGAAAGGCTCTCATAGAGCTCCTTGAGCTTCTTGGCCTTGAACGCCTGCGGGGTCTGGCCCTGATACATCACCTTGCGGTCGGGAATATTGCTGATCGTCTGCTTGTCCAGGCTTTCCACAATGGTGTCGGTGGCGGCCACCACGGTGTCGGTGGCGCCGTATTCCAGCGCGCCGGCAATATTCTCGTCGATGATGCGCGCGGTGACGAACGGACGCACCGCGTCGTGGGTCACGATGACCGTGTCGTCGTCGAGACCGTCGGTCTGTTCGATATAGCGCACGGCGTTCATGATCGTCTCGTTGCGGGTGTCGCCGCCCTTGATCACGACCACCTTGTCGTTTTCGGGCAGATACTTGGCGAGGATCTCCCTGGTATAGTTGACCCACTGGTTCGGGCAAAGGATGATGATCCTGCGGAACGCGTCGTTGACGAAGAACTTTTCCACGGTGTGCGCAATGATCGGCTTGCCCTTGATGTTCAGATACTGCTTCGGTTTTTCCACGTTGCCCATGCGGCTGCCGATGCCGCCGGCGGCGATGACTGCGTATATCATATTGAACTTCACTCCCGTTTTATTTGTTCTATTTATTTTACCGCATTCCCGGCCGTTTGTCAACCGTTCGGCGCATACCCGACCAGCCGTGCGCATATCTCTTTTGCGGCGGGAACACAGTCGGCGGCGCCGGTGGTTCCGTCTTCGTTCAGGATGACCAGAACGTAGTGCGGATTGCCCGCCGGCAGAAAGCCGCAAAACCAGGTGCGGCAGACCTCTTTGCCGCCGCGGAACACGCCGCTTTGCGCCGTGCCGGTCTTGCCGGCCAGGGCGACCGGCAGCGAATCGTCCCGCCTTGTGAGCAGTTGCCGCAGCGTCTGCACCGTGCTCTCTTTCAGCACACGCGCCGGGCGTTCCCTGCCCGCCGGCGTCAGCAGCCCGCGGCCGTTCACCGCGCCGCGCAGAACGGTCGGCTGCACCAGACAGCCCGTGGCCAGCACATGATAGGCGCGCAAAAGCTGCAGCGGCGTCACCAGCAGCCGACCCTGCCCGAACGCCAGGAGCGAACGCTGCCCCGGCGACGCAAGCAGCAACAGCGGCGGAAGCGCGCCCGCCTCGCTTTGCAGTCCCTGACAGAGCAAAACCGCCTGCCCCAGCCCGAGCGAGCGGCAGAACGCCAGATAGGCGCTCGCGTCCAGCCCCTGCAGCAGACGGATGAACCAGACGTTGCAGGAATGCGCCAGCGCCTCGCCCATGGTCTGCCGGCCGTGGGCCCGGCCGCCGTAGCAGCGAAACACCGTGTCGCCCACGCGGATTGTTCCGCGGCAGGTGAAGCGGGTCTTCGGCGAAACGCCGTTTTCCAGCGCGAAGGCGGCCAGCAGCGGCTTCATCACCGAGCCCGGGGCATAGGAAAGCAGCGCCCGGTTGAGAGAAGACGCGTCGCCAGCGGCGGAGTTCCCCGTGCGGTCCGGCGCCGGCACGCTTGCCAGCGCGAGCACCTCGCCCGTGCCGGTATCCAGCAGCGCCGCGCACCCGCTTTGTATGCGGCTGTTTTGCAAAGCGTCTTCCACAATCCGCTGCCGTTCGGGGTCGATCGTCAGCGCCACGCCGGCGGGACTGTTAAAGTTCCGGTCCGCAATCTCCTTGTTCAGCCCGGGGAGCGCCTGGCCGTTCGCGTTCACAGAAAAACGCACGGAGAGCGACCCGCCCTGCCTTTGCAGCCATGCGTCGAAGGCGCGCTCAACGCCGGTGGCGCCGTGTCCGGCGCTGTCCAGCGTCCCCACCAGATGCACGGCGACGTCGTCTGCCGCATAGCGGACCGGCACGGAAAAGGTGCGCACGGCGTCGCCGTTTTGCGGAACGCGCGTTTCCAGCAGAAGCGGCGCGCGGGTCCGCAGCGCTTCGTTTGCGCCCGCTTCGCCGAGGACGCGGATCAGAAGATCCCGCGTTTCGCCGCAGGGCGCCGCGGCCGCCAGCAGCCGCGTCGTGCGGTCCACAAGCAAAGAGCCGTCGCGGGCATAGATTTTGCCGCGGGTCGTCCCCACGGACAGCGTGCGGGTGCGGGGCTGAGAAGCGGCCGCGGCGGCGAACCGCTGCGACAAAACCGCCGTCTGCCCGCAGAGCAGCGCGAAGCAGAGCAGCACGGCGACGAGGGCGGAAAGAGAACGGAAGCGCATGGAGGTCAATCCTTTCGGAAAACGCAGGGCGTTTTTCATTCGGAATTCCGAATTAGTATTCCCTTCTCCCCTTTTCTCCAACGCGATAAAATATTTCCACTTCTTTCCTCAAACCCCTTGACTTTTCCGAAAAAATGGCTAAAATAAGAATTAGCACTCGAGATGATTGAGTGCTAAAAATTAGCAAATCATTCTTTCAAGCGCGAAACCGGTCGGTTCCGGGCGAGAAGGAAACCTTGATAGGAGGCAGTTTTTATGACAATCAAACCATTGCTTGACCGTGTAGTGCTCAAGCCAACCGAGATCGAAGAGACCACGAAGAGCGGCTTCATCCTCACCAGCGCGTCGCAGGAAAAGCCCCAGTTTTCCGAAGTGGTGGCCGTGGGCCCGGGCGGCATGGTAGACGGCAAGGAAGTTACCATGTATGTGAAGCCCGGCGATAAGGTGATCGCGGGCAAATACGCCGGCACCGAAGTCAAGCTGGACAGCGAGGAATACACCATCGTCCGCCAGAGCGACATTCTGGCCATTGTGGAATAACGGGAGGGACCAATCATGGCAAAACAGATCGTATACGGCGAAGAAGCCAGAAAAGCACTGCAAAGCGGCATCGACAAGCTGACCGATACCGTCAAGATCACCCTCGGCCCCAAGGGCCGCAACGTGGTCATCGACAAGAAATACGGCGCGCCCCTGATCACCAACGACGGCGTGACCATCGCCAAGGAGATCGAACTGGAGGACGCGTTTGAAAACATGGGCGCCCAGCTCGTCAAGGAGGTTGCCACCAAGACCAACGACGTGGCCGGCGACGGCACCACCACCGCCACCCTGCTCGCCCAGGCGCTTGTGCGCGAGGGCATGAAGAACGTGGCCGCGGGCGCAAACCCGATGGTCGTCAAGAAGGGCATCAAAAAGGCTGTTGACGCTGTCGTCGAAGCCGTGAAGGGCAACTCCAGCCCCGTCACCTCCTCCGCCGACATCGCGCGGATCGCGACCGTCTCCTCGGCCGACGAGACCGTGGGCCAGCTGATTGCCGAAGCGATGGAGGTCGTCACCACCGACGGCGTCATCACCGTGGAAGAAAGCAAGACCGCCGAAACGGGCAAGGAAGTTGTGGAAGGCATGCAGTTTGACCGCGGCTACATCTCGCCCTACATGGTCACCGACACCGACAAGATGGAAGCCGTCATCGACGACGCCTCCATCCTGATCACCGACAAGAAGATCTCCAACATTCAGGAAGTGCTGCCGCTGCTCGAGCAGGTGCTGCAGGCGGGCAAAAAGCTCGTTCTGATCGCGGAGGACGTGGAGGGCGAAGCGCTCGCCACGCTGCTGCTCAACAAGCTGCGCGGCACGTTCACCTGCGTGGCCGTGAAGGCCCCCGGCTTCGGCGACCGCCGCAAGGAAATGCTGCAGGATATCGCCATTCTGACCGGCGGCCAGGTCATCACAAGCGACCTCGGCCTTGACCTCAAGGAAGCCACCGTCGACATGCTCGGCTCCGCCCGTCAGGTCAAGGTGACCAAGGAAAACACCATCATCGTGGACGGCGCGGGCAACAAGGACGAGATCAGATCCCGCGTGAACCAGATCAAGGCGCAGATCGAGAACACCACGAGTGAATTCGACCGCGAAAAGCTGCAGGAGCGGCTGGCGAAGCTGGCCGGCGGCGTGGCCGTCATCCGTGTGGGCGCCGCAACCGAAACCGAAATGAAGGAAAAGAAGCTGCGCATCGAAGACGCGCTTGCCGCAACGAAGGCCGCCATTGAAGAAGGCTGCGTGGCCGGCGGCGGCGTGGCGCTGCTCAACGCGATTCCCGCCGTGGACGCCCTGCTGGAAAAAGCCGAGGATCCCGACGAGAAGACCGGCATGCGCATCGTGCGCAAGGCGATTGAAGAGCCGGTGCGCCAGATTGCCGCGAACGCGGGTCTGGAAGGCTCCGTCATCATCAACGCCATCCTCTCCTCCGGCAAAAAGGGCTACGGCTTCGACTTCGCCAAGGAGACCTACGTCGACATGGCCCAGGCCGGCATCCTTGACCCGACCAAGGTGACCCGCTCCGCGCTGGAGAACGCCGCCTCCGTGGCCGCGATGGTGCTCACCACGGAATCGCTCGTGGCCGACATTCCCGACCCGCAGGCGGACGCCGCCCAGGCGGCTGCCATGGCGCAGGCCGGCGGCATGTATTAAAAAGCAGCAATAAAAAAAAACCACGGGAGGCACTTCGTAAGGAAGTTGTCTCCCGTGGCTTTTGTAATCATCAGGAATAATCAGAGAAACAGGAGGAACGCACCGCTGTTCCCTGCCGGCGTCGGGGCGGGAACGGCAGCCGGGACCGGCCTGATGAACAACTGCCGGCATTGCGCCCCTCCTGCCATGCTGCGGTTGTTCTTGCCGGAACCGGCTTCTATTTTTCTTCTCCCGACAGCCGCTGTTCAAAACGGTTCTTATAGACTCCGACCGGCACCCGTGTGGGGTATTTCCCCGAGAAGCAGGCGGCGCAGGAACCGGTATGCCTTGTCAGGTCGTCCAGCGCCTCCACGGGAAGATAGCCCAGCGAATCCGCGCCGATCAACCCTGCCGTTTCCTCCACCGTGTGGCGGCAGGCGATCAGGTTTTCCGTGGAATCGATATCTGTTCCATAAAAACACGGGTGCAGGAACGGCGGCGCGGTGACGCGGACGTGAACCTCTGCTGCGCCGGCGTCGCGCAGCAGCTGCACCACGCGCCGCATGGTCGTGCCGCGCACAATGGAATCGTCCACCAGCACCACGCGCTTGCCCCGCAGCACAGACGCAATCGCCGACAGCTTGATCCGCACGCCGTCCGTGCGGCTCTTTTGTCCGGGCGCAATGAATGTGCGGCCGATGTATTTATTCTTTATCAGTCCGATCCCGTAGGGAATGCCGGAGCGGCGGCTGAAGCCGAGCGCCGCGTCCAGGCCGGAATCCGGCGCGCCGATCACAAGATCGGCCTCGACGGGATGCCGCTCGGCAAGAATCCTTCCCGCCTCCAAACGGAACTGATGCACCGAAAGCTTGTCAATCACGGAATCCGGACGAGCAAAATAAATGTATTCAAAGACGCAAAGCTTCTTTTTCTGCTTGCCGCAATGCTCCCGCCGGGAGACGCAGCCGTCCTTGCCGAACACAAGGATTTCACCGGGCTCCACGTCGCGGATGAAGGACGCGCCCACCGCTTCCAGCGCGCAGCTTTCCGACGCAACGACGTAAGCGCCGTCCTCGGTCCGGCCGAAGCAGAGCGGACGAAAGCCGAAGGGATCGCGGGCACAGATCAGTTTTTGCGCCGACATCAGCACCAGCGAATAGGCGCCTTCCAGCGTATCCATCGCTTTGGAAAGCGCGTCTTCAATCGAGGGTGCCCGCAGCCGTTCCCGGGTCACAATATAGGCGATGGTCTCGGTGTCGCTGGTCGTGTGAAAAATGGCGCCCGACATTTCCAGCGCGTTGCGCAGTTCTGCCGCATTGCTGAGGTTGCCGTTGTGCGCCAGCGCCATTTTGCCCTTTTGGTGATTGACCTCAATCGGCTGGCAGTTGCTGCGGCTGTTGCCGCCGGTCGTCCCGTAGCGCACATGGCCGACCGCCATGGTTCCTGCCGGCAGACCGGCCAGCGCCTTTTGAGAGAAGACTTCGTTCACCAGACCGCGGTCTTTATGCGAAAAGAACAGGCCGTCGTCGTTGACCACAATCCCGCAGCTTTCCTGCCCGCGGTGCTGCAGCGCATAAAGCCCGTAGTAGGTCATGGCGGCAACGTCGGTTTTGCCTTTTGAAAAGACGCCGAATACGCCGCAGGCTTCCTGAATTGCCATAGATTCCTCCAAAAAAGCTTGGGCAGCATCCTTGTGACGCCGCCCGTTTTTTATTCGACGTCCTGTAAAGCGTCGTATCCTTCTTCGCCTGTGCGTACCTTGATGACGTTTTCCACGTCATAGACAA